>FTGK01000572.1_pt1 | contig 26741 bp, 22 predicted proteins | sample 1640691 | NCBI WGS metagenome assembly FTGK01 (sample SAMEA3914789, study PRJEB12502) | metagenome | biome: forest; material: soil | place: Canada | collected 2011-07-03 | depth 0.3 m | reverse complement strand
GGACCGAGAGCCCCGGCGGCGGGCCCACCCCCGGGGCTCTCGGTCCGCACCACCGTCGCCCAGTTCGAACAGGGCCTGGAGCAGGCCCTGGCGGCCGACCGCGGCGCCGGCCCGCTGCACGATCGTCTGGACGAAAGCCGGGTCGCCATCTCGGGATATAGCTGCGGCGGACTGCAGGCGCTGGCTGTCGCCGGAGATCCGCGGGTGAAGGCCGTAGTCATCCTGCACAGCGGAGTCTTCAACACCGGCAGTCCGATCCAGGGCATGCCGATCGACAAGTCGGTGCTGAACACCCTGCACACGCCGGTGATCTATCTGCTGGGCGGCAAGGCCGATATCGCCTGGCCCAACGGAACAGACGACTACGCCAGGATCGACAAGGTCCCCGCGCTCCTGGCCAGCCACGATGTCGGGCACGGCGGCACCTTCCAGCAGCCCAGCGGCGGCGAGGAGGCCCAGGTCGCGCGCAAATGGCTGGACTGGCAGCTGCTCGGAGACGCCGAGGCCGGCAAGACCTTCCTCGGCGCCGATTGCGGCCTCTGCCGCGAGCCGGGATGGACGGTGTCGAGCAAGGGCTTCTAGTCCGGGCAAAGGGGGAGGGGCGTCATGAAGTTTCTGATCGCCGCGGCCGTGACGTGGATGGCCCTGGCTGGGCAGGCCCTGGCCGCGGAGGCCGGCGACCGCTGCGCCGCACTGAAGGCCTATCCCCTGCCGCACATGCAGGTCGAGGAACCCAGTCTCGTGGCGGCCGGACCGGCCCAGGGCCCGGTGGGGCTGCCAGGGTCTCCTGTGATCTCCCTGCCGGAGCATTGCCTGTTCCGCGCGGTCATCTCGCCCCGGAGCTCGGCGGCGGGCCAGAGGCTGGGCGTCGGCTTCGAGCTGCGACTTCCCACCTCATGGAACGGACGCTTCGTGTTCGAGGGCGGCGGCGGGCTCGATGGGGTTCTGAACCCGGCCGTCGGCGGGCTCGGCGGCCGCGCCCACCCTGCCGCCCTGGCCCAGGGCTTCGCCGTGGTGACCACCGATGGCGGGCACCGGGGCGCCTCGCTGATGGACGGACGCTTCGCCTTCGATCAGCAGGCTCGCATCGACTACGCCTACGGCGCCCTGGAGAAGACCACCTGGGCGGCCAAGGGGCTCATCAGGGCCTTCTACGGCCGCGATCCGGATCACTCCTATTTCGTCGGCTGCAGCAACGGCGGGCGCCAGGCGCTGATCGCGGCGGAGCGATTGCCGCTGGAGTTCGACGGGATCGTCGCCGGAGATCCCTCCTTCCGTCTGGCCTGGACCAACGTCGACCAGGTCTGGAACGAGGTGGTGCTGGCGCGCGGCGCGCCCAAAGGCGCGGACGGTAGGCCGATCGTCAGCCGGGCGCTCTCGCCAGGCGATCTCAAGCTGGTGGCGGAGGCGGTGCTTCGCGATTGCGACGGCAAGGATGGCCTCAAGGACGGAATGATCGACGATTTCGCCGCCTGCCGCTTTGATCCCGCGTCCCTGACCTGCAGGGGCGGCAAGACGCCCGGATGCCTGACGGCGATCGAGGTCCGCACCCTCGAGGCCTTGATGGAGGGCCCGCACGACAGCCGCGGCCGTTCCCTCTACGCGGCCTTCCCCTACGACAGCGGCATCGGAGGCAACGCCTTCCGCCAGATGCACTTCGGCTCGTCGGCTACGGGCGACCTCAATGCAGCTGACGCCACCCTGGGGTTCGACTCCCTGCGCTACTACGCCATGACGCCGCCGGACCCGTCCTTCGACCCGATGAAGTTCGACTTCGACAGGGACACGGCGCGGGTGCTCGAGACCTCCAAGCAGAACGACGCCGACGCCGCCTTCCTCACCACCTTCGCTCATCGCGGCAAGCTGCTGCTTTATCACGGGCTTTCGGATCAGGGGCTGTCGCCGCTCGACACCCTGGACTGGTACCAGCGCCTTGCCGCATCGACGGGAGGGCGGACCCAGGACTGGGCGCGGCTTTATATGGTTCCCGGCATGACCCACTGCGCCGGCGGCCTCGCGACCGACGAGTTCGACGTGCTGGAAGCCATTCAGGCCTGGGTCGAGCGCGACGAGGCGCCGGATCGCATCGTCGCCTCGGGAAAGTCCTTCCCAGGCGTCACCCGTCCGCTCTGCCCCTATCCGAAGGTCGCCCGCTACGAAGGCGGCGATCCGGCGAGCGAGAAGAGCTTCGTCTGCCGGGAATAGCACCCGGGGCAAGGGGAGGAGGGCGCCATGCGCACCGGAAGCGAATACCGGGAAAGCCTGCGCGACGGGCGCGAGGTCTGGATCCTGGGTGAGGGCCGGGTCGACGATGTGACCACCCACCCCGCCGCCCGCGCCATGACCGACGCCTACGCCGAATGGTACGACCGGCACCTCGATCCAGCCTGGGGGGACACCCTCCTGACGCAGCCGGGCGAGGGAGACCGGCGCCCCCTGGCGTTCGAGCTCCCCGCCAGCATCGATCAGCTTCGGCGCCTCGGACGGGCCATCTCCGCCGTTTCCTTCCTATCCGGCGGCAACGTCACCCACACGCCAGGCTACGGCGCCCTGATCGCGCTGGGCCTGCTCGACACCCTGAAGATCATGGATCTTTCCGCGGCCGAGATCGGCAACGCGACCTCCTACCGCGACGACCTCGCCAGGACCGGACGGTTCCTGACCTTCTCCGCCGGTGGTGCGCCCCTCGGTTTCCGCTACCGGGCGGAGGAGCAGGACCGTGCGGCCATCAAGGTGGTGCGCGAGCGCGACGATGGGCTGGTGATCTCGGGCAAGGTCGGCATGCACACCTCCTCGCCCTTCGCTGACGACGTGTTCGTCTCGGGCGGCGCCAAGCGCGGGGACAGCGAGCACTTCACCTGGTTCATCATCCCGGTCGGGGCCCCTGGCGTCCGGGTCGTGGCCCGCAAGATCGCCGCGCGATACCCCCATCCCGACGTCGCTCCCCTCAGCCACCGGTACGATGAGCTGGACGCACAGCTGTGGCTCGACGAGGTCTTCGTGCCCTACGAGCGGGTGTTCACCGCCAACTCGCCCCTGGGGGCGGGGCCCGCCGCCGCCGAGGGCGGTCCGGCGGCCAAGACGGCGAACCTGGTGGGCTGGCTGCTCTGGCACCAGCATCACGGCTGGCTGGCGAAGCTGGAGTTCTCATTGGGACTCGCCCTGGCCTCGCTGGAGCTCATGGGAGCCCGCAGCAATCCGGTCGCGTTGGATCAGGTGATCGACATCCTGGTCGAGGTGCAGACGGCGCGCTCGTGTCTGACGGCCGCCGAATGCGACCCGGACGTGACCGACGGCGGGTTCCTGTCGCCGGGGCAGGCGCACTTGGCGTCCGCCAGCCTGCACAGCTTCCGGGTGCGCCAACGGATCACCGAGACGCTTCGCCGACTGCCCGGCTCGTCCCTGGTGATGGCACCGACGCCAAGCGACTTCGAAGACCCGCTGATCGCCGCGGGCCTGGAGGAGGCGCTCGGAGGTGGAGGCTACAGTGCGCAGCAACGCGCCGCCCTGCTCAACCTCATCTGGGACAATGTCTCGTCCGGGCTGGACGGCCGGGAATCCGCCTACGAGATGCTCGCCAATGGAGGGGTTCCGGCGTGGCGGATGCGCCTGCGGGGCGCCTTCAAGGACTACAACGCCCTCGCCAACGGGGTGCTGAGGACCCTCGCGGTGGAAACGCCGGAGATCGACGTGTCCTCCATCCTCTCGCCAAAGTGGCCGCGAAACTCCGGGCCGGGAGCCCCCGTCGCGCCGAAGCTCGGCCCGGGCGCGCCATAGCGGAGTGGGGCGGTCGCCGGCCCAGGCCACGCGCGAGGCTCTCCTGGGGCTCCGCGCGAGGTTCTGATCTGGGAGGTCGACTCGGGACGCAGAGGCGGGCGGCGACGCTCGCCTCCCGGTCCAGAAGGATCTCGGGCGCGTCAGACGGCGTAGGGCTCCACCCGCACCTCGTAGGAAGTCTCACCCCCGGGCTCGATGACGGCGATACCGGTGTCCGTGCCGGGCGGCCATTCCGCGCCGAAGGGATCCGGCCAGTTGAACTGGGGCTCCAAGGCGGCATAGCCCTTGTCCGGCGGGGCATAGAGCTGGACAGCCCTCACGGACGGGCTGGCCGTCCGGATGCGCACGCCATGTCCCGAGGCGGGGTCCTCGATGGTGCAGACGAGCTCCCCGCCCGCGGTCTTGCCCAGGTCGACGAAGCAGTCGTCGAAATAGGCGTCGCCCAGCCGGCGGCCGTTCGCGCCTCGGAGGTCATAGTCCGTGCCTGCGACAGGGAGGAGGCGGCCGGTCGGGATCACCTCGTCGTAGTTGTCGACGGCGAGCCGGGTTGGGGCCGGGATGGCCACGCGCGCCTGCTCACGCTGCCCGCTGGGCAGGGCGAAATAGGGGTGCCAACCGACGCCCACGGGAAGCGCCTCGGTCCCGGCGTTGCGCGCCTGCAGTCTGATCGTGAGCCCGCGCCGATCGATGGCGGCTTCGATGACGAGCGAGGACGAGCCCAGCCACGCTCCACCGAAGTCGCCAAAGTCCTGCTCAGCCCGGATGACGGCCGCGCCGGCTGTGTCGGTCGCGCGGACGACACCGAAGCGCTTGTCGAGGATCAGGCCGTGGATCGCGTATTGGCGCGCGCCCGGCGCCTTGCCGCCCCAGTTCCTGGGAAGGGTGACCGTGCGGCCCAGCACATCGGCCTCAATGGTGCGGCGTTCCGCCGGCGTCCCAAGGATCCGGTTGGCGTAGGGATAGAGCAGGGCGCCGCCCAGGCTGAAGGAGGCTGAGCCGGCGAAGTCCTCCGGGCCGCCGTTCAGCCGGCGGGCGATCTCCTCCAGCGGCGGGGAGGCGAAGAGATCCGTGGTCTCGCCGGAAGCGAGCCTCACGCGCGCCTGCAGGATCAGCATGCCGCGGCCCGGCGCGACGTCGAGATGCAGCAGTTCCGGGCCCGAGCCGGGCGGCCCCGGCGGGGGAGTCAGGCGACGGATAGGCAGGCCCCCGATCGAGGTGTCCAGCTCTTCGACCGGCACCGCCTAGCCCACCACGCCTGTATCCCGCTCGTTCGCCCGCAGACGCCGCGCGTCCGTGCGGTTGCGGCGGGCCATGGCCTCGTCGTATTCCGACGGGAGCACGATGGGCACGTTCAGGCAGATGCTTTGCGTCGGCAGGATTTCGCGCCAGTCCTCGATCAACTGCTTGTAGCACCGCCCCACGGCCCTGATCTCGCGGTTCAGGTCGTACAGGCCCACTGGGTGCACCCGGTTGTTCTTTTCGCGCAAGGCGGTGTCCCAGTCCGTCTGGTCGGTCAGGGAGTACCAGGTGAAGCCCACCGTCGGGACTCCGTCGTTGCGCACCCGCAGCACATTGGCCCACTCCTTCCAGAGCCAGTTCACAGCTTCGTCGCCGTTCGGCCCCTCCACCAGATTTGTCTCGGTGTGCATCACCGGCAGGCGATAGCGATCGTAGTACTGCCGGGTGATCTCGCTATAGCCGAACACTTCCCCCGAGGCCCGGGAACTTCCGTCAGAGGCCACCCGGTGCTCGTTCGTCCAATAGTAGTCATTGCCCAGGATGCAGTGATGGCGAACGCTGTTGCCCAGGAAGAAGTGGTAGTCGTCCAGCGACATGCCGTTGTCCATCAGGTACTCGAACATCTCGGAGTCGACCCGGTGGCCATAGTTGAGGTCCAGCGACAGGAACCGGCGTGAGTTCTCGATCTCCGCGGGCTTGATCGCCTTGGGACTCTCGGCGTGGAAGTATTCAGAGGACTCGCTCTGGATGAAGATCGCGTCGGGCCGCACTTCCAGTATGGCCATCATCGCCAGGACATTGGCCCTCACGATGTGGTTCAGGGCGGTGACGAAGGCACGGTCGCTTTTGCATTGTTCGTTCCACCACCCGAACATGGCCGAGAACTGGGCGCAGATGAACATCTCGTTCACCGGCGTGTAGAGCTGAACCCAGGGAAACCGCGCCGCGAAGGCGCGCGCATAGGCGGCGAACTGGGTCGGGAAATCCGGATTCTGGAAATCGCCGAGCCAATCGGGCAGGCCGAAGTGGCAGAGGTCGACGATGGGAACGACGTCCCGGCGGAACAGGTCCTGGAAGGTGAGGTCTGCGAACGACCAGTCGTAGCGGCCAGGTCCGATCAGGGTCGTGTGGAGAGGCGGGCCGTACCGCAGGAAGCGGACTCCGATCTCCTCGAGCAGATCGAAGTCCGTGCGCCAATGCCGGTAGTGGCCGCAGGACTCCATCTGGTCCACGCGGGTGCGGCCGCCGTCGATGGTGGGAATGCTGTTCTCGATCCCCGTGGCGAACATGAAGGCGGATATGGCGCGTCCTCCCGACGGCGCGCATCGGCCGTCGGGGGCTCAACGGCGCGGCGCGCCGGGAGGTTCATCCGATTTCGGGATGAGCGGGCGTGCGCCGGATCAGGGCGTGGGCTGTCCGTTGACCTTGCGGCAGCGATTGAGCGCGGTGATGCCGTCCACACCCGTCTCGACGTTGCGCAGCCACGCCTTGTCGCCGCTCACCGCGATGACGCTGAAGTGCGGATAGAGGTTCCGGCTCGTGCGCACGAGATCGCCCGGATGGATTTCTTCGTCATAGTCCCGCTCGAGATCGAGCGAGAAGACGTCTGAATAGCTGACAGGTGACACCGGACACCTCCGACGAGGAGTCCACTAAATGATAGCGACTCGGGGCGGAGGGAACCTCACCAATGGCTTCTGGCAGCGGACCAATTGACGCATATGGCTCAGGTTGGAAGCAGCAGACGGGTGGCGACTTGGACGCGGTGAGGCGCGCCGCAGACACGCAGTGCGTGCTGGGAGAGGGGCCCCTCTGGGACGCCGCCGCCGATCGTCTGTACTGGTTCGATATCAAGGGTCGGCGGCTGCATTGGCTGGACGGCGGCCAAGGCCTCGTGCAGACCCGGCGGCTCGACGTGCAGGTCAGCGCGGCGGCGGTGAGGCGCAGCGGCGGCCTGCTGGTCGCCAGCGAGCGGGGCCTGGAGATCCTGGACCCCGACAGCGGAGCGCTCGAGCTGCTCGAGCCGCTGGAGGCCGACCTCGAGGGCTACCGTTCCAATGACGGCAAGATCGACGTCCACGGCGCCTTCTGGTGGAGTGTCATGGACGACGACGGCGGGCGGCGGCCCGGGCGCATCTATCGCAAGGCGCCCGGCGCGCCGAGCCGACGCGTGCTCGATGGCATCCACATCCCCAACACCATCTCCTGCAGCCCGGATGGGAGCACCCTCTACCTCGCGGACTCGGTGCTAGGCCGGCTCTTCGCGCATCCTCTGGGACCCGACGGCGAGCTCGGCCAAAAGCAGCTGGTGGCGGACACCAGCGACGGCCCGGGGGCGCCGGATGGCTCGGCCGTGGACGAAGATGGCTTCCTCTGGAACGCTCAGTGGGGGGCGGGGAGGGTTGTCCGCTACGCGCCCGATGGACGCATCGACCGGGTGCTGCAGATGCCCGTCAGTCAGCCAAGCAGCTGCGCCTTCGGGGGATCCGACCTCTCGACCCTCTATGTCACCAGCGCGCGGGAGGGCCTCAGCGAGGCGGCGCTCGCCAAGGAGCCCCTGGCCGGGAGCCTCTTGGCAATCGACACCGGAGTGCGCGGCCTGCGCCTGCCGGTCTTCGAGGAATGACCGGGTCTGAACCTCGCCGCGTACCGGGGGTTCTAGCAGGCGCCCCCAAAAACCGGAGCCGCCAGTGACCCGGCAACCGCTTCGAAGCACCCGCAGCTATGGAAAGCTCGACCGGGACGGCTTCATCCACCGAAGTTGGATCAAGGGCACGGGCCTGCCGGCCCACGTCTTCGACGGGCGGCCAATCATCGGGATCTGCAACACCTGGTCGGAACTAGTGACCTGCCAGATCCATCTGCGCGAGCTCGCCGAGTTCGTGAAGCGGGGTGTCTGGGAGGCAGGAGGCGTGCCCATCGAGTTCCCGGCCATGTCGCTGCCGGAAACCCAGATGCGACCCACAGCCATGCTGTTCCGCAACCTGCTGGCCATGGAGGTGGAGGAGTCGATCCGCGCCAACCCGATCGACGGGGTGGTGCTCCTGGGCGGTTGCGACAAGACCACGCCTGGCCTGCTCATGGGGGCGGCGAGCGTCGATCTGCCAGCGATATTCGTCTCCTCGGGGCCCATGCTGAACGGCAAGTATCGCGGCAAGTCGATCGGTTCCGGCACCGACGTCTGGCGCTTTTCCGAGGCGGTGAGGGCCGGGCAGATGAGCCTGGACGCCTTTCTCGGCGCCGAGGCGGGCATGTCGCGCAGCGCCGGCGTCTGCAACACCATGGGAACGGCCTCGACCATGGCCAGCCTCGTCGAAGGCCTCGGCCTGGCGCTTCCGGACAACGGCGCCTTGCCGGCGGTGGATTCGCGACGGCGCGCCATGGCGCACGTGGCGGGGAACCGCATCGTGCAGATGGTCAAGGATGACGTCCGGATTTCGCGCATCGTCACGCGGGAGGCGTTCGAGAATGCGATCCTGCTGCATGCGGCGCTCGGTGGCTCGACCAACGCGGTGATCCACCTCTTGGCCCTGGCGGGCCGGATCGGGATTCCCCTGGAGCTCGAAGACTTCGACCGGCTGGGCCGCACCGTTCCCCTTCTGGTCGATCTGAAGCCCTCCGGCCGGTTTCTCATGGAGGAGTTCTGCTACGCCGGCGGCGTGCCTGCCGTGATGAAGCAGCTTGGCGATCGCCTGCACCGCCACGTCCCAACCGCCTCCGGCCAGACCATCGGCGAGATCGCCGATGCCGCGGAGGTGTTCGATCCCGAGGTGATCGGCGCCCTGGACCGGCCCGTGGGCGCCTCGTCCGGAGTCTGGGTGCTGCGCGGCAATCTCTGTCCCCAGGGGGCGATCATCAAGCCAAGCGCGGCGACGCCGGAGCTGCTGCGCCACACCGGCCGGGCCGTCGTGTTCGAGAGCATCGAAGATTACCACGCGCGCATCGACGATCCGGAACTCGAGGTCGACGCGACCTCGATCCTGGTGCTCAAGGGCTGCGGGCCGAAGGGCTATCCCGGCATGCCGGAGGTCGGCAACATGGGCCTGCCGCCCAAGATCCTGGCCTCCGGCGTCACCGACATGGTCCGCATCTCCGATGCGCGCATGAGCGGCACCGCCTACGGCGCGGTCATATTGCACGTCGCCCCTGAGGCGGAGGCAGGCGGGCCTCTGGCGCTGGTCGAGAATGGCGACGAGATCCTGTTCGACGGCGCCGAGCGGCGTCTGGAGCTCCTCGTCGACGAGGCCGAGCTGGAGCGGCGCCGCCGGCTTTGGGAGGCGGCGGCGAGGGAGCCTGGTTACGATCGTGGCTGGTACAGGCTCTACATCGACACCGTCCTGCAGGCGGATCGCGGCTGCGATCTCGACTTCCTGGTCGGGAAGAGCAGCGCCGATGTGACGCGTGAGTCTCACTGATGGCGGACGCCTACGCGGCCTATCCGAGCCTCCGAGGAAGGGTGGCGTTCGTCACCGGCGGCGCGTCGGGGATCGGCGCGGCCTTTGTCGAGGCCTTCCATGGCCAGGGCGCCAAGGTCGGGTTCCTGGACCTCGACGCCGACGCCGGCGAAGCCCTGGCGCGCCGGCTTCCCGGCGCAGTCTTCGTTCGGTGCGATGTGACGGACGGCGATGCACTGAAGGCGGCGATCGCCTCTGCGGCCGCCTTGCTGGGGCCCGTCGGCGTGCTGATCAACAACGTCGCCAACGACACGCGTCACAAGGCTGAGGCCACGACGGCCGCGTCCTGGCGCAAGGCCCTGGCGGTGAACCTTGATCCTGCCTTCCTGGCGGCAACGGCCGTCTATCCGGAGATGCGTGAGGCAGGGGCGGGCGTGATCCTGAACATTAGCTCGATCAACCCCTTGCTCGGACTTCCTGACATGGCGGCCTATGTGGCGTCCAAGGGCGCGATCAACGCCCTGACCAAGTCCCTGGCCAGGGAATGGGGCCCGGACGGTATCCGGGTGAACGCCATCTCTCCCGGGTGGGTGATCACCGAGCGGCAGCTGGCCCTGTGGCTGACAGAAGAGGCCGAGGCCGCCTGGATGCAGCAGGTGGCGGTCAAGCGCCGGATCATGCCGGCGGACGTTGCGCGCCTCGCCCTTTTCCTCGCCTCCGACGACAGCGCCATGATCACGGGGCAGAACCTGGTGATCGACGGCGGGCGCACCTGATGGGGCCGCCGGCTCTCCTGGCAGTCGACTGGGGCACCACCCGTGTCCGGGCTTGGGTCCTGTCGGACGGCGGCGACGTTCTGGCCGAGAAGACCTTCGAAAAGGGCGTCTCCCGCCTTGCCGCGGGAGAAGCGGAGGAGGTGTTCCGCTCACAGGTGCGGCCGAGCCTCGGGGCGGAGGCCCTGCCGGCGATCCTCTGCGGCATGATCGGCTCGGATCTCGGCTGGCGTCCCGCCGGCTACACCTCATGCCCGGCGGGACGGGACGAACTCTCCGCCGCCCTCGTGCGGGTGCTGGATGGCCCGTCGCCCGTGATCATCGTGCCGGGCGTGAAGGGGCCGGGACTGGGCGGCGCGGACGTCATGCGGGGCGAGGAGACCCAGGTGCTCGGCTGGATGGCCCTCGCAGGGGACTCGGATGGCGCGGCGCGGCTGCTCTGCCACCCCGGCACCCACGCGAAGTGGATCCTGGTGAAGGACCGACGCATCGAGCGGTTCGTCACCTTCATGACCGGCGAGCTCTATGCGGTGCTGAGCCAGCACAGCATCCTGAAGACCGACGCCGGCGAGGAAAACCCGGCCGCGTTCGATGCAGGTGTTCGAGCTGCTGGCGACGGCGGCGGCCTTGCGGCGCGGCTGTTCGGCGCGAGGGCGCGTGTGGTCGGCGCCGGAGAGCCGGCGCGCACCACCCCTTCGTACCTCTCCGGCCTTCTGATCGGATCCGAGGTTGCTGCCGCGCCCGGGTTGCTCGGGCTCAGCGGCGCGCCGGACGTCGGCCTGGTCGGAGACCCGGCGCTGTGCCGGCGCTACGAGAGGGTGCTCCAGGCTCGCGGCCATGCGGTGCGGACCTGGGATGGGGGGCAGGCCGCCCGCGCCGGCCTGATGATGCTTCACCGGAGCCTCGAGACATGACCCTGGACGACGCTGTCGCCATCTGCCCCGTCGTCGCAATCCTGCGGGGCGTTCGCCCGGACGAGGTGCTCGAGATCACGGAGGCCCTCCATGCCGGCGGACTGAGGGCCGTGGAGGTCCCGCTCAACTCCCCCGACCCCTTCGAGAGCATCCGTCGGCTCTGCGATCGGTTCGGCGAGAGCATGGCATGCGGGGCGGGAACGGTGCTCACCCCGGACATGGTGGACCTAGCCGCTGCGGCCGGCGCCCGGGTCATCATCGCCCCCAACACGGACAGCCTGGTGGTGAGCCGAGCCGTCGAGCTGGGGCTCGAACCGGCCCCGGGGTTCGCCTCCCCGACGGAGGCCTTCACGGCGCTGGAGGCCGGCGCCCGGCATCTGAAGCTCTTCCCCGCCGCCACCTACGGCCCGGGGCACGTCCGCCAGTTGAAGGCGGTGCTGCCAGCCAAGGCCGTGGTCTGGGCGGTGGGTGGCGTCGGCGCGAGCCGAATGGCCGAGTTCTGGGATGCGGGCGTGCGGGCGTTCGGGATCGGATCCGAGATCTACAGGCCTGGGCAGTCCCCCGAGCAGACCCTGGAGAAGGTCCGCGAGATCACCGCCGCCGCGGCCGTCCTGCCCGGCTGAGGCTCACACAGCGATCGCAAGCGCCTCGGACGTGTCTTCCTCTTCGACGGCCGCGGGCCGCATGGCGCGGGCATAGCGGGCGATCGCATCCTCCAGCGGCGGCAGGAGAGCGCCGTGCTCGCTGGCCAAGGCCGAGAAGTGCGGCCGGCGGGCAGGCCACCCGAGGCTGGCCGCGCGGGCCGGGCGAATGAGGGAACCGTCGAGCCCTATGGCCTCGGCGAGCTGAAGGGCGAAGGCTGCCCAGCTCACCGCGCTCGGGTTGGCCAGGTGCCAGATGCCGGTCTCGCCATCGATCAGCAGGTCCAGAAGTGCGTTCACGAGGTCGGGAACGTAGGTGGGGGAGACGACCAGGTCGTCCGCCGCGGTGATTTCATCACCCGCGCCCAGCCGGCGGACCACTTCGGCGGCGAAGTTGTGGGGATCGAACGGGGAGAAGAACGCCGCCGTCCGCACGATCAGGTTGCGGCCTTCCAGGGCGAGCAGGCGCGCCTCCATGTCCGCCTTGCTGCGGCCGTAGGCGCTCAGGGGGGCCGTGGGGTCGCTTTCGACGTACGGGCGCGCGAGGGCGCCGTCGAAGACGAGGTCGCTCGAGAGGCTCACCACTGGCAATCCACGCCTGGCGCAGGCCTGGGCGAGCCTCACGGCCGCGTCAGAGTTGGCGGCCATGCAGGCGTCCTCATGAGCCTCAGCCTCATCGACGCGCACCCATCCGGCGGCGTTGATCACGGCCCAGGGCCGATGAGCGTCCAGAGCGGCTTCGATGGACTCCGGGACGTCCAGCGCGAGATCCTGTCGATCGGTGAGGACGTAGTCGAGGGCGCGCCAGTCACAGGCGCGGGCGAGCGCCTTTCCCAGCGTGCCGGTGGCCCCGGCGATCAGCACCGGCGCAGAGCGGGCCGCGGACCGTCGGCTGCTGCGGGGCGGGTCTGGCGAGTCCACGGAGCGGAACGTGGGCGGATGCTCCAGCCTGATGTCCCGACGCCACCAACCCTCGCCGGCGAGGGCCGGGTGGTCGAGCCTCTCTCCCCGTCCGAGCGCCTTGATCAGGCTGGCGAGGGCGGTCGGACGGGGCGCCCCGCCGCGCAGATCGAAAACGCCGGGCTCATAGCCGCCGTCCTCGCGGGTCAGCAGATGAGCCCAGCCGAAGGCGCCGAACATGGACCAGGGCGTCACCGCCTCGACCTCGACGCCGACGCGCCGCAAGCGCAGGGCGGTGTCCCAGGCTTCCTGCAACCACCGCATCTGCTCCTCGCGGGTGCAGCCGTTGTGGCATTCCGTGACCGCGAGCGGCAGGGCGTAACGAGCCCAGGCCTCGCCCAGGACGCCTTCCAGGCCATCCGGCCCGGGTTGCACCACCCGAACGGCCTCCACATCGGCGAATCTCAGGTGGCCGCTCCCGCCGCGGCGCTCGGGCGGGTAGCGCCAGGTCCGGTGATCGAGGAAGCGGTCGCTGGTCAGGTAGTGGTTCACGCCAAGGACGTCCGGCGGGCACGGCGCTTCGGCGATCGCCTCCAGGCGACGTCCGAGGCCGAAGCGGACAAGCCGTTCCCAAAGCGCGTGACCGGGAACCACCAGGCCGCACAACAGGTCCCAGCTCATCCACCGGCGCGCGTTGTCGAAATCCGCCTGGGCGGCGACGGCGTGGGTCGAGTAGGTGCGCCCAAGATCCTCGGTCTGGATCAGCCGCGCCGCCGGGTTCACCCGGCGGATGGCGGCCATCGAGAGACGCACGCCGTCGATCTGGTTGATCAGGGCCCGCCAGAAGCTGCCCTCGTCCCGCAGGTGGGGGTGCCACAGGCCATAGAGGGCGGAGAACCGCGCGGTCGTCAGCGGCTCGTTGACCGGAGACCACTCCTCGATCCATGGGTAGCGCTCGGCCGCAGCCGCGGCGAAGCCGGCCAGCCCGCGAGCGAAGCCGGGATCCACCAGGCTGGTGTTGGGAGGGCCGGATCCGTGATGGACCAGTCCGGCGATGGGGCGGATCCCGAGCTCCCGAAGACGGCCTAGCCGCTTGTCCGTCCAGCGCCAATCGAAGCCTTTCGAGCGATCCTTCGCCGCCCGCTCCCAGAGGACGGGATAGCGCACCGCCTTCGGTCCCAGGTCCGCCAGCAAGTCTAGGTCGTCGAGACGCGTTTCATGTCCGCTGCGGACGGTCTGATCCAGGTATCGTTCGCCGATGCGGTTGACGGTGCATTCATGCCCCGCCCAGAGTTCAAGGTCCTTCATCCGCTCGCCACGCCCAAGCTCCAACCACACCCTAGGCGAACACCCCCGCGCCAAGGGGAGTTCCCGGGGGCCGCGAGGCGCAGGGTTCGATCCGTCATGGACGAGCTCAAAAGCGACGCCTGCCCTGGAGCCTCGCGGCAAGGTATTCACCGGCGGGTCGGTACGATCATTCGGCCGAGGTCCGACTTGGCCGCGCCCACCAGCCCCGCTGACATCTGATGTCGGACGCGAAGTTCTCCAGAGCAACGGCGCCGATACCTGAATCACTTTGCCGGAAGCCGTGGTCTTGTGGTCTGGACTTCTAATTTCTGAGTATGGAACCGGGGCTTTGGGGCCTAGTTAGTAGATGAAGTTGCCACTCAGGAAAGTTGTATCGTGAATAAACAAATGATCGCCGGTTCACACAGAGTTGAAGGTGTGGCCGGAGGGAATGTCGGCCATGCGACATTGATTTGTTTTTCTCATCTTCGGTGGAATTTCGTCTTTCAGCGGCCTCAGCACCTGATGAGCCGTTTCGCCCGTGCGCGGCTGGTCATCTATTGGGAAGAGCCGCTCTGGAAAGCTGAGGCGGAGCCAAGGCTCGAGATCCAGGTGGACCCGGAGAGCGGCGTGGTGGTGGCGACCCCGGTGCTGCCTGAGGGTCTGTCGGAGATCGAGCAGACGGAGCAGCTTCGCAGTCTGCTGGATGGCCTGCTCGCGGACCGCGGCGGCGAACTGGTGCGCTGGTACTACACCCCGATGATGCTGGCCTTCTCCCGGCATCTCGCCTCGGCCTGCACCGTCTACGACTGCATGGACGAGCTGGCGAATTTCCGCTTCGCCCCGCCTGATCTGATGAGCCTCGAACGCGAACTCCTCGCCGCAGCGGACGTGGTCTTCACCGGCGGCTACAGCCTCTACGAGGCCAAGCGGGAGCGGCACCCGAACATCCATCCCTTCCCCTCGAGCGTGGACCGGCGGCACTTCGCCCGGGCCCGGGACGCTCAGCAGGACCCTGCCGACCAGGCGGAGGCGGCTCATCCGCGCCTGGGCTTCTATGGCGTGATCGACGAGCGCATGGACCTCGCCCTGCTCGATGCGGTGGCGGAGGCGCGGCCCGACTGGAGCCTGATGATCGTGGGTCCCGTGGTGAAGATCGATCCCGCCGACCTGCCGCGCCGGCGAAACATCCACTATCTCGGCTCCAAAACCTACGAGGAGCTGCCGGCCTATCTCGCGGGCTGGGACGTCGCCCTGATGCCGTTCGCCATCAACGAGGCGACCCGGTTCATCAGCCCCACCAAGACGCCCGAATACCTCGCCGGCGGCCGGCCTGTAGTCTCGACGCCGATCACCGACGTGAAGCGCCACTTCGGTCAGCTCGAAGGCGTCGCCATCGCCGAAGACCCTCAGGGCTTCGTCGCGGCCTGCGAACGAGCGCTCGCATTGCCGACGGGGGGCGCGTGGCTGGAGGAGGTGGACGAGGCCCTGTCGCAACTCTCGTGGGACCGCACCCATGGCCAGATGGCCAGCCTCATCGATGAGGCCATCGCCTCGAACCGGCCACCCATTTCCCAGGTCCTGGCGCCGAACGTCCGTCCGTCGAACCGCCGCCGGCCCTTCGATCATCTTGTCGTCGGTGCGGGCTTCGCCGGGTCGGTCATCGCCGAGCGTCTCGCGGCGGGCTCCAATCGCCGGGTGCTTCTGGTGGACCGGCGTCCGCACATCGGCGGCAATGCTTTCGACGTGCACGATGCGGCGGGGATCCTCATCCATCGCTACGGACCGCACATCTTCCACACAAATTCCGAGGAGATCGTCCGCTACCTTTCGCGGTTCACCGAGTGGCGGCCCTACGAGCACCGGGTGCTGGTCAGCATCGACGGGAAGCTCGTGCCCATGCCGATCAACCGGACGACGCTCAACGCCGTGTACGGGCTCGACCTGGCGTCCGACGAAGAGGCTGAGGCCTTCCTGGGCAGCCGCGCGGAGCCCCTGGAAACCATCCGGACCTCGGAAGACGTGGTGATCTCGAAGGTCGGGCGCGATCTCTATGAGCGATTCTTCCGGGGCTACACGCGCAAGCAGTGGGGCCTTGATCCGTCCCAGCTGGATAAGTCGGTCACGGCGCGGGTGCCGACGCGCACCAATACCGACGACCGGTACTTCGGCGACAGCTTCCAGGCCATGCCTGCCAAGGGCTTCACCCGCATGTTCGAGAACATGGTCGACCACCCGAACATCACGGTCATGACGGGAGTGGAGTTCGAGGACGTTCGGGACGAGGCCGTCTACGACCACACCGTCTTCACTGGCCCTGTGGACGAGTTCTTCGAGCAGCGCTTCGGCCCCCTGCCTTACCGCTGCCTCGAGTTCCGCCACGAGACGCTGGAGCAGGAGTGGTTCCAGCCGGTTGCGGTGGTGAACTATCCGTCCGAGGACGTCCCCTACACCCGCATCACCGAGTACAAGCACCTGACCGGCCAGACCTCGCCGCGGACCAGCATCACCTATGAGTTTCCGCGCGCCGACGGCGACCCCTACTATCCGGTTCCGCGCGCCGAGAACCAGGCGCTGTACAAGCGCTATGAAGCGCTGGCGCTGCAGGACCGGGCGGTGAGCTTCATCGGCCGCCTGGCGACCTATCGCTACTACAACATGGACCAGGTGGTGGGTCAGGCGCTCTCCGCGCATCGCCGTCTGGCCGGAGCGGCGCAGCCACAGCATCTCGGCGCGTCTGCGGCGTCCGTCGCGGCCGCAGCGGGGGGCTAGGCGACATGACTGGGCGAGGCCCCGGCGCGGACGACGCCGCCGGCGGCGTCGTCCAGCTTCACCCCCCCGAGTGCGAGGCGGTCCGCGGGGAAGCACAACAGCTGATCCGCTGCTACGGCGGGATGGGCCGGCCGTCGGACCTCGTCGAAATGGCGGCGACGCTCGACTCCGCGGCCGACAAAATCGAGGTCGGGGGCCGCACGCTTCATCTGTGGGCGAGGGCCCTGAGGGCCGAGGCGGACCGGCAGGCCGGCCGGCGCGCCTGACCTCCAAGCGGTAGCGAGCCACGCGTCCCCGGCTGTGCATTGCAGGCGCCCCCGAAACCGCCTTTCATGGAGCCGTGCGCCAGCGCGGGGCGGGGGACCAAAGGGGGAAGGTCATGGGATTGCGCCTTACACGCGCCGGATGGGCGGCCGTGATCGCGATCGCGGCGGGTGCGCCTCAGCTGCTCTGGGCCGGGGACGCGCCGCACGACCGGCGCGCCGCGTTCGCGAAGATCGCCGCCTTGCCCGACCTCGACGAAGGCGTCTGGAACATCGACTGGCAGGCGCACATGCGCGCCCCGCAGCCCAAGCCCCAGCTGACCCCCGAGGCCCGGGCGAGGGCCGAGGCCGCACAGCGTGAGGGCCGGCAGAACCGCAACGCCAACTGCCTTCCTCCGGGTGTGCCGGAGATCATGGGCTGGCCCTATCCGATGGAGTTCATCTATTCGCCCGGGCGGGTCACCATCGCGATCGAGTCCGACAGCCAGGTCCGCCGCATCTACACCGACGGCCGCGGCCACGTCGCCGACCCCGACCCGACCTTCAACGGGGACTCCATCGGTCACTGGGAGGGCGACGACCTCGTCATAGAAACCGTCGCGCTCAATCCGACGACCGAGATCGCCCCCGGCGTCGGCCATTCGGATCTGACGCGCATCGTCGAACGGGTGCACAAGACGGGCCCGAACGACCTGGACCTCGTGATGACCATCGAGGACCCGAAGGTGCTTGCGGCGCCCTGGACGACCACACGTCACTTCGTGCGTCACCGGGACTGGCGGATCCAGGAATACGTCTGCGAGGAGAACAACCACGATTCCGTGGACGCCGAGGGGCGGCCCGGCTTCGAGATCGGCGATGGGGCTAGGCCGAAGCCCTGAGGCCGTGACGCCCGCCTCCTGCGACCAGGCAGGCGCTGAGGGCTGCAGCTCCGGAGGCCACCGCGGCGCCGATCATCGCCCCATGGAAGGCCGCGACAAGTCTTGCGCCGTCGGCGGCGAGCACCGAGCCCAGGAGGGCCGTCGCCACCAGGCCGGCCGAACGGGCCACCGCGCTGTTGAAGCCCGAGGCCGATCCGGTGTGGCCCTCGTCGACCGCGCTCAGGACGGCGGTGGTCAGAGGCGCCACTGCCCCGCTCATGCCCAGCGCAATGACCAGGATCGCCGGCATGACCTCGGTCCAGTAGTTCGCGTGGTCATCGATCCGCAGGGCGAGCAGGCAGCCGCCGGCCACCACCAGAGCTCCCGCTGCGAGGGGTGCGCGGGAGCCGGTTCGAGCGGCGAGGCGGCCCATCCACGGGGAGGCCAAGGCGACCACCAGGGGTAGGGGAAGCAGCGCAGCTCCGGCTGCGGTTCCGGAATAGCCGGCGGCCTTGATCAGGACATAGGGCAGGACGACGACCAGGCCGCCCAGGGCGCCGTAGAGGAAGAGCGTGAACAGGGTCAGCCCGATGAACGGGCGGGACGCGAAAAGTCCCAGGGGCATCATCGCGCGGGGCCCGCGCCGATGTTCGACCAGCACCAGAAGCGCCAGAAGGATCCCTGCGGTCACGGCTGCCGCGGTGGCGGTGGCGTTCCAGCCATGCGGGCCCGAGCCAATGGTCAACGCCCAGGTGAGCGCTCCCAGCGCGAGGGTCGCCAGGAGCCCGCCGGGGGTGTCCAACGGCTGGTCTCGCCGGTCTGTGTCGTGCGGGACGTAGCGGGCGGCGAGGAACACCGCGCCGGCGGCGAGGGGCAGGTTCAGCAGGAAGATCGAGCGCCAGCTGCCCAGATCGATGAGGCTTCCGCCCAGCACCGGACTAAGCGCCCCCAGGGCGGCGCCGGTGGCCGCCCAGATGCCGATGGCGCGTCCCTTTGACTCCCCTGTGAAGGCGGCTCCCAGCAGGGCCAGGCTGTTCGGCATGAGGAGGGCCGCGCCCACGCCCTGGAGGAAGCGGGAGGCGATCAGAACCGGCAGGACGGGCGCCAAGGCGCAGCCCAGGGACGCCAAGGCGAACAGGATCGTGCCCGCGATGAGAAGGCGGCGGCGGCCGAACCGATCTCCTGCGGCGCCGCCCAGGAGGAGGAGCGCGGACAGGGGCAGGAGATAGGCGTTCACCACCCACTGCAGCGAGGCCGCGTCGGCAGCGAGGCTGCGGCCGATGGCCGGCAAGCCCACATTGACCACCGACCCGTCGACGAAGGCGAGGCTCGAGGCGAGTATGCTGGTCGCCAGCACCAGGCGCGGCCGCCGAGGGCGCTCACCGAAGGTCTCGGGCGTGGACGCTTCACTGCGAATGACCGCCCCCCGCGCATGACTGGCAAGCTCCAGACCCACCGATGGGGCCTGCGGGCGACCGCCAGGTCAATCCCACAAGCCTCGGCCGCCACCGCCAGACGCGCGCGGGGCGGCGCTGGTTACTGGGCGTGCATCGACGCGTTCAGTTCGGCGGAGTCCAGCACGCCGTCGCCGTTCTTGTCGGCAGCCTTGAACTTCGCCGGGGCCGCGGCGAGGAGGGCCTGCTTGGTCACCACCCCGCCCGAATCCGGCGTGACGCCGGTCAGCAGCGGCTTGGCCATGGCGTCGGCGTCGGCCACCTTCACCTTCTCGGCGCTCTGCAGCAGGTAGTCCCAGGCGGTCGCAAGGAAGGCGGCATACTCCTGCTGATTGACCTTGCCGTCGCCGTTGGTGTCCGCGAACTGCATGACGTCCACGTCCTGAGCGAGGGCCGGAGCCGCCGCGCAGACCAAAGCCGCTGAAATGGCGAGGATTCCGCTAAGGCGCATTCTTGTTCTCTCCTTGATCTGACCTATCGAGCTCGGCGCAAAGCGGCCCTGACCATCAGGACCGACACCAGCGCCAGCGCGCCGTAGATGAAGACCGCCAGGCTGAGCGCGTCCCCGAGCGAGCGCTTGGACCCATGGAAGAGGGTCGCAGCGAGGGCCGGGGGAAGCGACGGAGCCACGGTGGCCGAGAGGAAGCCGGAGAGCAGCCCCTGCAGGGCGACGATCTTGCCCATGGACCGCGAGGGCGTGATCCCGGCCAAGATGGTGGAGGCGACCGGAATGGCCGCGCCGCTGGCCAGCAGCAGAACTCCGAAGAGGGTCCAGAACAGCGCGGGAGAAGGCGCGATCGGCATGGTGGTGGCCGCGGCCCAGATGATCACGGTGGCGATGATGCCGACGCGCGCGGCGTCTGGGCGGCCGCGGCTGGCGAGCCGGTCGATGATCTGACCGACGACCAGGAGCCCCGTCGGGGCGAGGACCAGCATCATGACGCCAAAGGTCAGGCCAATCTGCGCTGGGCCCAGGCCCCAGGTCCGCCCGAGCAGCGCCGGCGCCCAGGCGGCGAAGGACAGGCTCAGCATCCCGTGGAGAGTCGCGAAGGCCATCAGCGGCCAATAGATGCGCCCGTGGGCGTTGAGGTGCGCCCAGGCCTCCTTGAGGCTGGAGCCTCCGATGGAGGCCTCGTGCCCCGTGCGCCGCGGCTCGGCCAGCGGCAGGATCAAGGCCGCAGCCGGAATGCCGATCACCCCGAACAGCACGAACACCATCTGCCAGGGCTGCAGCGCTCCCACGAGGGGCAGGCCGCGCAGGTGGAGCGCGCCGATGGAGGCGATGATCGCGCCCCCGGCCAGCATGGCCAGGCCCGTGCCGATCATCGGGGCCATGGCGAAGACCGCAAAGCCGCGGCCACGGCGCTCCGGTGATAGAGCGTCCCGCAGCATGGAGGCGGTCGCGGGCGCGGCGACGCCTTCGAACAGTCCCATGCCCGCCCGGACCGCCAGCAGCTGTCCAAAGCCAGAACAGAGTCCGCAGGCGGCGGTCAGCACCGACCAGATGAGGGCCGAGACGCCGACCATGCAGCGGCGGCAGAGGCGGTCGGCGAGGATGCCGGCCGGCGGACCGACCAGGAGCCCCGGTCACCGCCATGGCGGCGCCGATCAGCAGGCCCATCTGGCCATCGCTGAGCTTCAGGGCGGCCTTGATCGGGTCGACCAGCAGCGAGAGGGCCTGGCGGTCGATCGCCGAGAGCATGGAGATGACCGTGAGCACGCCCACCAGCCGCCACTGCCCGACCGGATGGGCGGCGTAATCGTGGGTCGAGCCTGCTGCAGGCGAGCGCGCCTTCGAAAGGCGCGCGGCCTCGTCCGTCTCCACCGCCATGGCGTCTCCCCCTATGGGGAGGTTGGACAAGCCGTCTCGCCGCGGGAAATCGGATTTGCGCATGAGACCTATCGGTGTGGCGGATCGCGCGGGCCGATAGCAGCCATACCAACATCCTATTCCCGGCCGCGCACAGCCTCGCTTAGGGTCGCGGCGTCGGAATGGAGGCGGCGTCATGTCGGAGCAGAAGGGGTTCGCCCTGGGGACCTTCTCGGCGGCTGGCGGGCCGCAATTCCCCGGCCTCCTCCTTGGCGAAGAGGTGATCGCCGTCGCCGAGCTCGACCGGCGCCTGAGGCGGCGGGGCAGGGCGTTGCGTGGCTCCGCTTCGACCCTCGCCCTGTTCGACAACTGGGACCACGATTTGCCGCTCCTGGAGGCCGCGGCAGCCGAGGGCCTCGGCGCGGGGGTGCCGCTCTCCTCGCTCACGGTGCATGCGCCGGTCCAGTCCAGGCAGATCTTCTGCGCCGGGGCCAACTACCACAAGCACGTCGTCGACCTCGTGGTGGACGGGACCATGGCCCGCGATCCGGCGGCCGACCGCGAGGCCGTGCGGGCGCGCGCCGAGGCGATGATGACCGAGCGCGCGAAAAGCGGCATGCCCTTCATCTTCATGGGCGCTCCGTCGGCCGTCATCGGGCCCTTCGACGACTTCGAGGTTCCCTATGACGTGCAGCAGCCGGACTGGGAGCTGGAGCTTGCGGCCGTCATCGGCCGTCCCGCCCGCCGGGTCTCGGCGGAGCAGGCCCTGGACCATGTGGCGGGCTACACCATCGCCAACGACATCACCGCCCGCGAGCTGGTGAACCGCCCCGACGTGCCTCAGATGGGCATGGACTGGCTATCGGCGAAGTGCTCGCCCGGCTTCCTCCCGCTGGGGCCTTTCATCACCCCGGCCGCCTTCGTAGGCGACCCCCAGGCGCTGCAGATCACCCTGAAGCTCAACGGCGAGACCATGCAGGACGAGTCGACCGCCGACATGATCTTCGGCGTCGCCCGCATCATCGCCTTCATCTCCAGCCACGTGCGGCTGCTGCCGGGAGACGTGGTGCTGACCGGGTCGCCTTCAGGCAACGGCACCCACTACAACCGATACATCCAGGACGGTGACCTGATCGAGGGCTCGATCTCGGGCCTCGGGACCCAGCGCAACAGATGCGTGGCCGAACCGCGCCCCTAGAGCGGAGGCGGCCGCCAGAGGCCCGGATCGACGCTGGCATGGCCGAGCTTCTGGGGGCCCCGCCCATCCATCATGCTGGTGCCCCACTGATCCATGGTGTCGGGACCCGGCCGGTAGACCGTGGGTTGCCAGGTCGCGTCATCGATCCGCTCGACCTCAGCGGTGTATTCGACCACGGATCCGGAGGGACTGAGGAAGTAGGAGAAGGCGTTGTCGCCGGCCACGTGACGGCCGGGACCCCAGCCGAGGACCACATCCTGGCGGGTGAGCCGCCCTACGCCGCGCATCATCTCGTCGACGTCTCGCATCTCGAAGGCGGCGTGGTTCAGCGTCGGCGGCCCTGGCATGAAGGCCAGGCAGTGATGGATCTCGTTGCAGCGCAGGAAGCACATGAAGTCACCCAGCCAGTCGCTGACCCGGAACCCCAGGTGCTGGACGTAGAAGTCCACCGCCTTCTTCACGTCCGGAGTGTGCAGCACCACGTGCGAAAGGGTCGCTGGCACGGACTCGCCGCGCTCCAGCGTCCGCGCCGCCCGCTCGGTCACGTTCGAGGAGACCTCGATCGCCCGCCCGTCGAGATCGAAGAAGCGGAACCCGTAGCCGCCGCCCGGCCCCTGCAGCGGCCCCGGCTCGCTGATCAGCTTGACCCCGGCGCTCGCCAGACGTTGCGCCAGGGCGTCGACGCTGGGCTCGTCCGCCGCCGCGAAGGCGATCACGTCGAGCCGCCGCTCGTCCGCCTTGCGCAGGCGCATGACGAAGGGCTCCGTGGAGCTTTCCGCAGCCAGATAGGCGATATCCGGCTCGCCGCTGGTTTCCTTCAGCCCCCATGCGCCGCCCATGAACTGGCGCTCCGTCTCGAACTCGGGGACGGCGAGTCCCAGGTAGCGCAGGCCGACGACGCCGCTGGACGCCATGTGATCTCTCCCGATCTCCCCCCGGCCGGATCAGCCTCGGCTATAGATAGGGGCACGGGGCCCCGCGAAAAATCGCAATTCGGGATACCTGGCATCCGGGTCGGCTATCGAGGGAGCGAAAGATGAACCTCTCACAGTTCGATCTGAACCTCCTGGTCTCGCTTGACGCCCTGTTGATCGAGCGGAACGTCACGCGCGCCGGGCAACGGGTGGGCCTCAGCCAGCCGGCGATGAGCGGGACGCTCTCGCGGCTGAGGGACCTGTTCAAGGACGAGCTCCTCGTGCGGGTGGGCCGCCAGCTGGAGCTGACCCCACTGGCCCAGGAGCTGGCGCCGCAGCTGCGCGAGCAACTGCAGGGGATCCACGACCTGCTGAATGCTCGGCGCAGCTTCATCCCCTCCAGCGAAGCGCGGACCTTCAGCATCGCGGCCAGCGACTACGTGGTCTTTCTGCTGCTGCAGCCACTGGTGGCGCGGATGGCGGCCCAGGCGCCCAAGATCAAGTTGCAGTTCGTCCGCCTGGACTCCGCATCGGTCGACAGGCTGGGCGATGACGCCGTCGATTTTGTCATCCTGCCCTCCTATCTGCAGGGCCATTTCCCCTCCGCCGAGCTGTTCTCGGAGCGTTGGGTCTGCGTGGTGTGGAACGGCAATCCACGCGTCGGCAAGACGCTGACCGAGGCGCAGTACCTGGAGTTGCCTCACCTGGCCTTCAGCATGCCCAGCGAGGGGGCCGGCTCTGCGGCCGACGTCCATCTCGGCCACCTCGGGGTCCAGCGCCGCATTGCCGCCTGGACCGAGAGCTTCATCCTCTCGCCCTTTCTGGTGCGCGGCACCGAGATGGTGACCCTGATGCACGAGCGGGTGGCGCGGGCCCTGCAGGACGCGGCGGACGCCCGCATCATCACCCCGCCTTACGAGCTCCCAGAGCTGAAGGAGGTGCTGCTGTGGAATCCGCGGCGGACCGCCGACCCGCCGCACCTGTGGATGCGCGAGCAGATCGCCGAGGCGGCGCGGGAGATCGGATGAGCGGTTCACCCCGCTGGCGCGCCGGTCATCCGGTTCCCGGATACGCCGGATCGAAAATCCCGATTTCCCGCCCTGGACCAAGCCCGCTAGCTGAGCTGGGATCGCGGGAGCGTCATGGGAACGGTGCGAGACATCCTCGTCGTCGGTGGCGGCATCGCCGGCCTCAGCGCCGCCATCGCGGCTCGGCAGGCGGGGGTCGGAGTGGATCTCGTCGAGGCTGACCCCGCCTGGGCCGCAGTTGGCGTCGGACTCACCCTGCAGCCGAATGCGCTTCGCGCACTCCAGAGGCTCGGTCTGCTCGACCAGGTCCTGGCCCACGGCTTCGGCTATGACGGCACGCGCATCATAGATCCCCAGGGCGGGTTGATCGTGGAGGTGAGCGAGGGGCCGCGGCTGGCCGGGCCGCAGTATCCGAGCTCGGCCGGCGTGCCGCGTCCGGCCCTGGCCTCTGCCCTCAAGAAGAGGGCGGCGGAGCTCGGAGCCAAAGCGCGCGCGGGCGTGACAGTGACGGACATCCGGTCGGACCCGGATGGCGTGGACGTCGGCTTCACGGACGGGCAGGCGGGCCGCTACGACCTGGTGGTCGGCGCCGACGGCATCTATTCGAGCGTCCGTCGCATGGTCTTCGACGACAGCCTGCGTCCAGAATTCACCGGCCAGGGTGTCTGGCGTTTCACGACCAGCCGGCCTCAGGAAGTGGAGCGCGCCTGGCTTTGCAGGGGCGGCCCCTGCAGCGCCGGTTTCATCCCGCTGACGCCGGAGCTGATGTATCTGTTCCTGGTCGAGAACGGGGTGGAGGAGGGGCGCCGCCTTCCGCGCGAGGCCCTCGCGCCGACTCTGGCGGGCCTGCTCGCCGGCTTCGGGGGGGCCGTGGCGGACGTGGCGTCGCGGATTGGGCCGCAGAGCGATGTGGTCTACCGGCCGTTCGAGTGGCTCATCACACCTGCGCCCTGGCATCGCGGACGCGTGTTGCTGATCGGGGATGCGGCCCATGCCTCGACTGCCCACCTCGGCGCCGGCGGCGGCATGGCGATCGAGGACGCCGTGGTGCTGGGCGAGCTCCTCGCCGCCCGCCTAGCGCCGGAGGAACTCCTGTCCGCCTTCATGGAGCGGCGCTACGAGCGCTGCATGCTGGTGGCGCGCAATTCCCACCTGCTGGGCGAGGTGGAGCAGGGCAAGGTGACGGGCCAGGATCCGGGCCGGATCGCCGGGGAGGTCTTCGCCGCCCTGGCCCAGCCGATCTGAAGACCGCGCCACCGCCGGGCGGCTAGGGGATCACCGATAAGAGGATGTGAGCCGGATCGGGCCCGCCGGTGTGGAGGGTCACCCGGCCGTTGAAGATCGCCGTCGGGCGGTCGTCGGCGTCGTCGTGGAAGATGGGGCCGACGCCGTTTGGGGAGGGGCGCTGACCGCGTTCGGCGATCGGCCGGGGTGGAGCGTTCGGCGCCACATAGTCGCGTCCGCGGACGGAGAGGCCGAGCCTATAGCCGGCGGGAACCACGATGCTGGTCGGCCAGACCTCGACGTCGCAGCGCACCGGCTCTCCCGGGGTGAGGGGCTGGCGCTCGTCGTGGGTGTGGTAGGGGCGGCCGCGAAGGCTCAGCGCCGGATCGAGCTTTCGGTGCGAGGCCCTCAGCCAGCCCATGGCGACCGGGGCCAGGGGATCCACGGCGCCGATGAACTGGATCTCCTTCATCTCCGGATTGAACACCCGCAACACCACGAAGAGGTCGGCGTCCTCGGTGCTCGACGAGACGTCCAGATGCGCGCTCAGCGGGCGGTGATCTCTGTCGGCTCCGCCAGCGGTTCGCTCAGGAAGGTGACGCCCTCCGACAATCCAAGATAGCTGATCGCCGCGGGCTTCGCCGGCGGCTCGAAGCTCAGAGCCGCGCGCGCCCCGTCGAGGAAGAGTTTGGTCCAGCGCGTGCGGGCCAGCGGCCATTCCGCCTCGTGGCGCTCGACGAAGCGGTTGCCGGGATGGCGGACCTGCAGGCGCACGCGCGGCCCCTCGAAGGCTTCCCGGTCCCCCTTGAGGAACCGGTCGAAGAAGGCCCTCTGAAGGCGGACGCCGTAGTCCGTGTAGAAGTGGGTCCAGTGCTCGAGGCCATGCATTTCCAGGTACTTCTCCGGGGAGGCGGCCCGAACAAAGGCTTCGGTATTGCCCCTGAGATGCAGGCCGTGCCCGGCCCAGTTGCCAGCCGAGAGGAAGGGCACGGTGACCCTCGACCAGTCCGGGCTGCGCTCCCGATGCCAAAGGTCGTCGAGCGGGTGCGCCTTCTGGTCTTCGAAGAGGTCGTTGCAGGTCTCCGACAGCTGCTCCTCGGTGAGCGTCGGCGGGCCGGACACCAGCTCCCCTGTGACGCGGCTGCGGTAGCCGCGCAGGCCGACGCCGTGCTGGACGGGCCGGATCTGGCTGTCCACGAGCAGCCGCCAGAAGGTCGAGAGGATGCCGCCATGCCGTGACAGGTCCCGGTACATGTCGGCGGCGCCTTCGAAGGCGAACATGGCGGCCAGGTG
>FTGK01000495.1_pt1 | contig 26989 bp, 21 predicted proteins | sample 1640691 | NCBI WGS metagenome assembly FTGK01 (sample SAMEA3914789, study PRJEB12502) | metagenome | biome: forest; material: soil | place: Canada | collected 2011-07-03 | depth 0.3 m | reverse complement strand
GGACCACCCCGAAGACGAGGCAGGCGGCGGCGAGGCGCTCCAGGCGAAGGCGCAGCGTGGGCATCGGTACTCCCCCCGAGAGCAGGCCGCCCCGCCCGCCCTCGATCTGATCGGACTGCGGCGAAGCTGCGCCACGGCGCCGTCCCAGTCCACCCGGCAATTTGTCCCGCCATGCTGGATGCCGGGTCACCGGCGGCCTGCCGGAACGAATTGGCCGCTGCGGAGCTAGAGCTAGGTGGCGGACGGCAACCTCTTTTTGCGCCACCTGCAGGCGCTGGACCTGGAACTCCTGAAACCGGAGCTCCGGCGGGTGGAGCTCGCCGTCAACGACGTGATCACCGAGGCGGGCGGCGAGGTCCAGACCGTCCTGCTGCCGATCACCTGCATCCTCTCGGTCATCACCGTCATGCGGGACGGCGAGATGGTGGAGAGCCGCACCCTGGGCCGTGAGACGGGGTTCGGGTTGCTGCACGCGCTGGGCTCGCCCTACACCACCGAGCGTGTGCTGGTTCAGATCGGCGGCGAGGCCTGGGCCCTGCCGCTGAGGACCCTGTCGCGGCTGGCCTTGTCCAGTCCCCATGCCCTGAAGACCATCGCCCAGTTCGCCCAGAGCAGCCTGGTCCAGTCGACGGTGGCGCTCGCCTGCAATGCCCTGCACGACGTCGAGAGTCGTCTCTGCCGCTGGCTCCTGATGACCCAGGACCGCCTGGAGTCGGACCTCCTGCCGCTGACCCAGGAGCACCTGTCGATCATGCTGGCGGTGCAGCGCACCACGGTGAACGCCGCCGCGCAGAGGCTGCAGGACAAGGGCGCCATCCGCTATTCGCGCGGCCGGATCCACGTCCTCGAGCGCAGCCTCCTGCTGCGCTGCAGCTGCGAGTGCTACGAGCAGGTCGAAGAGAACGCTCAGCGGCTGATCGGGCAGCAGCCCCTCGCGGCGGCGTCCTGATCCTCAGTCGCGGGCGTCCTGCGCCACGAACGGCGGGCGCGGATGGTCGGCCAGGGTCGGGCTCGGCGGGGCCTCGGGGCCGCGGGCCACGACCGCGTCCGTCTCCCTCAGCAGACGACGCGCCCGGGCAATGGCCTGCAAGGACGCATCCAGCAGCTGCTGGTGACGGACGTCGGAGCACGACCGCAGGCGGTATGGACCGGAACTGTGCACCTCTCATGCGTAACAGCGATCGGCCGGACCGTCTGTCCAACGACGGACGTAGGCGCGCAGATCTAGCGCTGCTGGCGCCGCTGACGGCTTTGACCGCCAAAATCGTGGGTCCAGCGAACCGAGATCTTGGCCCCCAGCTCGTTGGACAGGGTCGAGGTCAGCGAGAGATGGCGGCGCACCCGCCAGTCGACTTCGGCGCTGGGTCCCTGCCGCCCCCCGCCGATCACCTCCAGATAGACGTTGTCGCCGATGTACTTGCCGCCGGCGACGGCGAGACCTGACGTCTGATCGCCCGCGAAGGCGAGCCGGTCCAGGCCGGCGAACTGGCGAAGACTGCCGAGGACGTCGAAGCCCCCGCCGGTGGCCAGGGCGGTGGCGGTCGAGGCCAGCTGCGCCGTCTCGGCGCCGGAGAGCTGCGAGGCGGAGCTGCCGAACAGCACCTGCGAGAGGATCTCCGACTGCGGCAGCGAGGGGGCCGAGGTCAGGGTGATCTGCGGCTTGGCGGCCGTGCCGGCGATGCGCACCGTGGCGGTGAGGCTCGGACCCTCCCAGGTCGCGGTGAGGTCCAGGCGGATCTGCTCGGGGGCGTTGGCCAGGGTGATGAAGCCGCGCTCGTCGAAGTCGAAACGCTTGCCGGCGAATTCGTAGCTGCCCTGGTAGATGCGCGCCCGGCCGGTGAGCTGCGGGCTGGTCAGGGTCCCGCCCACGTCGGCGTTGAGCGACAGCTCGGCGTTGATGCCGCGGCCGCGCACGAACACGCCGCGGTTGGCCCGGAGCTTCACGTCGAGGTCGATCGGCGGCCCCCGCGCCTTGGAGGGCTTGAGCAGGGCGACGCTCTGCTGCTCTGGCAGGCCCCGCTCGACCACGTCGATGGAGACTACGCTGGGCCTCAGCTTGGCCTGGGCGTTGATCTGCGCCCGATCGATGTCGAGCGTCCCCTGCACCTTCACCTTGCCGTCCGCGCCGCGGGTGAAGGTCGCCTGGCCCGACGCGGTCGCTTCCAGGTCGTCGGTGTCGATGAGCCGGAACTTCCTGAAGTCCAGCTTCAGGTTGGAGCCGCCGCCGCGCACGAGGCTGACCGTGCCGGAGCCGTCGACCGTCCCCGACTTCTCGTCCTTGGCGGTGAGGCTGTTCAGGGTGATCTGGTGGGTGTCCATCGAGACGCTGGCCTGGAGGTTGGTCAGCACCAGGCCCGAGGCATAGTCGTCGAGCCGGCCGCCGGTGACCTGGGCCTGGCCGGTGATCTGGGGGTCCCCGAGCGTGCCGCCCAGGCTGGCGTTCAGCCTGACGTCGCCGCCGAGCTCGCGGTCGCCGCCGTAGAACAGGTCCCAGAGCGGTTGCACCTCCCCATTGGCCACGATGCGGCCCTGCATCGGCCGGTTGCGCACGATCGCCAGGTGCAACGGCGCGGCGGAGGCCTCCACCGGCAGCACGACGTTGATGGTGGAATCCAGCGCCTTGGCGCCCCTTGCCGTGGCGTCGATGGCCAGCCGGCTGTTCTGCAGCGTGGCCTTGACGTCGGCGTTGACCGCCACGTCCGCCTTGGCGTCGACGCTGCGGGCGTCGTGCAGGGCGGCCGTCATCTCGCCGGAGAGGGCCGCCCCCCGGCCCTGCAGGTTCACCCGCGCGTCGACCTTGCCGACGAAGTCCGGGCTGACGGCCTTGAGGTCCACGCCCTGGAGGACGCTGGTGAGGGTGACGCCGCCCGAGGTCTCGTGGCCATCGAGGTCGAGCCGCCCCCCGCCCAGGGCCAGCCTCAGCCGCGCCGTCTTGTCCGCGCCGGCCAGGCGCACGGTGATCGGCTCCAGGGTGCGGAACTCGACCTGCCGGAACTTGCCCTGACCGGAGAGCGAGGCCTGCAGCACCCCGGCCGCCTGCTGATAGACGCCCGAGCCCGAGACCACCACCAAGCCCTGGGGCGTGTCGGCGTCGGCGCTGAGCTGGAAGGGCAGGCGTGAGAGCGGGCCTTGGCCGGTCAGCCGGGCGCTGCGGACGGTGAGGGCCTGCCCCCGGAAGACGGCGTTCTGCGCCGTCAGGTCGACCTGCCCCGTGGGCGCAGGGCCGTCCAGGACCTTCAGCGTCCCCGATACCCTGCCCTGGGCCAGGACCGCCCCCGGCCCGATGGCGAGCTGCAGGTCGGCGCGCGAGGGGGTGGAGCCGCGCAGGGACAGGGAGCCCTTGGCCTGCACCCCCGCAGCGTCGGCGTCGAGGTTGGTGAGCTCCAGGCCGTCGCGCACCAGGGCGAAGCCGGAGCGGCCCCGAGCTGGGCCATAGGCGCTGTCACCGGTGACGGCGATGTCCCCGGCCACGCCCGCCGGACCCTTGGCGATCGTGAGCTTCACGTGGGCGCCGCTGAGCGGCAGGTAGGGGGCGTCGATCTTGCCGAAGTTCGCATCGAGTTCGGCTTTGAGCGCTGCGAGGGTCCCGCTGATGGCGCCGTCGCCCGAGGCCTTGCCGTCGATTTCGACCGGGCCGATGCGGAACGGGCCATCGGCGCGCCAACTGGTCTTCAGCGCCACCGCCCCGCCGCGCCCGATTTCTCCCTTGGCCTGGATGGCGGCCATGGCGCCGTCGACCGCCGCGTCGCCGAGCTGGATGGCGCCATCGGCCAGCACCGCCTTCAACCGCAGCTTCGGCGAGGGGCCGAGCAGGCGGTCGAGCTCCCCAAGGCCGGAGCGGAACTTCGATCCCGACCCGTCGGCGCTGACCAGCCAGGGCTTCCTGCCCCCTGCCTGGCTGGCCGACCAGTGCAGCACGAGGCTGCCAGCCGTCCCCGGCCGCACCCGCTCCAGGCCAGACACCGTGGCCGAGCCCTTGAAGTTCAGCCCGCCGAGGAGACCCACCGAGCCGCTGGCCGAAGCGACGACGCCCTGGCCCTTGAGGTCCGCCTTGCGGACCAGCATCCGGCCGTCCTTGAAGCGGACGAGGTCGAACGCGACCCTGGGCTGAGGTCCGCCCAGCATGGCCAGCATCCCGGATCCGCCGCCGCCCTGGCCGGCCAGGTTGGCGCTCACCGTCAGCTCCTGGGCCTTGCCGGAGAGGACCACCGGCCCTGAGACGCTGGCCAGGCGATAGCCGTCCGCGCCTGCGCGATCCACCCGAGCCGTCCCCAGGAACCGCCACCCCGCCAGCCCGCCGGAAATCAGGCCTTGGGCGGAGCCGGCGCCGAGCTCCGGCGGCTTGATGATGCGCGAAAGCTCGTTCACTCGCACCGCCAGCTTCAACCCCATCGAGCTCAGCCGCGCCACGTCGGCCGGGCCCTCGGCGACCAGGGAAAGATTCTGGCTGCGCAGCCTTGCGGCCAGGCCGTAGACCCCGCCCGGCGCGCGACGCCCGGCCACCGCGACGATGGCGTCGGGCCCCGCCATCCGCATGAGGCCCCGGGTGAGGCTGGAGGCGTCCAGGGACACGCGACCGGCGATCACTCCGCCCTGGCTGGTCCAGCCGCCGTGGGCCCACAGCGGACGCCTGTCCCCGCTGAACAGGTCGAGGTCGAGCCGCCCCGTCTGGCCGGCCGGAGCGCCCTGCGCCTTCAGGTCGATGCTGAACGGACGGTCGGCGGCGAGGCCCAGGGACCCCGCGAAGGCGCCCCCCTTCGCCTCCATCGCCCTGGCCACGGCCCGCAGCGGCCGCCCGGGCCCCAGGTCGAAGTCGAGGTCGAGGAAATCGCCCGTGTGGGTGAGGCTGGCGGCGTGGAGCTGGCCGGTTTCACCCCGGCCGGCCCGCAGCAGCTTCAGCTTGCCCGTGATGTCGTAGAGACCCTCGCGGGTGGAGAAGGCGGGAAGGGTGCGCAGGCGCAGGCTCATAGAGCGGATGTCGAAGGCGACCGGCAGGCCCTGGGAGGCCGGCCCTTTGGGGGAGAGGCTCGGGCGGCGGATCACCGTCACCTCCTGGGCCTTCAGGCTCGAGACCTGCAGGCGCCGGTGCAGCAGGGCGGCGTAGTCCCAACCGATGGAGAGGTTGTCGGCCTCCAGCCAGACCCCATGCTCGTCGGAGATGGTCAGACGACGGACGGTGAAGTCGCGCCAGATATCGCCGCCGAGGCCGTCGATCTTCAGCTTGCCGACCTGGCCGAGGCTGAGACCGGAGACCCGCGCCTCGATCAGGAGGCGCGCCGAGGGGGTGAGGACGCCGAACCGCAGCAGGCCCGCCGCGAGCGCGACGAAGAGCACCGCGGCCAGCACCATCGCCAGCGCCCAGCCTGCCGCATTGCGTGGGCGCATGCGCGCCAGCCGGCCGGGGCGGCGCGGCGGCGGGGGGGTGTCGGACGTTTCGCTCAAAAGCTCTGTCCGATGCTGACGTAGATCTGGAAGGCCCCGTCCCCGGGGCGCCGCTTCAGCGGGAAGCCGAGATCGAGCCGGAGCGGCGCGAAGCCAAGATTATAGCGCACCCCCACTCCGGCCCCGACGCTGAGGCTATGGAAGTCCGGATACTGCGGGGTCCCCACCGACCCCGCATCCACGAACACGACGGCCCCCAGCGGGCCACGGATCACCTGGCGCACCTCGGCCGACGCCTCGACCAGGGACAGGCCGCCGATCGGCCGGTTGTCTGGGAACCTCGGACCGACCGCCTGGTAGGCGTAGCCGCGCACCGAGCCGCCGCCGCCCGCGTAGAACCGCCGCCCTGCCGGGATGTCGAAGGTCGAGCCGCCCATGAGCAGCGAGCCGAGTCGGAGCCGGCCGGCCAGGGTGGTGGACGCGGAGACCGGCAGATAGGCGCTCCCCTGGAGGTCGAGCTTGGCCCAGGCCCGGGCCGTCGATCCGCCAGTTCCGATCGTCGGCTGGACCGTGCCGTCGAACTTCCATCCCCTGGTCGGGTCGAGGGCGTCGTTGGAATGGTCGAGGGTCAGGCGTCCCAGCAAGGCTGCCAGCGCCATCTTCTGGCGGGTGGTGGCGACGGCCCCGTTGACCAGCACCTCCTCGTTGTCGTCCACGAAGTCCCCCGCGATCCCGACGGTGCGGAAGGAGGTGGCGGTGAAGCGCCGGACCAGGTCCACGTGGACCCCCGCGTCGCGCTCGGTATAGGCGGTGGTGTTGTCCTGGTAGACGGTGACGCCCGGCTGAAGGGTGTAGAGCGGCCACGGGTAGTCGGGCAGCGACAGGGTGGCGTCGAAGCGCTTCAGGATGGTGCCGAACTGGGCGTTGAAGGTCACCGTGTCGGCGCGCCGGAGCAGGTTGTAGAAGGACAGCACCGCGTCGGCCGCCACGCCCTCGCGCGTCGCGTAGCTGCCGCCGAGCGCTAGGCTCGCCTTGGGACGATCGGTCAGGGTCACGATGACCGGCCGCAGGCCATCAGGGTTGGACGTGGGGGCCAGGGCGACGTCCACGGAGTTGTAGACGCCGGTGTCGAGCAGCCGCCGCTCGAGCTCGGCGACGTCCTGCGGATCGTAGACCTTGCCGGGGCGCCAGGGCGCAAGGGTTGCGACCCAGCGCGGGTTGGTGCGGCCCTCGGTTTTCAGCTGCAGGCCGTCGAGCTTCACCTTGGCCTTGGCGTCGATCATGAAAGCGGGACGCAGGGTGTGGTCGGAGTGGTCGACCACCACCTGGCGCTCGCCTGCGGCGGCGTCGGCGTAGCCGGCCTTCTGCAGGGACGCCACGATGCGCCCCTCGGCGGCGACGACATCGGCCGCGCGGCCGGGCTCTCCCGGCTTCAGCCCCAGGGCCTTGCCGGCGTCCGCCTGCGCAGGGGCGTCCGGCGCCGCGCCCACCCAGCCGATCTGCGGCTCTGCGATGACGAACCGCGGCCCGGGGTCGATCCGCACGACCGCCTGCGGCTTCTCACCCGAGCCGAGGTCCGGGACGACCGAATAGTCGTAGTAACCTTCCGAGCGGAGCACCACGACCGCATCGTCGGCGGCGCCCTGGGCCCGCTCACGCGCCTCGAAGCGGCTGTGCGGCGGCCGCTTGCTGGTTCCGATGTAGCGTTCGATGGCCTGGCGCAGGCTCTTGTCCTGCACGCCTTCGACGGTCGCCTTGGCCTGATCGGCCAGGGCGGGTCCCCCAGTGCCTGCAAAAGCAGCGAGCGTGGCCGCGGCCACCCCCAGGCGAAGTCGTCCCACGCAGCCGTTCCCTGCTTCGCCCCCAAGGCTTTGTTATCGGGCATCGCCGGGCCTGTCACGACGCGCGCTTGACCGGCCCCCCGACTTGCAGTGACTGCACCGCCAGCGGTTTGGCGCGTTCTCATTCGCGAGCGGACCCAGCAGCGGGGTGGACGGCAGCATGCAGCAAGCTCAGCGCCGGCAGGCGGACGTGTTCGTGATCCTGGGCGCCACGGGCGATCTCGCCCGGCACATGCTGTTCCCCTCGCTCTATTTCCTCGACGCCGAGGAGCTCCTGCCCGAGGGGCTCAGGATCGTCGGCGTGGCCCGCACCGACATGGGTCGCGACGCCTTCCTGAAGGAGGTGCGGGAGCAGGTGGAGCAGAGAGCCAAGCCCGCCAAGGTCAACGAAGCCGCCTGGAAGCGCTTCGCCGGCCGCGTCGACTACCACCAGGCCGATGTCGCCAAGCCCGAGGGCGCCAAGTCGCTGAAGGACAGCATCGGCGACGCCGAGCTGCCCGTCTTCTACCTCGCCCTCTCGCCCAGCCTGTTCGAGCCGGTCTGCGACGCGATCAAGGCGGCGGGGGTGGCGACGCCGTCCAGCCGCATCGTGCTGGAGAAGCCGGTCGGCCATGACCTTCCCGCCTCGCGCAAGGTCAATGAGGCGGTGGCCCGGGCCTTCAGCGAGGACCGGGTGTTCCGCATAGATCACTACCTCGGCAAGGAGACCGTGCAGAACCTGATCGCCCTGAGGTTCGCCAACACCCTGTTCGAGCCCCTGTGGAACAACCTCGCCATCGACCACGTGCAGATCACCGTGGCCGAGACCGTGGGGGTCGGCGACCGCTGGCCCTATTACGACGAGTACGGCGCGCTTCGCGACATGCTGCAGAACCACATGCTGCAGCTCCTCTGCCTGGTGGCCATGGAGCCCCCGGCGACGCTCGACCCGGACTCGGTGCGCAACGAGAAGGTGAAGGTGCTCCGCTCGCTGAAGCCCTTCACCCGCCAGATGGCCACCGAATGGAGCGTTCGCGGCCAGTACACCGCAGGCGTCGTCGACGGCGAGTCGGCGGCCTCCTACGAAAGCGAGCGTGGCCAGCCCAGCTCCACCGAGACCTTCGCCGCCCTCAGGGTCGATGTCGACAACTGGCGCTGGGCGGGCGTGCCCTTCTTCCTGCGCACCGGCAAGCGCCTGCCCGAGCGGCGCACCCAGATCGTCATCCAGTTCAAGGGCGTGCCCCACTCGATCTTCGACGGCGCGGGACGCGAGGACCTGCTGGCCAACCGCCTGGTGATCGACCTGCAGCCGGACGAGGACATCGAGCTGCTCTTGATGAACAAGGCTCCCGGCCTCTACGAGAAGGGCATGCGGCTGCAGTCCCTGCCGCTGTCCTTGAACCTGGCGCGCAGCTACGAGGGCGCCGACGAGCGCCGCCGCATCGCCTACGAGCCCTTGATCCTGGAGGTCATCAACGGGGTGACCACCCTCTTCGTCCGTCGCGATGAAGTCGAGCAGGCATGGGAATGGATCGACGGCGTCGCGGACGCCTGGGCGGAGGCCGGCATGGCGCCCAAGCCCTATGCGGCGGGAACCTGGGGTCCGGCGGGCGCTTTCGCCCTGATCGAGCGGTTCGGCAGGGTCTGGTATGAGTGAGACGCACGCCCCCAGGATCGAGAGCTTCCCGGACGCCAAGGTGCTGACCGCCGCCTGCGCCGAGATCCTGGCCGAGGCCCTGAACGGCCGCCTCTGCGAAGGCGCAGAGCGGGCGAAGCTGATGGTGACCGGCGGCTCGACGCCGGTGGCCGCCTACGAGACCCTGAAGGACTGGCCCCTCGACTGGAGCCGGGTGGACGTCACCCTGACCGACGACCGCTTCGTGCCGCCGACGGACGAGAAGTCCAACGAGAAGCTGGTGCGCGACCACCTGCTGCAGGGCGCCGCGGCCGTCGCCGGATTCACCCCGCTGTGGTCCGCCGCCGGCTCGCCGAACGAGGCGGCGTCCGCAGCCGAGCCCGCCATCCGCGCGCTGGGACGCTTTGACGCCGTTCTGCTCGGCGTCGGCCCCGACGGCCATATCTGCTCGCTCTTTCCCGGCAAGCCGGAGCTGGCGGAGGCGCTGGACCCCAACGCCCAAAGATTGGTCATCGGCGTGCCCGAGGCGGGGCAGCCGCCCTTCGTTCCGCGCATCAGCCTGACCTTGCCCGCCCTATTGAACGCCAATCTTGTGGTGATCCTGGTCTCCGGGGCGGATAAGAAGCAGCCTGTCGAGGCGGCCCTCGGCGGAGCCGATCTGCCGGTGCGCGCGGTCCTGAAGCAGGATCGCACGCCGGTACGGATCCTCTGGGCCCCTTAGAGGCCACAGAAGGGATTCCATGCATCCGGTCATCGCCGAGACGACCGCCCGCATCGTCGAGCGCAGCCGGGACAGCCGCGCCGCCTATCTCGAGCGCATGGAGGCCGCGCGCAGGTCGGGGCCCGGCCGGGCGAAGCTCTCCTGCGCCAACTGGGCCCACTCCTTCGCGGCCGTGCCGGGAGAGGCCAGGCAGCGGCTGATGGATCCGGCGCGGCCGAACATCGCCATCGTCTCCGCCTACAACGACATGCTTTCGGCGCACCAGCCGCTGGGCGACTTCCCCGCGATCATCAAGCGCGCCGCGTGGGAGATCGGCGCCAACGCCCAGTTCGCGGGCGGGGTGCCGGCGATGTGCGACGGGGTCACACAAGGGCGGCCGGGCATGGAGCTGTCCCTGTTCTCGCGGGATGTGATCGCCATGTCCGCGGCTGTCGCCCTCAGCCACGACGCCTTCGACGGCGCTCTCATGCTCGGCATCTGCGACAAGATCGTCCCAGGCCTGATGATCGGCTCGCTGGCCTTCGGCCACCTGCCGGTGATCTTCGTGCCCGGCGGTCCGATGAGCTCCGGGATATCCAACTCCGAGAAGGCCCACACCCGGCTTCGCTTCGCCGAGGGCAAGGCGACGCGCGAGGAGCTGCTGGAGTCGGAGATCAAGTCCTACCACGGCCCCGGCACCTGCACCTTCTACGGCACGGCCAACTCCAACCAGATGATGATGGAGATGATCGGCCTGCACCTGCCGGGCTCGGCCTTCGTCCACCCGCACACCCCGCTCCGCGAGGCCCTGGTCGCTGCAGCTCCCCAGCGCGCGGTGGAGATCTCGGCGGGCGGCAACGCCTATACGCCCATGGCCCAGGTCGTGGACGAGAAGAGCATCATGAACGCCATGGTCGGCCTGATGGCCACGGGCGGCTCGACCAACCACACCCTGCACCTCGTCGCCATGGCGCGGGCGGCAGGCGTCGAGATCACCTGGGAGGACTTCGACGATGTCTCGCGGGTCACGCCGCTGATCGCGCGGGTCTATCCGAACGGGTCGGAGGACGTGAACGCCTTCCACGCCGCGGGCGGCATGGCCTTCGTCGTGCGCCAGCTGCTGGGCGCCGGCCTTGCGCACGAGGATGTCCTGACCGTGGCCGGCGCAGGTCTGCGCCGCTATCAGCAGGAGCCCTTCCTGGAGGAGGGGCGGCTGGTCTGGCGCGAGGGCGGCGAGCGCTCGCTCGATCCCGAGATCCTGCGTCCCGTCGATGATCCCTTCCAGAGCGAAGGCGGCACCCGGCTGCTCACCGGCGGCCTCGGCCGCGCGGTGATGAAGACCTCGGCGCTGAAGCCCCAGCACATGGTGGTCGAGGCGCCCGCCGTGGTGTTCGAGGAGCAGGACGAACTGATCGCCGCCTTCAAGCGCGGCGAGCTCGACCGGGATTTCGTGGCGGTGGTGAGGTTCCAGGGGCCCAAGGCCAACGGCATGCCGGAACTGCACAACCTGACCCCCACGCTCGCGGTGCTGCAGGAGCGCGGCCGCAAGGTGGCCCTGGTCACCGACGGGCGGATGTCGGGCGCTTCCGGCAAGGTGCCTGCCGCCATCCACCTGACCCCCGAAGCGGTCGACGGCGGGCCGATCGCCCGGATTCGCGACGGCGATGTCATCCGCGTCGATGGCCTGACCGGCGCCCTGGAGATCAAGGTGGGGCAAGGCGAACTGATGAGCCGGGACGCGGCTCGCCCGCCGGGGCCCGGTGTCGGCTATGGCCGGGAGCTCTTCGGCTGGATGCGCCAGAGCGTCGGCGCCGCCGACCATGGCGCGTCGGTTCTGTTCGCCTGAATGGAGGGACTGGTCGGCGATATCGGCGGCACCAACGCCCGCTTCGCCCTGGTGGAAGCCGCCGCCGGCCGCCCCTCGATCCTCCAGCCCCGGGCCTACGCCAACAAGGACTACGCCTCCCCCGAAGAAGCCATCGACGCCTATCTGAAGGACGTCGGCGTAGAGCGGCCGGCGAAGGCGATCCTTGCGGTCGCCGGGCCGGTGACCCACGGCGCGATGCACTTCACCAACCTCGACTGGGAAGTCTCCGAGGAGCGGCTGCGGAAGGTCGGGGGCTTCCACGCCGCCCGCCTGCTCAACGACTTTGCGGCCCAGGCGCTCGGGGCGCCCAGGCTGGCCCCGGAGAACCTGCTCAGGCTGGGCCCGGAGATCCCGTCTCCGGCCGCAGGTCCCCTGGCGATCCTCGGGCCCGGGACCGGCTTCGGCGTGGCGGCCTTGCTGCGGCAGTTCGGCGGCGAGACGGTGCTGGCGACGGAAGGGGGCCATGCCGCCTTCGCCCCCGTCGATGAGCTGGAGGTCGAGATCTGGCGGCGCTTCATGCAGCGGCACGGACGGGTGTCGGTGGAGCGCATCCTCTCCGGCTCCGGCCTCTACGAACTCTACCAGGCGCTGGCCGACATCGAGGGCGCGCCGGCGCCGCTCGAGGACCAGAAGGCCGTGCACGCCGCCGCGGACGCGGGCGAGCCCCTGGCGGCCCGCACCGTCGAGCGGTTCTGCCTGATCCTGGGCTCGGTCGCGGGGGACATCGCCCTCGGACTGGGCGCGAGAGGCGGGGTCTATGTCACCGGCGGCGTCGCCGAGAAGCTGGCGGACCATCTGGCCCGAGGCGGTTTCCGCGAGCGGTTCGAGGCCAAGGGGCGGTTCCAGCCCTACACTGGCGCCATTCCCACCTGGCTGGTCCAGGATCCCTACGCGGCCCTGATCGGGGCCGCGAGCCAGCTCGCCGCCCTGGAGGTCGCGCCATGACGCTCGAGCAGATGCTGACCCTGGCTCCGGTGGTGCCCGTGCTGACCATTGAGGACGAGGCCCACGCCGTCCCCCTCGGACGCGCCCTGGTCGCGGGCGGCATCCCGATGCTGGAGGTCACCCTGAGGACCCCCGCCGCCCTGGGCGCCATCCGCCGCATCTCGGAGGAGGTCGAGGGCGCCGTGGTCGGGGCCGGCACCGTGCTGACCGCAGCGGACCTCGAGCGCGCAGTGGACGCCGGGGCGAAGTTCGCGGTGAGCCCCGGCCTCGCCGGTCACGCCCGCGCCGACGGGCCGATCCCCCTGCTTCCGGGGGTGGCGACCGCGACCGAGGTGATGGCCGCGCTCGAGGCCGGCTTCCGCTTCCTGAAGTTCTTCCCGGCTGTGCCCGCTGGGGGCTTGGCGATGCTGAAGGCTTTCGCGCCGGTCTTCCCGCAGGCGCGGTTCTGCCCCACCGGAGGGATCGGCGCGGACAACGCCGGCGAGTTCCTAGGGCTGGCGAACGTAGTCTGCGTGGGGGGGTCGTGGGTGGCGCCCGCGGCGGCGGTTCGCGCGGGCGACTGGGGCCGGATCACCGAGCTGGCGCGGGCTGCGCAGCTCCTGCGTCCTTAGCCGTTCCAGCGAGCTCGGCGACGGAGAGGTGGGACCCGCCTGCGAGCGTGCGTCGCGCAGGGCCCTGACGAAGCTGTCGCGCCAGGCGGTGATGTCCTCGCGCCGGACGCCCTCGATCAGCGCCTCCCAGCGGCGGATCCGCTCCGGCAGCTCCATCGACAGGGCCTTGTGCAGGGCCTCGGCCATCTCCTCCCGGCTGAACGGGTTCACGATCAGGGCCTCCTTCATCTGCGCCGCGGCGCCGGCGAAGGAGGAGAGGATCAGCACCCCAGGATTGGCGGGATTCTGGGCGGCGACATATTCCTTGGCGACCAGGTTCATGCCGTCGCGAAGCGGCGTGACCAGTCCCACCCGCGCCGCGCGGTACATGCCGGCCAGCTCGTCGCGGCGGTAGCTCTTGTGCACGTAGCGGATCGGCGTCCAGTCGGTGTCGGCGAACTCGCCGTTGATGCGCCCGGTCTGGGCCTCCAGGCGAGAGCGGATCTCCTGATAGGTGTCGACCTCCTCCCGCGTAGGAGGGGCGATCTGCAGCAGCACGGTCTCGCGCAGGTATTCGGGGTGGTCGTTGAGCAGCTGCTCGAAGCCGAGCAGCCGGTCCTCCAGGCCCTTCGAGTAGTCGAGCCGGTCCACCCCGATGATCAGCTTCTTGAAGACACTGTTGGCCGCCATCAAGTCGTAAGAGCGCTCGGCGGCGGGAGACTTCAGGATCTGGTCGAAGTCGTCGGCGTCGATGCCGATCGGGAAGGCGCCGGTGGCGGTGGTTCGTCCGAAGGCGGACATCCTGCCGTCGGGGAGCTCGATGCCTCCGGCCTCGTCGAGCACATAGTCCTTGAAGGCCTGCAGCCAGTCCTGGGTCTGGAAGCCGATCAGGTCGTAGTCGAACAGCGCCTCCACCAGCCGCAGATGGAAGGGCAGGGTGGTCATCAGCTGACGCGCCGGCCAGGGGATATGCAGGAAGAAGCCGATCGGGTTCTGCACGCCCAGGCGTCTCAGGTCGCGGCCGAGCGCGAACAGGTGATAGTCGTGCACCCAGATGATGTCGTCCGGCTGCAGCAGGGGCGCCAGGGTCTCGGCGAACCGGCGGTTCACCCGCTCGTAGCCCTGGCCGAACGAGCGGTCATAGGCGGTCAGGTCAATGCGGTAGTGGAACAGCGGCCAGATCGTCTTGTTGGCGTAGCCGTTGTAGTACTCCTGGACGTCCTGCTCCTCGAGATCGACGGTGACGACAGGCACGCCGCCGGCGTCCACGGTCTTGGTCTCGCCGGTGAACGTCTCGGTGGTCTCGCCGCTCCAGCCGAACCAGAGCCCGGGATACTTGCGGAGCGCGGCGCCCAGGCCGAGCGCCAGGCCACCCTGGCTGGCGCCTTCGCCGGTCGAGATGGTCACGCGGTTTGAGACGACGATCAGACGACTCATCGCACCGAGCTCCAAGGGCGGCTAAGCAGGACGGCGCAGTTAATCAAACCGACTAGCGAGTAGGTTTGGGGATAGTTCCCCCAAAGTTCCCCGTCTGCGAAGCTGATGTCTTCGGTAAATAGACCCGCATGGGTCCGCCGTGTGAGCATCTCCTCAAAAAGTGATCGGGCTTCCTCGGTTCGGCCGGCGAGGTGCAGAGCCTCGATGAACCAGAAGGTGCAGAAATTGAAGGCCGTCTGCGGCTCGCCGAAGTCATCGGGGATGGCGTAGCGCAAGAGGTGCGAGCCGCGCCTCAGCTCCTTCTCGATCGCCTCGAAGGTGGCGCGGTAGTGCTCGTCGTCGTGCGACAGGAAGCGAAGGTCGGCGAGCTGCAGGAGCGAGGCGTCCAGCTCGTCGCCCTCGAAGCTGGCGGCATAGCGGCCGAGCTTGGGATTGAAGGCGCGCTGCTCGATGGTCTTGCGCACCTGGGCGGCGCGGTCGGCCCAGACCGCCAGCCGGTCGGGCAGGCCCACGGCCGCGGCGGCGTTGGCCAGCCGGTCGCAGGCGGCCCAGCACATGACCGAGGAGTAGGTATGCACCGAGGCGCGGGTGCGGAACTCCCAGAGCCCTGCGTCGGGCTGGTCGTGCATGGCGAAGGCGCGTTCGCCCAGCAGTTCCAGGGCGTGGAAGTCGTCCACCGTGGCCGGCCTGAACAGGCGCGAGTCGAAGAAGGCCTGCACGTTGGAGAGGACGATCTGCCCGTAGGCGTCGTGCTGGTCGTGCTCGTGAGCCTGGTTGCCGCAGCGGACGGGGCCCATGCCGCGGTAGCCCGGCAGGCTCTCGATGATCCGCTCGGTGAGCGCCGGCTCCAGGCCGACCCCGTAGACCGGCTGCACCTTCCCCCCTTTGGCGCGCTCCACAAGGTTGCGGAGGAAGCCGAGGTAGTTCTCCAGGATATCCACCGCGCCCAGCCGGTTCAGGGCCTGCACCACGTAGTAGGCGTCGCGGACCCAGCAGTAGCGGTAGTCCCAGTTGCGTCCGGAGTCGGCGTGTTCGGGGATCGAGGTGGTCAGGGCGGCGACGATGGCCCCGGTCTCCTCGTAGGCGCAGAGCTTCAGGGTGATCGCCGCGCGGATCACCGCCTCCTGCCACTCCAGCGGCACGGCGAGGGTGCGCACCCATTCCATCCAGTAGCGCCGGGTGTCGGCCAGCATCCGGTTGGCGGTGGACGCCACGTCCCCGTCGAAGGGCTCGTCGGGCCCCAGGAACAGGGCGAGCGGCTCCTCCAGCCGGAACCAGCGCTCGGTCATGATGTGCGAGACCGGACAGTCGGTGGTCAGGCGCAGGGTCACGTCGCTGCAGATGTAGCGGATGTGGTTCGAGCCCGAGGTGCGCTCGGCGGGGCGCGCGCCCCAGTCCGCCGCCGGTCTCAGCCGTATACGGATCACCGGAGCCCCCTTGATCGGCCGGATCAGGCGGATCAGCGAGGTCGGGCGATAGATGCGGCTGAGGTGGCGGTAGCGGGGCGCGAGGTCGATGATCTCCAGCGCGCCGCCCTTGCCGTCGTGCAGCTCGGTGCGGAGGATCGGCGTGTTGCGCAGATAGGCCTGGCTGGCCTCGGTGAAGCCTTCGAGGTCGACGGCCCAGACCCCGACGCCCTCCTCGGCCGTGGCCTCCTCGCCGCTCAGCAGGGCCGAGAACACCGGATCGGAATCCACCCGCGGCGCGCAGCACCAGAGGTGGCGTCCCTGGCGGTCGATCAGGCTGGCGATCGAGCAGTTGCCGATCGGCGCGAGGTCGAGGTCCATCACGGTTGCGCGTCCTGCATCAGGGCGCTTTCCAGCCATCGCCGCACCGCCGGGACGCTCTCCAGCCGCATGTCCGCCTCGGTCGGCCGGGGCTGGCCCACCAGTATGCTGACTCCGCCAAGTGCGCGGGCGGCGCGGAAGCCGTCCTCGTCGGTCAGGTCGTCGCCCACGAACACCGGCACGGCGCCCCTGAACGGCGCCTCCTTCATGAAGGCCTCCAGCGCCGCGCCCTTGTCGAAGCCGGGGGTGCGCACCTCGGCGACCATGTCCCCCAGCTGCAGCGACAGACCCTCTTCCTGGCAGATCGCCTCCGCCGCCTGGTTCACCTCATCGCCCGCGTCAGGCGCCTGGCGGAAGTGCACGGCGAGGCTGAGGCCTTTGTCCTCCACGTGAAGGCCGGGGTTCTGGGCGCAGAGCTCCGCCAGCCGCCGGCGCGCCGGATCCATGCCCGGGGCCGGCGAGGCCTCCAGGGTGACGCCGTCGGTTCTGCGCCGGACCAGGCCGTGCACGGCCGCCACCGCCGGCACCGAGCCCTCCAGGATGCGGTCGACCTCCTCCAGGCTGCGGCCGCTGATCACCGCCAGCCTGCCGCCGAGCCGCACTTCCAGCCGCCGCAGCAACTCCGTGCGCCAAGGCTCGGGCCCCACGTCTTCGGGTCGCGGCCGGATCGCCGCAAGGGTGCCGTCCAGATCGAGGAACAGGGCGACGTCCGCGAACCCCGACAGGGGCTGCGGCTCGGGCAGCGGCTTGAGGCCACCTTTGGTCATGCGAAGGTCCCGCTGCAGTTCATCGTCGTCCCACCTCTTCTCGCCTCAGGCCCGGGTGATCACGGCTACGCTCGAGTCCGAGCGGCGCCCGGGGACGGCGATCACCCGCTCTCCCGCGTGCTGGAAGAGGAGCTGCGCCGAGCGGGCGCCGACTCGCAGGCTGTCGATCTGAAGGCTGTCGATGCCGATCGGCAAGGCCGGATGATCGACGAAAATCTCGGAGTTCCATCCGTCGATGGTGAGGCCCAGGCAGGCCTGCAGCAGCATGAAGATCGAGCCGGCCGCCCAGGCCTGGGGCAGGCAGGCCACGGGGTAGGCCACGGGCGGTTCGCCGGCCTGGCGCGGGAAGCCGCAGAACAGTTCGGGCAGACGCATCTCGAAGTAGACGGCGGTCTCGAACACCTCCGACAGCATCTGGGTCACGCCCCGGCGCTCCCCATAGCGGGCCATGCCGGCGACGCAGAGGGCGGTGTCGTGGGGCCAGATCGAGCCGTTGTGATAGGACATCGGATTGAAGCGGGCTTCGCCGGTGGCGAGGGTGCGGATGCCCCAGCCGCTCTTGAACGGCGCCGACGAGAGCTCCTCGCAGACGCGGCGCGCGCGTTCGGGCGTCGGGAGCCCGCAGAACAGCAGATGGCCCGGGTTGGAAGAGCGGACGCGGCAGAGCTGGCCCTTGCCGTCGACGGCGATGCCGTAGCCGCCCTTGTCCTCCATCCAGAAGCGCTCTTCGACCGCGGCGCGGATGGCCTCGGCCTTCAGCCGCCAGCGGACGGCGGCGTCCGCCTCGCCGCGCCGCTCGGCGAGGTCGGCCATGGCCCGATAGGCGGCGAAGGCGTAGCCCTGCACTTCCACCAGGGCGATGGGGCCCTGGGGAAAGCTGCCGTCGGCGTGGAAGACGGAGTCCTCGCTGTCCTTCCAGCCCTGGTTGGCGAGACCGGAGTCCTCGCCGCGCTGATAGTCGATCAGCCCGTCTCCGTTGGAGTCGCCGTACGCCTCCATCCAGTTCACTGCGGCCAGCAGGTTCGGCCAGAGCCGGTCGATCAGCTCGAGGTCTCCGGTGCGATCGGCGTAGGCGCCGGCGAGGGCCACGAACAGGGGCGTGGTGTCGACCCCGCCGTAGTAGCGGCCGAAGGGCAGCTCCCCGAGCGTGGTCATCTCGCCCTTGCGGGTCTCGTGCATGATCTTGCCGGGTTGCGAATCCCGGAACTTCGAGGTCTCGGTCGCCTGGGTCGACGCCAGGTAGGCGAGCACGCCCCTGGCCAGGGAGGGATTGATCCACAGAACCTGCCAGGCGGTGATGATCGCGTCGCGCCCGAACTGGGTGGAGAACCAGGGGATGCCGGCATAGGGATAGGGGCCCGTCGGCAGGTCGGTGATCAGCAGCGACAGGTCCGCCCGGGACTTCTCGATCCACTCGTTGAACAGCCGCCCCGAGGTCTTGATCCGTGCGCCGTGCCGCCGCTTGGCGCGCATGGCGAAGCGGGCGCGGGCGGCGCAGGCGCGGAAGCGCTCGCGGCCCGGGGTCGGGGCCTTGTCGGGATCGCCGTCGGCGCCGACTTCCAGGTGCAGCTCGACCGACCCCTCCGCGGGGATGACCAGGTTGAACTCGGCGCGGTTGGCGGTGAGCCGGCTTGGGGTCTCGGAGAAGAAGATGGCGGCCGACCGGCTGACGCCGTCCAGCCCATCGTATCGGAACACCACCCGCCGGCCGTCCGCGTCCGGTGGATGGACCCGGCCGCGGCGCGCGCGCTGGCTGCCGCGCACCTCGAACATGTCGTGGAAGTCGGCGCCGTATTCGAAGGCGAGCGGCGCCACGGCGGGGCCCTGGCTGTAGTTGGTGCAGCGGATCCGCTCGTAGAGCCGCTTGTCCCAGAGGAAGCGCTTGCGCTCCACGTGGATCACCCCCTTGGGCGTGGCCGCAGCGCCGGTGGGGGCCAGCGGCCGGTTGGTCCCGTTGGAGGTGAAGAAGACGTTGTCCTGGCCGATGGCGGCGCTGAGCAGCGAAGGCGGACGCGAGCCCAGCAGCAGGCGGAAATAGGACAGGACGCGGGTGTCGTCATGGAACAGGCCGTCGGCCACGCCCAGGATGTCGCCGTAGGAATCCGCCACGACGAAGGTGTCGCCATCCTTCAGAGCGAAGAGGCGGTGCGGGACTCGCGGCTCGTTGGTTTCGCCTTGCTCGACCTGCGGGCCAGGCGACGCCAGATCGTCCATACGGAGGACCTATGCGGTTTGCAGCAGGGGGAGGGTCGACTCGGTGGGGGCCACGATCTCTTCATAGAGGTCCAGGTACCGGCGCGCCATGGCCGTGGCGGAGAACCTGAGCTCGAACTGGGCGCGGATGGCGCGGCGGTCGAGGCTGAGCGCCCGGCGCGCCGCATGCACGGCTGAGTCGGCGGAGTCCACGATGAAGCCCGTGAGGCCGTCCTCGACCACCTCGGGCACCGAGCCGCAGCGGAAGGCGACGACGGGCGCGCCGCAGGCCATGGCTTCGATCATGACGAGGCCAAAGGGCTCGGGCCAGTTCACCGGGAACAGCAAGGCTGCCGCCTGCCCGAGGAACTCGGATTTCCGCTCGCCGCCGATCTCGCCGACGAACTCGATCAGAGGATGGTGGAGCAGGGGCTCGATCACCTCGTCGAAATAGGCCTGGTCCGCGGCGTCGACCTTGGCTGCGATCTTCAAAGGCATGCCGAGGGCCTTGGCGATGGCGATGGCGCGGTCGGGGCCCTTCTCCGGCGAAATGCGGCCGAGGAAGGCGAGATATCCGCCCTGGCCGGCGCCGAGGCGATAGAGGCTGGTCTCCAGTCCGTGCAGCACGGTCCCGGCCCAGTTGGCGGAGGGCAGCGGCCGGCGCTGGCTGTCGGAGATCGACACCAGAGGAAACTGCGGCCAGCGACCGTAGGCGGCCGGCAGGTCCTTCAGATCGAGCCGGCCGTGCAGCGTCGTCAGGGTGCGCTCGGCCATGTCCTCGAAGAAGGGGAAATGGATCATGTCGGTGTGGAAGTGGATGACGTCGAACTCGTCCGCCCGCCGCCTCACCTCGTGCAGCATCGCCATGTGGGCCGCGAGGTCGGACTTCAGGGGCGCCGGATCGAGCCGGATGGCCTGGTCGCGGACCGGAACGAGCCTGCCCCTGGTCTCGGCCTCTGCGCTGGCGAACAGGGTGACCTCGTGGCCGAGCTCGACGAGAGCGTCGGTCAGGTGCGCCACCACGCGCTCCGTGCCGCCGTACAGCTTCGGAGGCACCGCCTCGTAGAGAGGCGAGACTTGAGCAATCTTCACGTACATGCCCTCGCAAAGGGGGACGACCGCCCGTTTCCCGCAAAGCTCTAAGCCACAAGCCACGCTCAGGGTTCCCCCCGGGCGCCCGGATTTTGTCCAGCAGCCGACATAGCCCACGCACTAGGCGCCGTTCAGAACCGAATGCCCTGGCTTGGCGTTGGTTGGAGGCGCCGGGCGAGGCCGCCGCCGCGAGGGAGCGAGCTCTGTGAACCCCTACGAAACCCGGCTGTTGGAGCTGCTGGAGCGCCTGGAACAGACGCTGAGCGAGGTGCGCGACCACCTCGAGCGCGGCCGCCGCCAGGCCGCGGCCGCCCCGGCCAAGGCCATCGAGGCCTTCGCCGACGACGCCTTGCGGGACCGGGACGCCTGATCCCTTGCAGGGCCGCGATACCGCCGGCTGCGCTTGACAAGTCCAGTGGCGGCGGGGGAGCAGACCCTTGCGAGACTGGCGTCTCGGTGGACGCGGGCGACCGTCCACAGCCCGCGCAAGCCCCCGTCGTCCCTGACGCGTAGCTGTAACAGGACGTCGTATGCTGCCCTATTCCCTACGTCAGGCCTTCTTCTTCCGCGACGTCTTCGCGGGCGGGCAGGGAGAGCCCGATCCCCGGCTGCAAACGCTCTGGCGCCGCGAGGTTCGCGAGGCGCTGGAGAACGCCTGGGCCTCGAGCCGGCTGGACAGCTGCCTCGAGCTGGGAAGCGCACTGCATCGCCGCGGAGAGCTCAGCCGCGCCGACGCCCTGATCTTCGCTCGCGCCCTGAACGTGATGGGGGATCATGCGCGAGCGCTGCTGATCCTGTCGGATCCCCGCTGCTCGCACGAAGGAACCTGGCACTACTGGCTCGAGCTGGCGACGGCACTGGCAGGCGTCGCGCGGCTCACGGACGCCGCCGACGCGCTTGCTCGGGCCGAGGCCATGGGCGGGCAGGGGAAGCCGCGCATGGTCTTGCTGGCGCAGGCCCTGGCGCGCGTCCGCGGCTGGCAGGCGGCGGGCGGAGCGATCTCTTCCCTGGCCGAGGGCGCGGCCATGGTGCGCAGCTGGCTGGTGCTGGGCCCGCCCGCCCACGCAGTGGAAGCCCTGGGAGAGGTCCTGGCCAATGCCCAGCCGACGTCAAAGCGCGACGTTATCGAGGCCCTGGTCCTGGCCCAGGAGGTGGCGAGGTTCGCGACCCCGGTCGTCGCGGCCCGCCTGGAGGGGCTGGTGCGGGACCATTTCAGTCCCGCGGGCCGGATCGAGGCCAGAACGGCTGCGTCTCCCCAGAGCGCGACCGCGCCTGGGCTGACTGTGCCCTCCGCCGCCGAACCGGCCTCGCAGCTCTTCCTCGCCCTGTCCGAAACCGCTCGGGGCCTGCATCAGGCCGCGGCCGCCCGGCTGGGTCCGGGGGCGCCGCGCTTCACCGACGAGATGATTGAAGGCGCAGGCGCCGCGCGCCTCGATCTCGCCGCCTGCGTCGGCCGCATGGTGATCGACGAGGTCCGGCCGCGCCTTCGGGTCGGCGGCCCCCGCAAGATCGTCGACATGTTCCTCTTCGCCGACGAGTTCAGCCTGCTGAGCATGAAGCTCGAGGAGATGTACGACTGGGTCGATCACTTCGTGCTGGTGGAGGCCCCGGTGACCTTCAGGGGGGACCCCAAGCCCCTCCACTTCGCCGAGAACAAGGCGCGCTTCGCCAGGTTCGCCGACAAGATCGTCCACGTGGTCGTCGATACCCTCCCCGAGTGCCTGGAGAACGCCTGGGGGCGGCAGTTCTATCAACGCGACTGCGGCCTTCGGGCCGTGGCGGAGCTGTGCGGCGATGACGATATCGTCCTGGTGAGCGACACCGACGAGGTGATCGATCGCCGGGTGGTGGACTCCTTCACCGGGCCCTTCGCCAGCCTCGGCCTGCGCTACTACAGCTACTTCTTCAACCTCGAGCGCATCGAGGCCCCGCAGGCCCGGTGGACCGCCATGCTGAGGGCGAAGTGTCTGACGCGGATCGGCGCCGCCTATTCCCGCATCGCCATCCCCGTCTACGCCAAGAGCCACTACATCGAGAACGCCGGCTGGCATTTCTCCAAGGTGCGAAGCCCCGAGGAGCTGGCCCGGAAGTTCAGCCGGAACAGCAACGTCGTGCGCTCCGCCGTCGATCGCGAGACCCTGTCGGAGACCATTTCGCGAATCCGGGCCGACGGCGCCCTCGAGGGCTACGTCCGGCGGGATCTGGACGACGGCTTTCCCCGCTACCTCCAGCGTCACGCCGACGACCTGCGGGAGCTGATCCTGTAGGCCTCGCCCCCGCCCTAGCTCTGCGCAGCGCGGCGGGCCTTCACCACCGCGGTGTCGAGCGCCTGGAGGAAGCGGGAGCGGTCAGCCCCGGCGAAGGCCTTGGGCCCGCCGGTGATCTCCCCCATCGAGCGCAGATGCTCGCCGACCGCGCGCGAGGCCAGGGCGCCTCCGATGTTGTCGGGCGTGAACGGCCGCCCGGTCGGATGCAGGGCCTGGGCCCCGGCGGCCAGGGCGCGCTGGGCCAGCGGGATGTCGGCGGTGATCACCACGTCCCCGCGGCCGGCCCTCTCGGCGATCCAGTCGTCTGCGACGTCAGGGCCCGCATCGACCACGACGATCTGGATGCGCGGGCTCTGCGGCGTGCGGATCCAGCTGTTGCTGACCACGAACACCTCCAGGCCATAGCGGTCCGCCACCCGGTAGACCTCATCCTTCACCGGACAGGCGTCGGCATCGACGTAAAGCTTGGTCATGGCCTGTCAGGCCCCATTCACCTGGGTCCCCTAAAACGGCGCTGCAGCCAAGGAGGTCGCCTGCCCGTGCCGCCGCTTTACACCTTCCATAGCTTCGATATCCACGGGGCCCCGGTCGCCTTGCAGGCCGCCGAGCTCTCTTCCGAAGGCGCGGTTGCGGCGCAGGCGGACCGGGTCCTGGCCGAGCACCTCAGCGCCGCCTATGTGGTGGCCTGCGAAGGCGAGCGGGAGCTGCTCACCCGGCGCCGCGGCGACGCCGTCTGAGCCTCGCCTCAGGACCCCAGGTCCTGGTCCAGGGCCAGGATCACCGCGGAGTTGTCCTTGCCGGCGCCGACGCTGTCCCGGGCATAGGTGAAGCGGTCGCGGACCAGCCGGGAGACCGGCGCGTCCAGCCCCACCTGCTCGCCGAGGTCCGCGGCGATGGCCACGTCCTTGGTCATCAGGCCGAGGGTGAAGCCGGCCGAGAACGACTCCGACAGGATGTGCTGCTGCAGCAGGTGCTCGGTGGCGAAGTTCTTGCCGGTGGAGACGTTTAGGATCTCGGCCATGGTCTGGCCGTCGAGACCGAAGCGCTTGCCGATCAGCACCGCCTCGCAGACGGCCATGAGGCCGGTGGCGGCGACGTAGTTGTTGAGCGCCTTCATGGCGTGGCCGGAGCCGAGCGGCCCGGTGCGGAAGATGCGGTCGCCCATGCACTTCAGCACGATGGTGGCCTTGTCGATCGCGGCCTCGTCGTCGCCGCCGACCATCAGGGCCAGCGTCCCGGTGATCGCCCGCGGCCTCGCCCCGGAGACCGGCGCATCGACCAGGCTCGCGCCGCGCTCGGCCAGGATCGGCCCCAGGGCCTTGGTGTCGCCGGGCGCCGAGGAGCTCATGTCGATCACCACCAGTCCGGGCCGGACCGCCTTCAGGAAGGCGCCGTCCTCGTCCTCGGCCAGGGCGCGCCGGACATGCTTCGAGGTGGGCAGCATGGTGACCACCACCTCGCTGTCGGCCAGTTCGGCGACGCTCTGCGCGGCCTTGCCGCCCACCTCCCGGACGAAGCGCTCGCGCGCCTCCGCGTCGAGATCGAACACGGTGAGGTCATGACCGCCCTTGAGGATGTTGGCGGCCATGGGCCAGCCCATGACGCCGATGCCGATGAAGCCGACCTTCATTTGTCGAGCCCCATCTCGGCCAGCACTTCGCGGGCGTGCAGGAAGGCGTCGGCGCCCGCGGGGATGCCGCCGTAGATGCCCACGTGCATGAGCACCTCGCGGATCTCGTCGGGGCTGACGCCGTTGGCGATGGCGCCGCGGACGTGGGTCTTGAGCTGGTTCGGCTTGGCCAGGACCGCCAGGATGGCGATGGTCAGCATCGAGCGGGTCTTGTGATCGATCAGCGGCCGGGTCCAGGTGCGGCCGAAGCAGTATTCGGTGACAAGGTCCTCGAAGGGCCGGTTGAAGCTGGTGGCGGCCTCGACGCGCTTCTCGGCGCCTTCGGGGCCGAACATCTGGCGGCGGATGTCCATTCCGTCGCGATACGCTTGATCGTCCGGCATGGCCGGCCCTCCCTGTTGCTCTAGTCGGCCACAGTCCGATCCCACGCCGCCCGCACCGCGTCCAGGGTTTCCGGAGGATCGAGCAGGAGGGGAATGGCGGTGCGGCGCACGAGGTCGCGCTGGGCGTCGCTGGTGATGTACTCGACCGGCGACTTGCCATCGACGCGGGCGAGCAGCAGGGCCGGGAGCAGGGAGGCGGCGCGGCGCTCCAGCACCTCGCGTGGCTCCCAGGCCGAGGCGTCCAGCCAGGCGCCGGCCATGGCGGTGAAGCTGTCGTTGAGCTCGCGCGCCTTTCCCTCCACCACCAGCCGCTTGAGCAGCAGGTGGTTCAGCACCGAGGCGCCGTCGAAGGCGGGGTCGCCCCACCAGGCGGTCTCGGCGTCGAGGAAGACCGGTCCCTCCGGACCCATCAGGATGTTCTTGGGCGTCGCGTCGCCATGGACGAGGCCGAGCCTGGCGGCCGCCGTGCGCTCGGCGAGGGCCTGGATCTGGGACGCCACCTCGGGCCGCCGGCGCGCGGTGGTCAGCAGATAGGCGTCGATGCGCAGGGCATGGAAACCGTCGTCGGAGGCGAAGTCCGCGGCCAGCCGCGGCTCGGCGGCGCTGGCGGTGTGGATGCGGCCGAGGCATTGCCCTACGGCGGCGGCGAAGCCCACGTCGACGCGGCCGGCCAGCATCTGCGCCTTCCACAGCGGATGGTCCTCGGGCGACAGGAAGGCCATGGCCAGGAGCCGCCTTTCCGGGTCGAAGGCCAGGGGCTCGGGGGCGGCCGAGGGGATCCAGCGGCGCACCGCCTCGAACCAGCGCCACTCATAGAGATTGCGATCGGGCGGCGCCTCCCACTCGTCCTGGACCCGAAGCTTGGGCAGGGCCCGCTTCACGCAAAGGCTGCGCTCGCCGACGTCCACCCGCCAGATGTCGGAAGACACCCCGCCGGAGAGCACGGTCCATGTCTGCGGCTCTTCAGCCCCTGCGAGGCCATGGCCGACCAGGAAGTCCTGGAGGTCTGCGCTCACTTCGGCCGGTCTCAATACCCCAGCTCCAGGTCCACCAGGTTGCGCAGCGGCTGGCCCGAGCGGTAGCGGTCGAGGTTGTCCAGGAAGCGGGCCGCGGCGCGCTCGTAGAAGGTCTGCGAGACCGCCGAGCTGTGGCTGGTCAGGAGCACGTTCGGAGCGGACCAGATCGGGTCGTCCTTGGCCGGGGGCTCGGGATCCGTCACGTCGAGCAGCGCGCCGCCCAGCCGGCCTGACGTCAGCGCGGCGATCATGGCCGCCTGGTCGATCATGAAGCCCCTCGCGATGTTGACGATGCGGGCGCCGGGTTTCATCGCCGCGAACTCGGCCTCGCCGATCATGCTGCGGGTTTCGGGGGTCGAGGCGGCGGCCAGCACGATCCAATCGAACTCGCCGAGCCGCCCCCGCCAGTCGTCCGGTCCGATCACCCCGGCCTCGGCCTCGGCGTGGCGGCGCACGCCGGTGACCTCGACCTCGAAGCCTTCCAGCCGCCGGGCGATCTCGCGGCCGATGGAGCCATAGCCGACGATGAGCGCCTTGGCGCCGGAAAGGTCCGACCCGCCGAGGCTCCAGGGCGCCCAGCGCCGCTCGTCCTGCAGCTCCAGCAGCCCCTTGAGGTTCTTGATCAGGGCCAGCATGCCCATGACCACGAACTCGGCGATGGCCGGCGCCGCCAGGCCTGCGCCGTTGGTGAACAGCAGCCCCCGCTGCTTCATGCGCTCCAGCGGCCAGGTGTTCACCCCCGCCTGCATGGTGTGCACCCACTTCAGCTTCGGCCCGGCGTCCAGGGCCCGCGCCTGGCCCTCGCCGTCGAGGATGTTGATGCAGGCCGCCTCGGCCTCTGTGAGGGCGCCGGAGTCTTCCGGCGCGCCCTCGTACCAGCGGACGTCCAGGTCCTTCGGCAGGCGGGCTTCGACCTCGCCGCGCATCGCTTGCGGCAGGGCGAGCTTCACCGCGGCGGTCCTACTTGCCGGCCGCCCGCACCATGTCGACCACGCCGGGAATCGAGGCTTCGTTCAGGGGGGCCATGATGTGCACGCCAGCCACCCCCGGCACCTCGGCCAGCTGCAGGATCACCTCGGCGCAGACCTTCTGGCCCTCGGCCTTGCCGTTCTCCGCCTTGTCCATTCGGTCGATCACCCAATCGGGCATGACCACGCCGAACAGGTTCTCCTTGATCCAGCGCGCCTGCTTCGCCGACGAGGGCGGGACGACGCCGACCAGGTACTTCAGCCTGCCGCCGAGGCCGTTCTCCTCGAGGCGCTTGAAGTAGCGGCGCAGCACGTCGGCATCCATGCAGAACTGGGTCTGGGCGACCTGGCCGCCCGCCTCCACCTTCTCGGCCAGGCTCTTGGGGACCCAGCCCTCCTTGGGGTCCACCGGGGCGTCGGCCACGCCGATGAACCAGCTGGGATTGCCGTTGACCTTGCGGCCGTGCGGCAGCTCGCCCTTGTCGCGGATGTGGGCGGCGGTGGCGATC
>FTGK01000637.1_pt1 | contig 27046 bp, 25 predicted proteins | sample 1640691 | NCBI WGS metagenome assembly FTGK01 (sample SAMEA3914789, study PRJEB12502) | metagenome | biome: forest; material: soil | place: Canada | collected 2011-07-03 | depth 0.3 m | reverse complement strand
CAGATGGAAGGCCTCGTTCGAGGTGATGGCGAGGTCGGAGCCCGGGAACTCCGGCACGGACGGCCAGCCGCCCACGGCGATCAGGATCTTGTCGGCGGTAAACCTTTGGTCCTTGCCGATCAGCTCGACGGTGTGGGCGTCACGGAGCTCGGCCCTCGCGTGCACCAGCTCGGCGCCGGCGTTGGAGAGGTTGCGGACGTAGATGCCGGAGAGCCGGGCGATCTCGACGTCCTTCTTCTCGAGGAAGGTGTTCCAATCGAAGCGAACGCCTTCGAATCCGGACCAGCCGTAACCCTTGGCCACCTGCATCTGGTGGGAGACCTCCGAGGCATAGACCATGAACTTCTTGGGGATGCAGCCGCGGATCACGCAGGTGCCCCCGACCCGATGCTCCTCGGCCACCGCCACCTTGGCCCCCGAGAGCGCCGCAAGGCGCGCCGCCCGCACCCCGCCCGATCCGGCGCCGATGACGAAGAGGTCGTAGTCGTAGTCAGCCATAGGTGCTCCAGGGGCCGGGTTCAGCCAAGCGGTCCGGGTCAGATAGGCGTTGCAGCGCTACGGCGCCACGCGCTCGACGCCGCTCTCGCCGCCGATGAGGGCCTCATCGGCCAGATCCAGGAAGAGGCCGTGGTCCACGACCCCCGTGACGCTCTTCAGGGCGTCGGCCAGCAGCGAGGGCTCCTCGATGGCGCCGCAGACCACGTCGTAGAGGACGTTGCCGCTGTCGGTGACCACCACCTCGCCGTCCCGGATGCGCAGGCGCGGCGGGATGCCGATATCGCACTCGGCCAGGGCGTCGCAGATACGGCGCACCGTGGACTCGTGGCCGAAGGAGACGACCTCGATCGGCAGGGCATGTTTGCCGAGCTTGGCGACCCGCTTGGCGGCGTCGACGATGACCACGCAGCGCCGGGACGATTCCCAGACCAGCTTCTCGCGCAGCAGCGCCGCGCCCGCGCCCTTGATCAACTGCAGGCCCGGCCCGACCTCGTCGGCCCCGTCGACGGTGAGATCGATCTCGACCTGGTTGAGCTCCAGGAGCGGGATGCCGAGCACCTCGGCCAGCTGGGCGGTGACCGCCGACGTGGGCACGCCCCGCACGTCGAGCTTCTCCGTCTGAATGCGGTGCGCCAGGGCTCGCACGAACCACGCGGCCGTGGACCCCGTGCCGAGGCCGACGACCATGCCGCTCTCGACCAAGGCCGCCGCCGCCTCGCCCGCGGCCCGCTTCTGCTCGTCGGGGAAGGTGGTCATGCGCCTCTCTTGGCCTTCAGCTTCTGCTTCGCCTCACGGAAACGCGCGGCCCAGCCAGGTTTCTCCACCTGCTGGCTGCGCTCCAGCGCCAGGGCGTCCGCCGGAACGTCCCTGGTGATCACCGAGCCCGAGCCGGTGTAGGCGCCGTCGCCGACGCGCACCGGCGCCACCAGGGCCGTATCCGAGCCGATGAACGCGCCGGCGCCGACGTGCGTCTCAGCCTTGTCGAAGCCGTCGTAGTTGCAGAAGATCGTGCCCGCTCCGATGTTGGCCTTCTCGCCCACCGTACCGTCGCCCAGATAGGACAGGTGGTTGGCCTTGGCCCCCTTGCCGACCTTGACCTTCTTCACCTCGACGAAGTTGCCGATGTGGGCGTCCTCGCCGATGTCCGCACCGGGCCGCAGCCGGGCATAGGGTCCAATCAGGGCGCCTGATCGCACCACAGCCCCCTCGAGATGGCTGAAGGCGCGGATCACGGCGCCCGCCTCGACCTCCACGCCCTGGCCGAAGACCACATAGGGCTCGATCACCGCGCCGCCGGCGACCTTGGTGTCCCAGGCGAAGTGGACGGTGTCCGGCGCGGGCATGGAGACGCCGCCTTCCAGGAGCTCGGTGCGGCGGCGGCGCTGGAAGATGGCCTCGGCCTCGGCCAGCTCGAGCTGGGAATTGACCCCCAGCACCGCCTCCTCCGCGGCCATGGCGGCGCGCACGTTCAGGCCCCTGCCGTTGGCCAGGAGGATCACGTCGGTGAGGTAGTATTCGCCCTTGGCGTTGTCGTTCTTCACCTCGGAGAGGAGATCGAACAGAAGGGCTGCGGGAGCGGCCATGACGTTGGTGTTGCAGGCCTTGATGAGAAGCTCGTCGGGGGTCGCATCCTTGGCCTCGACGATGCGGGTCAGACGGTCGCCGTCGAGCAGCATCCGGCCATAGGCGGACGGATCCTCGGCCTCGAAGCCCAGCACGGCGATGTCCGCGCCGGCTTCGCGCAAGGCGAACAGCGGCGCCATGTCCGCCGGTCCCTGCAGCGGATGGTCCCCATTGGTGATCACCACGTCGCCGTCGAACCCCTTCAGCGCCTCGCGCGCGGCCAAGACGGCATGGGCGGTGCCCAGCGGCGGATCCTGCACGGCCACGGCGTCGAAGCCCAGCCGCTCGGTCACGCGTCTCGCGAGCGCCGGGGAATGAGTCCCGACCACGACCAAGATCTTCTCGCAACCCAGGCCCTCGGCCGCGTCGACGGCGCGGTCGATCAGGGTGCGGCCGGCCACAGCGTGCAGCATCTTGGGCAGGGGCGATTTCATGCGCGTGCCCTGGCCTGCGGCCAGGATGACGGCGGCGCGTTGGGTCATGGGGCTCCTGGCGGACTGTGCGAGCGGCGGGCGTTGCGCCCAAGGGCGATTTAGCCGAAACGGCCGCGATGATGAAACTGCAAGGGGCGACGATCGCCTTCGACCTGGACGGCACGCTGGTCGACACCGTGGGCGACCTGATCGGCTCGATGAACCAGCTCTTGTCGGAGCACGGCCTTGCCCCCTACCCGATCGACGCCGGCCGGCGCCTGATCGGCCGCGGCGTGAGAGCCCTGGTCGAACAGGCCTTTGTCGAGCGGGGCGCTTCGCCCGATAGCGGCCGCCTCGACGCGCTGGTCGACCGCTTCACCAGCATCTACCGCGGCCGCATCGCCCAGGAGAGCCGCCCCTTCCCCGGCGCGACCGAGGCGCTCGACCAGCTGGCGGCCGCCGGCGCGACGCTGGCGGTCTGCACCAACAAGCGGACGGCCCTGTCGCTGGAGCTCCTGGACGCCCTGAAGCTGACGGACCGCTTCGCCGCGGTGGCCGGGGGCGACCTGATCGCCCAGAAGCCCGACCCGCGCATCCTGCGCTACACCATCGAACAGGCGGGCGGGGACATGTCGCGCAGCCTCTACGTCGGCGACAGCATGGTCGACCACGCCACCGCCCGCGCGGCGAGGCTGCCGGTGGTGGGCGTCACCTTCGGCTACGTCGATCCTCCGCTGAAGGCGGAGGACTTCGACGCCCTGATCGACCGCTTCGAGGAGTTGCCTGGCGTGGCCGAGCGCCTCCTCGGGCGCCGATAGCGAACTACCTCACCCGCGCAGCGGGGGAGGTAGGACGCCAGCGTAGCCTTGCAGCAGTGGGGCCCCCGCCCGATATGGGTGGCGCACCGAGTATGCGGCCGGGGGGCCCAGCATGACGAGACCATCAAGATCGGAGCGGCCGAAGGGGCCGGGCCTCGCTGCGCTGTTCAAGCCCTATCGCGGATGGATCGGGCTGCTCGTCGTCCTGACCCTGATCGGCAACGGCCTCGGCCTGATCATCCCGCAGATCACCGCCCGCGCCATCGACGCCTTCACCTCGGGGCGTCTGGACCTGTCTTCCGTGCTGATCGCCCTTGGCGCGGTGACCATTGGGGTGTTCGTCGCCGGCGGACTGCAGTCGGCGGTCCAGACCTATGCGTCCGAGAAGGTGGCGCGGGACCTCCGCACGCGCTTGGCGCACGCGGTCTCGGAGCAGACCTACGCCTCGATCGAGGCGCTGACGCCGGCGACCCTGCTCACCAATTTCACGTCCGACGTCGACGCCATCAAGAACTTCGTGGCCACCGCCCTGGCGTCGCTGATCTCGTCGCTGTTCCTGATCCTGGGCGCCAGCGCCCTGCTGCTCTCGATCAACTGGGAGCTGGCGCTGGCGGTCCTGCTCGTGGTCCCCTTCATCGCGCTCACCTTCTTCTTCGTGCTCAGGCGGGTGCGGAAGCTGTTCGGCGAGGTGCAGCAAGCCATCGATGGGCTCAACAAGGTCCTGAACGAGAACATCGTTGGGGCGGCGCTTGTGCGGCTGCTGAACAGCCAGGCGCGCGAGTACGCCAAGTTCCTCGAGGTCAACGGCCGGGCCCGCGAAATCGGCCTGCGGATCCTGCGCCAGTTCGCCTCGATGATCCCGATCATCAGCTTCCTGGCCAACGGCGCGACCATCGCCATACTGACTCTCGGCGGCAGGTTCGTCATCGAGGGCCAGATGACGCTTGGCCAGTTCGCCGCCTTCAACGCCTATCTGACCATCCTGATCTTCCCGATCATGATCATCGGCTTCATGTCCTCGGCCATCGGCCAGGCCCAGGCTTCGTACTTCCGCATCAGCCGGGTGCTGAACGCCCCGCCTCCGCCGGCGCGCGGGGACGAGGCGGGCGTGCTCGCCGGCGACATCGAGCTGAGAGGCGTCTCCCTCGCGTTCGCCGATCGCAAGGTGCTGGACAGGGTGTCCTTCCGCATCCGGGCGGGCGGGCGCACCGCCATCATCGGACCCACGGCCGCCGGCAAGACCCAGCTGCTCTATGTGATGGCGGGACTGATCGCGCCTGGCGAAGGCCAGGTCCTCTATGATGGGCGTCCGATCGAGGACTACACGCGCGATAGCCTCTATGCCCAGGTCGGCTTCGTCTTCCAGGACAGCGCGCTCTTCAACCTGTCCCTGCGCGAGAATATCGGCTTCGGAGCGGCGGTGAACGAACCCCGCCTCTCCAAGGCCATTGAAACCGCCGAGCTCAAGGACTTCATCGCCACCTTGCCGCAGGGCCTGGACACCCTCGTCTCGGAACGCGGCGCCTCCCTGTCGGGCGGGCAGAAGCAGCGGGTGATGCTCGCGCGCGCCCTGGCCATTGAGCCGCGCATCCTGTTCCTCGACGACTTCACCGCGCGGGTCGACGCCGCCACCGAGGCCAGGATCCTGCAGAACGTGGCGCGGAACTATCCCGACCTGACCCTCATCTCGATCACCCAGAAGATCGCCCCGGTGGAGGATTATGACCAGATCGTCCTACTGATGGAGGGGGAGGTGCTGGCGGTCGGGACGCACCCGGAGCTCGTCCGTTCCAGTCCCGAATACGTGCAGATCCTGCGCTCCCAGCAGAGCACCGACCGCTACGAGGCGGCGTAGTGACTGACTACGCGCTGAAGCCCTCCACCGGCGAGGAGAAACGCACCCTCGCATCGGCGGTGCGCACCCTGGCGCCTCACCTCGCCGGCGAGCGCAGGTCCCTCGCCATCGCCGTCGGCTGCGTGCTGGTGACCACCGCCGCCAACCTCCTGGGTCCGATGATGATCGCTCGCGCGATCGACACCGCCATCCGGCCCGGCGACTTCGGCCTGCTCGTCAAGGACGCGGGGCTGCTGGCGCTGATCTACTTGGCAGGGCTGATCACCAACTACGGCCAGACGCTGAGCATGGGCTCGGTCGGACGCAACCTGCTCTTCAAGCTGCGCAACCAGCTCTTCACCAGGCTATCGGAGCTGCCGATCGGATTCTTCGCCCAGAACCGGCAGGGCGACCTGATCTCGCGGGTGAACAGCGACACCGACCGCATCAACCAGTTCTTCTCCCAGGCGCTGATGCAGTTCTTCGGGAGCTTCTTCGTGATCCTGGGCGCGGGGCTGCTGCTCCTCGTGCTGAACTGGAGGCTGGGGATCGCGGCGCTGGCGCCGGCTGCGGTGGTGCTCACCGTCTCCCGGCTGATCTCACCCTGGATCAGGGCGAGGAGCCGCCGGAGCCTGGAGAGCCTGGGCGCCCTCAGCGGCGACATCCAGGAGAGTCTCGCCAACTTCAAGGCGGTGGTCGCCTTCAACCGGGCCGACTACTTCAGGCAGAAGTTCGACCTCGCCAACCAGAAGAACTTCAAGGCCTCGGTGGCGGCGGGCATCTCTGCGGGGGTTCTGGCCCCGCTTTTCACCCTGGCCGGGAGCGCCGCGCAGATCCTGGTGCTTGGCTTCGGTGTCTGGCTGATCGGCCATCACCTGCTGAGCGTCGGCCTCCTGATCGGCTACCTGCTCTACGTGACCAGCTTCTACAACCCGCTGCGCCAGCTCGCGACCGTTTGGTCGAGTCTGCAGCAGGCGACGGCGGCGCTGGACCGGGTGTCCGAGGTGCTGGCCCTGGAGAACGATCTGCTCCAGGTCCCGACGGCCGGGTCCCGGAATGGCGCCGCCGTCCTCGCCTTCGAGCGGGTGGGCTTCAGCTATCCCGGCGGAGCGCGGGTCCTGGACGACGTCAGCTTTGACCTCGAGCGGGGCAAGACCTATGCCCTGGTCGGGCCGACGGGCGGCGGCAAGACCACCACCGCCATGCTGATCGCCCGCCTCTACGATCCGCAGGCGGGCGGCGTCTATCTGGATGGCCGCGACATCCGCACCTACAGCGCCGCCGAGCGGGCGGCGAAGATCGGCTTCATCCTCCAGGAGCCCTTCCTGTTCCGCGGAACGGTGGGCGACAACATCGCCTACGGCCACGACGAGCTGGCCGGCCTGGCGCCGGAAGAGCTGATGGCGCGCCTCGCGGCCCATGGCCTGGCCGGCTTCCTTGGGCGTTTCAGCGAAGGCCTCCAGACGCCGACGGGCGGAGGCGGCGACTCGCTGTCTCTGGGCCAGAAGCAGCTGATCGCCTTCATGCGCGCCGTGCTGCGTCAGCCCGAGATCCTGATCCTCGACGAGGCCACGGCCAACATCGACACCGTGACCGAACAGCTGCTCGAAGAGGTGCTTCAGAAGCTCCCCGCGACCACGACCAAGGTGATCATCGCCCACCGGCTCAACACCATCCAGAACGCCGACGACATCTTCTTCGTTGGCGGCGGGGCGCTCACCGAGGCCGGCTCCATGGACCACGCCCTGGAGATGCTGCTGAGCGCGAGACGCGCGAGCTAGGGCGCTTGACCCGACGGCCGATCGGCCGTTGAACCGCCCGGTTCTGGAGCCTGCTATGACCCTCCGCCTCGCCCGCCTCGCCTTCTGCGCAACCCTGCTGTTCGCCGCCCCCGCTGGAGCGGCCCAGGCGCCGGCGCTGCGGATCGCCAGTTTCGCCCAGCTGCAGACGCCCCTGCCCTATCCGTACGACGAGGCTGCCGACGCCAACGCCCAGGTGGCCGCCGCCAAGGCGCGGGCAAGGAAGAGCCATAAGCTCCTGCTTATCGACCTCGGTGGGAACTGGTGCGCCGACTGCCGCATCCTGGCGGGGACCATCGATCTTCCCGAGCTCAAGGCTTTCGTGGACCGACACTACGAGATGGTCACTGTGGATGTCGGCCATTTCGACAAGAACCTTCAGATTCCAGCCCGCTACGGGATCACCCGTCGGCTCGAAGGCGTGCCGAGCCTCCTGATCGTCGACCCCCGCACCGACACCTTGCTGGACCGCGGCCACATCTCGGCTCTCGAGGACGCGCGACACATGACGCCCCAGGCGCTGGCGGACTGGCTGGCCGGCTGGGTCCGGTCCTAGCGACGAGTCAGCAAAGCCCGCCACGGCGCCAGCCACGCCCCCGTCGCCCAGCGCGCGCCCGAGCTTGCGGGCGGCGAGGGCTTTACGCTATAGGCACGCTCCCTCAGCGGACGCGTAGCTCAGCGGGAGAGCACACCCTTCACACGGGTGGGGTCGTAGGTTCAATCCCTACCGCGTCCACCATTCCCTCGGCCTGGACGCGGCGCGCAGACGCGGCCTTTTCCGGCCCATTCCAACCTCGTTCACAGCCAATCGAGCTGGCCAGGTCACCTTCACTCCAGAAATCTGGAGGTTGGGCATGGCTTTCCGGTTCTCGTCTTTCGCTTTCGCGCTCGCCGCCCTCGTCGCGGCGGCGTCCGCCCAGGCCGCGCGGGCGCCTTGTCGGGTTGGGCTTCACCTGGAGCGTGCGGGGGTCCTCAACTACCCGGGGACCATCGATGGCTATGATGCCGACAAGGGGGCCTACCACGTCCGTTACGACAACGGCGGCCTGCCGGAATGGATAGCGGCCAGCGGGATGTCGCGCAGCTGTATCGCGACCGCGGCCCCCCAGACCGGGCTCGGCGCCTTCATCGGCGACTGGGAGATGTTCGTCAGCCCGACCGCCCAATACGAGATGCGTGGCGGGGACCGCTGGCTGGACGTGGGCCCCGGCGCCGTCGCCCCTCCCCTCTCCATCAGACCGGACGGGACCTACGTCTGGGCCGTCGGGCGCGGCAAGGTGATCTCGGGCCGCTGGCGGCGCATGAGCCGGGCCGAGATGAAGTACGGTTTCAAGGACAAGGTGGGCATCCTGCTGATGCACGGCTACGACGGTGGGGACTGGCAGGTGACCTCTTCGGGCGTGCGAGCGAGCGACAAACGCGACCAGCTCGGCGTCGAGCGGATGGACCTGGGGCTCAGCTACCTCGCCACCCGCATGCACTAGTCGCGGCCGGTGGACGCACGGCGCCGGACCTGTAGGTTCTCGGCCCATGGCTTTCCGAACGATCATCAGCCTGGGGGAGGATTGCGAGGTCGCCCACCAGCTAAGGCGCCGCTTCGGCGTGGAGCGGGCGGGCCTATTCGACTGGTGGATCTCCTCCCTGCATGGGCTGATCCGGGTGCTGCGGGAGGGACCTGGGGAGCTCCTGGCCTTCCACGACCTCGAACCCATCGACGAGCGCCAGGCCATGGCGTCCCGTAGCCACGGGATCGTCTTCCACCACGATTTCCGGCGCGGCCCGGACGGCCTGGTGGATGTCGAGGCGGCGCCGTCCCAGATCGCCGAGGTGCAGGCCAAGTCCTGGGCGCTCTGGAAGCGGCTGAACCGTGACTGCGAGGCTGGCGGGCCGGTGTTGTTCGTGCGGGCCCGCAGACGGGACCAGTTCGACCTCGGGCCGGATCCCGAGGACCGCAATGAGGGCCAGGCCCTCGCCGACCTTCGCCGCGCGGCCATGGAGCGCTGGCCCGCTTCGGACCTGCATTTCCTGTTCCTCGGCTACTGCCCGTCCTTCGCTGCGCAGAACGTCACGTTCGACGAGGTGGCGGACGCGGGGGACATTAGCGGCTGGTCGGGCAGCGACCGGGGCTGGGACCAGATGCTGGAGCGGCGCCACGTGGAGCTGCAACCCCCATCCCGGTGACTGCGGCGTGCGTCGCGTGTGGCGCTGAATCCTCGATCCCCGCGCCGAATGTCGGCTTGACGACCTTTCATTCCAGCCAAGCTGGAACTCGGCCGGGAACCCGGAGTTAGGCCGACGCTCAGGCTCCGGCCGAGCAGGCGACAGGGGGTCCACCGCTGGCGCCATCGGGTTCGACAAGGGACTTCGGACATCGGCGGCCAGCGACACCACTCAAGAAGGTATGATCATGACATTGGTGAAGAACCCAATCCGCGCACTTCCGGTGGCCGCCGCTCTGGTCCTGGCGGGCCTGAGTCTCAGCGCCTGCGCGACCCGGGAATATGTGGATACGCGCATCGCCGAGGTGAACCATCGTGTGGACGGGGTCGACGCCAAGGCCTCTGACGCCCTGGCGCGCGCGGATGCAGCCAATGCCGCCGCCCAGGCCGCCGGCGCGGACGCGCGGACCGCGAACCAGCGGATCGACGCCCTGACCACCCGTGTCGACACCATCGAGGCGGAGCGGGTGCGCCGTCCTCGCGGCTAGGCGCCGGTCTGGCCGGCCGCCTGTGCTCGCCCCCGCGGGCGAGGCGGCCGGCGAACAATTTGGGAGTTCAATGAGATGCAGCATTCCGCCAAGGCCGCCCTGGCGATGTTCGCCGCCGTGGCCCTGGGCGCCGCCCTCGGCCAGCCCTCCACCGCCTTGGCGCGGGTACGAGCGGTCCACCACGCCGCCTCCGCCCATCCGGCGCGTTCCGCGAGCGTGGCGGGCGACAGCGACGCCTTCCAGGCGCCGCCGGACACAGTCTCTCGCCTGGCGGAATGGGCGCTCTCCACCGAGGACAACAGGGGCAAGCCCTATCTGATCGTCGACAAGCCCGACGCCGAGGTTTTCGTGTTCGACGCAAACGGAATCCTCATGGGCTCGGCCCCCGCCCTGCTGGGTTCCGCCCTCGGCGACGACACCGCTCCCGGCGTAGGCGACCTGGAGCTGGCCGACATCCCCATGGACCAGCGCACCACCGAGGCCGGCCGCTTCATCGGACACCTCGGCCCGGCCCAGGGTATGGCCAATGTCCTCTGGGTGGACTTCAACACCGCCCTCTCCATGCACCCGGTGGTCACCTCCAATCCCGCGGAGCGGCGGCTGGAGCGGCTGGCGTCCCCCGACCCGGACGAGCGGCGGATCACCCACGGCTGCATCAACGTGCCCGCCCGGTTCTTCCGCGAGGTTGTGCACAAGACCTTCGCCGACACCGACGGAGTCATCTACATCCTGCCGGACACCAAGAGCCTGGATCAGGTGTTCCCGGACTTCGGCCTGCAGGCGAGCGTCGTTGGGCGGCCGATGAGGGGCGGCTCCGCGCTGGCCAGCGACGAGGCCTATTCCTCGAGGCTTGCGACGCTCTCGGCGCCCTACTGAGGTTCTCCGGCCGCGCCGCCGACCTCGAAGGCTGGCCCGTTGGCGCCGCAGACCACGACGGGCCCGAGGGCGAGCTCGCCGATGGCCTGGCGCAGGACCGTCTCATGGCGCTTCAGGAGACTGCGCGAAATCGCCAGTCTGTCCGCCAGCATCCGGTGATGGGCGGCGTCCCAGGTGTTGGAGCCATGGCAGACATAGGCGAAGAGGTGAGGCGCCCCAGGGAGCGTCCCGAGAGCGCCGCGCGCACGTAAACGGCGCGCCACGTCCAGGTCCTCCCCCTTTCGGGCCTCAGGCCCCGCCTCGGGGTAGCGGGGGGCGGCGGCCCGCGCCAGCATCAGCGTTCCCGGATGCCCCGCCGCCTCGGTTGCGCGCCAATTGGTCCAATAGAGCGAGCGGCTCTCGGCGAAGAACTGCAGCACATCCTGCAGCAGGACCGCCTGATGACTGCCGGCGCGCAAGGCCGCCAGCTGCGCCGAGACCCGCTGGGGATGATGGATGTCGTCGTCATCCCACTGACAGACGTAGGCCCCGGCCGACACGTCGAGGGAAAGGTTGCGCAGCGCTCCGAGGCTTAGGACTCCCGGCGCCTCCACCACCCGTATGGGCGCTGGTCCTGAAACCTGCAAAGCGGCGCGCAGCTCGCTGCGCCCAGTCCTGTCAGCGGTGGGGTCGACAACGATCACAAGCTCGCGGCGCCGGTGTGTCTGGGCCTGGAACGCGGCGAGGGACGCCCTGATGAAGGCGGTCCGGTCCGCCGCCAGACGCGTGACCATCACGCAGCTCACCAGATCGTCCGCGCTTGCTTCGACGCTGGCTCCCAAGCCTGCACCTCTTCTTGCTTCCCTATAAGTCTTGCCCGCGGAGGGGGACTTGCCTAGGCCTTTGCCCCAGCCGCGGCGGAGGGGCCCCACGGATGACCTATGTCCTGCGCCTGCCGTCCCTGGTGACGGAAGGAGCCACAGCGCGCATCGAGTTCGTCTATGTGCGAGCCGGAGACCGGATCGCACGAGGCGCGCGCCTGTTCGACTTCAGCCTCGATTTGGGGGAGCGGTACGCCCAGATGTGTCCGCCGATCAGCTATCATCGCGCCGTCGCCCACGAGGCGGGACAACTGCTGACCTTCGACGCGGAACCCGGAACCACCTTCGGGGCTGGGGGGGAACTGGGTCTGGTCGGCGGCGTCGTGGAGGACGCCGCCGCCCCACCGTCACGGGCCTTCCGTATGGTCGTCGCGGGCATCGTCTGGCGGCCCGACATGTGGTCGGCCAGGGCCCCTGCATGAGGACGCCTCTCGCCCTGGGGCCGCTTGCCGCGGAGGGGGTCGGCGTCCGGCGCTCGGGGTTGAAGTGGCTACATGGGGATGGCGATGCCTGCCGCCCTGGCGAGCCCATCGCGGTCGCCAATATCCGACTGGTCCAACGAGGCGGCGCGGGTCCCCTTCCCTTCCCCAACGAAGCCCTGCAGGCCGTGCTGACCTCGCCCGTCGCCGGGCGGCTGCGCATCGAGGATGCGTCTTCCGGAGGGGGCTGGAGAAACACCCTCGCCGTGCACGACTGGGACGCAGGCGAGGTCGTCGCCTCGATCGAGAGCGAGGCAGCGGACAAGGCGGGGCCCCGTCCGCTGCCGCTGAGGCTGCTGATGCTCGCCGGCTTGCGGCTGGCCTGGGCGGTCGATACCGACGCCGGTCTGCTGCCCGGCTGGAACCTCTACGGACGCGGCTGGTGGGGTGAGACCGCGGCGCCCTCCGAGACTCTGCTGACCATCGGCGTCTGCGACACCGCGGGCTTCCTGCGCGGCGAGAGGGGCGGCTTCACCGAGCTGTTCGAGGCGACCACCGCCCCGTTCCACGTCGTTCATGCCACCGAGCACCCCATCGCCCCGTGCGCCCCGATCCTCCTGGAGCAGCTTCTGCGCACGCCCGCGGAAATGGAGGAGATCTCCGATAACCTGCGCCGGTTCCTCGGCAAGGGCCCGGTTGCGCCCACCCCGCAGGACCACATCTTCGCCGGCGCGCTCCTGGCGCAGCTTTCTGCCTCTCCCTTGGAGCAGCGCCACGACATTCTCGGCCCGTGGGGCGTGAAGAAGCTCGGCCCGCCGGACGTGATCCTGCTCTCCTGCGCAGCCGAGCCCCGCTGGCTGCTGCGTCATCGCAGGCTGGGCTACGCCATGCAGGTCCACGCCCACAACATGGCCGGCGCGGGACCGGCGATGCGGTACTGGCTCGAGCATGCCTTCGAACGGGTAGAGCGTTCCACGGACGATTTCCGCTTGGGCTTGGAGCGCCTGATCGACGAGACCCACGCGCGCACCGGCGCCCGGTTCCTCATCATGAACCGCATGTCCACCTCCGGCGCGGAAACCACGGACAGCTACGCAGGCTTCGATGCGCCCCTGGACGCGACGATCCGGAGCGTGGCGGCCAAGAGGCTGAACCTGATGCTGCACGACCTGGGCCGCAGCAGGCCGGCGGCGGTGCTGGACGTCGACGCCCTGGCCGCGGCCCTCGGCGGCCGTCGCCACCTTGCCGACGGCCTCCACCAGAGCGGCCCCCTGGAGGCCGCCCTTCGGCAGGAGCTGCTTTCGATGGTCGGCTCGACTCAGTCGACGAGGAAGTCGATGGCCATGGCGGCCAGCTGATCGCCGGCCTCAGGCAGAGCCTCGTCAGGGCCATCGCTGAACAGACCTATGGCCGCTCCGACGCGAACCCAGTCCCCGGCGGAGGCGAGCACGCGCCTTAGGATCCCTGGCTGACCGGCCCTGACTTCGACCAGCGCCTTGTAGGTCTCGAATTCGACGATCAGCTCTCCCGGCGCGAACGCCCGCCCCGGCTCGCCATGCCATTCGAGGATGCGGATCTCCTCCACGTCCTTGGCCACCACGGGAACAGTCACCTGAAAGATCATGCAGAAGGTCCTTGCCTCGCGGCGATGAGTTCGGCCGCCGCCGCCGCGACGCGGCCGGCGTCCGGAACGCAGGCCGCTTCCAGTATGGGGTTGGAGGACACCGGCGCAGGCAGGGCGCCGACCCGCCTGGCGGCGAACGGACCGAGGCGCTCCTGCACCCGCGCGATCACTTCCGCCCCGACGCCGGCGGTGACCTGGCCTTCTTCGAGGGTCAGGAGCCGTCCGGTGCGCGTCACCGACGCGGCAAGGGTGTCGACGTCCAGGGGAGCAAGGCTCCGCAGATCGATCACCTCGGCCTCCATTCCCTCGGACGCCAGGGCGGCGGCGGCCTCGAGGGCGACGAGGACCATGTAGCCGTGGCTCACCAAGGTGAGGTCCCGTCCAGCCCGGACGATCGCGGCGGATCCAAGGGTGGTGATCTGTCCCGGGGAGGGCGCTGGTCCGCTGACCGGGAAGAGCTTCTTGTGGTCGACGAACACCACCGGGGCGTCACTGGCGATCGCCGCCGCCATCAAGCCGTAGGCGTCCGCGACGTTGGACGGGGCCACCACTTTCAGGCCCGGAACGCCCATCAGCCAGGCTTCCAGGCATTGTGAATGGCTGACGCCCTGCCCCTTGGCCCCGGCGGTGGTCTTGACCACCACCGGTGCGGTCAGCATCCCCGCGGTCTTGTAGCGGAGCTTGGCCCCGTAGTTCACCAGGGGATCCAGGCCGAGCAGCACGAAGTCCATGTAGGTGATCGCCACGACGGGCCTCAGGCCGGCCGCGGCCGCACCGACCCCGACGCCGATCATCGCCGCTTCCGAGACGGGGGTGTCGCGCACTCGTCCCGGCCCGAAATCCGCGTGAAGTCCTTCGAACTCCCGGTAGGCGCCGCCGAAGGCTCCGACGTCCTGGCCCAGGATCACCACGCGGGGATCGGCGAGCATCGCCTCGCCCAAGGCGAGGGCGATGGCCTCGCGGAAGAACATGCGCCGAGGCGCAGGCGCGGGATCAGCCGACATGATCCAGCACCTCCTGAGGCTGCGGCAGCGGCGAGGACTCGGCCCAGGCCAGGGCTGCCGCGGCGTGCTCCAGCGCCTGTGATTGCAGGGCCGCCACGTCGGGAGCGCTGATCCGCCCGCACGCCGTCAGCTTCGATACCAGCCGTCGGATCGGGCAGCGGGCCTGGAGGGCCGCCACCTCGGCGCGGGTGCGGCTCTCGCGGGCGGTGGTCGAGTGGCGGCCGAGGCGGACGGAGGTCAGTTCCAAAAAGGCCGGCCCGTGGCCGCGACGCACTGCGGTTAGCAGGGCCTCGGCGGCGTCGGCGACCGCCACCGGGTCCAGCCCGTCCGCCCGGGTGGTCGGGATCCCGAACGGCGCGGCGAGGTCGCGCAGATCTGCGACCGCCAGGGCCGAGGTGCGCGGGGTCGAGATCGAGAGCCCGTTGTCGTTGCACAAGAACAGCAAGGGCAGCCGCCAGAGGGCGGCCAGATTCAGGCTCTCGTACAAGGCGCCCGACCCGCACGCCCCGTCGCCGAACAGCACGGCGACCACGCCCCCTTCGCCGGAGACCTGCTTCGCCAGCGCCACCCCGGCAGCGATGGAGATGTTTCCACCGACCACGGCGTGGGCGCCGAAGAACCCGGACTCCGGATCGGCGAGGTGACCCCTGCCCGCGCGCCCGTGGTTGACCCCACCGGTTCGCCCCAGCAGTTCGGCCATGAGCCGGGCCGGATCGATCCCCCGGGCCAAGGCGGGGGCGATGGAGCGTCCCCCGGTCAGCAGCTGGTCCTCGGGCGCCAGGGCGGCGCAGAGGCCGACGGCTACCGCCTCCTCGCCGGCGGAGAGCAGTTGGAAGCCGTGGTCGGGGCGCCGCGCCACGGCCTCTTCGAAGGCGCGGATGCGCATCATCGCCGCCAGCATGGCCACGGGATCGCGTGGGCCGTTCACCTTACCGGGTCCGCCGAGGCAGGCAGGTCCTCGATCCCCGCCGCCAGCAAGGCGGAGGCGACGACCCCGCCGGCGGCCGCCACTGCCGCCGCACCGCCGAGGCGATAGTCGGTCTCGAGCGGCATGGCGCCGATGTCGGCCAGGGCGCGATCCAGGTCGATGACGTTCAATCCGGTCGCGTGGGAGATGTTCACCGCCAGGAGATCGAGCCGCCGGATGGCCACCCGCAAGGAGATCCGCTCCTGCTCTTCCAGCTCCGGCGGAACATGCCGGAACACGGTGCAGAGGAAGAGTCGCTCGGCTCCGCGGGCGGCCAGATTGCGGTAGCGGCGCATCAGCCGCGCCTCGGCCGCCGCCCAGTCGGCTCTCGCGGCTGGCACCTCGGGCAGCAGGGACCCGATCGCCACCACCCCGGGGGCGCCTGGATCAAGCTCTCCCAGCGAGGCGGCGAACACCGCTTCCACCGAGGCGCCCCCGTCCCGCCCTTCCGCCAGCAAGCCCGAGAGCCGCTGCGCCGCCGCCTCGAGGATGGGCTCTTCGGTCGCGGCGACGAACGCATGCAGCCGGATGACCGCCGCTGATGTCACGCCGGCTCGGGCTCCGGTAGCGAGGCCAATCGCAGGTGCGTCTCCAGGGCGAGCTCGGGCGTCAGTCCTGGCGGGAGCCGCGCCGCAGCGGCGGCGAGGGCCGGAAGGCTGGTGATCCGGGCCGCTTGCGGAATCGACGCCGCATCCGAGATGCTCGACCAGAGCACCGGCAGCAGCGCCACCTCGGCGAAGGGATGGACGGCGTGGAAACGAGCCATCCAGGCCTGGTCGTCCAGGGGATCACGCCATCCCCGCCGGTGGGTCAGGTGATAGCTCCGGGCGCAGGCCGCCGCCATGCGCAGGCCCCGCGTGCACAGGCGGAGCGCCAGTTCCCGGTGCTCGTTGATGTCCAGGGCGGGATCGAAGCCGCCCACGGCGCGAAAGGCCTCCCGTGGGATGGAGAGATTGTGCCCGGACGCGGCGGCCCAAAGCGTAGGGCAAGAAGGCTCCTCACGCAGCGCTTGCATCTCCAGGTCGTAGAGCCGGCGGGGGCCGCCGCCCGGATAGATCGCCGGTTGCGCGCGCGCCTCGATGGCGGCGAAGTCCTCGACCACCGCCGCGGCCGTGATCCGGCTGGCCAGGAGCTCGCGCCCCGACATCCCGGCGACTCGGGCTTCCTCTCCCGGCATGGGCGTGCCCCGCGCAGGGTCCCGGAAGTGCCGGGTCTGGCGCAGGTGCCAGGTCTCGCCCCGGCCAACACAGCCGCCATTGCCCTGGTGCAGCTCCAGGTGGCGCTGGACGAAGTGCGGATGGACCAGAACGTCGCCGTCCAGGAAAATCAGGAGTTCGCCGCTTGCGATCGCCGCCCCGGCGTTGCTGGCGGCCGACCGGCCGGTCCGGGCCGGATTGTCGACGCGGATCAGCGGAAGCTGGGAACGCGCCTGCGACAGCACCTCGTCCGTGTGGTCGGCGGAGCCGTCGTTGACGACGATGACTTCGGCGGGCGTCGTCTGTGCGGACAGGGAGGCAAGCGTCAGCCTCAGCCGATCGGCCTCGTCCTTCGAGCGGACAATGACGCTGACATCCAACCGAATGCCTCCCCGACCCACAGTCTCGCTTACGGAGTCCCTCCAGGCCGGTCAATCGCCCGCCCCTGCGGCTCAAGGATCCAGCAGGCCGTAGTCCTCCAGCACACGCAACACCTCCTCGGCGACGAGCCGGTTGCCCTCGCCGGTGAGGTGGTTGAAGTCGTGCTTGACGCGGTCGGCGCCGGCCTTGGCCACCACGCTCTCCACATCCACGATGGAAACGCCGGCGGCTTCCGAGACCTCCACCAGCATGAGGTTGAAGCGTCGGATGCGGGTGGCGAGGCTGTCTTCGAGTCCAAGGAAAGAGTGGGCGATGCGGCCGGGTCCTACAGGCGAGACGTTGTAGATCAGCACGGGCGCCTGGGTCCGCGCGCGGATCCGCGAGATCACCTCCAGCAGGTTGCTGCGCGCCTCCTCGACAGTTGGAAGCTCCGTCCGCACGTGGGTGCGCGCCAGCCAGGCAGACGTCTCCGCGTCCAGACGATCCAGGTGGTTGATGTAGACCTGCCCCCCGGTCTCGAGGCTCTCGTGCTGGCGCATGGACACGTCGGAAAGGATCGACAGCACGATGGCGTCGGCGTCGGTGGCGAAGGCCTCGCCGCTGGCCTGCAGCGCCAGGGAATAGGGCTCCAGCGCCTGCGGGCAGGCCGCGAGCGGACTGTGAAGCTCCGGAGGATGCAGCAGCCCTCTGCCGCCTGTGGAGGGCTCGTGCCGGACCCTCGCCATGACCCCTGCGCCGCGCTCGCGGAGAACCTCGTTGATCCCGTTCCACACGATCGCGCCACCGACACGGCAGTGGCAAAGCGAGTCGAAGACGTCGACGTTGCCTTTGGCGAATATATTCAGTCGTCTCATGCCGGAGCGGGTCCTCCCGGAGAGATCCAAGGCGATAGGACGTTCATCCATGGAGGGAAAGACCGAGCTCCCGCTGACGCGCGAGGGTGAAGGAGGGGCGCTGGGCGAACGGCGGCCGCCGCCGGTCAGCGACGACGCGCGCCGCGGCGTCTCGGAAGCCCAGATCATCGCCATGCTCCTGGCGGGCGGCTTCGCCCACACGCTCGCCGCGGGAGGCCGTGACGAGGCCGGCGCGCTCGCGCAGGAGGCGCTGAACGGCTGGGTGGGCGCTGGCCTGCCCCATCGCAGCGACAGCCGGGCCGGCCGGCGATTCGACCCGGCGGAGGTGGTCAACCACTTCAAATGGGCCGGGCTGACAGGCCGCGACGCTTTCTGGCGGAGCCGCTGGATCGCCACCGGCCGGCGGCTGACCCGCGAGCTCGCGGCCGACGACCCCGCAGGGCCCATCCACGCCAGCCTGCTGCGCACCTTCGAGCTCGGTGGAATCGACGACGGGCGAGAAATCCGCCTGCGTGCGCCGGCGCCGCTGGACGGCCCCGACCACGCGGTCTGCGAGCTGGAGGCCTGGTTTGCCGGGGGCGAGGCGGCTCGCCCCCGCGTCGAGGACGTGCGAATCACCACTCGCGTGCGCCGCGAGGCCGGAGCCTCTGCGGCGCTGGGATGGCGCGCCGTGCTGGCCCCGCCTGCCCCGCCCGACGACCAACCGGCGCTCAGCGCGGAGGAGCGGGAGCTGTATCTCAGGCCTTCGGAGGGTTTCGTCCGCACGGGGCCGCGGGTGCGCGATCTTGCAGCCGTCTGGGCCCAGGGGCTTGCGGGCTGGGATGCGGCGGTGGCGTTCCGCAGAGCCATGGGCGCCCGCTTCTGCCTGGGCGTGGTGGGCCATGAATGCTTCCAACCCCACGACGCCTTGGACTGGGTGCTCGACCATGGCTGGTTCGACTGTGTCGTGGGCTCGGCCTTGCTGGTTTCTCTCTGCCGGGCCCGGGGAACCCCGGCCAGGCTGGTGACCGGACGCTTCCTCTACCCCCTCAATGCATCGGACCACACCTGGACGGAGGTCTGGTCCGACGACGAGGGCTGGAGGCCGATCGATCTCGCCGGCTGGGATCTCGCCGCCGGGGATCGGGATGCCGAGTGGCGGGATGCATTCATCGGGAAGCTCGAGCGCCGCATGGTCACCGAGCGCCCGCCGCGCCGCGTCATGGGCCCCGTCGGGCTGCGGTCGCCGCCGGCTGTGAGGGTCCTGCAGGCCGCGGCCGACGGGGGTCTGCGGATCAGCCGGGTGGACGCTTCCTCGGGGCGGACGCTCTATGTGGATCAGGTCGGCCTGGCCCGCCAGCAGCGGCGGCCGTCTGCTCCCTGACGAGCCGGGCGATGGCGTTCTCGCGCATCACCGCCATCACACGCTGAAGGATCGTCAGCTCCTCGGCGGTGAGCCCCTGCGTCAGCTCGCGCTCGCTCTCGACGGCCAGCTCGATGAGAGGCGCGTAGGCCTTTTCGCCCGCTGGGGTCGGATTGATCGCCACGCCGGGTCCGCCGCCCACCGGCTGCCGCTCGAGCAGCCCCAGGCTGACGAGCCGCTTCACCGTGCGGCTCACGTGCGCGACGCTGCGATCCGTCACCGACCCCAGCTCGTTGATCGAGAGGCCAGGCATGTCGCACACCCGCGCCAGGATCCGCCACTCGAAGTCCGAGAGGCCGCTGACCCGCGCGTAGGCGAGACTGCTGCCGCGGCGGATGTGCTGGACCAGCTGCTGCAGGGCGATGTGCGACAGCTTGCGGCTGAGCACCCCCCCATCCTCGCCTCGGCCGAGCTTCGGCGGAGGCGGGTCGTCTGGACTTGGATCGAACGCCACGTTCCCCCCGACGCTTAATGGCCGCCCCGCCATCCTAGCCGCAGAGTTGCGGAGCGGCAAAAATGTGACTCTTCAGAAAGGTTCGACCCGGTTGCAAGCCAAACGGGCGCATCAATTTGACAACCGCAAAATGGTCGGGAAAGGTCAGGGAAGCTGAGCTTGAAACGGCCTCCAAAGGCGGCCGGAGGACGGGAGCGTACACGCTCCCTGGGGAAGAAACGAAACCAACAGAGGGGGGCGCAATGCGTCTTGACCACCGGCCCGAACTGAATCGTTCCACCAGGACTCTGCGCCTCGCCGGCGCGAGCGCTGCGGCATTGACAATGGCCCTGATGGGCGCAGGCGCGGCCCACGCCCAGAACAATGCTAACGGCGACAAGTCGGCCAGCCAGGTTGGCGAGGTGGTGGTCACCGGCTCGCGCATCCAGCGCTCCACCTTCACTTCCCCCAACCCGGTGACGGTGATCAACGAGCAGCAGATCCAGGCGCTGAACCTGACCAATGCGGGCGACATCGTCGCCCAGCTGCCGCAGAACTCGAACTTCTTCGCCGGCAACAACGTCGGCCTCGGCAACTTCAACGTCGGCGCCCAGCTGGTGAACCTGCGGGGCCTGAACCCCTTCTTCGGCACCCGCACGCTGACCCTGATCAACACCCAGCGGGTGGTGCCGACCACCACCGGCGGCGGCGTCGACGTCACCTTGATCCCCTCGCAACTGGTCGGACGGGTCGACACCGAGACCGGCGGCGCCTCGGCCGTCTACGGCTCTGACGCCATCGCCGGGGTGGTGAACATCATCCTCGACACCAAGCTCGTGGGCTTCAAGGGACAGATCGATTACGGCCAGACCAAGTACGGCGACGGCAAGGATTCCCACGCCTCGGTCGCCTACGGCAACAGCTTCGCCGACGGCCGCGGCCACTTCATCATCGGCGGGGAGTTCGAGCACACCGAGTCGATCGGCATCTGCTCGGACGTGCGCGACTGGTGCGCCACCAACTACGCCCTGTTCACCAACCCGAACTTCCAGTCTGCGGGCCTGCCGGGATATGGCCAGCCCCACTACATCGTGGGCCCGGGCGGCACCGCCGCGAATCAGACGCCGACCGGCGTGCTGGTCCCTTGCCTTCCCATTCCGGGCGTCTGCATCAACCCGGGCACACCCCTGATGCAGTTCAATGCCTCCGGCGGGGCGCTGATGCCGTTCGTCCAGGGCAACTATGCCGCCGGCGCCGGCTTCTTCGGCTTCCAGCAGGGCGGCGACGCCAATTCGGTGGGCGCCTACGAGACGACGACCATGAAGCCGGACGTGCGCAAGTACACGGCCCTGGCCCACGTGGACTACAACCTCACGGACCAGATCACTGGCTCTTTGGAAGGCTGGTTCGCCCGCAGCGTGGCGGTGAACCCGGTCGCCAACGGGGCCATCGGCCCCTACGCGCTCGAAGTCGGCAACGGCGTCTATGTCGGCTTCCACGTGGCGCCCGACAACGCCTTCCTGACCCCCGCGGAGGCGGCCTACGTCAACTCGCTGCACGGCGGCGCCGAGTTCGGCCGCAACATGCAAGGCACGGCCCTTGCCCGCAACCAGACCAACGACAACACCTGGCGTATCGTCGCCAGCTTCAAGGGCGACCTCGGCAACAACTGGGGCTGGGACGCCTACGGCGAGTACGGCCAGAACAAGAACGACCAGCACCTGTTCCACAACGTCGTCGGGCAGTTCGCCCAGTACGCCCTTGATGCGGTCCGCACCCCCGGCGGCAGCATCGTCTGCGGCGTGAACGTCCCGGGTCGGGTCAATCCGGCCACGGGCGCGCCTTACTCCGCCAACGACGTCGCGCTGGCGTCAGAGAACGGCGGCTGCGTGCCGATCAATCTGTTCGGCCAGGGCAACGCCACCCAGGCGGCGCTCAACTACGCCTTCCCCACCCTGCAGGAATATTCGACCTACGTGCAGGAAGTGGTCTCCGGCAACGTCCACGGCGACCTCTTCGGCGGCTGGGGCGCCGGCGCGGTGAAGCTGGCGGCGGGCGCCGAGTGGCGGCGTGAGCACGGCGACGTGACCCACGACCTGCAGGACCAGCCCTTCTACAGTTACTACACCCTGAGCTACGGCCTCGATTACCGCGGCACCGTCAACGTGCTCGAGGGCTATGCCGAACTGAGCGTGCCGATCCTGAAGGACGCGCCGCTGGCCAAGTACTTGGAAGTCGACGGCGCCATCCGCGGCACCCGCAACGAGGCCAGCGACGAGACCACCGAGCCGGGGGCTTTCCCGGTGCCGGCGCAGTCGGGGTCCTCGGTGACCCACTACTTCGACACCTGGAAGGTGAACTTCCTCTGGGACGTCAACGATTGGCTGAGGTTCCGCGGCACGCGTTCGCGTGACGTCCGGGCGCCGCAGTTCCGCGAACTCTTCCAGAGCTACGCGACGGCGTCGGGGGGCCCCTTCGGCACCGTCACCAACCCCTGGTACGTGGACCTGCAGAAGACCAATCCGAACCAGGTCGTGACCCAGACGCCGCTGATCTCGACCGGCGGCAGCCTCGCGGTCGTGCCCGAAAAGGCCGACACCACCACGGTCGGGGTGGTGATCTCGCCGAAGGAGGGCCCGCTCCAGGGCTTCAACTTCTCGGCCGACTGGTACCAGATCTACATCAACGAGCCGATCGTCGGTCCGCCCTTCGGCGTCGGCGCCCAGAACATCATCAACCTCTGCTACCAGGGCAATGCCCACTTCTGCGGACTGCTGACCCAGAACGCCGCCCACAGCATCTCCTATGTCAACAACCAGGCGGTGAACCTCGGCAAGGACACCACCAGGGGCGTCGACTTCGAAGCCGACTACAATCTGCCGCTCGAGCGTCTCGGGGGAAACATGCCGGGCTCGCTGAACTTCCGGGTGCTGGCCTCCTACCTCTATGACCTGATCATCGATCCGGGCCTGGGCGGCAACATCTACAACTATGCCGGCCAGTCGGGCCCGACCGCCGCCTTCGGGGGCTTCAACACCTCGCCGAAGTGGCAGGCCAACGCGTTCATGACCTACACCAACGGCCCGTTCAGCGGCACGATCCAGGCTCGCTACGTGGGCCCGGGCCGGTTCACCACGACCACGCCCTCGGGCGGGCTCGCGGTGGCGCCGGGCGACGCCGGCTACTCCGCCGGCAACGTGAACAGCATCAATTCCAACAGTGTCCCGGCGGCCTGGTACTTCAGCCTGCACGCCTCCTACGACGTGACCAAGCACTTCACGGTGTTCGGCAACATCGAGAACCTGTTCGACAAGGACCCGCCGTTCGCTCCGGGCGGCAACGGCTATCCAACCAACCCGGTCTATTTCGACACCTACGGGATGAGCTGGAAGGTGGGCGTGCGCGCCCGCTTCTAGGTCGGACCAACGAACGGAGGAGGGCGCGGCCGCGAGGCCGCGCCCTTTTCCATGGGGCGGGTTCAGCCTGGCGGATGCCTGCTGACCGCCGCCTCGACCACATCGGCTCCCCAGCCCGGGCCAGTCGGGATCAGCAGTTCGCCGTTCTCGACCACGGGAGGATGGGTGACCAAGTCGTCCTGCCAGGGCACGTCGTCGGCCTCGTATTCCATGATCCGCAGATTGGGGACCACCGCGGCGAAGTGGGCGCCGATCAGGCTGGCCATGTGGCCGTAGAAGTTGTGCGGCGCGACGTTCACCTCGCGCGCCTCGGCCGCCTGGGCGATCTTCAGGGACTCCGGCAGGCCATTCCAGACGATGTCCACGATGGCCACGTCGCAGGCCTGGGCGTCCAGATAGGGCTGGTAGCCCTTCACCCGGTAGATCGACTCCAGGGAGGCGATCGGGGTCCTCACCTGCCGCCGGAGCCACGCCAGCGCCTCGGGCGCGTGCATGTCCGCCTCGAGCCAGAACAGGCCGAGCGGCTCCAGGCGGTAGGCGAGCTGGCGCAGGGCTTCCGGGCTGAAGCCGAAGTTGACGTCCAGCAAGAGGCCGACGTCCGGTCCGGCCCCTTCGCGAAAGGCTTGCAGCAGGGCCACGATGGCGTCGAACAGCTGCGGATCGCCGTTGCGGCCGAGCTCCAGGCCGGGGCGGAAGCCGGGATTGGTCATGCGCGGGCGGCCGCCGTCGAACAGCATGGGGTTGGTCTTCAGCGCCCGATAGCCGCGCCGCTTCACCTCCGCGCCGAGTTCGGAGATGTCGGCCAGGGTCCGCACCGCCTTGCCGCCGATCTTCTGCTCGAACAGCTCCGGCAGCGTCGCGCGGAAGGAGCCGCAGTGGGACCAGTAGAGCGGGATCCGCTCGCGCACCGGCCCGCCGAACAGCCGATACACCGGCAGGCCGGCAGCCTTGCCCGCTATGTCGAGGCAGGCATGCTCGATGGCGGCGATCGCCTGGTCCACGAGGCCGCCAGCGGCCATCCGGGTCTGGGCCCTGAGATCGGCGGAGATCCTGGCCCAGGCCTGCGGGTCGCGGCCCACCACGGTTTCGGCCAGCTTGCGGATGATGCCGGTCAACCCAGGATTCCAGCTGGTCTCGTTGAACTCCGCCCAGCCGACCAGCCCGGCATCGGTTTCGAGCTTGAGAAAGGAGATGGTCCGCCAGCCACCGTCGGCGTGAAGATCGTGAAATCCGGTGATGCGCATCTGGTCCCTCCCTCCCGCCGCGGCTGCGACCGCGGAACAGGTTTGGCCGAAGGTCTGTTATGACTGGGCCCCACTGTGAATTGCAGAGCTTGAACCGGCCCATGGCGCAAGCGCCTTGCGAGATCCTTATCTTTGCGGGCCGCCGTCTACGCCGTCGGGTGCGGATGAGCGGATGACTTCCGCTTCGCCCAGCAATGATGGGAATGCCGCCGCGAGATCCCGTGACGGTGCGCGCCGCCCCGGTCCGGGGCCCGACGAGGCCCCGCGGGCCGTGTTCGACGCGGCGATGGCCGACGACCCCTACCCGACCTACGCTGCATTGCGGGAGGGATCGGACGTCGCCTACGCCCGCGAGAACAGGGTCTGGATCATCCATCGGCATGCCGACGTCCGCCGCCTCCTGCGCGACCCGGCCGGCTTCTCGTCGGAGATGCCGGCCTTCGAGAAGACGCTTCTCCACGCAGACGGCGAGCGGCACCGCCGCGCGCGCAAGGCCCTGGCCCTGAGCTTTTCGCCGGCCGCGACCCGAAGCCGCGAGCAGGCCATCCAGCGGACAGTGGACGAGGCCCTCGACAGGCTGGAGGAGCGAGTCCGGGGAGACGTGGTCGCAGACCTGGCGGTCCCCGTTCCGCAAACCATCACCGGCCAGATGCTCGGTCTGGCGGAACCGGAGCTCGCCATGCTGCCGCGATGGGCGGATGGGATCACCGATCGTGGCGAGCACCGCTTGGCGCCGCTGAAAGAGGCTCGCATCTTCCTACGCGAACATCTCAGCGGGTTCACGGCGCGGGAGGGCGCGCCGGAGGTGGCGGCCCTGGACGCAGCGTCCGGCCTGTCCCTCGGGGAGCGTGTGGACCTCGGCGTCCTGTTGATCGCTGCAAGCGTCGCGACCACCACCAGCCTGATCGGCAGCGCCGTGCAAATGCTGATGGCAGACCCCGGGCTCACGGAAAGCTTGAGGCGGGAGCCTGGCCTCGCGCCTCAGTTCATAGAGGAGGTCCTGCGCTTTCGCGCGCCCATCCAGCGGGTGCGACGGATCGCGACCTACGACACCGAAGTCGCCGGTCAGCCTATCCCGGCCGGCGCCGCCGTCGTCGGCTTGATCGGCGCTGCGAACCGCGATCCGCGCGTGTTCAGCGACGCCGACGAGTTCCAGCCGTTCCGACAAACGAAGGATCACATCGCCTTCGGCGCTGGGCCGCATATCTGCATCGGACTATCGCTGGCGCGCGTCGAGGCGACGCTCGCGATCCAGGCCTTGGTCCGGCGGTTCTCGCGCATCGTCTCCGGGCCCGTCGTGGAGATGAAGCACGGCCTGCCGGGCGTATTCGGACCGGCGCGACTCGACATCGAGGTTCGGGTCTAGGCCCGGCGGGGCGGTGGAACGGGTTTGACTGGACGCCCGGATCGGCTACGCCCTTCGCGCCCCTCCACAGAGCGCATCAGACCCTTGCCGCAAGAACCTTCCAAGATCCTGGTCACCGGCGGCGCCGGCTTCATCGGCGGGGCGGTGTGCCGCGCGCTGATCGCCAAGGGCGTGTCCGTGATCAATTTCGACAAATTGACCTACGCCGCCTGCCTGGCCTCGCTGTCCGAGATCGAAGGCTCGAACCGCTACGCCTTCGTCGAGGGGGACGTCGCTGATCGCGCCGCGGTCCGCGCGGCTCTGGAGGCGCATCGCCCCGACGCGATCATGCACCTGGCCGCCGAGAGCCACGTCGACCGCTCCATCGATGGCGCCGAGCCCTTCATCACCACCAACATCGTCGGGACCTACGTGATGCTGGAGGAGGCCCTGCGCCACTGGCGCAGCCTTCCGGCGGCCGAGGCCGAGGCCTTCCGCTTCCTGCACACCTCCACCGACGAAGTGTTCGGCTCGCTCGGCGAGGAGGGGCTGTTCACCGAGCAGACGCCCTATGATCCGCGCTCGCCCTATTCGGCGTCGAAGGCTTCGGCGGACCATCTGGTGTCGGCCTGGGGCCACACCTACGGCCTGCCGGTGCTGATCTCGAACTGCTCGAACAACTACGGACCCTTCCACTTCCCCGAGAAGCTGGTGCCGCTGGTGATCCTCAATGCCCTGGAGGGCCGGCCGCTGCCGGTCTACGGCGACGGAAGCAACATCCGCGACTGGCTCTATGTCGAAGACCACGCCGAGGCCCTGCACCGCATCATGGCCAAGGGGACGCCCGGCCGCTCGTACAACGTGGGCGGCCGCAACGAGCGGACCAATCTGCAGGTGGTCCAGACCATCTGCGACCTGGTCGACGAGGCCGCGGGTCTGCTGCCGTCGGGGCCCCGCCGCGGCCTGATCACCTTCGTCGCCGACCGCCCGGGCCACGACCGCCGCTATGCGATCGATCCCACGCGCATCGAGACGGAGCTCGGATGGTCGCCGCAGACCGACTTCGAAATCGGCATCCGCAAGACGGTGGCCTGGTATCTCGCCCGCCGGGATTGGTGGGAGCCTCTGCGCGAGCGCTACGCGGGACAGAGGCTGGGGCTGAAGGCGGCGGAGTAAGCTTGCGTCCTTCGAGACGGTCGCTGACGCGGCCTCTCAGGATGACGAGCCAAGCGCACTCTCCACCGTCATGGTGAGGAGCGGGCCGACAGGCCCGCGTCTCGAACCACGCTCTGTCAGGGCATCAGCTTCTGTTCGACCGAGAGCATGAAGTTCT
>FTGK01000751.1_pt1 | contig 27974 bp, 21 predicted proteins | sample 1640691 | NCBI WGS metagenome assembly FTGK01 (sample SAMEA3914789, study PRJEB12502) | metagenome | biome: forest; material: soil | place: Canada | collected 2011-07-03 | depth 0.3 m | reverse complement strand
TGACGAGATCGCCCTCGGCGATCGCCTGGTCGCGCACCTCGGCGCAACGCGGCCTCAGCTCAGCCAGGGGGCGGCGTCCCTCTACCGCGCGATCTACTGGGGGACGATCTGGCGCCGCCCCCTGGCTGAGCTGAGGCCGCGTTGCGCCGAGGTGCGCGACCAGGCGATCGCCGAGGGCGATCTCGTCACCGCCGCGACGGCCTTGCGCAATTCGATGATGCTGGGCTGGCGCACCGTGCCGTCGCTGCAGGCTCTGGATCGCGAGATCGTGGCCCTGGAGCGCGAGCTGGAGTGGCTGGGCGAGCCGGCCGCCAAGGTTCAGGCCTTCGAACTCCGGCGGATCATCGCCTGGCTTCGGGACCGCGACGCGCCGCCGCTCGTCGGCCTGGCGGAGGAGCTGGCCAACAGCGCCGGCGTGCCGGGAGGAGGCACCCGGCCACGCGCGGTGCTCGCCCTCGAAGTGGCGAGCCTCTCCGGCGACTGGAGCGCGGCCATGGGGCTTGTCCGGCGCCTGGCCCCGCTGAAATCGGCCTTCGACAGTCATCCCGGGGGGGTGATCTGGCGCTTCCACGAGGGCATCTATCGGTTGAAGACCGGCCGGGCCCTGCCCAGCTCCGACTTCGCCTATGTCCGCCGGGCCGCCGAACTGAACCCGGCCGACCATCGGCACAAGCTTCTCGTGCTGCAGGCGGAGCGCCTGCGCGGCCGTGGCAAGGCGGCCTGCCTGGGCGTCTACGCCGTGGCGGTCGACGCCGCCGCGGCCAGCGCCTTCCGGCTGGAAGCGGGGCTGACGGCAGAGCTCGCCGCCGAGGCCGCACGCGAGTTCGGGCATCCTGAGCTGGCCGAGCGCTATCTGGAGCGCGCCCAGGAGGTCTGGAGGGACTGGGGCGCGGTGGCCAAGCTGCGTCCCGACAACAAGGGCTCCAGCGCCCATGCCCTGCCTCAGATCCTGGAGGCCCAGGCCCAGGCCGCCGCCGCGCGCCGGGACGACCGGGCCAAGTCGCGGCTTCTGGCCGACGTGGCGCACGAACTTCGAACGCCCCTTCAGGGAATGCAAGGGCTCCTCGACCTCGCCGCCCGCGATCCCGCCGCCATGGACCTCGACGCCTTCCGCGAGGTGTTCGGTAGCCTGAAGGTCGTCATCGACGATCTCACCGACTACGGCGCTCTTTCGAGCGGGGAGGCGCCGCTGGGGGCGGAACCGACATCCCTGCCCGACCTGGTCCGTTCGGAGTTCAGCGTCGCCGCCGGCCATCCGGCCCTGCGAGGCGCCAGGCTCGAGCTCGACATCGCCGCCGATGTCCCGGCCGCGGTGGCGACCGACCCCGCTCGCATACGGCAGGTGATCCGGAACCTGCTCTCCAACGCCGCCAAGTACGGCGGCGGCGAGTTCATGCGCCTCACCCTCTCGCGCTCGGGGACGACGATCAATGGCGATACCAGACTCAGCCTTGCCGTAGAGGACTCGGGGCCCGGCCTTCGCGACGGCGACGCGCTCCTGATCTTCGAACCCTTCGAGCGAGGCGCCCGCCAGGGGGACGGCAAGGGCCTGGGGCTCGGGCTTGCCCTGTCGCGAAAGATCGCCCGCCGCCTGGGCGGCGATCTCACCGCCGAGAACCGGCGCGAGGGCGGGGCGCGCTTCATCTTTTCCTTCGCCGCCCCAGCAGTGGAAGTTCAGGCGGAATCCACCCGCACGCCGATCCGCCCGCTACGCATCCTGTTGGCCGAGGACGTGGCCTTGAGCCGGCGGGTGATCGCCGCCCTCCTGCGCCGGGAGGGGCACCAGGTCGTGGAGGCCGAGGACGGGACGCGGGCGCTCGCCGAGGCTCGCCACGGCGGCTTCGAGCTGCTGATCCTCGATATGTCGATGCCGGGGGCTTCCGGGGTCGAGGTCCTGAAGGGGATCGGCGGCGCCCACGGCGCCAAGACCATCCTCCTGACCGCGTCCTCCAGCGAGGAGGTGGCCGCGGAGGCGCTCGCGGCGGGCGTGGATCTGGTGCTGCGCAAGCCGCTTTCTGCTGCGGAGCTGGGCAGCGCGCTTTCGGAACTCTTCCAGGCGCCGGCTCGGCCGCAACCGCCGCCCGCGATTTCCGAGGAGCTGGCCCAGCTGACCAAGGCGGCCAGGGTGGAGCTCGAGGAACGGGTGGCGCTCCTGAACCGCCGCCAGGGCCACCGGACGGCCGGGGACAACGCGGCGGAGGCGCACCGGATCGCCGGCCTTGCAGCCCAGTTCGGATGGCCGGACGTCGCCGAGCAGGCTGAAGCCGTGGAGCGCGCCTTCAAGGTGGGTGGCGGAGAGGCGAGGGGACTCGCCCGCGATCTCGCAGCCAGGGTCCGGGCCCTCGACCGGGCCTAGCGTCTCAGGTCGAAAAAGACCCCCGCCATGCGGGGTGGTCCGGCGATGAAGGTGGGAAGCCCAAGCAGGGTCCCGGTGTTGCCCGCCGAGGTGAGATAGCGGGTGTCCGTCGCATTGGTCATGAAACCTCCGATGGACCACGGCGCCCCGCTCCTGGAATAGGCGAGACGCAGGTTCAGGAGCCCATAGGACCGCTGATCGTCTGCGAAGGGCCGGGGCAAGAGGATGGCGCCGGTGAGCTTGGAGATGTCTCCGTTGAAGTCGTCGAACCAGATCCGGGAGCGCCAGCTGTAGGAGGGGGTGAACTCGATGCGCCCTCCCGGCGCCGAATGGGTGAGCAGGGCGCCAATAGAGAAGGCGTGATCAGGCGTCAGGGCGAAGCGGTCGCCCTGGTAGAGGCCCGACTTGAACCGATCATGGGTGTAGGCATAGGTCGCGAACAACTGGGCGTCGTCGGTCAGGCGCCAGATCCCCTGCAGCTCGAGGCCCCAGATGCGCGCCCGCCCTGCGTCGGTTGTCACCAGCTGCGTCCCGATCAACTGCTGAATCTGGAAGTGGCTGTAGCCGTAGTCGTAGATGTCGCCGGAGAGCTCGAGCCGGCCGCCCGCCAGGCGCGCCTTGGCGCCGACTTCGAAGGAGTCGCTGGTCTCGGCCGGGACGTTGGTGAACACCGCCGGCCCGCCGGGGGTGGCCGAGGACTGGGCGGATAGAACCTTCGGACGCCGTCCATGGGCGTAGCTGGCGTAGACGCTGGCGTCCGCACTCAACGCATAGCGTGCGGTCGCGCGCCAGCTGACCCCGCCGTCGCTGAGCTGGGCGCTGTCCACCTGGCCATTATTCGCTGTCGGCTGCGCCTGCAGACCGAAGTTCGGGATTGGGAAGGCGGCGGATTGGGGAATGCTCCCGGCGCCCGGCACGGCCAAGCCGCCCAGGAGCTGGCTGCGAAGCGGATCACGCAGTGAGAGGGCCCCGATCACGCCCCCCAGGACCGAGCGGCCGTTCAGCGTCTGGGCGAAATAGCGCGTCGTCTTGTCGTCGTGCTCGTAACGGAGCCCGCCCGACAGGGAGAGCCGGTCGGTGACCTTGAAGGTCACATCCTCATAGAGGTCGAAGGATTTCAGCGACTGGGTGTCGCCCGATCGCTCCTGATGGCTGGGCGACAGGTTGGCTGCGATGCCCTGGGCCAGGGGGAGCGGCAGGGCATAGCCGTAGGCAGCGGCGAGCCCGCGCAGCAGGGCGGCCTGCAGGGCTGGGCTGGTGTAAGCGGCCTGCGGGCCCGGATCGGGGTTGGCGCGGTTGAGGGCGCCGGTCAGCAGCGCCAGGGCCAGGGGCTCGTTGAACTCATAGGGCAGCTGGTAGCTGCTGTGGTCGGCCAGGAGGTTCACGCCCGCCACGCCGGAAATCCGGCCGCCCGTATCGTAGGTCAGGCGGAATTCCTGGCTCCACTGGTCGTCGCCGACGATCTCGGCGTCAGAGAGAATGGGAAAGGCGAAGCCGTCGGGGTCATAGACCAGGCGGTTCTGGAAATGCCTGAAGGCGCTGATCGAGCTCAGGCTGAGACCTCGCCCCATCGGGACGTCGAGCAGGGCCGTCGCGCTCCAGATACGACGATGGCTGCCGAGCTTGTCGCCGGCGGAGAAGTCAGGCTGCACCGAAAGGGCGGCGGGCTCGCGCGGATCCAGACCAGCCAGCCTGGCCCCTGTCGCAGGATCGGTCGGATTGAAGGTCCCGGACTTGTATGAGGTCCCGCTCGGCCGGTCCTCCTCGTAGCCCAGGATAAGGTCGGCCGAGACGGGTCCCGGCCGCCAGGCGAGGGACGCACGCGCCGCGCCCGTGTCGAGGCCGTTCAGCGCCGGTCCGCCCAAGGCGTTGTCGACGAAGCCGTCACGGCGGCGGTAGCGGCCGGCGATGCGCAGGGCGAGGTTGGGCGCCAGCGGCGCGTTGGCCATGCCCTCGGCCTCGCCGTAGCCGTAGTCGCCGCCTTCCAGATGCAGGTTCCAGTCGAAACCTCGAGGGTCTGCGCGGTTGTCGACGATGTTGACCGCCCCCAGCAGGGCGCTCCTGCCGAAGAGGCTGGTCTGCGGCCCCCGCTCGATCTCCAGACGCTGGATGTCGAACAGCTCGGTGAAGGCGCCGGGGGACCGGGAGATCGAGACCCCGTCCTGGAACACGGAGATGCGCGGCTCGTCCGTCGCGTTGAGAGAACGGGTGCTGATGCCCCGCAGGACCATCGGCGCGTTGTCCGGAGACTTCTCCTGCACGAAGAAGCTGGGGACATAGAGCGACGCTTGCCGCAGGTCCTGGACCCCCAGCCGGTTCAGGAAGGCGCCCGAATAGGCGGTCAGAGAGACCGGCGCCTCCAGAGGGCTCTGCTCGCGGCGCTGGGCCGTGACGATCACCGGCTCGATCTGGATTGCGGCGACGTCCGCCCCTAAACGCTCCTCCGCGGAGGCGCACACGCCCCAAAGCTGGCTCGCCGCAAGCGCGGCCCAGGCGACAGACGCCACACCGATACGCATCCCAACCCCACGCCCAACCCGAACAGACCCTCACCGGGCTTAACCATGGCGTCTTGCCCGCGCAAGCCGACCGGCGTTCGGCGAGCTGCCCTGCGACCACCTGCGGCCCCCCGCTCGGACCCGCCAGGGCCGCCCCGACCCCTCTGTGGACGGCCTGTGAACGGAATGAACGTTCAACCGGCGTTCACAGCCAAGCCGGCGCTCGGCGCGGTAGCGCCTAGGACATGAGCGAACAGACCGTCTCCCCGCAGCCGCCCGAACGGACCCCGATCCGGATCTTCATCTCCTCACCCGGAGACGTGGTGGACGAGCGCCGCCGCGCCGCCCTCGTGATCAGCCGGATCCGCCGTGAGTTCAGCCGCTTCTTCGAGGTGTCTCCGATCCTCTGGGAATACGAGCCGATGCTCTCGAGCGGCCATTTCCAGGACTCGATAGAAAAGCCGTCGAACACCGACATCGTGGTGCTGATCCTGTGGTCGCGCCTGGGCACCGCCCTGCCCGAGGACCGCTTCAAGGGGATCGACGGGCGTGCTCCGGTAACCGGCACCGAGTGGGAATACGAGGAGGCCCTGGCGGCCCACCTCGACCGCGGCACACCCGACCTCCTGGTCTATCGCAAGACCGCCCCGGCCCAGGCCAGCTTCGACGACCCCGAGGGGCTGGAGGCGGCGCGCCGGCAGTGGCAGCAGGTGCAGGCCTTCTGGCTGCGCCACTTCGTGAACCAGGACGGCACGTTCAAGGCGGCCTTCAACCAGTTCCAGAGCCTCGACCAGTTCGAGCAGGTGCTGGAGGCCCATCTGCGAAGCCTGCTCAAGGACAGGCTGAACCGCCTGCTCCAGGAGGAGCGCGCCAGCCCCGTCGCCTGGCACGCGGGCTCTCCATTCCGGGGTCTTCAGGTCTTCGATCGCGAACATGCCGCGATCTTTTTCGGGCGCGAGAAGGCCGAACAGGAGCTGGTCGAGACCCTGGCCCGCCGAGCCGCCCAGGGCGAAGCCTTCGTGGTGGTTCTGGGGTCCAGCGGCAGCGGCAAGTCTTCGCTGCTGCGGGCCGGCGTGCTGCCCAACATCGAGTCCCCCGGGGTCGTTCCGGGCGTCTCCATGTGGCGCCGGCTGATCGTGACGCCGGCGGAGCTGGGCGCTGATCCCCTGCATGGCCTGGCCGATCGCCTGCTCGCCGAGAGCGTGCTGCCGGAGGCTTCGGGTCCAGGCGGGGCCGCCGAACTCGGCGACCTCCTGCAGCGGACGCCGGCCGAGGCGGCGACCCAGCTGCGTGCGGGTCTGAATGCGGCCGTCCAGGCAGCGGGCGTCGCGGGCGGCGAAACGCCGGGCCAGTTGATCCTGCTGATCGACCAGCTCGAGGAGGTGTTCACCGCCCCAGGCTTCGACTCTGCGGGGACGCGCGAGGCCTTCGCTGCGGCCCTGGCCGCCCTGGCCCGCTCCGGCGCGATCTGGGTGACCGCCTCCATCCGCGCCGACTTCTTCCCGCGGCTCAGCGAGCTGCCGGCCCTCGACGGGCTGGCGAGCGGCGAGGGGGTCTACTCCCTCGGCTCCCCGAGGCCCGCCGAGATCGAGCAGATGATCCGCCAGCCGGCCCAGGCCGCGGGGGTTGTGTTCGAAGCCGATCCCGCGACGGGGGTGGGCCTCGACTCCGAACTCCTGGAAGCTGCCGTCCGCTCGCCTGACGCCCTGCCGCTCCTGGAGTTCACGCTCGACGAGCTCTACCGCCGCGACGTGGAGACTGGAGACGGCGGCGCCCTGACCTTCGCCACCTATCGCGCGCTCGGGGGCCTCGAAGGCGCCATCGCCGCCCAGGCCGAGTCCGTGGTCGCCAGCCTGCCGCCGGAAGCCGCCGAGGCCCTGCCTCGGGCCCTGCGCGCCCTGGTCACCGTGGGCGAGGACGATCGCCTCGCCGCCCGCGCTGCGCCGATCGCATCTCTGCGCGCGACCCAGGGAGAAGCGGCCCTCGTCGACGCCCTGATCGCATCTCGCCTGCTCACGGTCTCCGAACGTGCCGGGACACCCGTGGCCAAGCTGGTGCACGAGGCCCTGCTGCGAGCGTGGCCGCGGGCGGCCGAGACCATCGAGGAGGATCGCCAGCTGCTGCGCACCCGTGCGCGGGTCGAGGCGGCCGCTCAACGGTGGCAGGCCGAAGGGGAAGGCGACGACTTCTTGCTTCAGAGCGGCCGGCCTCTGGCCGAGGCCAGCGAATTGCTGAAGGCCAGGTCGGACGAGCTGGAGCCGCTGCTGGTCCGCTTCACCGAGGCTTCCGAAGCCGCTGAAGCACGCCGCCGACAGGCCGAACTCGACGCCGAGCGCGCCATGGCGGAGGCGGAAGCCGCCGCCGCCCGCCGCCTGGCCCAACGCACCCGCGCCGCGGCTGTGGTGCTCGGAGCGGCGGCCGTGGTGGCCGCCGGGCTCGGCGCCTATGCCTATGTCCAGCGCGGCCAGGCCGTGCGCCAGAGGAACGCCGCGCTGGAGAGCCAGTCGCGCTTTCTCGCCGACGCTGCGACCAGCGCGATCAACTCCGGCGATCCCCGGCTGGGGCGGCTTCTCGCCCTGGCCGCGCTGCCGAAGCGCCTCGATCATCCGGACCGGCCTTATGTCCGCGAGGCAGAGGCGGCGCTGGCCCAGGCCATGGCTGCGGACCAGTTGATCGGGGTGAGGGCCCCCGCGGCTGAAACCCCAGCCGGCAAATCGTCACCGCCGCCCGACACCCCTGCGTGGCGTGCATTCCGCGTCCAGGCTGCAGCCATGAAGTGGATCACAGCGTCAGGGGACGGACGCTACCTCGCCCTCGTGGCCAACGGCCAGGCCCAGGTCTACGACATCTCCCGCCGCCTCGTGATGGCCGTGCCCTTCGAGGGCGACCCCAAGGTGATCGAGCTCGACCAGACGGGCCGTCGGCTGGCGCTCGCCGACCACGGCGCAGTGGTGATCTGGGATGTCGCCGCCAGGCGTAGCCAGCGCCTGGCCCCTGGGATCCCAGACGCCCCGCTCCATCTCGTGTTCACCCCCGACGGTCAGCGCCTCGTGGTCGGCGGAGACAAGGGCGGGTTCGCGGTCTTCTCCCTGCCTGACGGGCGCAAGCTCGGCGCGGGCGCGGTCTCCGGAACGGCTTTCCCGGTGATGTCGGCGGACAGCCGCCGCTTCCTCGTCCCCGGCCATGACGGCCGCGCGGCCCTGGTCGACGCTGCGACCGGCCGCCAGATCGCGATGCTGGATGACCCCGGCGCCACGGCGGCGGCGGACGCTTCCACCCGCGAGCTGCGCATGGGGGCCAGCATGTGGTCGGCCTTCAGCCCCGACGGAAAGCTGGTGGCCAGCACGACGGGGCCTGATCGGGTGCGGATCTGGGAGGCGTCGACCGGCGCCCCGGCCGGCGCGCCCATGGCGCTCAGCGGCCAGGTGCAGAAGATCGCCTTCACGCCGGACTCCCGCCGGCTCGAGGTTCTCGATGGCGACAAGCGCACCTGGCAGTGGTCGCTGAACACCCCCTCTGCGGCGCAGCCGATCGCGCCTGGCGCAAGGTTCGTCACCCCCGCACCCGATGACCGGCGCGAGCTGGTCAGCGACCTCGAAGGGCTCAAGGTGTTCGACGCCGCCGGCCGCGCTCTGCGCACCCTGCTCCCGGGCGTCGGGGTTGGCGACAATGCCTGGAGCCCCGATGGCAAGACGGTCGCCGTGATCGTCGAAAGCGGCAAGGCGATCGCGATCGGCTCGCCGGACGCCGGCCAGTTGAAGACCGTCTACCGGGCCGGGGCGGGAGAGACGATCCAGACGCTGGGCTTCACCTTGGGCGGGGGCCGGTTGCTGGTGATCAGCTCCGGCGCTCCAGTGGCTCTCTTGGATCCGAGCAGCGGCAGGCTCGTCGGACGGATCGGCACCGCCAGGATCAACGCCCTTGGCTTGGTGGCCGGCGGCGACGACGTGCTGATCGCCGGCCCCGGGGCCGTGGGTGAGCTCTACGGGCCCGATGGCAAGCGAAAGGCGAGCTTCGTTCAGCCCTCCAAGCCCCTGCCGCCGGCGCTGGCCGCCATGCACCTGCCCAACTTCGACTACTTCAGCGACATCACCGGCGACTCCAAGGCGGGCCTGGTGGCGACGGTGAACCCCCTGGGCGGCGCCACGCTGTGGAATGCAGTGACAGGGGCCGCGGTAGGCAAGGTGGCGGACGCCGCCGCCCTGGGCGCCTTCCGCTTCGTGCTGAAGCCGGGCGCCGATGGCTGGGCGGCTGAGGCAAACGCCAACTCGACCATCGCCGTCTGGAGCTGGCCCAAGATGGGCGTCGCCTTCTCCGCCGCGCCGGCGCGCCGTCTGTCGGACCCAAGCGGCTACGTCACCTGGATGCGGCCGACTCCGGACGGCCGCCTCCTGGCGCTGGTCAAGGGCAAGACCCTCACGCTGTGGGACCCGGCCACCGGGCGCAAGCTCGTGCAATACGACAACGTCGCCCAGGCCAGGCCTTCGCCGGATGGACGGGTGGTGATCCTGATGGGCGCCGACGGGGTGGTGCGGCGGGCGGTGCTGCCGCTCTCCGGTCAGGCGCTGATCACCGCAGCTCGCGCCAAGGGCGGCGGGCTCAGCCCCGAGGAACGGGCTCGCTTCTTCCTGGCGGCGAACTGACTTGGCGGCGGTCCCCAACGAGGCGGCCGAGCGGGAGGCGCTCGAGGAGGCCGGGCACGGACGGCGGGGCTTGTGGCGATGGGGCTGGGGCCACGCCTTCCTGGCCATCTGGCTGGTCGGGACCTGGGGCTTCCAACAGGTGCGGCACCAGCCTCCGACGGCGGCCAGCCTGGTCGACAGCGGCTATCGGGCCCTGCAGCTCTTCACCCTGCAGTTCGTCGTGGAGCCGGGTTGGAACTCGACCGCACTGCTCGACCTGACGCGCTATGTGGCGGGCGGGTTCGTGTTCTTCGCCGTGGTCCAGGCGGCCTCCGGGGCGCTCGCGCGGCGGCTGCGGTTGAGCCTCGACATCGGCCTGTCGAAACATGGCGTCGCCGGCAGGATCGTGACGGGCCTCGGGCTCGGACGACTGGCGCCGCGGCGGGCCGTGGTCATCGGGCTGGGACCGGTCGGCCGGACCGTGGCTTCGGCGCTCGGGCGCAGCGCGGGCCCCTGGCGCATCGCCCTGGTCGACCGGGAGGCCGGCGAAGGGGCGGAGACCCTGGCGCGCGAGCTGGGCGCCGTCGCCTTCTCGGGCTCCGCCGACGACGAGGCGCTGATGCGCCGCCTCGACTTGGCGGGCGTGGACCGGATCGTGGTCTCCGCCGAGACCGACGCCGAGGCTCTGAGCACGGCGGCGCGCGTGCGGCAGGCGCTGAAACGCCGCGGGTCCAAGGCGAGGCTCCTGGTGCACGTCGCCGACGTCTGGCTGACCGAGACCCTGCGCGACGGCCCGGCCGCGGCGGTCACCGCCGAGGGGCTGGAGCTGTTCAACCTTCGCCTGGAGACCGCTCGCCAGCTCGTAGGCGGGGCCTGGTTCGATCGGATGGCGTTGGAGGCTGGTCAGCCACGGACGCATCTGGTGCTGATCGGCTTCGGGGACCAGGCCGAGGCCATACTGATCGAACAGGCGCTGAACCGCAGGACGGGATTGCTTCCGCCGCGCTTCACAGTCCTTGACCTCGATCCGCAGGCCGGCGAACGCCGCTTCCGCGCCCGCTGGCCGCGGCTGCGGCTCGGCGCGGGCCTCGAGGAGGCGGATGTGGAGATCCGCTTCGAACGCTTCCAGGCGGGGGCCGAGAGCTTCATCGACAGCAGCTTGCTGGGAGCTCTGGAGGACGATCCCGCGCCGCCCACCGCCTATGTATTCGCTTGCGGCGACGACCAGCTGAACCTGACCAGCGCGCTGGGCCTCCAGTCGGCGATGGAGCGGGCGGAGCGGTCGCCTGCCCCGATCTATGTGCGTCTGTGGAACCGGCACGATCGATCGCGCCTGAGGCTCGGTCACGGCGGGCCCTTCGGTCTGATCCACGGCTTCGGGTCCCTGGAGGCGGCGGTCCGCGCCAGTCCGGTGCTCAGCGATGACCCCGACGCCGGCGCGCGCGCGATGAACGACGCCTATTCCCGCTCGTCTGAGGAGATGTTCGGCGAGCCGGGGCCGGGCTGGGAAACCCTGCCGGAGAACAAGAAGGAGTCGAACCGGCGCGCCGCCCGTTACGGCTATGCCAAGTTGGCCGACCTCGGATTCCAGTGGCGCTTCGCGGGATCGCAGAAGCTGCCTCGGGTCGAGCCGACGGACGCCGCCGCGATCCTGGCCGAGGACAGGCCTGAGCTCTACGCCGCGTCAGCGACCGCCAGTCCCGTGGTGGCCGTCGCGAAGGCTGAACACGCCCGCTGGCTGATCGACAGGGGCCTTGATGGCTGGCGAGCCGCCGGGGAAGGGGAACGGCGCGACGACCAGCGCCGCATCCATCCCAGCATGGCGCCCTTCGAGCCCTTGGAAGCCCGGATCAAGCGCTACGACTTCGTCATGGCCCGCGCGCTGCTTCGGCGCGGCGAAGACCCCGCGGCCCCTGGACCCCGGGCGTGGCCCGCCCTGGCGATCGAGCTGCCGCTGGGACCCGCAATGGCGACGGGGCCCTCGACCATGGGGGCGGAGCTGCTGTCCAAGGCGACCGAAGTGCTGGTCCGGCTGGAACCCGCCCTGGGGACCCTGGAGGAGGAGGACAGGGACGCGCTTGCAGCAGCCGTGTCGCAGGCGCTGTCGCCCGAGCGCGCGCCACGCCTGGCGCGGGTTCGTTTCGTGCTCGATCAGCCGATGGCCGACGGCGAGGAAGCCGTCGCTCGCGCCATCAGCGCTGATCTTGCTTCCGGTGTGGAGGCGGCGGTCACCCGCCTCTATGGGCGCGGCGTGTCCCGCACTTCGGGCAGGGCGGACCCAGGCGCGTCGACCGCATATCTGCGCCGCTGGACAGGCGGCCGGCGGATCGAGCCGTCAGCGGCATCGGACATGGTTCACGGCCGGTTCACAGCCCCGGCCAGCGCCCCCGCCTAAGACCGCAACGGGGATCAGGGCGGCTTCGCGGGGGTGGCATGGCGGCTGAAGCGGCATCGATCGGGCTTTCCGACGAAGAGGCGGATGAGGAGCGGCGGCGCGAGGCGTTCGACGCCATGCTCCACCGCCCGGCGATCTGGGTCGTGCTCGGGCTGATCGTCCTGGCGATCGGGGCCGCCAGCGTTCTCGGCTGGCTGAGCTCCCGCAACTATGTGTCGACGGACGACGCCTTCATCGATGCGGACGTGGTCCACGTCGCCCCGGAGATCTCCGGTCGTCTCGCTGCGGTGCTGGTCGAAGAGGATCAGGCCGTTCGCCGAGGCCAGGTGCTGGCGCGCATCGATCCCGACCAGGCCCAGGCCAAGACGGACCAGGCCAATGCAGGGAGCCTCGCCGCCGCAGGTCAGCTTGCGCAGGCCCAGGCGCAGATCGCCGTGGCGGAGGCCGCCGCCGGGCAGGCCGGCGCGGCGGTCCCCGGCCGCGCGGCGGCGGCGCGCGCCGCCCGGACCGAGCTCGACCGCCTCGTCCAGCTGCAGAAACTGTCGGCCAACGCCGTTTCGGCCCAGCAGATCGACAACGCCCGCGCCGCCGTCGAGGGCGCCCAGGCCCAGCTCGTCGCGGCCGAGGAGCAGGTGAAGACCGCCAGGGCCCAGATCGCCGCCGCCCGCGTCCAGGTGGGCGCGGCATCCGGGCAGCTGAAGGCGGCGGAGGCCGTTGGCCATCAGGCCCAGCTGAACCTTTCGTACACCGAGGTGCTCGCCCCCGCGGACGGACACATCGCGCACAAGCTCGCCGCCCCCGGGGATCTGGTCCAGGCGGGCCAGCAATTGATGGCCATCGTGCCCCCTAAGCTTTGGGTGGTGGCGAATCTCAAGGAGACCCAGCTCGCCCGCGTCCGGCGCGGCCAAGCGGTGGACATCCGCGCCGACGCCTATCCGGATGTGGTCTTCCGCGGCCACGTGGCGAGCATCCGCTATGGGGCCGGCCAGGCCTTTTCGCTGCTGCCGGCCGAGAACGCGACCGGCAACTTCGTGAAGGTGGTCCAGCGGGTGCCCGTTCGGATCCTGATCGAGGGCGCGCCCGATCCCGACCGTCCGCTGGGGCCGGGCATGTCGGTCCACCCCCGCATCCATCTTCGATGAACGCCAAGGCCGTGGCCGCCGAAGAGGCCTGGATCGGCGACCGCTCGGCCGCAGGGCGGCACAGCCCGTGGCTGATCGCCGTGGTGATCTCCATCGCCACCTTCATGGAGGTGCTCGACACCTCCATCGCCAACGTCTCGCTGGGGCATATCGCCGGCTCCCTGTCGGTCACCTACGACGAGGCGACCTGGGCCCTGACCAGCTACCTGGTGGCCAATGCGATCGTGGTGCCGATCTCCGGCTGGCTCTCCGAGCACATCGGCCGCAAGCGCTACTACATGCTCTCGGTGGCGCTCTTCACCCTGAGCTCCCTGGCGTGCGGCCTCTCGCCCAGCATCGGCTTCCTGATCTTCGCCCGGATCCTCCAAGGCATCGGGGGAGGAGGCTTGGCGCCCTCCGAGCAGTCGATGCTGGCCGACACCTTCCCGCCGTCCAAGAGGGGCCTCGCCTTCTCGATCTATGGGGTGAACGTGGTGGTCGGTCCGGCCATCGGCCCCACGCTGGGCGGCTGGATCACCGACCACTTCTCCTGGAACTGGATCTTCTTCATCAACATCCCGATCGGGCTCCTGTCCCTGCTGCTGGTCGCCCTGCTGGTGGCCGAGCCGGCGACGATCCGGCGCGAGCGGCGTGCGCGGCTGGCGCGAGGCGTGCGCTTCGATTCGATCGGCTTCGCCCTCGTGGCCCTGGGACTCGGCTTCCTGGAGGTGGCCCTGGACCGCGGCGAGCACGACGACTGGTTCCAGAGCCCGATGATCACGGCGTTCCTGGCCATCGCCGCCGTGGCCCTGGTGGCGCTCGTGCTCTGGGAGCTGAGGGTCAGGGACCCGGTCGTCGACGTGCGGCTGCTGGGGCGCCGCAACTTCCTGGTCGCCTGCATCCTGATGCTGGCGGCGGGCGCCTTCCTCTACGGCGGCATGCAGTGCATCGCCCAGCTGCTGCAGCAGATCATGGGCTACACCGCCACCAGCGCAGGCCTGGCGCTGACGGCGGGCGCCGTCGTGGCCCTGGCGACCACGGCCATCGCCGGGGAGCTGCCGACCCTGGTGCAGCCGCGCGTTCTGATCGGCATAGGTGTGGCCATGGAGGCCTTCGCCTTCTGGAACCTCACCCACATGAGCGCGGAGGTGTCCTTCTGGGCGATCGCCGGCATGCGGATCTGGCAGGCGGCGGCCCTTCCGCTGATCCTGGTGCCCCTGACGGTGGTCTCCTACGTGGGCCTGCCGGCGTCCAAGAGCGAGGAGGCGTCGGCCCTGGTGAACATGTTCCGCAATCTCGGCGGCACCATCGGCATCTCCCTCGTGCAGACGGTGCTTTCCCGGCGGTTCCAGTTCCACACCGAGCGGCTGGGCGAGCACGTCACCGCACGGCATGACCTGGCGCAGGAGATCGCCCGCCTGGGAGCGGCCCTGGCGGCGCGCGGCGAGTCGGCCGCCACGGCGGGCCAGCAGGCGATGGGGGCCGTGGTCCTCAAGCTGCAGCAGCAGGCGGGCGTCCTCGCCTACGTCGACGTCTACTGGTGCTTCATGGCGATTTGCCTGGCGCTCCTGCCCCTGACGCTCCTGCTCCGCAAGACACCGAAAGGCATGGGGATCCAGGCGTTATGAGCGGTCTTCTCGAGTTGCGCCTGCTGTCGGCCGTGGCGCTCTCCGCATCCCTGGCGGCTTGCACGACCGTGGGACCGGACTACCGCCCGCCGGCGGCCGAAGCGCCTGCGGCGTATGCCGGCGCAAGCGCCGCTCCATCGGCCGAGGTCGGAGACTTCTGGGCGGGCTGGCGTGATCCGGAGCTGTCGGCGCTGGTGCGCCATGCGCTCGACGGCAGCCTCGATCTCCAGCAGGCCGCCTCGAAGGTTGCGCAGGCGCGGGACCTCATGGTCGCCGCCCGCGGAGCGGCGCTACCTTCCGTCGGCGTCGAGGCGCTCGGCGGCGTTGTGCAGGCGGAGAGCGGCTCGATCGACCTGCCTGGAGCGCCGCCCTTCATCCCCGGCAACTTCGACGCGTCTGGGGTGCGCTTGCAAGGCGGCGAGCTCGGCCTGGTCGCCTCCTGGGAGCCCGACCTGTTCGGCCGCAATCGCCGGCAGGGCGAGGCTGCGGCCGCTGCGGTCGAGGCCGCGCAGTGGACCCTGCGCGACGGCCAGGTCTTGGTCTCCGCAGCTGTGGCGGACGACTACCTGCGGCTTCGGGTCTTGCAGCGCCGGATGAAGATCCTGCGGGCCGAGGAGCAGGCCCTGACCGAACTGGCGGACGTCGAGCGCGCGCGGGTGCAGACCGGGGAGTCCCAGGCGCCCGACCTGGATCGCCGCCTCGCCGCCCGTGCTGCGGCCGCCGCGAGGCTTCCGGAAGTGGAGCTCGAGCAGGCCAAGCTGATCCACGCCCTGGGCGTGCTCACCGGCGCTGCCCCCGACGCCCTGGAGCCGGAGCTCGGATCCACCCCTGCACCTGTCTTCGACACGCCGCCCTCCCTGGCGGCGGGAGCGCCGTCGGATCTCCTGCGCCGCCGGCCGGACATCCGTGTCGCCGAGCGGCAGCTGGCGGCGGCCACCGCCAAGGTCGGGGTCGCCACGGCCGACCTCTATCCGCGGATCACCCTGACGGGCGGCCCCGATGTGGCCAGCGCAGCCTTGAAGGGACTGCTCTCCGCCGGCGGCGCCGGTTGGCTGGCGGCAGGCGCGGTCACATGGCCGGTGTTCGCCGGCGGCCGCATCAAGGCGAACATCGCCTCGGCGAAGGAGACCCGCGCCCAGGCTCTCCTGCAGTACCGCAAAGCGGTGCTCGCCGGGCTGCAAGACGTGGAGGACTCCCTGGCCGCGCGGGATGCCGCCGAGAAGGCCATCGCCGCCAGCGACGCTGCCGTGGCCGCCGCGCGCGACGCCTTGGAGGTCGCTCGCCACAGCCACGCGGTCGGCCTGGCTTCAGGCGCTGTGGAGGTCCAGGCCGAGGAGGCGTGGCTGGAGGCCGAGGATGCGGCGATCCAGGCCCGCCTGGCGCGCGCCCGCGCAGCCATCGGCCTTTACAAGGCCTTAGGAGGCGGCTGGTCCTGACCCTGAGAGGCCGTGGGTGAAGTCGTGCACCTGCTGCATGGCGTGGTGCACCCGGTCCGCCACGCTCTTGTCGGCGGTCTTCAGCGTGAACTCGTAGATGTTGTCCATCAGCCACTTCTCGAGGGCGAAGGGGTGGGTCTCCGCCGCGCCTTCGCCGACCGGCTCGAAGGCCGTCAATGCCACGTCGACGCCCCGGGCGGCCAGGTGCTCGCTCATGAAGTCGGCGACCTGCTGCTCGCAGGTGTTGTCCTCCACCACCACCTTCCAGCCGACACCCCCCAACGCCCCGTGGGAGCCAAGAAAGACCTCGGCCGGCTGGTGATCGCCATCGCCGCGCCAGGTCAGGCCGGTGTTGCCGAACAGGGGCCGGGTCGGGTTCTCCACGCCGCCCAGCCAGCCGCAGGCGCGCAGCGTCCCCTCGTATTTCTCGACGAACTCGGCGTTGTGGCAGCGCCGGCCGTGCCGGCTGAACTTCACATTGGCCGGGATCACCTGGCCTCCGCGATAGCGGTGCCGCGCAACCGCGTCGAAAAGGAAAAGCGAGTCCACCGGCACGCCCGCGGACTCCAGGAATTCGGCCGCCATGATCGCGGCCGATCCCCCGCGGCTGTAGCCTGCCAGCATCAGCCGGACGGTGGGATCCACTTCATGGGCGCGTTTGAGCCAGCGCGCCGCGGACCTCGCCTCGGTCAGCACCTCTTCGCCGAGGAGGAGGGGGCCGCGCTGATAGAAGATCTGGTCGCCCAGCTGCTCGCGCAGCTGGTTGCAGAAGGACGTCCTCATCCGCTCCTCGTAGAGCGGGCCGGGGGGGCCGGTGCCGTCGATCACGGCCAGGCGAATGGTCGACATGGCGGGAGCTCGACTGGAGCGAGGTGGACGCCAGACCTTAGGGCGGTTCGCGTCCGCCAAGGCATGGACCGGCTGTGAACAGGTTCGACGGCGGTTTGAATCCAAGGGCAGGGCGCGGCGTCAGGGCTGCCAGGCGCGAGCGTGCGCCGAGCAGCCCCGAGCTCAGTCTCAGGCGGTTTGCACGACGGTCGCGGCGGGCGCCGGAGCGGCCGCCTTGGGCGAGGGGCCGTACTTGTTCGGGCCAGGCGCGCCATCGAGGCAGCCGAGGTCGATGAACAGCCAGATCCCCACCACGAGCATCAGGAGCATGAGGACGATGCCAGCGAGCCCGGCGCTGCCGATCGCCGCGCTGAGGGCGTTCTGGTCGTGGCCCGCGGCCATCATGGTGAAGTAGGCTGTGACCGCCAGGGCGATCGCGGCGACGTCCACCACCAGCGGCACGATCAGCCACCAGCCCGAGCGGCCACGGTCGTGCATGCGCTTGGCGCTGAGGGCGAAACCCATCCAGTTCATCAGCAGCACGAAGCCGTCGTTGACGACCATCCGGACCGTCTGCCCCGACTGTTTGAGCGCGGCGTCCAGGACCGAAATCACGATCGTCCCGATCACGGCCATGGCTATGCCCAGGAGCCACCAGTCCCTGCGGCGGATACGTCCTTGGAAGCTGAACAGCTTTTGAACCAGGTTCATGGAATTTCCCTCCTCACCTTCGCCGAACCTAGGTCGGTGAAGGCAAGGCGGCTGCGAACGGCCGGTGAACGCCGCGCTCGGGGCTGAGGCCCGTTTACGCCCGGTTCACAGCGCCGCTTGAGGCCGGCGCCTATGGTCTGGCCCTCGTCAGTTTCCTGGAGGGGCCATGACAGTCCTACTGATCTTCTTCGGCATCGCCGCCGCGCTCGCGGTGATCGCGTTCCTGGTCAAGCTCGGATCCAACCAGCGGGCCCGCAAGGTTGCGGGCTGGCCGACCGCCAAGGCCATGGTCACGTCGACCGACATCATCGAGCAGCCCGCCGCCTGGAGCCGCTACATGCCTTGGATCACCTACAGCTATGAGGTGTCAGGCAAGCCTTACGAGGGCGACCGGATCCGTTTCGGCGGCAGGATCACCTTCTCCAGCGAGCGAAAGGCGCTGGCCTTCCTGGAGCGATTTCCAGTCCAGAAGCACGCCACCGTCTATTACGACCCCCGGCGTCCGAACGTGGCGATCCTGGACCCGACGCCCTACAGCGTCGCCTTCATCGCCATCCTGCTGATTGCTGTCATCTTCGCCGTGATCGCCGTGCTCGTGGGAGCCCTGACCCTGCTGACGAAGTGAGCCGGGGGAGGGGCGGCGAGGCGCGCCACCCCTCCGGACCGGCCTTTTAGAGCGGCACGACGTTGGTGATGTGGACGGTGTCGCCGCCCTTGCCGCGCTCGACCTGATAGTAGAGCGTGCCCTTGCTATTGTCGCTGATGGTCACCGTGCCGGTGCACTTGGCCAGCTTGTCGGCGCGCTCGCCGTCCTTGATGTCGGTGATGCCCGTCACCTTGAGGTTGGCCATGCCCTTCTTGCTCAGCACGTCGTTCATCAACTGGCTGGCCGTCGACTGAACCTCGGAGTCGTTGCAGTGCGGGATCTCCTTGGGGATCAGCATGGCGGCGACGCGGATGACCATCACCGCGGCGATGATGCCGCCGCTGATCTTGGCCCACTTCGCTGCATTGGCCTTCTTCTTCAGCTGTGCGGCCGACGGGCCCACAGGTTCAACCGCTTCATTGGTCATGTAAGCCCTCCTCGGGTGCTGGTTCGAGTCCGAGGAGGTAGCGCGCCCTCCGCGCGGGGGCGGTGAATGCTTGGTGAACGGAGGCGAGGCGGCGGGGCCGCTCAGAGCATCGCCAGCCGCGTCCGCCGACGCGGCGGCGGGAAGTCTGCGTCGATCTCAGCCAGATCCTCCGCAGTCAGGGTGATCTGGGCGGCGCGGTGGTTGTCGCGGACGTGGGCCTCCGTGGCCGCCTTGGGGATGGCGATCACCGCAGGATTCCGCAGGGTCCAGGCCAGGGCGATCTGGAACGGCGTGGCCCCGTGCCGCGCCGCCACCGCCTCGAGCGCCGGCGAGTGGGGCAGGCGGCCCTGCGCCACTGGGCTGTAGGCCATCATCGGCACGGCCCGCTGCTCGAGTTGGGGCAGCAGGGCGAACTCGGGGCCCCGCTCAGTGACGTTGTAGAGCACCTGGTTGGCGGCGCAGGCCTCGCCTCCGGCGGCCCAGAGCTCCTGCATGTCGTTCTCGTCGAGATTGCTCACGCCCCAGCGGAGGATCTTGCCCGAGGCGACCAGGGCCTCCATCCCCTCGACCGTCTCGGACAGGGGAACCGAGCCGCGCCAATGCAGCAGGTAGAGGTCGAGGCGGTCCGTCTTCAAACGCCTGAGGCTGGCCTCGCAGGACCGATCGATGCGGCCGCGTCCGGCATTTTGGGGATAGACCTTGCTGACCAGGAAGACCTGCTCACGCCGGCTCTGGAGAGCCTCGCCGAGCATCTCCTCCGCGCCCCCTTCGCCATACATCTCGGCGGTGTCGACCAGGGTCATGCCGAGCTCCAGACCGAGGCGGATGGCGGCCACCTCCTGTGGACGCCGGGAGGATATCTCCCCCATGTGCCAGGTGCCTTGGCCGAGGGCCGGGACGAGGGTTCCATCGGGGAGGCGGACGGTCTGGGTCATTCCCCAGTCTAGCGCCTCCGGCCCGATCTTTGGAGGGGTCGGCCCCCCGGGCGCGCACCCGAGGGGCCGTCCGCTCAGTGAGCGGCCGTCTGGGCCGTGCTCGCCGCGCCGGCGACCACCGGGCCGTGCGTGGAGTTCGGGACGTTGACCCCGTTGGAGCCAACGCGCCCGGTGCTGACGCCGAGCAGCCGGTTGGAGTTCAGCACGCTGACCGTCGCCTTCGAGCCGTTGTGGTTGGGGGATCCGGAAAGGACCCCCACGCCGACAGGCGGGGTCCTGCCATTGAAGGTCGAGGCCGTCGGCTTGCCCCGATCCATGCCGTTGCCGACCCCGACCCCGGCCGTATCACCCGCCGCACGGGTGTTGGAGGTCCCGGCGAGAGAGGGGGTTGCGCCGGTCAGGCCCGAAGTTCCGGACTGGGCGTGGGCTGCGCCCACTTGAGCCGCAAGGACAAGAGCCGTGGCGAGCGAGGCTCCGCTGACAATTTTCAGATGATTGAAGGGTGACATCTTCACCTCCACTGATGAGATGCACCTAAAACTTGCGCGCGTTCGATTAGGTTCCCGCGGTAGTGTCTGGTAATACTTTGTTATTCTTACCAGAACTTTGACAAATCAGTCTTGGGCGGCGGTCCTGAAGGCCTCGGCGATGGCCTGGAAGCGCGCCTCGACCCGGTCGCTCATGTCCGGGTGGGTGAGGGCGTAGAAGTCGCCGCGCTTGACGGCTCGCACCACCACGTCGCCGGCGTCCTCGGGCTCCAGCCAGCGCATCTGAGCGTGGATCGGATCCCCCTCGAGGTCGGTGTCGGCCAGGCCGCCTTCCAGACCGGCCGGGCGGTTGCGGGAGCTCGCCTTGATGTTGCTGCGGACAGGGCCGGGGCAGAGCACGCTGACGCCGACCTTGGCGCCGTCGATGGCCAGCTCCTGGGCCAGGGCTTCGGAAAGGGCCATGACGCCGTACTTGGTGACCCCATAGCCGCCCAGGGTGGGCAGGGTGGCCAAGCCGCTCATCGAGGCGGTGTTCACGATGTGGCCGCCGGCCGGATTCGCTAGCAGCCGCGGGAGGAACGCCTTCACCCCGTGGATGACTCCCCAGAGGTTCACGCCCAGGATCCACTGCCAGTCCGGGATCTGCATGTCGGCGATCTTGGCCACCGAGCCGATGCCCGCGTTGTTGCACACCAGGTCGACGCGGCCGAAGCGGCGGTCCACTTCCTGGGCCAGGGCCTCGACGCTGTCGTAGTCGCTGACGTCGGTGCGCACCGCCAAGGCGCCGAGCTCCGAGGCCGCGGCTTCCATCGGCTGGGGCTCGATGTCGGCGATGACAAGTTGCATGCCCTCCGCCTTGAGCCGCCTGGCGATGCCGAGGCCGATCCCCGAGGCGCCGCCGGTGACCACGGCCACCCGGCCGTCCAGATCCTTCAGTGCAGTCATCCTAGACCCCTTCTTCCGCCGGCAGGCGCCTGCCGCGGATCAGGTCCGAGGCCAGTTCGCCGACCATGATCACCGAGGCGTTGGTGTTGGCGCCCGGCACGGTCGGCATGATCGACGCGTCGACGACGCGAAGCCCCTTCACCCCATGGACGCTCAGCCGATCGTCGACCACGGCCATGGAGTCCTGGCCCATCTTGCAGGTGCCGACCGGGTGCTGGGTGACCTGGGCGGCCTGGCGGATGAAGTCGTCGAGGGCCGCGTCGGTGGTGACCTTCTCGCCCGGCATGGTCTCGGCGCCGGTGAGCAGCCCTTGCGGCTCGGTGCGGTAGATCCGCCGCGCCTCCCGGATGCCCCTCCGCATGATCTCGTATTCGGCGGGATTGGACATGATGTTGAGGTGCACCTTGGGGGCGTCCGCCGGGCTGGCCGAGCGCAGCTTCACCTCGCCCCGGCTCAGGGGGTGGAGCAGCACGACCCCGACGGAGAAATGGTGGTCGAGGCGCTTGGTCAGGCCGGGGAACCACAGGGCGGCGTCCATGCGAATGGGATTGCACATCAGCTGGATGTCGGGCTGGGCGAGGTCCGGCTGGGTGCGGATCACCACGTTGCAGCTGTTGATCTGGGTGGCGAAGGGGCCCTTGCCGAACATGGCCCACTGGGCCGCGGACATCACTGCGCGGTCCCATCTGAGCTCCCGCAGGAAGGTCTCCGGCTTGTTGGCCGCGAACTGCAGCATCACGGCCGGGTGTTCGGAAAGGTTCTTGCCGACGCCCGGGAGATCGACCTCGGTGCGGATGCCATGCTCGTGCAGCTCGTCCGCGGGGCCGATGCCGGAGAGCAGCAGGAGCTGCGGCGAGTTATAGGCGCCGCCGGCCAGGATCACCTCGCGGTCGGCGTGGACCCGCTGGAGCTGACCGTCGCGGAAGTATTCGACGCCCACGGCGCGGCGGTTCTCGAGCAGAACGCGATGGGTCAGGGCCTCGGTCTGCACTTCCAGGTTCGGCCTGGACATGGCCGGATGCAGATAGGCGCGCGAGGTCGAGGCGCGGCGGCCCTTGGGGTCGATGGTCACCTCGCCCTTGGCGAAACCCTCGGGGATCTCGGCGTGGATGTCGTCGCTGACGGGGTAGCCCGCGTTGGCGGCGGTCTGCATCAGAGGGTCGTGCAGCAGCCGGCGGGTGTCGATGGGGGCCACGTGCAGGGGACCTGAGCCGCCGTGGTACTTGCCCTCGCCCCGCCAGCTCGTCTCCATCTTCTTGAAGTAGGGCAGGACGTCGCCGTAGCCCCAACCCTCGTTCCCCATCTGCCGCCAGGTGTCGTAGTCCAGCGGGTGGCCGCGCATGTAGAACATGCCGTTGATCGAGGAGGAGCCGCCCAGCACCTTCCCGCGCGGCAGCCATATCCGCCGGTTGTTCAGCTGCGGCTCCGGCTCGGACGTGTAGCCCCAGTTGAACTTCGGATTGAACATGGCCCTGAGGAAGCCGATCGGCATCTTCAGATAGAGGTGGTCGTCCTTGCCGCCGGCCTCCAGCACCAGGACCTTGACGTCCTTGTCCTCGCTGAGCCTGGCGGCCAGCACGCAGCCGGCCGAGCCGGCGCCGATGATGATGTAGTCGTAGGTCTTGGTCTGGTTGGGCATGCGGGTCTCAGGTGAGGGACTGGGTACAGATCTTACAGACTTCTGCTCATCCCGGCGAAGACCGGGACCCCGGACAAGTGGGGCGGTATCGATTGTCCCAGAAGGCATGGAGGCCGGCGCCAGCTTGCTGTCGGGCGAGCGCCGACCTGTCCTGGGTCCCGGCCTTCGCCGGGATGAGCGGTAGAGGAGTTGATCACATCGCCCGTTCTGCGGTCCAGGCGAAGAGGCTGTGGGCCTGGCTGACGATATCGGTGCGATAGCCGTCCTCGCGGGCGGCCTCGGCCAGGATCAGATAGTCGGCGTAGCGGGTCATGGCCACGACCTTCTTGGGCCGCTGCTCGCCGAACAGCATCCGCGCGAAGCGCACGCGGTCGCCGCCGACAGCCAAGGCGGGCCGGCGGCCCTGGACAAAGGCGCGGGCGGCGGGCTCCTCGGCCTCGAACACGGCGACGGAAGCTTCCGCGGCGTCGGCGAAGGCGGGAAGGGCGGCTGCGGCCGTGGCGCCGGCCGCGGCGATCAGGACGGTGCGGCGGTTCATCACTTGGCCTCTTGGGGGCCCGCGGCAAGATAGGCGGCGATCGCCCTCAGCTCCGCGTCGCTCACTTCGCCCCGAGCGATCGGCGGCATGTTGCCGAGGCCGCGCCGGGCGAACTGGAAGACGTAGTCGGGATTGAGCTTGGAGCGCTTCTCCAGCTCCGGCGGCTGGACGCGCCTTGCGAGCAGGCCCGTTCCCATGCCGCCGGCCTCGTGGCACATGCCGCAACGGGTGTGGAACAGGGCGCGCCCGTCCAGCGCCGGCTGGCCTGAGGCGGCCAGGGGGGCGGCGAGGAGGGCCGCAGCGATCAGCAGGGCGCGCATCATACGTGGCCTCCCCGAGCGTGGGCTCTGGCGTGGGCAGGCGTCTTGGCATGGCTGCTGGGCCAGATGCCGCTCTTCCCGGGCGCGATGATCCCGGCGGGGTCGAGCGCGTCCTTCACCCGCTGGTTCAGGCGCAGCAGGGCGTGGTCGTTGAAGTCGTAGGTCGCCGCCACGGTGTCCATGTAGTCGAGGTGGGTGCGGTATTCGCAATAGCCGCGTCGGCGGGCATCGGCGATCAGGGACTTCAGGAACGGGTCCACCCGCTTCATCATCGCCGCGTCGTCACGGTTGAACAGGATGGTGTTGACGTTGATCAGGTGCCGCTCGCCGAAGGCGAAGCTGGCCTGATAGTCCATGCCGAATTCCTTGTAGCGGGCGTAGGTGGCGTGGAACTGGTCCATGGCCAACTTGCCGGACTGCGGCAGAACTGGCGAGAAGCCGACGTGGCCGCCGACGCCGCCATGCCAGTTGGCGCTCTGCAAGGGGAAGGTGGTCGGCACGCCCATGTTGGGGTTGGGGACGATCGGCTCGCCTCGCTTCCAGGTGGCAGGCTTGAAGCTCAGCGGCTTCAGGTCTTTCATGGCCTTCTCGAGGATCGGGTAGATCGCCCTGTTGACATCCTCGCGGCCGAAGATCCGGAGGCCCACGCCCCACCAGCCCATGCCGAACTTCTTGCGGATGGCGTCGATGACGCTGTCTTCGAGGGCGCCTGGCTTGCTGGTCCAGTCCGAGCGCCGGGTGACGATGGAGGCTGCGCGCAGCCAGTTGCCGATGGTGGGGTTGGCCTGCAGCAGGCCTTCCCGACGGAGCGGGCCCAGGGTGTCGATCAGGGGGCCCAGGTCCTCCGGCCGGTCGAACTCGACGTCCATGCCGAGGACCGACTCCGGCTCAGGCATCAGCCAGATGCCCGCCTTGGTCACCACCCCGAAGTTCGACTGGGCGAACATCTGGTCCCACGCCGGCCCGAAGCCGTAGCGGTAGAGGTTCCAGGTCGAGGAGCCGGCGACCGCGCCCATGCCGGTGCGCACCACCTGGCCATTGGCCAGCACCACCTCCAGGCCGCAGAGCTTGGAGGTATTCTCGCCATAGGGGGTGTAGCCGACGCCTCGATCCAGGGCGTTGCCGATCACCGAGCCCCAGCTGTTGGCCGGGGTCGAGAGCCAGAGCGGGATCTCGTGTGCTTGAAGGTGGTCGTAGAGGTCGTAGAAGCCCACGCCGGGCTCGATCAGGGCCGTGCCGTTGTCGACGTCGATCTCGATCTTCTTCATCCGCGACAGGTCGAGCACGACGGAGCCCGAGAGCACCGGCGCCGAGCCGCCGTAGCCGAAGTTCTTGCCGCGGCTGATGGGCCACAGGGGCGCCCGGTACTTGCCGGCGATCTTGACCACCGCCTGCACCTCTTCGGCGGTCAAGGGAGCGATGGCCCCGAGGGGTTTGTGATGGGCCTCGTCGATGGCGAACTTGTCGCGATAGCTTTCGCGGTCGAGGTCGTCGAAGAACAGGTTCTCAGGCCCGACGACGGCGGCGAACTCCCGCCGGGCGGCGTCGAGGCGGGCGGGAGTCAGCCCAGGGGGAAGGACGATGTCTGGCATGGGTGCTGTCGGAGTGCTCCCTGAAGTCAGCGCCCGTCTGCGGCCGGCGCTGTGGCGGCCGGGCGCATGGTGGCCCAGCAGAGCGCCCAGCTGACCAGGAGGCAGCCGAGCACGACGCCCAGCAGGGGCGCAAGCGAGAAGGCGGGGAAGGCCGAGATCAGGGCGCTGGCCCCCGCGGTGACGATCAGCTGCAGGGTCCCCAGCATGCCCGCCGCCGCCCCCGCGCCCGAGGAGCCGGCGTCGAGCGCCGAGATGGCGGCCGGCGTCAGCGAGAGGCCGGTGACGCAGAACAGCAGCATGGAGAAGACCTGGAACAGGGCAAGCCCGCCGAAGCCGGCCGCGACGGCGGCGGCGAAGCACAGGGTCGTCACCGCGCCCACGCCCATGGTGGTCAGGATCAGCCGGCGCGGACCCCAGCGGCGCATCAGGTTCGGCGACACCTGGGTAAGGCCGATCGAGCAGACAGCATTGACACCCAGCAGCAGGGAGTAAGCCCTCGGCGAAAGGTGGAAGACGCCGGTGAACACGAAAGGTGCGGCGGTGACGTAGGTGTAGGGGATGGTGGTGGCCAGGCCCGCGATCAGGGCGGCGGCGATGAATCGGGGGTTGCCCAGCAGGGCTCCGTAGGCCGGCAGCACCGGCTGGCGCATCGGGATACGTCGCTCGGGCGGCAAGGTCTCGGGCAGCAGGGCCGCGACCACCAGGCCGAGCAGGCCCATGCCGGCCATGACGATGAACAGGCCCCGCCACGGCATGACGCCCAGCAGGAAGCTGCCGATGGCCGGCGCCAGCACCGGCGAGATCCCGATGATCAGGAAGCTCAGCGCCATCAGCCGCGCCGCCTTGTGGCCCGATTGCAGGTCCCGGATCATCGCCCGCGACACCGCCGTGCCAGCGCAGACCCCGAAGCCCTGGACGAACCTCAGGGCCACCAGCATCGGCGCCGAGGCGGCGAAGGCGCAGGCGAGCGACATCAGGACGAATAGGCCAAGGCCCAGGTAGAGAGGCAGCTTACGGCCGAAGCGATCCCCGAAAGAACCCACGGGGATCTGGGCGGCGGCCAGGGCCAGGAAGAAGGCCGACAGGGTGCGCTGCACCTCGCCCGGCGAGGCGTGCAGGTCCCGCACCATGGTAGGGAACGCGGGCAGGTAGAGGTCGATCGCCAGGGGCCCGATGGCTGAGAGCAGGCCCAGCGCCAGGCCTGTCTTCAGTACGCTGCCCTGTTCAGCGGCCATGGCGGACGACGTTCCCTCGACGCTCTGACGGGCGCCCTGAAATTAGTAACGGTCATTAGCATCCGGCCGAACGGCTTGTCATCCTGGGGAAGCGCAAATGACGAGCCGAGCGGCATGGTCACCGCATGACATTGATCCTCAAGCTAACGGTCGTGACGAGTTCCGGTTGAAGTGAACAGGGGCGAGGGCCGCTCTGCCGTGCGCTTGTGGTCGACGGTGCGATCCCGCAATAAGACGGTGGATTGCCCGGGGGAGTTCAATGGCGCGCGCGGCGCGGACGGCGCCTAGGGCTGGGAAGACGACGTCGGCCAGCCGGGTCCGGATCGGCCGGGAGGTCGTCGCTCTGGACCGGGATCGAATCGTGGAGGCCGCCTGGGCCGTGGTAGACCGCGAGGGTCTGGCGGGGCTCTCGACCCACAAGGTCGCAGCCGAGCTCGAGGTCAAGCAGCCGGCGCTCTACTATCACGTCACCAACAAGCAGCACCTGCTCAGCCTGATGGTCGAGCGCCTTTTCAGGGACAGCGCGCAGTCGCCCAGTCCAGACCTTCCCTGGTGGGAATGGCTGAGGGCATACGTCCGCGCGCAGCGGCGGAGCCTTCTGGCCCACCGCGACGGCGGCCTGGTGGCCGCGAGCGCACCACCCACCGAGCCGCTGAGGACGGAGTTGTTCCCCTACCTGCTGGAGCCGATGGTGCGCGCCGGCATCCCCCTGGACGAGGCCGCCTCGGGTGTGGGCACGCTCGCGGGCTTCGTGCTCGGGCACGTCATCTATGAGCAGAGCGAACAGAGCCGGGCGTTCATGGAAGCCTATTCGGTGAATGCGGAACGGGCGTTCGAACGCAGCATCGATCTCATTCTCGCCGGAATGCGAGAGACCGTCAGGGAGAAGGGCTCCGGCTAGGCCAGGGTCCAGCTCACCAGCATTGGCCCGCCCGGACGCGGATGATGCTCTTCGCGGCGCACGCGCAGGAACCGCTCGCCCGCCGCTTCGCTGAGGGTCAGGAAATCGCTCCAGGTTGTGACGCCGCTGAGCGGCCCCTGAACACCCCGGAGCCTATCCTGCCAGAGGCGCATGGCGTCCCCCTCGAGGGGAGCCAGCGGCTGGCCGATGCGGCTGGCCCGAGTGGCGAGCATCTTGCTCTCGGGAAGGCGCGGGTCGAACACCATGACGCCCGCGGCCGGGCTGGCGGCGGCGGGAAGGGCGGCGGCCACGGCGAGGCCCGCGCCGCCCAGCAGGAGTTCGCGGCGATGGATCGGGCGGCTCATCGGGCGGGCTCCCTGGCCAGGTAGGCGGCGATCTTCGCCAGTTCCGGGTCGTTCACGTCGCCGCGCGAGATCGGGGGCATGTTGCCGAGGCCCCGGCGCGCCACGGTGGTGACGAAGGCGGCGGAAAGGTTCTCGCGCTTCTCCAGCTCGGCCTGGCCGGGGGGAACGCGCCGTGCCAGCAGGCCCGTGCCCATGCCCACGGCGTTGTGGCACATGCCGCACTTGTGGTCGAAAAGCCGCTTCCCCTCGCCCGCGGGGGCGGATTGAGCGGCGGCGAGGCAAGGTCCGGCGCTCAGCGCCAGGGCCAGCAGGAACGTTGGAAGTCTCATACCTTGCGCTCCTTCGAAT
>FTGK01000954.1_pt1 | contig 28570 bp, 28 predicted proteins | sample 1640691 | NCBI WGS metagenome assembly FTGK01 (sample SAMEA3914789, study PRJEB12502) | metagenome | biome: forest; material: soil | place: Canada | collected 2011-07-03 | depth 0.3 m | reverse complement strand
CCGGGGCCGCAGGCTTCCTGGGCGGCGCGGTGGCGGCCGCCCTGGTGCGGGCCGGCTGGCGCGTGGCCGGCTTCGACATCGTGTCCGGGTGGGCGGCCGGCTGCGCCCATTGGATCACCGGCGAGGTGGCCAGGGACGCCATGGCGCGCGCGTCGGCGGAGGTCGGGACCCCCGACCTGGTGTTCCACGCCGCCGGCGGCAGCTCTGTCGGCGCGTCCGTGGCCGATCCGGACGGCGACTTCGCGCGCACGGTCGGCAGCATCCGTGAAACCCTGGCCTTCCTGGAGACCGGCGCTCCGGCCGCCCGGCTGATCTATCCATCGAGCGCCGCCGTTTACGGGGAGGCCTCCGCGGGCCGCTCGTCGGAGTCGGCCCCGCTACGGCCCGTCTCGCCCTATGGCCGGCACAAGCTTCAGGCCGAGGCCGTCATCGCCGACGCCGGCGCCGAGGCCGTCATCCTGCGCTTCTTCTCCCTCTACGGTCCTGGACTGCGCAAGCAGCTGCTGTGGGATCTCGCCAGGCGGCTGGCGGCCAGGCCGGACACCCTCGAGCTGGCCGGCGGGGGCGATGAGCTGCGGGACTTCGTCTATGTCGACGACGCCGTGCGCCTCGCCGGCCTGGCCATGGGTACCCCCGCGTCCGGAACGCCCCTGATCCTCAACGGCGGCCGGGGCGAGGCCATCCCCGTGCGCCGGGTCGCCGAGACCCTGGCGCGCGAGATGGATGTCCGTGTGCGGATCGGCTTCTCCGGCGAGAGCCGGCCCGGCGATCCTTCCGCCCTGGTCGCCGACCCCACAGCCGCGCGGGCCGCAGGCTTTGAGCCCCAGGTTCCCTTCGAAGACGGGGTCCGCCGCTTCGCGCGCTGGTTCCAGGCGCTGCCCGCGTGAGGCTTGGCTTGGCCGCCTGTGGTCCCTATTGATCCCGGCGATGGCGGACACGAAGAGCCTGAAGGCGGTGGCCCTGATCCCGGCGCGATCGGGCTCCAAGCGCGTGCCGCACAAGAACGTCCGCCCGCTGCACGGCCATCCGCTGATCGCCTACACCATCGCCGCCGCCCGGGCGTCGGGCGTGTTCGATGCGGTGGTGGTCTCGACCGACTCCGAGGACTACGCGCAGGTGGCCAGGCACTATGGCGCCGAGGTCCCGTTCCTGCGCGACCCGGCCATGGCGGGCTCGACCTCGCCCGACATCGAGTGGGTGCTGCACGCCCTGGAGGCGCTCGAGGCCCACGGCCGCGCCTTCGAGGTCTTCTCGATCCTTCGGCCGACCAGCCCCTTCCGAAAGGCGGAGACCATCCAGCGCGCGTGGGACGCCTTCACCCGCGCCGACGGGGTCGATTCTCTGCGCGCCGTCGAACCGGTCTCCCAGCATCCGGGCAAGATGTGGGTGATCCGCAGCGAGCGGATGACGCCCCTCATGCCCCTGAACCCCGAGGACGCGCCGCCCTGGCACAGCCAGCAGATGGCCGGCCTGCCGAAAGTCTATGTCCAGAACGCCTCGCTGGAGATCGCCTGGACGGAGATGGCCCGCCGCACGCGCTCGATCGCCGGAACGGTGCTGGTCCCTTTCCTCACGGAAGGCGACGAGGGCGTGGACATCAACGGCCCGCAGGACTGGTTCTGGGCCGAGCACCTGATCTCGACCGGCGAGGCGCGGCTTCCCGCGGTCGCTCAGTCCCCTTATTCAGAACCGGCTTCGCAGCCGGCCTAACGGAAGTCAGTCATGGGTGATCTTGTCGGCGCCGCCGTTGACGGCGAGCTCTATTTCGTCAGGCGCTCGGAGTTCGAGCGCATCCGCCGCCTCAACGCCCCCCGTTCGGAGGTGACGGCCCTGTTCGCCGACATGGCGCGGCTGAACGCCCTCTACATGATCGCCACCGCGGGATCGGGCCACATCGGCTCGTCCTTCTCCTCGATGGACCTCTTCGCCCACCTGCAGCTGAACGAGATCGACCACGCCAGGGGCGAGCGGTTCTTCTCCTCCAAGGGGCACGACGCGCCGGGTCTCTACGCCATCATGATGGCCCTGGGTCTCCTTGAAGAGGACCTGATCCACCGGCTGCGCCGGCTCGACGGCCTGCCCGGCCACCCTGACGTCGGCATCAAGGGCATCGTCGCCAACACCGGCTCCCTCGGCATGGGCATCTCCAAGGCCAAGGGCATGATCATCGCCGCGCGGCTGCAGGGCCGCACCACCAAGGTGGCGGTGGTCACCGGCGATGGCGAGCTGCAGGAAGGCCAGAACTGGGAAGCCCTGATCTCGGCCGCGAACTGGAAGATGGGGGAGCTGACCGTGGTCGTGGACCACAACAAGATCCAGTCGGACTACTCCGTGGAGCGGACCTCCTCCCTCGGCGACCTGGTCGCCAAGTTCGCCGCCTTCGGCTGGCACGTGGAGCGCATCGACGGCCACGACACAAAGGCGATCGAGGAGACCTTCGCGCGCATCGGCAAGATCGCCGACAAGCCCAAGGTGATCATCGCAGACACCGTCAAGGGAAAGGGCGTCTCCTTCATGGAGGGGACCTCGATCGACTCCGACGTCGAGATGTTCCTGTTCCACTCCGGCGCGCCGCAGGCGGCGGACTACACCCGCGCAGCCCAGGAGATCCTCGACCGGATCAACGGCCGGGCCGAAGGGTTGGGCGGCCAGACGGTGGAGATCGAGACCATCAACCGGCCGGCCGCGGCGGCCGCGGCGGGCAAGCCCGTGGGCCTCTTCGGCGCTTATACCGAAGCGCTGCTGAAGGCGGCGGAGCGGCGGCCGGAGCTGGTGGCGCTGGACGCCGACCTGATCAAGGACATGGGCCTGATCCCCTTCGCCGAGGCGCATCCGACCCGCTTCTTCGAGTGCGGCATCGCCGAGCAGGACATGGTCTCCATGGCCGGCGGCATGGCGCTCTCGGGCCTCCTGCCGGTGGTGCACTCCTTCTCGTGCTTCCTGAGCACGCGCCCCAACGAGCAGATCTACAACAACGCCACCGAGCACACGAAGGTGGTCTATGTCGGCGGCCTGTCGGGCGTTCTGCCGGCCGGACCCGGTCACTCGCACCAGAGCGTCCGGGAGATCTCCGCGGTGGGCGGCACGCCGGGCCTCGCCATGGTGGCGCCCTCCTGTCCCGCCGAAGTCGGCTTGCTCCTGGACTGGTGCCTGGAGACCCACGACGGACCCTCGTTCCTGCGCATGGCTTCCCTGCCCGCCGAGATCGACTGGGACGTCCCCGCCGGCTGGCGGCCCGAGCCCGGAAAGGGGTTCGAGATCGCGCCTGGTTCGGACGCGGTGCTGGTCGGCTCGGGCCCGATCCTGCTGGATCAGGCGGTCAAGGCGGCGCGGCTCCTGGCGGAGAAGGGCGTCTCGCTGCAGGTGGTGAACCTGCCCTGGCTGAACCGTGTGGACGCCGACTGGATCGCCGGCCTGGCCACGGGCAAGCGGCTGCTGGTGACCCTCGACGACCATTACCTGGACGGCGGCCAGGGCGAGAAGATCATGGCCGCCCTGGCCCGCGCAGGCGTGGCCAGCCCGACCCTGAACCTCGGCCTCTCCTCGGTGCCGCCCTCGGGGCAGCCCGGGGAGGTGCTGGAGCGCCTGGGCCTCGACGCTGCCGGGATCGCCTCCAGCGTTCAGGCCGCCTTGGCCTGAGCTTCGCTCCGGCGGCCCCGCCACTTCACGGCGTAGGGCAGTACGAACATGTAGAGCCCCGTCGCCAGGAGCAGGAGCAGCGGGACCAGCACGAAGAGGCCGAGCCATGCCGGCGGCTTGCTGGCGACCCAGGCGACCAGATTGACCAGGAAGCCGAGAGTGAAGGCGATCGAGGTCCAGCGGTGGAACTGGCGGATGGACGTGCTCATGGCGAAGCTCCCCTAGCTTTCCCGCGCCAGCAGCTCGTCCAGCTTCCCGAGGAAGTTGGTCCAGCCCCACTTGGCGCCCTGGTAGTTCTGCGGGCGATCCGGCGCGAAGCCCGACTGCTCCATTCGAAGGTGCGTGCCGTCCGAGGTCGGGGTGAGGGTGAAGGTGACCACCGTGTCCACCCCCATGGCGGCCCAGCTGTAGGCCAGGACGCGGTTCGGCTCGAGCGTCAGCACCTCGGCGTCGAAGACGCCGCTCATGCCGTTGTTCTCCCAGCGCAGATTGAACCTGCGGCCCACGACGGGCGCGAAGTCGGTCTGCATCAGCCATTCGCTGATCAGGTGCGGCTGGGTCAGGGCGCGCCAGACCTTCTCCGGCGGGTGCCGGAGGTCGCGCTCCATGACGACGCTGAGGGTCTCGTCCGAGGTCTCGCTCATTGGTCCATCCTGTCGAGAAGGTCTTCGAGCCGGTCGAAGCGGATGCGCCAGAACTCGCCCATCTGGCCCATCCAGCCAGCCAGGGGCGCCAGGGCCTGGAGATCGGCGCTGTAGCGGCTCTCGCGGCCCAGTCGCCGGTCGTGGACCAGCCCCGCCTGCTTCAGCACCCCGAGATGCTTGGAGACCGCCGGCTGGGAGACCCCGGCGCGATCCGTCAGGGCGACCACGCTGGCCTCTCCGTCCCGGCAAAGCCGCTCGAAGATCGCGCGGCGGGTCGGATCGGCGAGAGCTCGGAAGAGGAGGTCGGCGTCGGCCAAGACTCATAACTCCGAAGTTATGAGTTCTCATAACCGGCGGATTATGGCTTCGTCAAGCGCCGGTGCGGATCCGCTCGGCGATCGATGGCAGGTCCGCGAACCCGTCGACGCTTGCCGCAGGGCGCAAGACGCCCTGCACGGTCACCCGGGTCACGCCCGCCTTTGCCAGGAGACGCTGCGGAATCTCCTCACCGGAGAAGTCGCCCGCAATGCCGTTCGGCGAGCCGGTCCAGAGATCGAAAGAGACCAGCCGGCCGCTTTCGCGCAGCTCCGCCAGGGCAGGGATGTCCGCTCCCCAGCTCGCGAGGCTGCGCCCCGACGCCCAGCCGTGCGCGTGCAGGTCCTTCGGGACCAGGACGAAGGCGGCCTTGGCCAGCAGCGCGTCTCCTTCCGACTCCAGCGTCTCGGCGTCGAGCACGTAGGCGATGTCACAGGCCAAGACGTCGAACCTTGGCCCCATGGCCATCACCAGGGCGCCTCGTGCCTGCGCATCCCGGACCTGCGCGGGATCGGCGCCGTCGCCGGCCAGCAGCCATGGGCGGCCGCTGCGCCCCTCCGCCGCGAGCCAGGCCCAGACCGGCGTCACCAGCCGCAGAGGCGGGGTCACCACTCGCCCCGGTTCACGCGGGAGCGCGGGGAGATCGAGCGCCGCTTCCCAGAGCGGCGCCACCGCTTCCGCCGACCAGTGGGCCTCCAGATAGAGCCGCGCCTCCCCCGCGCGCGCCCTGGCCGCCTCAGGCTCGAGCAGCACCGCCTCCAGCCCGGAGCGCCAGTCGCCGACCCAACAGAACGGCGCGAATTCGTCGTAGCTGCCGAGACGATCCGCCACCACCGGTACGCCGGCGGAGAGGGCCAGGGTCAGGCGGTTGTGGGTCTTGGCGGCGACGAAGGGATTGTCCGACAGGGGGATGAGTACGGCGTCCGCCCGCGCCAGCTCCGCGGCGAAGCTCTCCGGGGTCCAGGCCACGAATCGCGCCGGCAGGCCGAGCTCGGCGGCGACCTCGCCGAAGCGCTGCTCGTTGTCGCTGCAGACGACGAGCTCGAAGGGCCTCTTGGCGAGGGCATCGTGCAGGGCCTCCTTGACCAGGAGCAGGTCGGACATGCCGGCCGGGGCGTTGGGCGAACCGTGCCGGCCGAACCAGAGGAGCTGTGCAGGCTGTCCGGGCGGCGTAGGTGGGCCGGCCTGGACGCTCGCCTGCTCGAAAGCGTCGGGCGCGACGGCGGGGGTGTCGGCCAGCCCGGCATTGGCCTGCACCGCCCGCGCCAGGACCGGGGTGGAGCACACCACCTTGTCGCAGAGCGCGATCATCTCCCGCAGGTTGGCGTCCGCCTCCCGGTACTTGGGCAGGCCCATGGGGTTGTAGAAATGGTCGTCGCAGAGATCGAGGATGATCCGCTTGCCGGCGGCCTTCAGGCGCCGGGCGAGCTCCCGGTCCCTGTCCCCATAGGCCTTGGAGAAGACCACCGTCTTGTAGCGGTCGAGCCGCGCCTCCTTGAACTCCTCGGCCTGATGGCCGCGCGCGCGCAGGAAGGCGATCGGCTCCAGCACCCGGTAGCGGTAGGAGGCGATGGCGGGATCCTGGACGCGGGCCTTGAAGGCGAGGGTCATGAAGCTTGCCGGGAGCCGGAAAATCTGGTCGGGCTCGCAGCTTAGCAAAGGCGCGGCGGGACGGTGGCGGAGAAATGGAGGCGATCTTCAAGATCCCCCCAGGGTGGCGGCCGAGCCTCGCCGACCGGACTGCCCTATATCCGGCCCTGCACCTCAGAGGGGCCGGGCATCGTGTTCTCATCACGGCGGAGCCTTCCTCGGAGGCTTGGCGGAAAGCCGAGCTCCGCGTGCTGGTGGCCGACGGCAAGCTGGGCGCCGATGACCGCGAGCTGATCGGCCTCGACGCCAAGCGGCCCCTGCCGTTTCTGCTGATGACCCAAGCCAGGCTGCCGGTCGCCGACCGGGCCCTGGTGGTCGCCAACCGCGGCGTCTTCCTCGCCTGGGGTGATCCCGGCCCGCTTGCGTCGGGTCCTGCCGTACGCCCGGGGGAACGGCGGCTCCAGGCAGCCGGTCTTGCCGCCCGCCTGGCGGAGGATCTCGTGGTCGCGCACGAACTCGGCCTGCCTCGATCCGAAGCGGCCGAGTGGCCGCGCCGCCGGATCTTCGTCGTGGCGGAGGACGCAGCCAGCCTGCACGCCGTCTGGCCGGCGCTGGAGCCGCGGCTCGCGGAGGGCGTCCGGATTTTCGTCGCCTTCGAGCGCGGCGGCCAGACGGCGCCGGAAGAGGCCCGGGCCATGAGCGCGGACGACCCGCGGCTGATGTCCCTGATCCAAGGGGCCGAAACGGTGCTCTGCCTGTTCCCGACGGCGGCGCCGGAGGATCCCCGCCCCGGACAATGGGCTCGGACGGCCCTGATTGCGGGCGCCCCCGTGGTCGGCGCTTCGCACCCGTCCCTGGATGGTCTGGCGCACCTCTGCGTGCTCGACGACTTCGAGCGAGGGCTTCAGCTCTATTCGCGGTTCCCCGCCGAACGCCTCAAGGCCGCCGCCGCCGGCCAGCTCGATCTCCTGCCGCGCCTCGACTCCACCCAGGTTGCGCGTGAATGGACGGCGCTTGCCCCGGCGGTGGCCCGCGCCCGACCCCGTCCGCGCGGCCTGCAGACCCTGCTGGTGCTGATCGATATCCACCAGGACCTGGACGTGCTGCTCCCTGTCTTGCTGGCGCTGAAGAGCCGCAGCGAGGTCAGGCTGAGACTCGTCGTGAGCGAGTACCTGCTGGCAGACTCGCCGCGGATCGCGGCCACCCTCGCCGAGCACGGACTGGCCTTCGCCGCCTTCCCGCGCGAAGCGATCCGAGAGGGCGCCCAGCCGGACCTCGAAGGCGTGGACGGGGTGTTCAGCGCCGCCGACACCAGCACCCGCGCCCATACCGCCGGGCGCACCCTCGCCATCCGCGCACGCGCCCTGCGTCTTCCCAGCTTCACGCTTCAGCATGGGCTGGAAAACATAGGACTGACCTACAAGGACCACCTGCACGGCGAAGAGATCCGCTTCGCCTCAGAGACGGTGTTCACCTGGGGCCAGCCGGACGTCCTGGCGTCCTGGGTTCCGGGCGAAACCCGCGCCAAGATCGTCCCGGTAGGAAGCCCCAAGGCGCCGCCTGCGCCCGCCGCGGCCTTGCCCCTGCGTCTGGGGCATTGGGCCTCCGTCGTAGGCGTGTTCGAGAACCTGCACTGGCATCGCTTCTCGGAGCTGTACCTGGAGCGCTGCCTCGAGGACCTTGCGGCCGCGGCTCTGGCTCGGCCGCACGTCCTGTTCCTCGTCAAGCCGCACCACGCCGGCCGCTGGCTGAGCCGCCGCCCCGAGCGGCTCGAGCCGCGGCCCAACCTGGTGGTCATCGACCCGACCGATTCCGCCTGGGAGCCACATACCGCCCCCGCCCTGATCGCTGGGGTGGACCGCGTGCTCACCACGCCCTCGACCGTCGCCCTGGATGCCGCCCGCACCGGCCGGCCGGTCGCCGTCCTGGGCTATGACCTCGAGCTGCCGCTGTATCAGCCGCTGCCGATCGTCCGGCGGCTGGAGGACATCGATGCTTTCCTGGATGCGCCTCGCCACGAAGCGCTGCTCCGTAACGAGGCCTTCGTGAAGCGCACCATCCTGCCGGGGCGTGCAGACCATCGGATCGCCGCCGCCATCGCCAAGGCGATGCAGCGACCGGGGCTGATCACGCGCTGGCGCCGCCGGCTGTTCGGGGGCTGATCACCAGCCGATCCACCCGACGCCGGCGGAAATCGGCGGCCACCTCCCGGCACATGCGCAGAAGGTCCTCCGCGAACCGCCGCCGGACCAGCCCGTAGTCTCTGGCGGTGACCTCCGGATTCGACTCGGCGTAGCGCTGCAGGAGGAAGGCCAGGGCTGCGGCGTCTTCTCCGCCGAAGAAGTCCCCATCAGCCCCCAGCTGCTCATGGTGCACGGCGATGTCCGAGGCGAGCACCTTGCGGCCGAGCGCCTTGGCGTCTTCGATGGTCGTGGACCACCCTTCGCAAAGGGAGGGCTGAATCACAGCAACGGCGCCGGCCATCAGTCCCAGCTGGTCCGCCCGAGGAATGAAGCCGAGGAATCTCGCCCGGTCCTCCAGGCCAAGGTCCACCGCCAGCCTCCTGATCGAAGGGGCGTAGGCCGGGTCGCGATAGTCTTCCTCCAGACCGGTGAAGGCCACGGGCGGGCCTGGGCCTGCTTCGGCGAGGGCGCGCAAGACCAGCCCATGGTTCTTGTGCCGCCAGAACTGGTTCGAGCAGAGGAAGTAGCGATCGGGCAGGCCATAGCGGTCCCGCAGGGCGGCGACGTCGGGGGGGATCCCCTCCGCCGGCGGGAAGCTGGCGAAGCGCACCACGTGCACGCGGTTCCGATGCTGGCCGTAGTGGCGGGCGAGGTCCCGCGCCACATCCTCGCTGGAGACCATCACGTGGCGGTGGGCGGAGAACCAGCGCGCGTTGCGCTCCAGGCGGGAGGCCAGCTCTTCGGCGGGGAAGTGCCCCGGGAAGCGATGCTCCTGGAAGTCCGGAACCCACTGGACGGCGCGAAACTCCAGGCCCGGCGGAGAGCCCATCAAGATCAGGTCGATCTCCTCCCGGGCGTCCGAGCCCCGCCCGAAGGGCCAGGCTCGCAGCGGCGGGGGGGGGGCGATTCGGGTGCGCGAGAGCCGCTCCAGACCCCCATAGCCGGTCGCCGCCCTCAGCGCGTCGACCGAGGGCTTGTCGCCACCGATCACCACGAGCCGCGGCCGCTCGCCCTCGGCCAGGAGACCAAAGGCGCGCACTAGGTTCTGAACGTAGTAGAGGCCGCCGACCCAGGCGTCCTTTTGGGTGTAGCGCAGGCCGAGGGTCAGGGGACGGGGCATCAGCCGGCGCGGGCCCTCAGCTCCCGCAGGAAGCCGAGCAGCTTCTCGCCCTGACGGCTCCAGACATAGGTCCGGCGTGCGAAGGCCTGGGCGTTGCGGCCGAGCTCGGCCGCCATCTTCGGGTCGCTGAGGACCGTCTCCACGCCGGCGGCGATCTCTTCGGGCGAGCCGATCTCCAACCGAAGCGCATCCCGGCCGTGACGCAGCCTCAGCCCGACGTTGGTGCGTGGCAAGAGGACGGGACGGCCCACGGCCATGAATTCGGGCAGCTTGGAGGGCAGGCGGTAATCGTTGAACGGGCCGGGGGAGCCCGGCTGGACGAAGAGGTCGGCGCACTTGATCAGGTCGAGGAGGAAAGGCCGCTCCACCAGCCCCAGCTCGAGGATCCCGGCGTCGGCCGGGGCGAAGCCCAGGCGCGCGGCCATGTCGATGTCGTCCGCGCCGGTCTTGATCAGGACCAGCTGCCGGCCCTTCTCACGAACCATCCGGACCGCCTTGTAGAGCTCGGTCATCTCCGAAGCGTTGGCCCGGTGGATATTGCCCGGATAGACGATCACCTTGGCCCCGGCCGGGGCGCCGATCGCCCGGAGCAGACTCGCGCGTCGAAGCGGCGAGAGGGGCGCCGCCAGCCCGGCGAGGTCGACGCCCGGTTCGAGCACCAGGCTGGGGAGCCCGTCCGGAAGGGTCTCCTGCAGCCGCGGTTCGATGATGGTGGCGCCGAGCGCCCCATCGAGCAGGCGCTGGCGCTCCACCCGGTCATTGTCCAGCGCCGGACCCTCGGGCACGGCGGCGCGCAGCTCGGCGAGGTGGTCCTCGTTGTCCTCGAAGTGGATGAGGTAAGGCGCCCCCGTCTTGCGGGCGGCCGCCAATCCCCGGCGCGCAGTCTTGCGGGGCGTCCAGGCGATCAGCAGGGTAGACCCTGGGTCCAGCACGCCGTCGAAGCCCACGACCGCGGCGGGGTTGGCCATAAGGTCGTTCAGCCCGAAGAACTCGAATGCGGGAGGGCCGAAGGCATAGGCCTTCTCCACCGGCTCCCGGGCGCACACCGCCACCTGCAGGCCGGCGCGGGACAGCTCGCCTGCGAAGCCGGCGATGTGCCCGGCGCTGTTGCAGTCGAAGGTCCCGTAGGAGACGAACACGACCTTCTTCAGGTCGGCGCCTCTTGGGGCGCGGCTGCGCAGGATGCTGGTAAGGGCGGGCATGGGCTCCAGCGGCCGGGCGGCTTCGACCTTTGCAGGCGGCCTTCTATAAGAGGCCATCGCGCGCCAAGTCGAGCTTGCAGGCGCTGAGGGACCCAAGGGCGTGAGCGGAGCACAGCCGGCTGGCATGGATGAGGAACCCCCCGCGGAGGTCGAGGGCGAGGTGCGGTTCGAGCGGCCGGCGCGCGTCCACGGCTGGGCCTGGGCTCCCGGGGAGCCGGACCGTCGGCTGAGGATCGAGATCCTCGCGGGCGGCCAGCTGATCGCGACCGTCGCCGCCGATCGCCCGAATCCGGCGGCCAAAGGCGACGGCCGCCACGGATTCGACGTCGATCTGGGCAAACTCCTCCGCTACGGACCGCATGAGATGTCGGTGCGGGCGGCGGGCGCCGCGGAAGCCCTGCCGGGCGGCCGCTTCCACACTGGCGTTTTCCCGGCCGACGGCGAGGTCGACTGCCCGGGCTACCTCGACTCTCCCGAGCAGCGGCGCCTGCTGGGGCGACTGCCGTTCGAGCATCAGGCCCGCCTCGCCGACCGCATCGAGCCGACGAGGCTGGTCCCCCGGCTGATCAACCGCCTGCGCCGCGAGCGGCTGGCTTTGGGCGCCAGCCCCCTCTCCGCCGTGCTGCTGATCCGCCTGCCCGGCGCAGAGGACGCGGGGCAGCTTTGGCCGCTGCAATCCTGGCCTGCCGCGATCTCCATGGAGGCGACCGCGGGCCCCGAGGCGATCCGGTCGAAGGCGCTCGAGGCCGGGTGGGTCGCCTTCGCCGCACCCGGAGACATCCTGCACCCCTCCGCCGCGGGCGTGATCTCCAGCGCGGAGGACGCAGATGCGGTGGCCTGGCCAAGGTTCTGCGCCGGCTCGGCCTGGCCGGGAGCCGCCGGGTGGCTGCTGCGCCGCCCGCCGCCGGACCTGGTGACCGTCGCGCACGGGGCGGTCAGCGACACCACCCTGGCCGTGCGCGGACCTCTTCTGGCCCGAGCCCCGGATGCTGTCCTGGCCGCCGTGATCGAAGCACGGATGCACCCGCTCTGGCTGTGGCTTGCCGCAGAGGGCGCCCGTTGGCGTCTCCATCCGGAAGCCCTGACCAGCAGCCTTGGAGACTGGAGCCCCCCGACCCGCGAGGAGCTGGGGCAGGACGCGGACCTGTGCCGGCAGCTTCTGGGCGGCGCGGCCGTCGGTCTGGCTGCGACCGCCCATGACCTTCCGACGCCGCATGTGCTCGTGCCGCTGCGCCGGCCGCAGAAGACGAGCGTGCTGATCCCCTTCCGCGGCAAGCCTGAGCTGACCCTGAGCTGCCTGCATGCCCTCGCTGCGCAGCGGCTATCGGGGGAGCTCGAGCTGGTGCTGGTCGACAACCAGTCCGACCCCGCGGAGGCCGCGCGCATCTTGGACGGCGCGCGCCGGATGCTGGGCGACGAGCGGGTGGTCGCCCTCGCCTATGACGCGCCCTTCAACCACTCCGCCCAGAACAACCTCGCCGCCCGGGCGGCCACCGGCGATGTGCTGGTCATCTGCAACAATGACGTGGTGCTTCAGGACCCGGCGCTGCTGGAGCAGATCGGCGCCTGGGCCCTGTGGCCCGGCGTCGCCACCGTGGGCTGCCGCCTCGAGGATCCCGGCCGCGAGCGAGGCTCCTACGGGCACGCCTTCCAGCCGCCGTCCGACAACCCCTTCACCCCGCCGCTGCGGGAGAATCCGGACGGCGCCTACGGACGCTACCTTCACGTGGTCCCAGGCAACACCCTGGCCCTGGCCGCTGTGCGCCGCGACCTCTACCTCGACCTGGGCGGTCTCGACGAGGCGGCCTTCCCGATCGGCTACAATGACGTCGACTTCATGCTGCGGGCCGCCCGGCGCGGGCTCGCTCACCTCTATCTCGGCCATGTCTGGGCCGCACACCGCCGCGGTTCCTCCCGCACCGGCGACGACGAGGATCTCCAGGCCCTGAAGATCAACCTGGCCTATCCCGAAGCGTCCCGGGGCCACCTGTCCCAGCTGTCACGCGTACGGGTCGGCCCTCGTGCTGCGTCGCCGACGGCGGCAGGCTCGCCACGTCCGGAGGACGCAGCGCTGATCGCTGGGTTGGAGGCTCTCCTAGCCCGTCAGGCGGCGCTGGAGACGGAGCGTGCGGACCGGATCCATGCCTGGATCGGCAAGCCGGATTAGGCGGCCGCCATCATCCGCTCCACCTCGGCGACGATCTCGCGCAGATGGACGGGCTTTGACAGCACCCGCGCTCCGGCGGGCGCGCGGTCTCCCGCGGCCAGGGCCACGGCGGCGAAGCCTGTGATGAACATGATCCTGAGGCTTCCGGAGCGGGCGGCCGCCTGCCGCGCCACCTCGATGCCATCGGCGCCGGGCATGACGATATCGGTGAGCAGAAGATCCCAGTCGCCGTCTTCGAGCGCCATGAGCGCCTCGTCGCCGTCGGCGCAGGATCGAACCTCGTACCCTGCCCGTTCAAGGGCGCGGGCCAGGAAGCCGCGCAACGAATCGTCGTCTTCGGCCAGGAGAATACGCGGCATGGTCCCTCGGATTGCGGCTGGCGCAGGCGCCCCGATCGCCCGTGCCGCGACCATAGGCCAGAGGTGTAAACCGGCCATAAACCCGACTGGCCGTGCGTTGACCGCCGCCATTCCAACCCGCACATAATCGCCGATGGATGCTGGGGAACTCCCTGCCGCGCCCGTCCCCGAGACGATGGAGCCGCCCTTCGAGGTGAGACGCGGCGAACGCTCCGGCGCCGCAGGCCCCTCGCCGCTGGTCTTCGCTTCTCCGCATTCCGGGCGGGTCTATCCCTCCGACATGGGAGCGTCGGCCCGACTTGGCGCGACCGCCATCCGCAGTTCGGAAGACGCCCTGGTCGACCAGTTGATCGAGGCGGCGCCCCGGCACGGCTGCGCCGTTCTCCTCGCGCGCTACGCCCGCGCCTATGTCGATGTGAACCGCGAGCCATACGAACTGGACGCGGCCATGTTCGAGGATGACCTGCCGGAGTTCGCCAGGGCCCGCACGGCTCGCGTCGCCGCCGGCCTCGGCTCGATCGCCCGCCTGGTGGCGGAAGGGCGCGAGATCTACGACCGTAAGCTCACCTTCGCCGAGGCCTCCAGCCGCATAGAGGCGGTGCACCGGCCCTACCACCAAATCCTGCGCCGCCTGCTGGACGAGGCGCGGGCGGCCAACGGGGCGGCGATCCTGGTGGACTGGCACTCTATGCCTGGCGCCGCCGGCCGCGCCAGCGCGGGACGCCGGCAGGTGGACATGGTGCTTGGCGACCGCTTCGGATCCACCTGCTCGCCGGCGCTGACCGACACGGTCGAGCGCGCGCTGGTGGGCATGGGCTACATCGTCTCCCGCAACGCCCCCTACGCCGGCGGCTACACGACGGAAGCCTACGGTCGGCCCATCGAGGGGGTCCACGCCCTGCAGATCGAGATCAGCCGCTCGCTCTATCTCGAAGAGGCGTCCCTGTCGCCCAAGCAGGGCTTCGCGCGCCTGGCGGCAGACCTCGAGCGGGTGTTCGAAGCCCTCGCCTCGCTCGACCCGCGCAGCCTGCGCTGAATAGGGCTTTGGCCAAAAAAAAGCCGCGCCCGAAGGCGCGGCGTAAGTCGATAGGGAGGAAACGCCCAGGAAGGGCAACGGCGTCAGCGACGCCGGTGATTGAAAGTTAGTGTGCAGCGCACAAACTGACAAGCTGCATCTGCGAAAATTGTTTCGATAGCGGTCCCAGAGAAAATCGATAGGTGACGCCAGAATCCCGCAAATCCTTTTAGTTTCCGTAAGTTGAGCTTGGATATATCGAGCTGGCGATTTGCTGCAGCGCAAGAATCCACGGTCAGGGAGAGGCCTTTGGCCCGGCCGGCCTTGTTCGTTTAGGATAGCGCGCGAGGATTGATATCCATGCTGCTGCCCCTGTTCGAGAGCGCGGTCGCCGCCCCCGCTCCGGCCGAAAGGCCGGCCTCGCCCGCGCCGACGATCGACAGCCTGCTGCAGTCGGCGAGCCCTGACGGCGCGGACACCGACGAGGAGTCCGCTCCCGGCCCCCAGCAAGGCCCCATCCCCTACGGCCAGCTGCAGGGCAAGTCCTACGACGACGCGCTGAAGAACGCCGCCGGCGTCGCCCGCAGCGGGGCCGGGCCCCTTGACGGCGGCTGGACCCTGGCGGCCGCGGACGGGCGGCGGCTCTACCGCTTCCAGCTGCAGGGCCGCGGCTATGGCGTGATGGCGGCGGAAGGCGCCTGGCGGGACCTCGACGGCGGTCCACGACTCCAGGGTTCGGGGTTCATCGACCAGGTGGCCTACGCTGGCGACCAGCTGATGCTCCGCTTCCACGAGGCCGGCCCCGCGGACGAGGTGGTGGTGGCGGTGAAACCGAACGGCGAAGGCGCCTGGCCAGGGCGACTCTGGCGGCGGGGCGCCGTGACCCAGGTCACCTTCCGGCGAGACTAGGCCCTACTCGTCTTCCTCGAAGCGCGCCGCCACCAAGGCCGACAGCGAGTCCAGCGCCTCCTCGGCCTGATTTCCCTCGGCGGAAAGCTCGAGGGACGAGCCGATGCCGGCGCCCAGCATCATCAGGCCCATGATGGAACGGGCGTCGACGCTCTGGCCCTCACGGGTGACGGTGACTTCGGCGTCGAAATCGGCCGCGAGCTTGACGAACTTGGCCGATGCCCGGGCGTGAAGGCCGCGCTTGTTGACGATTTCGACCGTGCGCCGCGCGGTCATTTCTCTCCTGCGAGCACGTAGGAGGCGACGGAGATGTATTTGCGGCCCGCGTCCTGGGCGTGCGCAACGCAGCTCTGCAGGTCCTCGCGCCCACGGATCGACGCCAGCTTGATCAGCATCGGCAGGTTCAGGCCGGCGATCACCTCGGCCCGGGTCTGCTCCATCACCGAGATGGCGAGGTTGGAGGGGGTGCCGCCGAACATGTCGGTCAGCAGAATGACCCCGTCACCGGAATCCACGCGGTCCACCGCCTCGAGAATATCGTGGCGGCGGCGCTCCATGTCGTCCTCCGGCCCGATGCAGATGGCCTCGACCGCACGTTGGCGGCCGACGACATGCTCCATGGCTGAAAGAAATTCCGCGGCCAGGCGCCCGTGAGTGACGATCACCAAGCCGATCATTCGATAGTGCTCACACGCCCATCCCGGCGCCGCCCAAGAGGGGCAGTTCTTTACGCTGCGCCGCGGCGGCGTCCAAGGCGGTTCAGCGCGCGACCGAGTTTCGCAGGGGCGGAAGCGTCGCGCACCCTCAGGATCAGGAGGGGAATGCTGACGCCGGCGATGGTCTCGAACGCCGGCTCCGGCATGCGCTCCACCACGGGATCCGCGCCGCAGGAGACCACGAGCGCCACTTCGGCGAGCGGGAGGGCGGGCTCTCCGACGATCCCCAGCCCTCGCAGTTCGATCAGGCCGCAGAGCTGTTCGGGCGCACGGCCATAGACGGCCCCGCCGGAACTCCAGACCAGGGTGCGGTCGTCCGCCACCAGCCGGAAGCCCAGGCCGAGGGCGCGCAGCATCAGGTCGCTCTTGCCCGCGCCAGCCTCGCCGCGCAGCAGCGCGCCCCGCCAGACGCCGCCGAGCCGAAGCGCTATGAGTCCCGCATGCAGGATCACGACCGAGCCTCGGGAAGGCTGACGGACAGCCGCGCGCCGATGACCCTGCCCTCGGCGTCGGTGCGGTTCTCTGCCCTGATGCGGCCGTTGTGGGCCTGGACGATCTGCCGCGCGATCGACAGCCCGAGGCCGGAGTGGCCGCCAAAGGCCTGGCCCTTCGGCCGCGCCGTGTAGAAGCGCTCGAAGATGGTTTCCAGGTTGTCCGGCGGGATGCCCGGCCCGTCGTCCTCGACCGCCACCACCGCCTGCCCGCCCCGCCGGGCCAGGCTTACCCGCACCGACCCGCCTGGGGGGCTGAAGGAGCGGGCGTTGTCGATGAGGTTGCGGAATACCTGGCTGAGGGGGCCCTCGCGACCCAGGACCCGCACCGGCTCGGCCATCTCGGGGCCGTGGAACACCACCCTCACCTCCGGCTCGCCGGCCCGACCGCTGTGGGCGTAGAGTCCCACGATCTCGGACAGCAGGCGGCCGAGGTCGAAGCCACGCGGGGCGTCGCGCGATAGCTCCGCGTCCAGCCGAGACGCGTTGGATATGTCCGTGATCAGCCGGTCGAGCCGGCCGACGTCCTGCTTCAGTATGCCAAACAGCCGTTGGCGGGCCTTGTCGTCGGTGACGAGGTCCAGGGTCTCCACGGCCGAGCGCATGGAGGTGAGGGGGTTGCGGATCTCGTGCGCAACGTCTGCGGCGAAGCGCTCGATGGCGTCCATCCGTTCGGAGAGGGTATCGGTCATGGCCTGCAGCGAGCGGGCGAGATCGCCCAGCTCATCCTTGCGCGCCGCGACGTCGGGCAGGGAGATCGCCCGGCTGCGGGACAGGCGCACGCTGTCGGCCGCGCGCGCCAGGCGCAGCACCGGCCGGGCGATCAGCCAGGTGAGCAGGAAGGATGAGAGCAGGCTCACCCCGATGGCCACCAGGATGAAGGGCGCCAAGGCCCGCCTTTGGGCGGCGATGATCTTGTCGACGTCCACGGCCTCCAGGGTCAGCACGCCAAGCACCGCCTCCACGCGCTGGACGGGCATGGAGACAGAGACCACCCGGTCGCCGTTCTGGGCGGTGCGGATGCCCCAGACGGTGTCGCCCTTCAGCGCCTTGCCCACCTCGCGCGACAGGGAGGCCTGGGCCCGGGCGATGGTGCGAGGATCGGCGGACGCGCCCTTGTCGAGCCTCTGCCAGCGCAGCTGCAGCCCTCCGGGCTTGAGCGCCGGGGGCAAGGGCCGCGATTCCACGCGGTCGGACACGACATAGCTGTCGGCGAGGAGCCGTCCGTGGGCGTCGAACAGCCGGGCGCGCTGCGACTGGGGCGTGAACAGGAGCTCGATGATCCTCTGGGCGCGGTCGGCGTCCAGGGCCGGCTCAGGGGAGCCCTGGGTGGCCGCCTGGCCGAGCACATTGGCGATCAGCTCGCCCTGGGTCCTGAGGCCATCGATGCGGGCCTGGATCAGGCCGCGGCGCATCTCGTTTAGGATCAGGGCCCCGGAGATCAGGATCGCCAGGCCAAGGAGATTCAGGCCAAGGATCAGCTGTCCCAGCCTCGAGCCCGGCCAGAAGCGCCGCCTCGGGCGGGTCTCAGCTTTCGCGGTAGCGGTATCCGACGCCATACAGGGTTTCGATGGCGTCGAAGGTGTTGTCGACGACCCGGAACTTCTTTCTCATGCGCTTGATGTGGCTGTCGATGGTCCGGTCGTCGACGTAGACTTGATCCTCGTAGGCCGCGTCCATCAGGCTGTCGCGGCTTTTCACGAAACCGGGACGCTGGGCCAGGGCCTGAAGCAGCAGGAACTCGGTGACCGTGAGCTTCACGGGCTTGCCTTCCCAGAGGCAGTCGTGCCGGGCCGGATCCAGGGTCAGCTTGCCCCGCTTGATCGCCTTCAGGCCGGCCGCTGCGCCGGCCGCCGGCGCCTCTGCCTCTTCGGGGCGAGCCCGACGGAGCACGGCCTTCACCCGTTCGAGCAGCAGCCGCTGGCTGAAGGGCTTGTGGATGTAGTCGTCCGCGCCGAGGTTGAAGCCGAGGATCTGGTCTATCTCGTCATCCTTGGAGGTGAGGATGATCACCGGCAGGTCGGAGGTCTGGCGCAGGCGACGGAGCACCTCCATGCCATCCATGCGCGGCATCTTCACGTCGAGGATGGCCAGGTCCGGCGGATCGGCCTCCAGGGCGGCAAGGCCCGAGGCGCCGTCGAAATAGGACTTCACCGCGTGGCCATGGCTTTCCAGGGCAAGCGAGACGGAGGTGACGATGTTCTCGTCGTCATCCACCAGGGTGATATTGGCCATGTCTGGTCCCGGCCTTTCGGCGATAGGCGCCTTCTGGTCCGGTAGTTAGGCGCAAAAGCGGCGTTTTCAACGCAAACCTTGGGCGTGGCCGCAAGGCGGCGACCTGGATTCGGCCCTGGTTTCGCGACAGGGGGCGCGTTAGGCGGAGGCCATGAGCATCGAGGGCGACGAGGAGGCCGCCGGGATCCAAGCCGAGATCCTCGAGGTGGAGTTGGGCCCGGAGGCGGCAGGCGAACGGCTCGACAAGGCCTTGGCTTCCGCGGCGCCACAGCTCTCCCGCGCCCGCCTCCAGGCCCTGATCGCAGAAGGCCGGGTGAACCGGGACGGCGCCTCACTGACCTCCACCTCGGCCCGGGCCGCGGCCGGTCTCTATCAGATCGAGCTGCCGCCCCCGCAGGCGGCGGAACCGGAGCCGCAGCCGATCGCGCTGGCGGTGCTCTACGAAGACGCCGCCCTCATCGTGATCGACAAGCCGGCGGGGATGGCCGTGCACCCTGCGCCGGGCAGCCCCGACCGCACCCTGGTCAACGCCCTGCTCCACCACTGCGTCGGCAGCCTCTCGGGCATCGGCGGCGTCGCCCGGCCCGGGATCGTCCACCGGCTGGACAAAGACACCTCCGGCGTCATGGTGGCGGCCAAGACCGATGCGGCGCATGTCGGCCTCGCCGAGCAGTTCTCCCGCCACGATGTGGAGCGGGTCTACATCGCCCTGGTCCGCGGCGCGCCTCACCCCCAGCGGGACCGGATCGAGACCCTGATCGGCCGCTCGCCCCACGACCGCAAGAAGATGGCGGTGCTGAAGAGCGGCGGCCGCGTCGCCATCACCCATTACGCGACCGAGCGGACCTTCGGCCCGGCCGAACGCCCTCTGGCGTCACGCATCGCCTGTCGTCTGGAAACCGGCCGCACCCACCAGATCCGCGTCCATCTGGCCTCCAGGGGAGCGCCCTGCCTGGGAGACCCGGTCTACGGCTCGGGACCGCCTGCCCCGGCCGTGCGCGCCGCCATGGCCGAGGCGGGGCTCGAGCGCCAGGCCCTGCACGCGGCGGTGCTAGGCTTCGTGCATCCGATCAGCGGGGAGCGGCTCAGGTTCGAGACGCCCCTGCCGCCGGACATGGCCGGGCTGGAGCAACGGCTCTCAAGCCTCGCCTAGCGGCAGGCTGATCTCGCCCGTCCGAATCGCCCGGTAGCCGGCCCAGAGCAGGTGGGCGGCGACGCTGCGGTAGGGGCGCCACCGGTCCGCTCGCGCGTAGAGGGCGGGAACGCTCATCCGGGTCTCGGCGCCTTCGACCAGCCGCAGAGCCTCCTGCAGGGCGATGTCGGCGGCGGGGAAGAGGTCGAGGCGGCCTTCGCAGAACATCAGGTAGACCTCGGCGGTCCACCGGCCGATCCCCAGCTGCGAGGTGAGGGCGAGGGTCGCCGCCTCGTCTTCAAGACGCGGAAGCGCAGCGAAATCGATGCGGCCGTCCCGTTCGGCCTCCGCCAGGGCCTTCAGATAGCGGATCTTCGGGCCGGAAAGACCGAGCCCCGCAAGCCCCTGCGCATGGCTGAGCACCCGGGAGCTGGTCACGTCCCCGAGCCCCTCCTCGACCCGCGCCCAGATGGCGGCGGCCGACGCGGTGGAGACCTGCTGGTCGACGATCATCCTCGCAAGCCCGGCGAAGCCGCCCGGCCGGACCCGCCAGGCGAAAGGCGGCAGGGCGGCGTGCAACGGAGCCAGCGCCGGATCAAGCTCGGCGAGGCGCCGGCGGGCCTCCGCGAGCGTTTCGGCGCTGGGCGGCTTGTAGGCGGCTGCGCTCAGCCGAGCACCGATCTGCCGTTCTTGATCACCACCGCCTCGCGGTCCTTCACCCGCGCCTGGAAGGAGACCACCTCGCCGTCGCGCCACAGGTCGACGCTGACGGTCTCGCCAGGGAAGACCGGCGCCGAGAAGCGGGCCTGGTGCGCCTTGATCCGGGCCGGATCGAAGCCTGCATAGGCCTGCAGCACGGCGCGGCAGGTGATCCCGAAGGTGCACAGGCCGTGCAGGATCGGCCGCGGAAAACCGACCATCCTGGCGAAGGCCGGGTCGGCATGCAGGGGATTGCGATCGCCGTTCAGCCGGTAGAGCAAGGCCTGGTCGGGCCGGGTCGGGATGTCGACCGTCATATCGGCCGCCCGATCCGGGATCGGATGGGGCTGCGCCTCGCCCTCGGACGAGCCCCCGAAACCGCCGTCGGCCCTGGCGAAGATGGAGGAGCGCAAGGTCGCCAGGGACTCGCCCCCGGCCGCACCCAAGGTCGTCTCGATCAGGAGGATCGCGCCCTTCTCGCCCTTGTCGTAGACGGCGGCCACCCGGCTCTCGACGCTCGCCTGGCCCTCGGGCGGCAGAGGCGCGTGCAGCTCCACCGCCTGCTCCCCATGGACCACCCTGGCGAAGTTGATCCCGCTCCGGGCGAAGAGCCGGCTGTAGCCCTCGGTCATGGCCAGCACCGTGGCCATTGTCGGGACCGCCTTCAGCCCGTTCTCGTAGACGAACGGGAGTTCGTCGCCGTTCAGGGGATCGGATCCCAGTCCCACGCCCAGGGCGTAGAGCATCGCGTCCTTGTCTTTCCAGACGATGGTCTCCGGCTCGCTTTTCAGCTCCAGAATCGCGGGATAGGAGATCGGCAAAGTGGAGCCTCCTCGAGCTGGGACGGCCAATAGACGCAAGGGGGCGAGCGTCGTTGCGAGCCGAACGGGGTTCCGTTAGAAGCCCCCAGCCGCAAATCCGCAGGCGACGCTTAGAGACACACGTTCATGGCCACCGCTCAAGTCCAGAACCCGAACCTCAAGGGCTCGGTGATGTTCTACAAGCAGCCGGAGCTGCTCTCGAAGGAACAGCACGGGACTCTCGGCGTGAATGTCTCGCCGACGCGTTTCGGCTTCGCCCTCGGCTCCAACCTCTGCCCGCTGACGGTGCAGGAGTTCGCCCCGGCCTCGACCTGCTATCCGGTGATCTTCGTCGGCCAGGACTACAATCCCGTCGCCGTGTTCGGCCTGAACGAGACCCAGAACCTGTTCGCCACCCCCGAGAAGGGCTTCGAAGTCGACGCCTACGTGCCGGCCTTCATCCGCCGCTATCCCTTCGTCCTGGCGCAACCGGACGCTGGCGCCCCCGCCAGCGAGTCCGACCGCATGCTGGTCGGCATCGACCGCGGCTACGAGTTCATCGCCGAGAACGGCACCTATCGCTTCTTCGACGATAACGGCGAGCCCTCGGAATACACCCAGCGCTGCATGCAGTTCTGCAACGACTTCGAGACGCAGGTCCGCTCGACCCGGCAGTTCGTCGCCATGCTGAAGGAGCTCGACCTCTTCGAGCAGCGCAACACCACCTACACCCCGCAGAACCAGGATGGCACCGCCGCGGGCGAGCCGCAGCTGGTGGCCGAGTATTTCGGCATCTCCGATGAGAAGCTGAAGGCTCTGCCCAAGGACAAGCTGGCGGAGCTGGTCTCCAACGGCGCCCTGCAGCAGATCTACGCCCACACCAATTCGCTGTTCAACTGGGACCGCCTGATGGCCCGCCACTTCCTGCGCTGGCAGGAGACCGAAGGCGCCGCCGCCGCGAACGCCTAGGTCGGAGGACCGTCCTCAGCGGCAGGCGAAGAGGCTACGGGTCAGGCAGGAGAAGACGAGCCGGCCCGCTTCATCGAGCAGGTCGTGCTGGGCGATGACGATTCCCTTGGAGTCGCCCACCGAATCCTTCGCCATGACCGTCATCCGGCCGCGCAGCATCTCGCCGGGTGGCGGATTGCGCATCCAGCGGAGCGCGTCCACGCCGAGCCGTTTGGATTGCGGCCAGTCGGCCGAGGCCTGCTCGTCGAGCTTGGACCAGGCGGCGTAGACCAGGGCGTCCGGCGCGCCCCGGTCGGTGTCCCAGCCCGGCGAGAAAGCCTGGCAGAAGCCCTGGATGGTCTCGGCGTCCAGCACCAGGACGCCCAGCGACACCACCTGGCCGATCTCGATGTCCTCGAAGTGCGCGGGCATGAACTGGACCGACCCCCTGAGGTGGTGGACAAACTGTGCTAAGCGCTGGGTCGAAGGGCCGGCGGCGAGACTCAGTGCTCCGATGAAACATATCAGCACCTGGCTTGTTGTCTTGGCCCTGCTCACGCTGGGGCGGGCAGAGGCGGCGATGACCAACGCCGGCCACGTCCAGCTCGAGCTGGTTCCGGCCGCGGCGTCCGTTGCGCCTGGCCAGACTCTTTATGTGGCTCTGCACGAGAAGATCCGTCCGGGCTGGCACACCTACTGGCGCAATCCCGGCGACGCCGGCGAGCCGCCCAAGCTCGGATGGACGCTGCCGGCGGGCTGGAAGGCCGGCGACATCGTCTGGCCCGCGCCCAAGCGGCTGCCGGTGGGCCCGCTGATGGACTACGGCTACGAGGACGAGGTCTGGCTGCCGATCCCGGTCACGGCGCCGAAGTCGGCGCGGCCGGGACAAGCCGCAGCTCTGAAGGCCGCCGTCTCGATCCTGGTCTGCAAGGACGTCTGCGTCCCGGAAGACGCCACCCTGACGCTGAACCTGCCGGTCTCCGCCAAGCCCGCGCCCGCCGACCAGGCCTCGATCGCGCGGGCCGTGGGTGACGCGCCCAAGGGACCGCCGCTGGCGGCCGTCATGGCGGTCCAGGGCGCCACGCTCAAGATCGCCGTGGCCGACAGCGTCCTGCGCGGCGCCTCGGCGCGCGAGGCCTATCTCTATCCGTACAGCTCCACGGCCATCGACCAGCCCAAGCCCCAGGCCGTGGAGCGAGGGCCCGGCGGCCTGACCCTGACCCTGCAGCCCGGCTTCGCGTTCAAGAATGGGCCGAAGCCGACCAGCCTCGATGGCTTGCTCGTCGTCGATGGCCGTCCCTACTCCATCCACGCCACACCCGGCCGTCTGCCGGCCGCCGCGCGGGGCCTGGGGCCGATCATGCCGCTGAAGACCTCCTTCGGCGGCGGCGAGGGCCTGGTCGGCCTGGCGCTTGCGGCCGGCGCCGCCTTCCTGGGCGGCGTGGTGCTGAACCTGATGCCCTGCGTCTTCCCCATCCTGTCCATGAAGGCCCTCGCCCTGGCGTCGCACGCCGGCGAGGCGCGCAGGGGCCGCAGCCATGGCCTCGCGTTCCTGGCGGGGGGGCTCCTGACCTTCGTCGGCCTCGCCGCCGTGCTGATCGCCGCCAAGGCCGCCGGCGCCGCGGTCGGCTGGGGCTTCCAGCTGCAGTCGCCGGGGGTGGTGGCTGGCCTGGCGCTCCTGATGCTGCTGATCGGGCTGAATCTCTCGGGCCTCTATGAAGCGGGCCTGTCGCTGCAGAACGCGGCGTCCGGCGCGGGCGGGTCGGGGCTCCTCGGCTCCCTGCTCACCGGCGCCCTGGCGGTGGTGGTCGCCGCCCCCTGCACCGCGCCCTTCATGGCGGGAGCCATCGGTTACGCCCTCACCCAGTCCGAGGCTCAGGCGCTGGCGGTCTTCGCCGCCCTCGGCCTCGGCTTCGCCGCGCCTTTCACCGTGATCGCCCTAGGCCCCGGCCTGCTCTCGCGCCTGCCGCGGCCCGGGCCCTGGATGGAGGCGCTTAAGAAGGCGCTGGCCTTCCCGATGTATGGCGCGGCGGCCTGGCTGCTCTACGTCCTCACCCTGCAGGCGGGGACCACCGCCATGGCCGCGCTGCTCGCCGCCGCTGTGGTCCTCGCTCTGGCCGCTTGGCTGTATGGCGCTGGGCAGCGAGCGCAGATCGAGGGCCGCCGGCCGCTAGTGGTCTACGGCCTCAGTTTGCTCGCCGCCGCGGCCGGGATCGCCGTCGCCATCGGCGGCGTCCAGGCAGGCGCCGCGCCACTCTCCACGGCCGCCGCCTCATCCGCCGGCCTGCCCGAGCAGCCCTATTCCGCCGAGAAGCTGGCCTCGCTGCAGGCGGCCGGCGCCCCGGTGTTCGTCGACTTCACCGCGGCGTGGTGCATCACCTGCCAGGTCAACGAACGCACATCCCTGACCACGCCTGAGGTGCTGAGCGCCTTCAAGAGCACCCATGCGGTCTATCTGAAGGCCGACTGGACCCGCCGCGACGCCGAGATCGCCCAGACCCTCGCCGCCCACGGACGCGCCGGCGTTCCGCTCTACCTCGTCTATGGCAAGTCCGGCGGCGACCCGCAGGTGCTGCCGCAGATCCTGACCTCCGGAACCGTGGTGGCGGCCCTCAAGAAGGCCGCTGGCGCCTAGCCTAACCGCTGACCGAACCGGCCTTGGGCGGGGTGGTGATCACCTCGACGTTGTCGCGCAGCAGGTAGAACATGTCGCGCAGGGCGACGTCCTCTGCGGCGCCGGTGGTGGCGCCCATCATGGCCTGGAGCTTCAGGGGCAGGTCCTGGGAGATGCCCTTCAGGATGCACTTCAGGTCGCCGTCCTGGCCGCTCTTGGCCAGGGTGAGGTGGCCCTGCATGTCGAGCGCGGCCAGCTCGGCAAGCTCGGCCTTGAACTTGTCGATGCCCGGCAGGGGTACGGCCGCGGCCGAGGCCTTCAGCTCGGGCGTGCGATACCGCTCGACCTCGCCGCGCAGCCGGCCCGCGCGCTTGACGATGTCGACGAAGAGGGGCTCGCCCGCGACGGGCCTCGGAGCCTCCAGCGTGGCCACGACCTGGGGCGGGGGGGCGCCGGGTCCTGCGGATGCGAGGAACAGGTAGGCGGCCATGGCGACGTCGCACGACATCGGATCCTCCATCGAAGCGGATGGAGGGAGCATCGGCCCCACATGGTAAACAGGGCCCTACCGGCGGGTTTCACGAAAGCGACATGCAATCACCCTAGGAGCATCAGGCGCGCCTCACGCCGGAGTTCCCCGTGGACGACGCCTCCCCTCTCCCGACCTTCCGCTTCCGCACCGTCTTCATCTCCGACGTGCATCTCGGCACGCGCGGCTGCCAGGCCGAGCTCCTGCTCGACTTCATCCGGCACATGGAGTGCGAGACCCTCTACCTTGTGGGGGACATCATCGACGGCTGGCGGCTGAAGACCGGCTGGTACTGGCCTCAGGCCCACAACGACGTGGTGCAGAAGATCCTTCGGCTGGCGCGCAAGGGATCCCGCGTCGTCTACGTCCCGGGCAACCACGACGAGTTCGCCCGCGACTATTGCGGCCTCCACTTCGGCGGGGCCGAGCTCCTGATGGAGGCGGTGCACGAGACCGCCGACGGCCGGCGGCTGCTGGTGGTGCACGGCGACCACTTCGATGGGGTGGTCCGCTACGCCAAGTGGCTCGCCTTGCTCGGCGACTGGGCCTATGCAATCGTCCTCTGGCTGAACACCGTGTTCAACCGCATCCGGCGGCGGTTGGGGTTCGGCTACTGGAGCCTCTCGGCCTACCTCAAGGGCAAGGTGAAGAACGCCGTGCAATTCGTCGCCGACTTCGAGACCGCGGTGACCGAGGAAGCCCGGCGGCGAGGGCTGGACGGCGTCGTCTGCGGCCATATCCACAAGGCGGACCTGCGCATGGCGCAAGGGCTCCTCTACGCCAACGACGGCGACTGGGTGGAAAGCTGCACGGCCCTGGTCGAGCACTTCGACGGCCAGCTCGAGGTTCTCCAGTGGGCCAAGCTCAGGTCCTGGTCGATGATCGAGCGCCAGCCGCTCGTCCGGGCAGGGCCAATCGCCGGAGAAACGGCCATCGCCTGATGCGAATCCTTCTGGCGACGGACGCCTGGGAGCCGCAGATCAACGGCGTGGTCCGCACGCTCGCCCGCACCGTCGGCGAACTCAAGGCCATGGGCCACGAGGTGGACATCATCGAGCCCGGCCAGTTCAAGACCGTGCCGCTGCCGACCTATTCCGAGATCAAGCTGGCGGTGGGCTGCTACAGCGCCATCCAGGACCGGCTGAAGGAGTTCGAGCCCGAGGCGATCCACATCGCCACCGAAGGTCCGATCGGACTCACCTGCCGGCGCATCTGCCTGGAGTGGAAGCTGCCCTTCACCACCAGCTATCACACCCGCTTTCCTGAATACGTCTCGGCCCGCCTGCCCGTGCCGGTGGGCGCCGGCTATGCCTACATGAAGTGGTTCCACAAGCCTTCGGGCCGGGTGATGGTGGCCACCGCCACCATGCGCGAGGAGCTGGAGCGGCACGGCTTCAGGAAGCTCGCCCTGTGGAGCAAGGGCGTCGACACCGAGCTCTTCCGGCCGCACCCGACCACGGTCTTCGAAGGTCTGGCCAAGCCGATATGGCTCTACGTCGGCCGCATCGCCGTGGAGAAGAACCTCGAGAGCTTCCTCGCCCTCGACCTGCCGGGGACCAAGGTCCTGGTCGGCGGCGGGCCGCAAAAGGAAGAGCTGCAGGCGCGGTATCCCGATGCGGTGTTTCCCGGCTGGAAATCCGGCGAGGATCTCGCCCACTGCTATGCCGCTTCCGACGTCTTCGTCTTCCCGTCGCTGACCGACACCTTCGGCCTGGTCATGCTGGAGGCCATGGCGTCCGGCACGCCGGTGGCCGGCTTCCCCGCCCCAGGTCCCGTCGACATCATCCCGGACTCGGGCGCGGGGGCCCTGGCCAAGGACACCGAGAACGGCCTGAAAGAGGCTTGCCTGGAAGCCCTCGAGATCGACCGCTCCCAGGTCCGCGCCTTTGCCGAGCGCTTCTCCTGGCGGTCCTGCGCCGACGAGTTCGTGCGCAATCTGGAGCCCTATCCAGAGCCGGAAAAGACGCGGTTCTGGAAGCGGCTGAAGCGCCTGGCCCGGCTGAGACGGCGCGCGGCTTAGGCTGGCGGCGGCGCCACCAGCGTGCCCCCGATCAACTGGTAGTTCTGCTTCTGCACCACGGCGTGCTGGGCGGCGGCGTTCATGTCTCGCAGGCGCCGCTGGATGGGGGAAGCGTCGTAGAGGGCGCTGGCCCCGGCGAGGGTGAAGCCCGAGTCGCAGATCTTAAGGGCGGCGTGCGTCACCCAGATTCCGGCGACCATGCTGTCCGGTTGGGCGGCGGGGCCGAGCACGCCGGCCTTGGCGCGCCCCCATTGCAGCTCGGCCTTGGCGAAGAGCAGGGCTTCGGCGGCGGCCGCCTCGGCCGCCAGGGCCCCCAGCTCGTACTGGTAGAGGGGCGAGTCCTGCATGGCCGCGCGGGCGAACAGCTGCCGCCGGCCCGTCCTCGCCGTGGCGGCGAGGTCCTCGATCATGCCTTGGGCCATCCCGACGGCGAAGGCCCCGTGCATCAGGGGAATCCAGGGGCCTAGCCCCGCGTAGAGCGCGCCCGGAAGGCAACTCGGCCCCGCCAGCTCCATGGTGTGGGCTTCGGGGATGAAGGCGTCGACCAGGGCCGTGGTGTGGCTGCCGGTGCCCTTGAGGCCGGCGACCGTCCAGCTGTCCCTGATGATCCAGTCCGAGGCGGGCTGGCCGACGATCCTGACCAGGGGCGGCCCCCCTTCGACAGGGCCGGGGACCGGCTCGCCATTCTCGGTCACCACGGAGGCGCCGATGATGTAGTCGGCATGCTCACAGCCGGACGAGAAAGGCCACTCGCCCGACACCCGGTAGCCGCCCTCCACCCGCTCGGCCCGTCCGCGCGGCGCGCCGGCCAGGCCCGCCTGGATGATGTCCGGTCCGAACCTGGCGAACACCTCGTCGAAGGTCTCTCGCGGCATCCGCGACAGGATCGGGCCGGAGGCCGAGCCGATCATCGCCGTCCAGCCGGCCGAGCCATCGATGCGCGCGAGCTCGGCGATGACCTTCAGACCCTCGGGAAGGTCGAGTTCCAGACCGCCGTGGGATTGCGGGGCATAGATGCGGAAGACGCCTGCCCCCTTCAGCTTCTCCACCAGATCCGGCGGCATCCGGCGCAGGGCCTCTGCCTCAGGGGCCCGATCGCGGATTTCCGGAGCCAAGGCGCGGACCTTCTCCAGGATCTCGTCGGCCGTGCAGGTCATGACTGCCCTCCCCCGCCCTCTTCTACGTGCGCCCGAGCGGACGGATCAGGTCAACCCCTCCACCGCTCATCCCGGCGAAGGCCGGG
>FTGK01000897.1_pt1 | contig 29938 bp, 11 predicted proteins | sample 1640691 | NCBI WGS metagenome assembly FTGK01 (sample SAMEA3914789, study PRJEB12502) | metagenome | biome: forest; material: soil | place: Canada | collected 2011-07-03 | depth 0.3 m | reverse complement strand
CACCCACCGCTGGCTGAACTCGGCCATCGCCACCGCCCAGAAGAAGGTCGAGGCGCGCAACTACGACATCCGCAAGAACGTCCTGAAGTACGACGACGTGGTCAACGACCAGCGCAAGGTCATCTTCGAGCTGCGCCAGGAGTTCATGCATTCCTCTGACCTGTCGGAGGTGATTACCGATATGCGGCGCGACACGGTGGCCGACATCGTCAACCGCCACCTGCCGCCCAAGGCCTACGCCGAGCAGTGGGACGTCGAGGGCCTGAACGAGCGGGTCAAGGAGCTGTTCGGCCTGGATCTTCCGATCGCCGAATGGGCGGCCGAGGAGGGCATCGGCAACGAGGAAATCGAACAGCGCCTGCGCGAGGCGGTCGACGCGGCCTACGCCGAGCGGGAGGTGCAGATCACCCCCGAGCACATGCGCGGGCTGGAGAAGAATATCCTGCTGCAGATGATGGACGCACAGTGGCGCGAGCACCTGATGCACCTCGACCATCTGCGCAACGTGATCGGCCTTCGCGGCTACGGGCAGCGCGACCCGCTGAATGAGTACAAGACCGAGGCCTTCTCGCTGTTCGAGACCCTGCAGGACGACATCCGCCACAACGTCACCAAGTGGCTGATGACCCTGGAGATCCGCTTCGAGGAAGCGCCTCCGCTGGAGCCGCTGCCCCGCGGCGACTTGGTCGAGATGCACATGAACCCGCTCACCGGCGAGAACGAGGTCGGTTCAGGCGGCGCCGTCGGCCTGCTCGACCCCAGCCAGCGCCAGGCCCTGCCAATCGCCGCCCTGCCGGACGGCTGGGAGCGCACCGGCCGCAACGCGCCCTGTCCCTGCGGCTCGGGCAAGAAGTTCAAGCACTGCCACGGCGCGCTGCTCTAGCGGGAGCCTTCCACCCCACGTTGCGCGTTCGGGGAGTCTACCACTAGACTTGCCCCAGGGGACATGGGGGCGCCCGCCTCGCGGGCGAATGAGGCGCGTGCGTATGATCCTGGGCTTCGCCGCCGCGGCGGCTCTCCTCGGCGCCGCGCAGGCGCATGCCGCGCCGGCGCAGGGGCATACCAATCCGGACTGGCTCAAGGCGCCCACCGAGCAGGACCTGCGCGGCCTTTGGCCCGTCGAGGCCTGGAAGCAGCAGCTGAGCGGGCGCGTGCGCCTCGAGTGCGAGGTCGACCTGCAGGGCCTTGTGCAGGACTGCTCGGTGAAGACCGAGACGCCGCCAGGGATGGGCTTCGGGATCGCGGCCCTCGCCCTCACCCCGAAGTTCCTGTTTCGGCCAGCGACCGACGACGGGCATCCTGTCATTTCCCGTGTCACCATACCCGTAAACTTCGAAATGCAGGGGGGCAGGCGCTCGACCCAGGAGCCGATGACCTCGCCGACGGGCAGCCACATCCCGAACAGCGCCGTCTACAGTGCGCCCCCCGGCCCCACCTACGCGCTCACCGCCGACGTCCCCTGGACCAGGGCCCCGACGGAAGGCCAGCTCGAGGCCGCCTATCCGAAGGGCGCAAAGCCAGAGACCGCCTTCGGACACGTCGCCCTGGCCTGTTCGTTCACCAAGGCCGGCGACCTGACGGACTGCCTGACCGACGCCGAAGAGCCGAAGGGCCAAGGCTTCGCCGCCGCCGCGCGCTCGCTGGAGCCTCTATTCCACGTCGCTCCCGAGGACGGCGTGGACCTGCGCCGTGTGAAGGTGAACATCGCCGTCCATTTCACGGCGCCGAGCCATCGCGCCGACAAGCGGGTGATCGATCATCCGGACTGGGTGAGTGCGGCGTCGGCGGGCGGCGATCTTTTTCCGCCCCAGGCGGCGAAGGCGGGACTGAACACCGGCCGCGCGGTGCTCGACTGCGTCGCCGACGAGACCGGCAAGCTCGGTGGCTGCCAGGTGACCTCCGAGGATCCTGCCGGCATGGGCTTCGGCGCCGCCGCGCTCAAGACTGCAGGGGCGGTGGCGATCAACCGATGGACCAGCAACGGCGAGCCCGCGGAGGGCGCCCACGTGATCTTCGCGGTCCGGGTCAACAAGGACCAGGGAGGGCCATCGGCCAAGCCCGCCGGCGGATCGTGACCGGCGCGCAGGCCCTTCCGCCCAGCCCGCTGGTGCGTTAGCTCCCCCCATGGCCCGTTACGACTTCGCCTCCGACAACACCGCCGGCGCTGCGCCCGAGGCGCTGGAGGCGCTGGTTCACTTCAATGAGGGGTTCACCTCCGGCTACGGCACGGACGTGGTGACCGCCGAGGCCGCAGACTGCGTACGCGCCCTGCTCGACGCGGACGCCGACGTTCGCTTCACCGCCTCGGGGACGGCCTCCAACGCGGTGTCGCTGGCGGCGCTCTGCCGGCCGTTCGAGGCGGTCGCCGCCCACCAGCACGCGCACGTCTGCACGGACGAGACCGGCGCGCCCGGCTTCTTCGGCCACGGCCTGGGCTTGATCGGCTTGCCAGGAGCCTCAGGCAAGATCGATCCGGGCGCCCTGGAACAGGCGCTTGAACCGGCCGACGTCTCCTACCGCCAGTCGCCGGCCGCCCTCTCCCTGACCAACGCCACCGAGTACGGCACGGTCTACTCCGAGGCCGAGATCCAGCGCCTGACCGGGATCGCCAAGGCCAGGGGCCTCCCGGTGCACCTGGACGGCGCGCGGCTGGCCAACGCCGCAGCCTCAGGCTTCGACGTCAAGCGGTTGAAGGACCTGGGCGTCGACATCCTGATCGTCGGCGGAACCAAAGCCGGCATGCCGCCGACGGAGGCGGTCGTGCTCTTCGACAAGAGCCTGTCGCGCCGCTTCGACGCGCGGCTGAAGCAGGCGGGCCAGCTGCCGTCCAAGGGCCGCTACCTCTCCGCGCCCTGGATCGGCATGCTGAGGAGCGGCGCCTGGACCGGCCGCGCCCGCCACGCGAACGCCATGGCCAGGAAGCTCGCGGACCTCATGCCCTTCAAGGTCCGTCATCCCGTCGAGGCCAATGCCGTGTTCGTCGAGATGGACGACGAGGCGCTGGAGCGGCTGCGCAAGACCGGGTGGTTCGTCTATCGCTTCACCGACGGCACGGTGCGCTTCATGTGCTCCTGGGCGAGCACGCCCGAAAGCGTCGAGCAGATCGGGTCGGCGCTCAAACAGATCGCCTGATCCCATTGGCCGCACTGGCTGAGCCTGCGCCTTGCGGTTAGGACTACCGCGGGGACGGAGGCGGACGATGCGCCGCGGGGACATCGCTCATCTGGGATTGATGCTGGCGGCGCTGCTGCTCGCCTATCTGCTGCCCTTAGAGCTTGTGGTGCTCTCCTATGCCGTGCTCGGCCCCGCCCACTACCTGACCGAGATCTCCTGGCTGCACGATCGCGGCTACTATCTGCCCGGCCGGAAGACGCCGATTGCTCTGGCGTTTGTCGCCCTGGGCGCGATGTTCATCGCCAGTCCCTATTGGTACGGCGTCGCGGTGTTCACCGCCTTCGCGGCCTGCGCCGTGATGACCGCCAAGAGCCAGGGCGTGCGCGCTCTCCTGACCCTGGGCGCCACCATGCTGATCGCCGGGATGCTGTTCCTGCAGGCCCCCTTCGCTATCGTGGGGGCGCTGATGCCGACGCTGGTCCACGTCTCGCTGTTCACCCTCGTGTTCATGGTGCTTGGCGCCTTGCGCACGCGCACGGCGGCGCAGTTCGGCCTGGTCGGCGTCTATCTGCTGTCGATCGTCCTGATCCTTGCCGCTCCGCCGTCCGAGGCGACGCGGATCCCCGCGCTTCAGGGGCTGGCGCAGACCAGTTTCAGCGACATCCCCAAGGCGATCGGGGCGACCCTGCGCCTCCCGGACCTCAGCTTCGACGGAAGGATCGCGGGCCTGCTCTCCTTCGTCTACACCTATCACTACCTGAACTGGTTCATCAAAGCGGAGGTCATCCGCTGGGCCGACATCCCGCGCCGGCGGCTGATCGCGGTGGTGGCGCTGAGCCTGGCGGCGAGCGTCTTCTACTTCGTCGATTACAAGCTGGGCTTCACCGTCCTTCTGCTGCTCAGCCTGCTCCACGTGCTCCTGGAATTCCCCCTGAACACCCTCGCGCTTCGCGAGCTCGGCGCGCGGCTGGGCGGCGCCATGCCGCGGCACGCGGCTGCGGGTCCGGTCGCCGCGGGGAACCGGCGGCGGGGCTGAGTAGAGGGCCTGCGCGGGAGTTCCGAGGCCGCGGAGATCAGCCGAGGGTCCGGCCGATCGCCATGAACCGGTCGGCCCGCTGGCGGCGCAGCTCTTCGGGTCCGAGGTTGGAGAGGCCGCGCAGTTCCTCCTCGACCGCCCGCCCGACGGCGGCGATGGTCGCCTCCGGATCGGAATGGGCGCCGCCGACCGGCTCTTCGATGATCCGGTCGACAATGCCGAAGCCGATCAGGTCTTCGGCGGTCATCTTCAGGGCGGCGGCCGCGTCACGTTTGCGCTCGGAGTCGCGCCACAGGATCGAGGCGCACCCCTCCGGGGAGATCACCGAATAGATGGCGTACTGCAGGATCAGCACCTTGTTGGCCGCGGCGATGGCGATGGCCCCGCCCGAACCGCCCTCGCCGATGACGGTGGAGACCAGGGGCACGCCCAGCGTCAGGCAGCGCTCGGTCGAGCGGGCGATGGCCTCGGCCTGGCCGCGCTCCTCAGCCCCGATGCCCGGCCAGGCCCCGGCGGTGTCGACGAAGGTGATCACTGGCAGGCCGTACTGATCGGCCATGTCCATGAGGCGCACGGCCTTGCGGTAGCCTTCCGGGTTGGCCATGCCGAAGTTGTGCCGCGTGCGGGTGGCCGCGTCGTGCCCCTTCTCCTGGCCGATCACCATCACCGGCTGGCCCTTGAATCGCCCGAGGCCGCCGATGATCGCCTGGTCGTCGCCGTACTTGCGGTCCCCCTTCAGCTCGACGAACTCGTCGATCAGGGCGTCGAGGTAGTCGACGTAGTGGGGACGCTCGGGATGGCGGGCGACCTCCGCCTTCTGCCACGGGGACAGGTTGGCATAGGCCTCGCGGCGGAGTTCCTCCACCTGGGCCTTCATCGAAGCGATGTTGTCATCCATCCCGCCCTGGTCGCCGGCGGTCTCCGCCAGGGTCTCGAGTTCCCCGAGCTTCGCCTCGAGTTCGGCGATCGGCTTCTCGAAGTCGAGATAATGGCGGGACAGGATGGTCATCCGGTGGACGCTTGCCGTTCGCGAAGGGCGGAGACTTAGGCGTGATCGCGGCCCGTCACAAGCTCAAGCCAGAGAACGAACAGCCGGGCGCGCCGTTGCTCATGACTTGCGCGAAAGGGGGTGCTTGGTCTGCACCACTTCGCGCAGCCGATCCTCGGCGACGTGCGTGTAGATCTGGGTCGTCGAGATGTCGGCGTGGCCGAGCAGGGTCTGCACCACCCTGAGATCCGCGCCGCCTTCGAGCAGATGGGTGGCGAAGGCGTGTCGCAGCACATGCGGGCTGACGCGCTCCGGATCGAGCCCCGCCTGCGCCGCCGCCTCATCCAGCATCTGGGCGAACCGGCGAGCGGTCAGCCGGCCTTCCTTGCCGCGGGACGGGAAGAGCCATGGATTGGCTTTCTGGCCCTTGGGAAGGAAGCCCGGGCGGAGCTCCAGGTAGGCCTTGACCGCCCTGCGGGCCGCCTCATTCAGCGGCGCCAGTCGCTCCTTGCCCCCCTTGCCCGTGACCATCAGATAGGCGGGATCGCGCGCCAGCGCCGCCAGCGGCAGGGCCAGCAGCTCGGACACCCGCAGTCCTGAGGCGTAGATCAGCTCGATCATGCACTCGAGCCTCACGCCCTGGGCGCCGTCCTTGCCGGCGGCGGCGGCGATCAGGGCTGACACCTCCTCCCGGGTCAGGACCTTGGGCAAGGGGCGGCCCTTCTTGGGCGCGTCCACCCTGCGGGAGGGGTCGTCGCTCCGCCATCCCTCCCCCAGGACGAAACGGTAGAACTGCCGCACAGCCGCCCGTCGGCGAGCCGCGGTCGATGGTGAGGCTCCCCTTTCCCCCAGCTCTGCGAAATAGGCTTCGATGTCTTCTGCCGACGCGGAGGCGAGATCCCGGCCGCGCCTGGCGAGGAAGCCCGAAGCGTCCTGCAGGTCCTTGCCGTAAGCGGTCAGGGTGTTGCGCGCCGATGCCCGCTCGACCGCCATCATCTCCAGGAAGGCCTCGGCCCAGGCCGATCCGCTCATGGCTAGGGTCGCGCCTGCAGCGCCACCAGGCCCTCGATGGCGAAGGCGCGGGCGTCCGCGTCCAGGTGGGCCTGACGCAGGGCGCGGACCATCAGGGCCCGCTCCCCCGGGGAGGGGCCACGCGCGCCGGCCTCGACGCAGGAGCCGAGCACATACAGGGCGGTGTCGCCGATGCGGCCCTGCTCGGCGGACTGCTCCATCGCCAGCCGTCTGCCTGGAGGGACCTGCGCCGCGCCGATGTCCGCGTCGGCCACGTCGAAGCGTGCCTGAGGTCCGAGGGGAACGAGGGCGCCCAGCAGCGCCAGGGCGCTGGCCGCGCGCGCCCGGACCGGCCCATCCCTGGGGCTGGCGAGTGGGCCCAGCGCCTGCACGGCCGAGGGGTCCGCGGGGCTGGACGCGGCGGCGATCAGGGCGTCGAGCACGGCGATATCCGCCGGCTGGGGGCCGGCGCCCCTGAGATCCACCTCCGCCTGCGCCGCCCTGGCCGAGGCGACATCGCCGACGGCCGCTGCGGCGATGGCGAACATGAACGGCTGGCGCAGCACCGGCTTGGCCGCCAGCAACTGGCTCATCGCCGGAGCGACGAGGCGCGCGAGGGCCTGGAACTCCGCCCCGTCACGCGATCGCTTGAGGAGGGCGATGATCACCGACTCCTTCAGCGTCAGATCGTTGGTCGAGGCGGCGACCGCCACCAGGGCGGCCTCCCCCGCGGCCCCCGGCGCGTCCGGCGGCGGCAGGGCGGTCGGGGGCGGCGAGAGGGCGGTGTAGGCCTCGGGCACGGCGATCCCGAGCCGAGCGGCGCGGGCGGCGGCGGCGAGGCGGACGGCGGGTGGCTGGCCGGCGTCGCGGGCCAGGGCCACGGCGATCGATGCCGGAGCCGTCGCCAAGGCGGGCGCCCAGTCGAGCCCTAGGCGGCGCGAGATGGCGAAATCCAGCGCGTCGTCAAGCACCGGCTGTGCGGCCGCGGCGGACTTGCCTCCGGTCAGAAGGGCGCCCATCAGCCGCTCGTACTCGGGCTGATGCGCCTGCTGCTCGGCCAGCTCGAGGGTCAGCTGAGCCGGGGCGTTCTGGCCAGAGCGCGCCTGGCAGAAGGCGCGCAGTCTCAGCCAGAAGGGTCCTTCGCGCCCGAGCACGAGCGCGTCGCCGATGGCGCAGGCCTTGTCGTCCTGGCCGGCGATGAGCTCGGCCTGGGCCGCCACGCGCGACATGGCGGTGAGCTGCGGCAGGTTCTGGGCGCCTTCCGCGATGGCCCGGGCGGCGGCGACATCGCCGAGCTGCAGGAGAGCCTCGGCCCGCGCGCCGGCGAGGTCTGGATCGTCGCCCGCCTCCTCCGGGCCATGAGCGCCCACCTCCAGCACGTGGCGCGCCAGGGCCGCAGCGGCGGGGCTCAGCGGATGGCGGGCGATCTCGGGGATCACCAGCCTGGCTAGGGTTCCGGACGAGCCCTGCCAGAGATCGGGGGGAAGGTCGGAAGGACCGCCGCGGACGGAGAACAGGTCTGGGGCCGCCAGCGGGGCCACCTGCACCTGGGCGGCGGCAGGGCCGCCGATGAGAAGCGTGGCCGCCGCCATCAGGGCCGCCTCTGCCCGACGCAGCCTGCGGTTTGGCGCAGCGGCGCTCGATCGTGTAAAGGCGGGATCAGCCATGCAGGGGCTCCAAGTAGAATACAGCGCTGGCGCCTTCCGGCCCGGAGCGCAATGCGCCCGCCCGCGCACAGGCCGAAAGGCGCAGCCATGACTCCCGAACGGCCGCCCGGCGAGCGCACCATAGCGCTTGTGGGCCTCATGGGCGTGGGCAAATCGACCATCGGCCGCAGGCTTGCGCAGGCGCTCGATCTGCCGTTCCGCGATGCTGACCAGGAGATCGAGGCGGCGGCGGGTCGATCCATCCCCGAGATATTCGCCGAACGCGGCGAGGCGGAGTTCCGCGCCGGGGAGCGGCGGGTCATCGGCCGGCTGCTGCAGGAGCCCCGTCACGTGCTGGCGACCGGCGGCGGCGCCTTCATGGACCCGCAGACGCGCGAGCTGATGAAACAGCGGGCCGTCACTGTCTGGCTGAAGGCAGAGCTCGACGTGCTGGTGCGCCGGGTCGGACGCAAGACGACTCGTCCCCTCCTGGTGGGCAAGGACGCCCGAGCGGTGCTGCAGGAGCTGATGGAGCGGCGCTACCCCGTCTATGCGGAGGCCGACATCACCATCATGACCGACGATCGTCCCGCCACCGCCGCGGTGGACGCCATCCTGGCCGCCCTGGCGGCGCGCCTCGAGCCGGCGGTGGGCTGATGATCCGGATCGAGGTGGGGCTCGGCGAACGGGCCTATCCGGTGCTGATCGGTCCCGGCCTCCTGCCCCAGGCGGGAGAGCTCGTGCGGCCCTTGCTCAAGCGGGCCCGAACCGCAGTGGTCACGGACGAGACCGTGGCGGCGGCCCATGGCCGGCCCCTGCTCGCCAGCCTGAAGGCCGCGGGCGTGGACGCGGAGCTGATCGCCCTGCCCCCCGGCGAGGAGACCAAGAGCTTCACCCACCTGGCGGAGCTGTCCGGTCGGCTTCTCGACCTCAAGCTGGATCGCGGAGACCTGATCATCGCCTTTGGCGGCGGGGTCGTCGGCGACCTCGCCGGTTTTGCGGCGGCCATCTACAAGCGCGGCATCGGCTTCGTGCAGATCCCCACCACCTTGCTTGCTCAGGTGGACTCGTCGGTCGGCGGCAAGACGGCGATCGACACCGCCCAGGGCAAGAACCTGATCGGGGCCTTCCATCAGCCCCGCCTGGTGCTGGCGGATCTTGACGTGCTTGGCACCCTGCCCGACCGGCAGATGCGCGCCGGCTACGCCGAGGTGCTGAAGTACGGCCTGCTCGGCGATTTCGCCTTTTTCGAATGGCTCGAGGCGAACGGCCGCGGCGCCGTCGCCCGCGAACCCGAGGCGCTGGAGCGGGCGGTTGCGCGTTCCGTGCAGATGAAGGCCGAGATCGTCGCCGAGGACGAGACGGAGACCACCGGCCGCCGGGCCTTGCTCAACCTCGGCCACACTTTCGGCCACGCGCTGGAGGCCGAGACCGGCTTCGGCGACAAGCTGCTCCACGGCGAGGGGGTGGCCCTGGGCTGCGCCATGGCGTTCCGCTTCTCCGCCCGCCAAGGACTCTGCAGCGGCCAGGAGGCGGAGCGCGCCTGCGCCGCCATCTCCGCCGCAGGGCTGCCGGCGCGGCTGCAAGATCTGGACGCCGGCCCGTTCGGAGCAGAGGCCCTGGTCGACCACATGGCCCAGGACAAGAAGGCCGAGGACGGCAAGCTCACCTTCATCCTTGCACAGGGCCTCGGCCAGGCCTTCGTCGCCAAGGATGTGGACGCCCGCGAGGTGCGGGCGTTCCTGATCGAGGAGGGGGCCACGGCATGACGGCGACGCTCGGCTTCGTCTTCTTTGGGATCCTGATCCTGCTCTCCGTCTCGGCCCTGTTCTCGGCCGCCGAGACAGCCCTGACCGCGGCCAGCCGCGGCCGTATGCACCAGCTCGAGAAAGACGGAGACAAGGCCGCCGGCCGGGTCAACCGGTTGCTCGGCGATCGCGAGAGCATGATCGGGGCGGTCCTGCTGGGCTACAACCTGATCAACATCCTGAGCTCGGCCCTGGCCACGGAGTTCATCGGCAAGGTGGTCCCCGGCGCGCTCGGGGTACTGATCGCCACCGCCATCATGACCGTGCTGGTGCTCGTCTTCGTCGAGGTGCTGCCCAAGACCCTGGCCATCACCCGGCCCGACGACGTGGCGCGAGGGCTCTCGGCCTTCGTGCTGTTCTTCGTCAAGCTGCTCGACCCGATCGTCGACGCCATCCAGTGGATCGTGCGCCGGACGCTCCGGCTGTTCGGCGTCGACGTCGACCTGAAGGCGGACGTGTTCGCCGCCCACGAGGAGATCCGGGGAGCGGTGGAGTTCCACCACGAGGAAGGCGCCATCGAAAGCCGCGACCGGCGGATGCTCGGCGCCGTGCTCGATCTCTCCGACATGGATGTCTCGGAGGTGATGGTCCACCGCAAGGCCATCGTCATGCTCGACGCGGACCTCCCCTCGCGAGAGCTGATCGACGAGGCCCTGACCGCGCCACACACCCGCATGCCGCTGTTCAAGGACGATCCTGACAATGTCGTCGGCGTCATCCACGCCCGGGACCTGCTCCAGGCAGTGAGGGACAAAGGGGGCAAGGCGGACGGCATCGACGTCATGGCGATCGCCCGCGCGCCCTGGTTCATCCCGGAGACCACCAACCTCAAGGACCAGCTGAGCGCCTTCCTGCGCGCCAAGAATCCCCTCGCCCTGGTGGTGGACGAGTACGGCGCCCTGCAGGGGCTGGTGACGCTGGAGGACATCCTCGAGGAGATCGTCGGAGAGATCGAGGACGAGTACGACCTGCCGGTCCAGGGGGTGCGCCGGCAGGCCGATGGCTCCGTCGCGGTCAATGGCCAGGTGACCATTCGCGACCTTAACCGCGCCATGGACTGGGACCTGCCCGACGACGACTGGGTCACGGTCGCCGGCCTGGTGATCCACGAGGCCCAGACCATTCCCGAGCCCGGCCAGACCTTCATCTTCCACGGCCACCGGTTCCAGGTGGTCCGCCGTCAGCGCAACCAGATCACCGCCCTGCGCGTCAGCGCGCCGCTGGACCAGGGCGAAGCGGCGGCGGAGGGTTCGAAGGCCTAGGATTCCGGCCGCCAGAAGCGGTGGACCAGGATGGGCAGCACGAGGACGCTGAAGGCGGTTCCTGTGAAGAGGCCTGCCAGGATCACTGCCGCCATCGGACGCAGGATCTCCGCGCCCGGCTGGTTGTCGAGCAGGATCAGGGGCAGGAGGCTCAGGCCGACGCACAGGGCCGCGGCCAGGATGGGCATCAGCCGGTCTCCGGCCGCCTCGACGACTGCGGCCACGGACCACTGCCGGCCGCGCCGGAGCAGAAGCTCTTCCACCCGCGCCAGCAACAGCATGGCGTTGCGGGCCGAAAGGCCGAACAGGGTGATCAGCCCGGCCGCGGCGCCGAAGCCCATGACACCGCCGCCGAGCAGGATCACCGCCGCGCCGCCCACCAGGGCCGGCGGTCCAGCGCTGAGGATCAGGACCGCCGAGCGGCTGCTGCGGAAGCTCGCCAGAAGCACGACGAGGATTGCGGTGATGGCCATCAGGGCGCCGAGCAGCAGCGTCCGCCGGGGGGCGCCGCCCTCTCCAGGGGCCTCCGGGTAGGTGATGTAATCCCCGGCGGGCAAGGCCACCTGCCTGGCGATGGCGGTGCGGGCCTGTTGGGCGAAGGCTGCTGCCTTCCGCGCGGCGGGATCGGCGGTGACCAGGGCCTGCGCGAGGCCGCCGGCGTGGGCGATGCTGGCCGGCGCATCGGTCAGATAGACATTGGCGACCTTTCGCAGCGGGGCCGAGACGCCCGACGGCGAGCGCAGCAGCAGATCGCCCACGGCCTCGGGATCCTGGCGCAGGTCCGAGCCCGCAGTGACGGCCAGGTCCACGCTGCGCCCGGCCTCATAGACCTGGGCCGCACGCTCCCCCTGGAAGGCGATTTGCACCGTCTCCATCACGTCGGCGGCGGAGAGGCCGTAGATGGCCAGGCTTGGGATGTTCAGGTCGACGCGGATGGCCGGGGCCGTCGCCTCCTCCGGGGCCTCGACATCTCCCGCGTCGGGAAGGCCTCGCAGGACCGTAGCCACCTTCCCGGCGACCGCGCCGAGGACCTCGGCGTCCGGACCGACCACGGCGACCGTGAAGCGCCCTGGCGGCCGCTCGGCTCCCGGAGCGCCGTAGCCGCTGCTCACCTCCGCGTCGAACCCGGGATACCCCGCGAGCGCCCGCCGCACGCTCTGGACCGTGCGCTCCTGCGACGCGATCGAGGGGCTCTCCCCCAGTCCGATATCGAACCTGGCCCGGTCTACGCCCCACGCGCGGGCTGCGGTCGGGTCGCGGCCGATCTCCTCCACCACCGTCCCCACGCCCGGAACAGCGAGCAGGTCGCGGCTGATGCGAGCGCCGACGTCACGCATCGCTCCCGGCGATACGGAGCCGGGAGCGGTAAGGTCCACCGTCACGCCGCCGCCGTGCAGGCGCGGGGGCTCGGCATGGGTGAGCAGCAGCAGGCCGAGCGCGGCGAGGCCCACGGCCGCGGCGGAGGCCAACAGCAGCGGCGCGGGTCGGTCGCAGGCGCGCTGCACGAGCCTGGCGTGGGCCTCCTTCAGGCGCCGGGCCAGCGGCGGATGTTCCTCGGGCCCGACGTGGCCGAGCAGCAGGAGCGCCATGGCGGGGGGAGCGAAAAGCGAGACCACGACCGATGCGGCCAGCGTCAGCATGGCGGAAATCGCCAGAGGCCGCAGCAAGGCTCCAGGGTCGCCCGGCAGGGGCAGGAGCGGCGCCACCGCCAGGGCGATGACCAGGCTCCCGGCCAGGAGGGGGCGGCGGACCTCGAGCGCGGCGCGGAGCACCGCTTCGGCGTGGGATGCGTGGCGAGCGTCCGCGTCCCGCAGGCGGCTCATCAGGTTCTCGACGTCGATCAGCCCGTCGTCGATGACCAGGCCCATCCCCAGCACCAGCCCGCCAAGGCTCATGGTGTTCAGAGTCAGCCCGAGGGCCCTCAGGCCGGCGGTGGCCAGAAGCAGGGCCAGCGGCAGCGCCAAGAAGGAGATGAGCGCCGCACGGGCGTCGCGCAGCGCCGCGAACATCAGGACCAGGGCGAGAGCTGCCCCGATCATCAGGTCGATCACCACGCTCCGCACGGACGAGAGGATGACTGCGTCAGGCCGGTCGAGACTTTCGGTGACCAGCACCCCCTGCGCCCGAAGCGTCGGCCGGAGCTCGTCCAGCGCGCGCCGGAGAGCCTGCGCCTCCTCCGCCACGCCGGAGCCGTACTGGCCGCGCACCGACAGCACCACGCCGGGCTTGCCCATGACCAGAGCGTCGCCGGTCAGGGGCGCGGGCGCCTCCACCACGTCCGAGACGTCCCCGATGCGCACCGGCGCATTGCCGGCCGACTGGATCTGGCCGGCGGCCACCGCTTCCGGCGTAAGAGCCTGGCCGCGCGGCTCGATCAGCACGCGCTGGGCCGGAGTGTCGATGAAGCCCGCGCCCGCGACACTGGTCGAGCGCTGCACCGCCTTGACGACGTCCAGCAGGCCGAGGTCGCTGTCGGCCAGGTCTCCCGGGCGTGCGCGAACCTCGATGCGCCGGGTCTGGCCGCCGAACACCTCCACCCGCGCCACCCCGGGCACGGCGAGGAGTCGCGGCCGCACCACCCACTGGACCAGGCTGCGCAGCTGCATCGGGTCCAGCCTTGCGCTGGTGAAGCCGACCTTGAGCACGTCGCCTGCGGGCGAGGCCAAGGGCTCCAGCCGGGGCGGATCGACACCCGCCGGCAACAGGCGGCCGGCCCCGGCGAGGCGGCCGGAGAGGCGCTCCTGCACCTCCTGGGGGTCGGCGCCTGGACCGAAGTCGACGTCGATCACCGACAGGCCCTGGATCGACTGCGAGCGCACCGCGCCGACGCCGGTCTCGCCGAGGAGCTCGCTCTCCAGCGGCCGCGTGACCAGGCGCTCCACTTCCCGGGCGACGAGGCCCGGCGCCTCCGTCTGTATCGTGGCCCGCGCGGGGCGGAGCTCGGGGAACATCTCGAGACGGACCCCCGACGCGTAGATCGCGGCGGCGAGGGCGACGCAGGTCCAGGCCAGCACCATCACGCGCGGATGGCGTACGGCGGCGGCGATCGGGCCGCGGATCATCGGCGGGGACCGCCCTGCTCCGCCGCGAACAGGGCCATGACGCCGCTCACCGCCACCTGCTCGCCGGCGTGGAAGCCTTGCACGACGAAGTCGCCGTCCTTGGCTGGCGCTGCGTCCGGCGCCTGCCGCCGCTCGAAACGTCCCGGAGCGGTCAGCACATAGGCCCAGTCGGAGCCGCGGTAGCGGACCAGCGCCGCCCTCGGCAGCAGGACCCCCATCTGGCTGGACGGCTGGTCGATGCGGGCGCCCAGGGTGAGGCCGACGGAAAAGAGGACCGCCTGCGGGCCGGTCACCAGGGCGATCAGGCCCGAGGACTGCAGCCTGGCCTCCGCCGTCCGCGATGGACCGATCACGGGCGCCCGAACCGTGTCGGAACCGATGTCGATCTCCACCGCACGGGCCCCGGCCTGGCCCTGGCTGTCCGGGGTGTCGACCTGCACCAGGGCCGCGCGGCCCCGGGAAATGGCGTCCAGGAGAGCCTTGCGGCGGGGATCGGAGAGGCGCTGAAGACCCGGCCCCCATTCCAGGCCGATGCGCCGGCGAAGGAGCTCCACCTTGGCTGCGTCCTGACGCGCCTGCGAGATCGCCGCCTCCGCGTCCTTGGCCGACATGGCGGCGCCGCCAGAGCTGAGAGCCCGCGCGCGACGGGCCTCGGCGGCGGAAGCCGCCGCGGCGGCCTGGGCGGTTTCGAGGTCGGACTCGAGCACCGCCAGAGGCCCCGGATCGAGCACCTTGGCGAAGGCCGCGACCTGGACGTTCCGGCGCTGAGCCGAGAGGATGATGGTGCGCACGCCGAGCCGGCGTTGGACTTCTGGCGAGGCGATCACCACCCCCTGGGCGTGCGCGGCCGCGCCCGCGGCGGCTAGCGCCAGGGCAAGCAGCAGGGCAGTCAGGGTCGATCGATCGCCCAAGGGCGCTCCCCCCAGCTGAAACCCGGTCGCCCCACGGGCCGCAGCGATTCGGCAACGATGGTAGCCCGGCGCGGGCCGTTCCGCCTCAGACATCCTCGGTCTGGACGGCCGGATCCCGCAGCGGCCGCCGCGCGGCGGCCGCTGCGGGATCCGGCCGTCCAGACCGAGGATGTCTGAGGCGGAACGGCCCGCGCCGGGCTACCATCGTTGCCGAATCGCTGCGGCCCGTGGGGCGACCGGGTTTCAGCTGGGGGGAGCGCCCTTGGGCGATCGATCGACCCTGACTGCCCTGCTGCTTGCCCTGGCGCTAGCCGCCGCGGGCGCGGCCGCGCACGCCCAGGGGGTGGTGATCGCCTCGCCAGAAGTCCAACGCCGGCTCGGCGTGCGCACCATCATCCTCTCGGCTCAGCGCCGGAACGTCCAGGTCGCGGCCTTCGCCAAGGTGCTCGATCCGGGGCCTCTGGCGGTGCTCGAGTCCGACCTCGAAACCGCCCAGGCCGCCGCGGCGGCTTCCGCCGCCGAGGCCCGTCGCGCGCGGGCTCTCAGCTCTGGCGGCGCCGCCATGTCGGCCAAGGACGCGGAGGCGGCGATCTCGCAGGCGCGTCAGGACGCAGCCAAGGTGGAGCTCCTTCGCCGGCGCATCGGCCTGGAATGGGGGCCGGGTCTTCAGCGCCTCTCCGATCCCCGCCGCAAGGCTCTCCTGGACGCCATTTCCCGGGGCCGCGCGGCCCTGGTGCAGGTCGACACCCCGGACAGCCAGGGCCAGGCCGGGGCCCGTGCGGTGGAGATCGACATCGGTTCCGACACGGTTCGGGCGCCCGTGATCGGTCCATCGCGGACGGCGGAGGCCAGGCTGCAGTCCTCGGGCCTGATCGCCCTGGTGACCGGCCCGCAGGCGGTCCTCTTTTCCGTCGGCCTCACCCTGGGCGCCCGCATCGACCAGCCGTCCAGCCAGATGGGGGTCCTGCTGCCGAGGGCGGCGCTGGTCCGCTACCGCGGCTCCGACTGGGCCTATGTGCTGACCGCTCCGGGACGTTTCGAGCGGCGGCAGGCGCCGGACGCAGCGCCAGCCAAGGACGGCGACTTCGTCGTGCAAGGCTTCCACGCCGGCGAGCAGGTGGCGGTGAGCGGCGTCATGGCCCTGTTCGCGGCGGAGCAGGGCGGTCCCCGCCGATGATCCGCGGCCCGATCGCCGCCGCCGTACGCCATCCGCGCGTGATGGTGCTGGCCTGGACCTGCGTCGCCCTCGCCGCCGCGATCTACGCGTCGGGGGTCCGTCTCGAGATGTTCCCCGAGCTCCGCCCCGCGCGGGCCACGATACAGACGGAGGCGCCGGGCCTCGTCGCCCGGGAAGTGGAGCGCCTGGTCACGCGGCCGCTGGAGAGCGAGCTCCTCGGCGAGACCGGCGTCGGCGCGGTGCGCTCGCAGTCGATCCAGGGCCTGTCGGTGATCGACGTCGACTTCGGTCCAGGCGCCGACCCCCAGGAGGTGCAGGAGCGCCTCTCCGGCCGCCTCGCCGGGGCCGGCCGCCTGTTGCCGGCGGGTGTCGATCCGCCCCGGCTGGAGCCCTTGGCCTCGCCCGCAGGCGACGTGCTCAAGGTCGGCTTCACCAGCGCAAGGCTGGACCCGATGCAGCTGCGCAGCCTGGTCCAGTGGGTGGTGCGGCCGCGACTCCTCGCCGTGCCCGGGGTGGCGCGGGTGGAGGTGTTCGGCGGCCAGACCCGGCGCATCGAGGTTCGCGCACGCCCGGGAGACCTGGCCGACAGCGACCTCGGCCTGCTGGACGTCGTCAAGGCGGTGCAGCGCTCGACCAGTGTCGCGGGCGCGGGCTTCATCGACACTCCGGCCCAGCGCGTGCTGATCGAGCCGCGCGGCCAGGCTCTTACGCCGGAAGCGGTGGCCGCCGGCCAGATCCAGTCGGCCGGCAATGCGCCGGTGCGCATCGGGGACGTCTCGGACGTGGTGGAGGCGCCCGCGCCCCTGACCGGCGACGCTCTGGTCATGGGCAAGCCCGGCGTGGTGCTGTCGGTGCGCGGCCAGTACGGCTCCGGCGTGGCGGAGGAGGCGCAGGCTCTCCGGCGCGCGCTGGACGAGCTCCGGCCGACGCTTCGGGCGCAGGGGGTGCTGGTCACCGAAAGTCTCGACCGGCCTGACGCAGTCATCCTCTCGTCCGTGCGGAGCGTGGTGATCGACCTGATGATCGGGGCAGCTCTCGCCCTGGTCCTGATGTTCGCGGCGCTGCGCGACGCCCGTGCGGCGCTCATCTCCTTCTTGGCGCTGCCGCTGGCCCTGCTTCTGGCCACCGCCGGCCTGAGGGCCCTCGGGCTGACTCTGAACACCATGAGCCTTGGCGGGCTGGTGCTGGGGATGGGCCTGGTCATCGACGACGGGCTGATCGACGTCGAGAACCTGATGAGCCGCCTGCGGGACGCGGACGCTCGCCACGCATCCCACGCCGAAGCGGTGCTCCGCGCCGCGCTCGAGGTCCGCCGCCCCCTCCTGGCCGGGAGCCTGGTCATCGCCCTGGCGGTGGCGCCGCTCCTGCCCCTGCCGGGCGACCCTGGAGCCTTGCTGCGGCCTCTGGCGATTTCCGCCATGCTGACGCTGGCCGCATCGGTCGTGGTCTCGCTTTTCGCTCCCCCCGCCATGGCGCTCCTGCTGCTCGGCCACGTCGGGCCCGAGGAACATCCGCCGCTGGCCCGGCGCCTGAAGGAGGCCCACGCCAGGCTCGTGCAGCGCGCCTGCGACCGACCCGCGCCGCTGCTGTTGGCCTCCGCCGCGGCCGTGGGCCTCGCCGCGCTCGGCCTGCTGCTGCTCACCCATGCCGAGCCCCCGCGCCTGCACGGCGGCGGCGTGACGGTGGACCTTACCGCTCCCGGCTCCGTATCGCCGGGAGCGATGCGTGACGTCGGCGCTCGCATCAGCCGCGACCTGCTCGCTGTTCCGGGCGTGGGGACGGTGGTGGAGGAGATCGGCCGCGACCCGACCGCAGCCCGCGCGTGGGGCGTAGACCGGGCCAGGTTCGATATCGGACTGGGGGAGAGCCCCTCGATCGCGTCGCAGGAGCGCACGGTCCAGAGCGTGCGGCGGGCGCTCGCGGGGTATCCCGGGTTCGACGCGGAGGTGAGCAGCGGCTACGGCGCTCCGGGAGCCGAGCGGCCGCCAGGGCGCTTCACGGTCGCCGTGGTCGGTCCGGACGCCGAGGTCCTCGGCGCGGTCGCCGGGAAGGTGGCTACGGTCCTGCGAGGCCTTCCCGACGCGGGAGATGTCGAGGCCCCGGAGGAGGCGACGGCCCCGGCCATCCGCGTCGACCTGAACATCCCAAGCCTGGCCATCTACGGCCTCTCCGCCGCCGACGTGATGGAGACGGTGCAAATCGCCTTCCAGGGGGAGCGTGCGGCCCAGGTCTATGAGGCCGGGCGCAGCGTGGACCTGGCCGTCACTGCGGGCTCGGACCTGCGCCAGGATCCCGAGGCCGTGGGCGATCTGCTGCTGCGCTCGCCGTCGGGCGTCTCGGCCCCGCTGCGAAAGGTCGCCAATGTCTATCTGACCGATGCGCCGGCCAGCATCGCCCACGCCGGCGGCCTCGCGCAGGCCCTGGTCACCGCCGATCCCGCCGCGCGGAAGGCAGCAGCCTTCGCCCAACAGGCCCGCACCGCCATCGCCAGGCAGGTGGCCTTGCCCGCCGGGGATTACATCACCTACCCGGAGGCCCCTGGAGAGGGCGGCGCCCCCCGGCGGACGCTGCTGCTCGGCGCCCTGATGGCCATCACCGCAATCCTCGTCGTGCTTCTGGCGAGCTTCCGCAGCAGCCGCTCGGCGGTCCTGATCCTCAGCGCTGGACCGCCGGCCCTGGTGGGCGGCGCGGCGGTGATCCTGCTCGGCGGCGGTGTCATGGGCTTCGGCGCCGCGGCCGGGCTGATCACCCTGTTCGGCCTTTCGGCCCGCAACGCCATGCTGTTGCTGGCGCGGGTGGAAGAGCTTCTGCTCCGGCGCGGCCGGCAGTGGTCCGTGGCCGCAGTCGTCGAGGCGGCCGGAGACCGGCTGATGCCCATCCTGGCCGCGGCCCTGTGCGTCGGCCTGAGCCTCCTGCCCCTGATCCTGCTCGACAACCAGCCGGGCGCGGAGATCCTGCGTCCGATGGCGGCAGTGATCCTGGCAGGCCTCTTCACAGGAACCGCCTTCAGCGTCCTCGTGCTGCCCATCCTGGTCCACCGCTTCTGGCGGCCGGAATCCTAGGCCTTCGAACCCTCCGCCGCCGCTTCGCCCTGGTCCAGCGGCGCGCTGACGCGCAGGGCGGTGATCTGGTTGCGCTGACGGCGGACCACCTGGAACCGGTGGCCGTGGAAGATGAAGGTCTGGCCGGGCTCGGGAATGGTCTGGGCCTCGTGGATCACCAGGCCGGCGACCGTGACCCAGTCGTCGTCGGGCAGGTCCCAGTCCATGGCGCGGTTAAGGTCGCGAATGGTCACCTGGCCATTGACCGCGACGGAGCCATCGGCCTGCCGGCGCACCCCCTGGACCGGCAGGTCGTACTCGTCCTCGATCTCTCCGACGATCTCCTCGAGGATGTCCTCCAGCGTCACCAGCCCCTGCAGGGCGCCGTACTCGTCCACCACCAGGGCGAGGGGATTCTTGGCGCGCAGGAAGGCGCTCAGCTGGTCCTTGAGGTTGGTGGTCTCCGGGATGAACCAGGGCGCGCGGGCGATCGCCATGACGTCGATGCCGTCCGCCTTGCCCCCTTTGTCCCTCACTGCCTGGAGCAGGTCCCGGGCGTGGATGACGCCGACGACATTGTCAGGATCGTCCTTGAACAGCGGCATGCGGGTGTGTGGCGCGGTCAGGGCCTCGTCGATCAGCTCTCGCGAGGGGAGGTCCGCGTCGAGCATGACGATGGCCTTGCGGTGGACCATCACCTCCGAGACATCCATGTCGGAGAGATCGAGCACGGCGCCGAGCATCCGCCGGTCGCGGCTTTCGATGGCGCCTTCCTCGTGGTGGAACTCCACCGCTCCCCGGATCTCCTCGTGGGCGGCGAACACGTCCGCCTTCAGGTCGACGTCGACGCCGAACAGCCGGAGCGTCCGGCGCACGATCCACTGGATGGCGTCGACGATCGGGTCGAGCAGCTTGACGAAGAACAGCACGAAGGCCGAGAGCCCTCGCGCCACGTCGTCGGGCCGGGTGATGGCCAGGGTCTTGGGCAGCACCTCGACGAAGACGAGCACCAGCACGGTCATGATGGCGGTGGCGATCAGTACCCCGAGCGCGCCGGGGACCACCTTGCCGATGAACTCCGTGGCCAGGGCCGAGCTCAGGATGTTGATCAGGTTGTAGCCCAGCAGGACCGCCCCGATCATGCTCTCGCGATCGCCGAGCAACCGGTTGACCCGGCCGGCGGCCTTGTCTCCGTCTTTCTCGAGCTGGTGCATACGGCCGCGGCTGGCCGCGGTCAGGGCTGTCTCGGCGGCCGAGAACAGGGCCGAGACGGAGAGCAGGATCAGGATCCCAAAGAAGACGAAGCCGAGCGTCGCCGTCATGCCGTGGCCCCCTCCTCGATCAGGAACGCCCGCACCTCGCGGGCGTCCACATCCTTGGCGACGAAGGCCTGGCCGAGGCCCTGTGCAAGGATGAAGGTGAGCTTGCCGTCCTCGGCCTTCTTGTCCTGGGCCATGTGGTCGACCAGGGCCTCTGCTCCGAACGGGCCGGCGTCCAGATCTTGCAGCCGCGCCGGCAGCCCTGCGGCGGAGATGGCGGCGCAGGCGCGCTCCGCCTCCTGGCCGCTGCAGAGTCCTTGGCGGGCGGAGAAGCGGAACGCCATGGCGCAGCCCAGGGCCACCCCCTCGCCGTGGAGCAGCTTGTCGCCGAAGCCGGTCTCGGCCTCCAGCGCGTGGCCGAAAGTGTGGCCGAGGTTGAGCAAGGCCCGGCGGCCGGTGGTCTCCGTCTCGTCCTCGGCGACGATCTCGGCCTTCATCTGCACGGAACGCGCAACCGCCCGCTCCAGCGCCTCGGGTTCGCGGGCGACGGCGCCGCGGCCGTTCGCCTCGAGCCATTCGAAAAAGGCGAAATCGCCGAGCAGGCCGTACTTCAGCACCTCGGCGTAGCCGGCGCGCATCTGCCGGTCGGGCAGGGTGCCAAGCACGTCAAGATCCGCCAGCACCAGGCGGGGCTGATGGAAGGCCCCGATCAGGTTCTTGCCCTGGGCGGTGTCGATCGCCGTCTTGCCGCCGACCGACGAGTCCACCTGAGCAAGCAAGGTGGTGGGGATCTGCACGAAGCCGATGCCGCGCTTGTAGATGGCCGCCGCAAAACCGGCGAGGTCGCCGACGACCCCGCCGCCAAAGGCGATGATCAGGTCTCCGCGATCCAGCTTGAGGTCGAGAAGCCGACCGGACAGCTCCGCCAGGTGGGTGAAGCTCTTGGTCTCCTCGCCGGGGGGCAGGGCGATCAGCTCCGCGTCCACGCCCGCGGCCTTCAGGCTGGCGAGCAGGGGCCGGCCATGGGCCGCCGCCACGGTCTCGTCCGTGACCACTGCGGTTCGGGCCCGCTTGAGCAAGGGCCGCACGAGCTCTCCCGCCTGGGGCAGGAGGCCGGGACCGATCAGCACCGGATAGGCCCGTTCGCCGAGCCCCACCTCGATCCGGATCATCAGCCCACCGCCGGCTCGAGGCGCGCCGCCAGGGCGGCCAGGATGGCGTCCACCGCGGCGGTGGCGGGACGATCGTCGGTCATGATGGTGATGTCGGCCTCCGCATAGACGGGGTAGCGCCGCTCCATCAGCTCCTGCAGCACCGCTCGGGCGTCCTTGCCCACCAGGAGGGGACGAGTCGTCTTGCGTCCGACCCGGCGCACCAGCACGTCGAGCTCTGCCTTCAGCCAGACAGTGACGGCCCGCTGTTTCATCAGCTCGCGCGTCTGCGGGTCCATGAAGGCGCCGCCGCCGGTCGCCAGCACGTGACGGGGCTCCTGCAGCAGCCGGCCGATGACCCGCCGCTCCCCGGCGCGGAACTCCGCCTCGCCGCGTTCGGCGAATATCTCGGGGATGGATCGACCCGCCGCCGCCTCGATCTCCTGGTCAGCATCGCGGAACGGCAGATCGAGCGCCTGCGCAAGCCTGCGGCCGATGGTCGATTTGCCCACGCCCATGAGGCCCACAAGCGCTATGGTGCGCTCGCCGGGCGGCCGTTCGGGAGTCATGGCTGCGCCTTTCGGCCTGTGCGCGGGCGGGCGCATTGCGCTCCGGGCCGGAAGGCGCCAGCGCTGTATTCTACTTGGAGCCCCTGCATGGCTGATCCCGCCTTTACACGATCGAGCGCCGCTGCGCCAAACCGCAGGCTGCGTCGGGCAGAGGCGGCCCTGATGGCGGCGGCCACGCTTCTCATCGGCGGCCCTGCCGCCGCCCAGGTGCAGGTGGCCCCGCTGGCGGCCCCAGACCTGTTCTCCGTCCGCGGCGGTCCTTCCGACCTTCCCCCCGATCTCTGGCAGGGCTCGTCCGGAACCCTAGCCAGGCTGGTGATCCCCGAGATCGCCCGCCATCCGCTGAGCCCCGCCGCTGCGGCCCTGGCGCGCCACGTGCTGGAGGTGGGCGCTCATGGCCCGGAGGAGGCGGGCGACGATCCAGACCTCGCCGGCGCGCGGGCCGAGGCTCTCCTGCAGCTCGGCGATGTCGCCGCCGCCCGGGCCATCGCGGAAGGCGCCCAGAACCTGCCGCAGCTCACCGCCATGTCGCGCGTGGCGGCCCAGGCCGAGCTCATCGCCGGCCAGGACGACAAGGCCTGCGCCATCGGCGACGCGCTCGTGCTCGGGCGCGAAGGACCCTTCTGGCTGAGACTGCGCGCCTTCTGCCAGGCGCGCTCTGGCCAGAACGCCCCGGCTCAGCTGACCCTCGAGCTGGCCGAGCAGCAGGCGCATCAGCCCGAGTACGAGCGGCTGATGGGCGCCCTTCTGACCGGAGGCAAGTCCGCCGCGGCCGCACAGCCGGTGCTTGACGACGCGCTGGATTTCGCCATCTCGCGCCGCCTAGGGCTCGACTGGGCGCCCGCCTTGGCGACGGCTCCGGCATCGATCGCCGTGGCCCTGGCCCGCGACGCCGGCCAGCCACCCGCCGTCCGCCTCGCCGCCGCCGCCCGCGCCGCTCGGCTCGGGATCGCCGTGCCCGAGGCCTACACCGCCCTCTCGCCGCCCCCGACCGCCCTGCCGCCGCCGGACGCGCCGGGGGCCGCGGGGGAGGCCGCCCTGGTGGCGGTCGCCGCCTCGACCAACGATCTGACGCTGAAGGAGTCGGTGATCATCGCCCTCCTCAAGCGATCGCGTGACGGGGCGGAGTTCCAGGCCCTCGCGCGCCTCGTCGCTCCGGCGATGAGCCAGTTGCTGGCGGCCAAGCCGGTGCTGCGCCAGCCGTTCATGTTCGCCATCGCCGCAGCGGCCGTCGGCGATGTCGCCTCGGCCAGGGCGGCGCAGGCGGAGGTGGATCTCAGGGGCGCCGGCCCCCAGCCGGCGGATATCGCCGTGCTCGACGCCCTGATCGCCGCCGCGTCCAGCCCCGCGGACCCCTCGGCCGTGCAGGCGCTGGGCCCACTCGCCAGCCCCAGGGATGGGCCGGTCCGGGCGCGCGCGGCCAGCGCCCTGGCGCTGCTGGGCGCCCTCGTTCCCCTCGGACCTCAGGCACGCTTCGACGTGGCCGACGCGGACATCGGCGCGGCGCAGGTCCCTCCAGGCAGACGGCTGGCGATGGAGCAGTCCGCCGAGCAGGGCCGCATCGGCGACACCGCCCTGTATGTGCTCGGCTCCTGCGTCGAGGCCGGCGCGCGTGGCCCCTCCCCGGGGGAGCGGGCCCTGATGGTCCGCGCCCTGCGTCAGGCCCACCTGGACGCGGACGCCCGCGCCTTCGCCATCGAGGGCCTGGTGGCGCTGCAGGCGCGACCCTAGCCATGAGCGGATCGGCCTGGGCCGAGGCCTTCCTGGAGATGATGGCGGTCGAGCGGGCATCGGCGCGCAACACCCTGACCGCTTACGGCAAGGACCTGCAGGACGCTTCGGGCTTCCTCGCCAGGCGCGGCCGGGATCTCGCCTCCGCGTCGGCAGAAGACATCGAAGCCTATTTCGCAGAGCTGGGGGAAAGGGGAGCCTCACCATCGACCGCGGCTCGCCGACGGGCGGCTGTGCGGCAGTTCTACCGTTTCGTCCTGGGGGAGGGATGGCGGAGCGACGACCCCTCCCGCAGGGTGGACGCGCCCAAGAAGGGCCGCCCCTTGCCCAAGGTCCTGACCCGGGAGGAGGTGTCAGCCCTGATCGCCGCCGCCGCCGGCAAGGACGGCGCCCAGGGCGTGAGGCTCGAGTGCATGATCGAGCTGATCTACGCCTCAGGACTGCGGGTGTCCGAGCTGCTGGCCCTGCCGCTGGCGGCGCTGGCGCGCGATCCCGCCTATCTGATGGTCACGGGCAAGGGGGGCAAGGAGCGACTGGCGCCGCTGAATGAGGCGGCCCGCAGGGCGGTCAAGGCCTACCTGGAGCTCCGCCCGGGCTTCCTTCCCAAGGGCCAGAAAGCCAATCCATGGCTCTTCCCGTCCCGCGGCAAGGAAGGCCGGCTGACCGCTCGCCGGTTCGCCCAGATGCTGGATGAGGCGGCGGCGCAGGCGGGGCTCGATCCGGAGCGCGTCAGCCCGCATGTGCTGCGACACGCCTTCGCCACCCATCTGCTCGAAGGCGGCGCGGATCTCAGGGTGGTGCAGACCCTGCTCGGCCACGCCGACATCTCGACGACCCAGATCTACACGCACGTCGCCGAGGATCGGCTGCGCGAAGTGGTGCAGACCAAGCACCCCCTTTCGCGCAAGTCATGAGCAACGGCGCGCCCGGCTGTTCGTTCTCTGGCTTGAGCTTGTGACGGGCCGCGATCACGCCTAAGTCTCCGCCCTTCGCGAACGGCAAGCGTCCACCGGATGACCATCCTGTCCCGCCATTATCTCGACTTCGAGAAGCCGATCGCCGAACTCGAGGCGAAGCTCGGGGAACTCGAGACCCTGGCGGAGACCGCCGGCGACCAGGGCGGGATGGATGACAACATCGCTTCGATGAAGGCCCAGGTGGAGGAACTCCGCCGCGAGGCCTATGCCAACCTGTCCCCGTGGCAGAAGGCGGAGGTCGCCCGCCATCCCGAGCGTCCCCACTACGTCGACTACCTCGACGCCCTGATCGACGAGTTCGTCGAGCTGAAGGGGGACCGCAAGTACGGCGACGACCAGGCGATCATCGGCGGCCTCGGGCGATTCAAGGGCCAGCCGGTGATGGTGATCGGCCAGGAGAAGGGGCACGACGCGGCCACCCGCACGCGGCACAACTTCGGCATGGCCAACCCGGAAGGCTACCGCAAGGCCGTGCGCCTCATGGACATGGCCGATCAGTACGGCCTGCCAGTGATCACCTTCGTCGACACCGCCGGGGCCTGGCCGGGCATCGGGGCTGAGGAGCGCGGCCAGGCCGAGGCCATCGCCCGCTCGACCGAGCGCTGCCTGACGCTGGGCGTGCCCCTGGTCTCCACCGTCATCGGCGAGGGCGGTTCGGGCGGGGCCATCGCCATCGCCGCGGCCAACAAGGTGCTGATCCTGCAGTACGCCATCTATTCGGTGATCTCCCCGGAGGGGTGCGCCTCGATCCTGTGGCGCGACTCCGAGCGCAAACGTGACGCGGCCGCCGCCCTGAAGATGACCGCCGAAGACCTGATCGGCTTCGGCATTGTCGACCGGATCATCGAAGAGCCGGTCGGCGGCGCCCATTCCGATCCGGAGGCGACCATCGCCGCCGTCGGGCGGGCGGTCGAGGAGGAACTGCGCGGCCTCTCCAACCTCGGACCCGAAGAGCTGCGCCGCCAGCGGGCCGACCGGTTCATGGCGATCGGCCGGACCCTCGGCTGATCTCCGCGGCCTCGGAACTCCCGCGCAGGCCCTCTACTCAGCCCCGCCGCCGGTTCCCCGCGGCGACCGGACCCGCAGCCGCGTGCCGCGGCATGGCGCCGCCCAGCCGCGCGCCGAGCTCGCGAAGCGCGAGGGTGTTCAGGGGGAATTCCAGGAGCACGTGGAGCAGGCTGAGCAGCAGAAGGACGGTGAAGCCCAGCTTGTAATCGACGAAGTAGAAGACGCTCGCCGCCAGGCTCAGCGCCACCACCGCGATCAGCCGCCGGCGCGGGATGTCGGCCCAGCGGATGACCTCCGCTTTGATGAACCAGTTCAGGTAGTGATAGGTGTAGACGAAGGAGAGCAGGCCCGCGATCCTTCCGTCGAAGCTGAGGTCCGGGAGGCGCAGGGTCGCCCCGATCGCCTTGGGGATGTCGCTGAAACTGGTCTGCGCCAGCCCCTGAAGCGCGGGGATCCGCGTCGCCTCGGACGGCGGAGCGGCAAGGATCAGGACGATCGACAGCAGATAGACGCCGACCAGGCCGAACTGCGCCGCCGTGCGCGTGCGCAAGGCGCCAAGCACCATGAACACGAGGGTGAACAGCGAGACGTGGACCAGCGTCGGCATCAGCGCCCCCACGATAGCGAAGGGGGCCTGCAGGAACAGCATCCCGGCGATCAGCATGGTGGCGCCCAGGGTCAGGAGAGCGCGCACGCCCTGGCTCTTGGCGGTCATCACGGCGCAGGCCGCGAAGGCGGTGAACACCGCGACGCCGTACCAATAGGGACTGGCGATGAACATCGCGCCCAGGGCGACAAACGCCAGAGCAATCGGCGTCTTCCGGCCGGGCAGATAGTAGCCGCGATCGTGCAGCCAGGAGATCTCGGTCAGGTAGTGGGCGGGGCCGAGCACGGCATAGGAGAGCACCACAAGCTCTAAGGGCAGCAGATAGGCGAGCAGCAGCGCCGCCAGCATCAATCCCAGATGAGCGATGTCCCCGCGGCGCATCGTCCGCCTCCGTCCCCGCGGTAGTCCTAACCGCAAGGCGCAGGCTCAGCCAGTGCGGCCAATGGGATCAGGCGATCTGTTTGAGCGCCGACCCGATCTGCTCGACGCTTTCGGGCGTGCTCGCCCAGGAGCACATGAAGCGCACCGTGCCGTCGGTGAAGCGATAGACGAACCACCCGGTCTTGCGCAGCCGCTCCAGCGCCTCGTCGTCCATCTCGACGAACACGGCATTGGCCTCGACGGGATGACGGACCTTGAAGGGCATGAGGTCCGCGAGCTTCCTGGCCATGGCGTTCGCGTGGCGGGCGCGGCCGGTCCAGGCGCCGCTCCTCAGCATGCCGATCCAGGGCGCGGAGAGGTAGCGGCCCTTGGACGGCAGCTGGCCCGCCTGCTTCAGCCGCGCGTCGAAGCGGCGCGACAGGCTCTTGTCGAAGAGCACGACCGCCTCCGTCGGCGGCATGCCGGCTTTGGTTCCGCCGACGATCAGGATGTCGACGCCCAGGTCCTTCAACCGCTTGACGTCGAAGCCTGAGGCTGCGGCGTTGGCCAGCCGCGCGCCGTCCAGGTGCACCGGGAGGCCCCTGGCCTTGGCGATCCCGGTCAGGCGCTGGATCTCGGCCTCGGAGTAGACCGTGCCGTACTCGGTGGCGTTGGTCAGGGAGAGGGCGGCCGGCGACTGGCGGTAGGAGACGTCGGCCGGTTCAAGCGCCTGTTCCAGGGCGCCCGGATCGATCTTGCCTGAGGCTCCTGGCAAGCCGATCAAGCCCAGGCCGTGGCCGAAGAAGCCGGGCGCGCCGGTCTCGTCCGTGCAGACGTGCGCGTGCTGGTGGGCGGCGACCGCCTCGAACGGCCGGCAGAGCGCCGCCAGCGACACCGCGTTGGAGGCCGTCCCCGAGGCGGTGAAGCGAACGTCGGCGTCCGCGTCGAGCAGGGCGCGTACGCAGTCTGCGGCCTCGGCGGTCACCACGTCCGTGCCGTAGCCGGAGGTGAACCCCTCATTGAAGTGAACCAGCGCCTCCAGCGCCTCGGGCGCAGCGCCGGCGGTGTTGTCGGAGGCGAAGTCGTAACGGGCCATGGGGGGAGCTAACGCACCAGCGGGCTGGGCGGAAGGGCCTGCGCGCCGGTCACGATCCGCCGGCGGGCTTGGCCGATGGCCCTCCCTGGTCCTTGTTGACCCGGACCGCGAAGATCACGTGGGCGCCCTCCGCGGGCTCGCCGTTGCTGGTCCATCGGTTGATCGCCACCGCCCCTGCAGTCTTGAGCGCGGCGGCGCCGAAGCCCATGCCGGCAGGATCCTCGGAGGTCACCTGGCAGCCACCGAGCTTGCCGGTCTCGTCGGCGACGCAGTCGAGCACCGCGCGGCCGGTGTTCAGTCCCGCCTTCGCCGCCTGGGGCGGAAAAAGATCGCCGCCCGCCGACGCCGCACTCACCCAGTCCGGATGATCGATCACCCGCTTGTCGGCGCGATGGCTCGGCGCCGTGAAATGGACGGCGATGTTCACCTTCACACGGCGCAGGTCCACGCCGTCCTCGGGAGCGACGTGGAATAGAGGCTCCAGCGAGCGCGCGGCGGCGGCGAAGCCTTGGCCCTTCGGCTCTTCGGCGTCGGTCAGGCAGTCCGTCAGGTCGCCGGCCTTGGTGAACGAACAGGCCAGGGCGACGTGTCCGAAGGCGGTCTCTGGCTTTGCGCCCTTCGGATAGGCGGCCTCGAGCTGGCCTTCCGTCGGGGCCCTGGTCCAGGGGACGTCGGCGGTGAGCGCGTAGGTGGGGCCGGGGGGCGCACTGTAGACGGCGCTGTTCGGGATGTGGCTGCCCGTCGGCGAGGTCATCGGCTCCTGGGTCGAGCGCCTGCCCCCCTGCATTTCGAAGTTTACGGGTATGGTGACACGGGAAATGACAGGATGCCCGTCGTCGGTCGCTGGCCGAAACAGGAACTTCGGGGTGAGGGCGAGGGCCGCGATCCCGAAGCCCATCCCTGGCGGCGTCTCGGTCTTCACCGAGCAGTCCTGCACAAGGCCCTGCAGGTCGACCTCGCACTCGAGGCGCACGCGCCCGCTCAGCTGCTGCTTCCAGGCCTCGACGGGCCAAAGGCCGCGCAGGTCCTGCTCGGTGGGCGCCTTGAGCCAGTCCGGATTGGTATGCCCCTGCGCCGGCGCGGCATGCGCCTGCGCGGCGCCGAGGAGAGCCGCCGCGGCGGCGAAGCCCAGGATCATACGCACGCGCCTCATTCGCCCGCGAGGCGGGCGCCCCCATGTCCCCTGGGGCAAGTCTAGTGGTAGACTCCCCGAACGCGCAACGTGGGGTGGAAGGCTCCCGCTAGAGCAGCGCGCCGTGGCAGTGCTTGAACTTCTTGCCCGAGCCGCAGGGACAGGGCGCGTTGCGGCCGGTGCGCTCCCAGCCGTCCGGCAGGGCGGCGATTGGCAGGGCCTGGCGCTGGCTGGGGTCGAGCAGGCCGACGGCGCCGCCTGAACCGACCTCGTTCTCGCCGGTGAGCGGGTTCATGTGCATCTCGACCAAGTCGCCGCGGGGCAGCGGCTCCAGCGGAGGCGCTTCCTCGAAGCGGATCTCCAGGGTCATCAGCCACTTGGTGACGTTGTGGCGGATGTCGTCCTGCAGGGTCTCGAACAGCGAGAAGGCCTCGGTCTTGTACTCATTCAGCGGGTCGCGCTGCCCGTAGCCGCGAAGGCCGATCACGTTGCGCAGATGGTCGAGGTGCATCAGGTGCTCGCGCCACTGTGCGTCCATCATCTGCAGCAGGATATTCTTCTCCAGCCCGCGCATGTGCTCGGGGGTGATCTGCACCTCCCGCTCGGCGTAGGCCGCGTCGACCGCCTCGCGCAGGCGCTGTTCGATTTCCTCGTTGCCGATGCCCTCCTCGGCCGCCCATTCGGCGATCGGAAGATCCAGGCCGAACAGCTCCTTGACCCGCTCGTTCAGGCCCTCGACGTCCCACTGCTCGGCGTAGGCCTTGGGCGGCAGGTGGCGGTTGACGATGTCGGCCACCGTGTCGCGCCGCATATCGGTAATCACCTCCGACAGGTCAGAGGAATGCATGAACTCCTGGCGCAGCTCGAAGATGACCTTGCGCTGGTCGTTGACCACGTCGTCGTACTTCAGGACGTTCTTGCGGATGTCGTAGTTGCGCGCCTCGACCTTCTTCTGGGCGGTGGCGATGGCCGAGTTCAGCCAGCGGTGGGTG
>FTGK01001289.1_pt1 | contig 30615 bp, 26 predicted proteins | sample 1640691 | NCBI WGS metagenome assembly FTGK01 (sample SAMEA3914789, study PRJEB12502) | metagenome | biome: forest; material: soil | place: Canada | collected 2011-07-03 | depth 0.3 m | reverse complement strand
CAGATCTTCTTCAACGTCGGCAGCGCGATCGGCTCCATCCTGATGGGCTGGCTGATGCAGCGCCGGCCGAGCCGCCTGATCCTGTTCATCTGCTACGCCGGCATCGCCATCTTCCTCTACGGCCTGGTGTTGACCGGGCGGAGCGTGACCCTGGCGTCCTGGGATGCGGCGATCATCGGCGCCTTCCTGCTCGGCGCGCAGTACATCCTCTACGGCCTGACGCCCCTGTTCTACCGGACCGAGAACCGGGGCACCGGCTCCGGCGCCTCGGTGGCGGCGGGCCGGCTGGGCTCGACCACGGCGCCGGTGTTGGGCGGCATGCTGGTGACGGCGGGCGCCAGCTTCGGCGTGGTCATGGAGTCGCTGCTGCCGGTCACCGCGGTCGCCGCGGCGGCGGCGATGGTGCTGATGTTCTGCAAGCGCGAGCAGGGCTGAGCCGCAGCGGAGCGGGGCCTCGCTGCGGCGCCGGTGAGGCCTATGCTGCACTGCATTGAAAGCCCCCGCGGGACGGCCTATATCGGACCTCCCTTCGCCGCCTGTGACGCGTGCGACGGCGGTCCGAGGGCCTAGATGCTGCTCACCATGATGAAGGCCAAGCTGCACCGCGCGACGGTGACCCAGGCCGACCTCGAGTACGAGGGCTCGATCGCCATCGACCGCGAGCTTCTTGAAGCGTCCGGCATCCTGCCGCACGAGCAGGTGGACGTGCTCAACATCACCACAGGCACGCGTTTCACGACCTACGCCATCGAGGCGCCGCCCGGCTCCAAGGTGATCGGGGTCAATGGCGCCGCCGCCCGGCTGGTGCAGCGCGGGGACAAGGTGATCATCGTTACCTACTGCCAGATCGAGGCCGAGATGGCCCGCAACTACGCCCCCACGGTGGTGTTGCTCGACGAGCAGAATGGGGTGAAGAAGGCGGCGTGAGCCTTCGCCGCCTCGCCCAAGCCTCCGCCGCCCTCGCGCTTCTCGCCGCGCTCGCCGCCTGCGGACCCGGCGGCAAGATCAGGCTTCCCTTCAAGCTGCCCCACCGCGACATCGGCTTCGACAAGGACGCTCTGGAGGGCGCCATCGACGCCGGCTTCGGCGGCGTCGGCACCTGCGTGGTCATCGACGACAGCAAGAGCGGGCGCGAGGTCTATCGCTACAATTCCTACGCGGTCTGCACCAACAAGATGCCGCCCTGCGAGACCTATGAGATTGTGGGCGACCTCATCGGGCTGGAGCACGGCGTGGTCGATGCGAGGCGGCCGCTGAAGTGGGACGGCACGCCCCAGCCGGTCGCCTCCTGGCAGCACGACGCGGATCTGAGGACCGCCTTCTCGGAGTCCATCGGTTGGTGGCAGGCGCGGATCGCGACCACCCTTGGCGCGGACAAGGTCCGCGATGAGCTGCGACGGCTGGGCTACGGCAACGGCGAGGTCGGGAGCGCCCTGGACAAATTCTGGATGGGCCCTGCGGAGGGAGGCCAGCTGGGCCTCTCGACGCGGGAACAGGCGGAGTTCCTGCACCGGCTCTACGCCGGCCAGCTGCCGGTGAAGACGCAGAGCGCCGAGGCGATGGAGGCCGCGATGGCCGGTGAGACCCGCGGGGCGGCCCAGATCAGCGGCAAGGGAGGGGACTGCGCCACCCTCTCCGACTCGTCGCGGCAGGTCGCCTGGTACGTGGGCCGGCTGAGGTCGGGCGCGCGCGACTGGACGTTCGCGGCCTCCCTGGAGGGCGATAGCAAGAACGCCATGCCGGGGATGGAGCTGCAACATCGGGTCAAGACCGCCTTCGCTCGGGGCGGGCTGTGGCCGGCGGCGTCCTGAGGAGAAATAGGATGCGCGTGGCGACCTCGGGCCTCGCCGCCCTCGCGGCGCTCGCCGCAGCTTGGCTCGCGGCTGCGCCCGCGCAAGGGGCGGACGATCCGGACGTCCTCTGGAAGATCGTGCACGGCCAGTGCGCCCCGCGCCAGGCGGCGAGCCTGAACCCGGCCCCCTGCGCCTTCGTCAGCCCGCCGCGCGCCCAGGGTCTCGGCTATGCGGTGCTGAAGGACCGGGACGGCGCCACCCAGTACCTCCTGATCCCGACCGATCGGGTCACCGGCATCGAGGACGCCCGTCTGAGGCGGCCGGGCTCCGAAACCTATATCGAGCGCGCCTGGGCATTCCGGACCTTTCTGTTCACCCGGCTCGGGCGCACCTTGCCGGACGCCGACGTCAGCCTCGCGATCAACTCGCAGTACGGCCGCTCGCAGAACCAGCTGCACATCCACATCGATTGCGTCCGCGCCGACGTCCGCGACGCCCTGAAGCGCAACCAGGCTTCGATCGGCCCCGAATGGCGGCCTCTGCCCGAGCCGCTCGCCGGCCACGCCTATTCGGCGATGGCCATGCCGGCGAAGGACCTGGAGCGCATCAACCTGTTCCGGCGCCTGGCGGGCACGGTCCCGGCCGGGGGCATGGGGCTCCAGACCCTGGTCGTAGTGGGGGCCACCCTGTCTTCGGGCGAAGCTGGCTTCGACGTCCTGATCGACCGCGCCGACCTGCAGGCCGGCGACCACGCCAGCGGCGAGGAGCTGCAGGATCACGACTGCGCGGTGAAGTCGGATCAGCCCTGAACAGGGTGAGCGGTGCGCTCACCACGTCTTGAAACGCGGTGTTAATCGCGCCGATGTACCTCCGCGTGTATCGGGGCGGGGCGCTCGCTCAAGGAGGGCGCCGATGTGGATCACGGTGTTCAATGCTCTGCGGTCGGCGGAAACCGATCCACCCCGCTCGGGCGCCCCGGCGCAATGCCCCCATCCGAGCGAGTGCCTGAGGTTGCCGCTCGAGGAAACCAGAAGCTTCAGCGATCGCGGCTCGACCGAGCGCATGCTGCTCGACCGATACCGTCGCCTGATGGCCCGGCAATGCGCCTGCAACCGCATCGGGTCCTGCTGACCTGGGAGACCACCGAGGGGACATGACCGAGACCTTCAATCTGCCGGCCGACGACGGCGAACCCGTCAGTCTTGCCGTGATCAGCTGCTCGGGGGAGTGGCGACTGGTCACGCGCCGCCGCCAGTTCGGCCACTTCCATCACCGGTCGAGCGCCTGGGCCGTGGCCGTCGAGCTGGCCAAGGAGGTGGAAGCCTCCGGCAGAGTGGTGGAGCTGCTGATCCAGGGCGAAGGATCCGACTTCGCCCTGAACTTCGTCTATCGCTCGCCCGTGCTAGCCGCGGCCAGCGCCTAAGGCTTCTGCAACGGCGTCCGCGCCCGGCCCTAGCACCAGGTGCGCCACGCCCGGCGCAGGCCAGGCGAGGCCCCGTACGCCCAGGCGTCGGAGCGCCGGCTCGTCCACCTTCGCAGGATCCTTCAGCTCCAGCCGCAGCCGGCTCGATGCGGCCTTCACGCCGGCGAGGTTGCTCGTCCCGCCCAGCGCCTCGAGGAGGGTGGCGGCGTCCAGAGCGCGGACCGGTGGCGGCTGAGGGTCGGCCAGAGCGGTGCGGATCTCCTGTGCGGTCTGATCGGCCTGAGGTCCAAGCACCACCTGCAGGTCTCGCGGCGATGGGCGGACCAGGCCGCGGGCGCCGAGCGCCTTCAGCGCAGCCTCGTCGATCCTGCCCTGGTCGGCCACCACCAGTCGCAGCCGGGTGGTGCAGGCATCGACCGAGACGAGGTTGGCGGCGCCACCGAGCGCCTCGACGAAGGCGCCGGCGCGGCTCGACCCCGCGGCCGTCGCCGTCGCCGTCGCCGGCATCGCCTCCGCCCGCTCGCGCCCAGGGGTCTTCAGGTCGAACCTGGCGATCGCGACGCGGAAGAGGCCGTAATAGAGCGCGAAATAGCCGGCCCCGATGGGCGCAAGCAGCCAGGGCCGCGTCGCCCGGTCGAAGTTCAGGAGGTAGTCGAACACCCCCGCCGAGAAGCCGAAGCCGAGGCGCACGTGCAGGGCGTCCATCAGCGCCATCGAAAGCCCCGTGAGCAGGGCGTGCAGGGCGTAGAGGGCCGGCGCCAGGAACATGAAGCTGAACTCGATCGGCTCGGTGACGCCGGTCAGGAAGCTGGTCAGGGCGAGCGACAGCAGCATGCCGCCCACCGCCTTGCGCCGCTCCGGCCGGGCCGCGTGGTACATGGCGAGGCAGGCCGCGGGCAGGCCGAACATCATCACCGGGAAGAAGCCGCTCATGAACGCCCCGGCCGAGGGATCGCCGGCGAAGAAGCGGTTCAGGTCGCCCGTGGCGCCATGGAAGTCGCCGAGGATGAACCAGGCGATGTTGTTGAGGATGTGGTGCAGGCCGGTGACGATCAGGAGCCGGTTGAGGACGCCGTAGACGAAGAGCCCGAGCGGACCGGCGGTGACGACCAGACGGCTCAGGCCATCCATCCCGCCCGAGAGCATGCCCCAGCCGAGGCCAAAGGCCAGGGCCAGGGCCAGGCCGGCGAAGCCGGAGACGATGGGCACGAAGCGCCGGCCGCCGAAGAAGGCCAGGTACTCCGGAAGCTTCATCCCCGAGAAGCGGTTGTAGAACACACCCCCGATAAGGCCGGAGAGGATGCCGAGCGGCACGCCGAGGCGGAACATCGCCTGCGCCTTGAAAGCGGCGTTGGCCAGGTCGGCGGCCTTGCCCGTCATTCCCGCCGCAGCCTCCGGCGGCGGATGGATCAGGGCCTCGGCGCCATTGGTCGCCACGAGGAAGCAGACCGCCCCGGCAAGGCCGGCCGCTCCATTGCCCTCGCGCGCGAACCCGACCGCCACGCCGATGGCGAAGAGCAGGCCGAGGTTGTGGAAGATGGCGTCTCCGGCGGCGGCGATCAGCGGGCCGACCTGGTGCAGGCCAGGGACGAAGGCGAGGTCCGGCTGGCCGAGCCTCAGCATCAGTCCCGCCACCGGCAGGACGGCGATCGGCAGCATGAGGGCGCGGCCGAGCGGCTGCAGGCTGGAGAGGCTGAAGCGGAGCGTCATGAAGAGACTCCTTCCGGCTCGCGCAGGCCAAGCGCGCGGACCTCGGCGGCGGAAGCCTGGGAGCAGGCGCGGTCGGCCAGGTCACGGCAGGCCTCCAGCGTCAGGGTGCGGACCAAGCCCTTCACTGCCGGGACGGCGGAGGGCGCGGCGGAGAGTTCGGTGACGCCGAGGCCGATCAGGATCGGCGCCGCGGCCGGGTCGGAGGCCAGGCCGCCGCAGACTCCCACGGGGCGGTCATGGGCGCGGGCTCCCTCGGCCGCCTGGCGGATCAGCCGCAGCACCGCGGGATGCAGCGCGTCGACGTCCCCGGCCAGTTCCGGATCCGTCCGGTCCATCGCCAGGGCGTACTGAGCGAGATCGTTGGTGCCTATGGAGAGGAAGTCCGCCTCCGCGGCGATCAGATCGGCGGTGACCGCGGCGGCCGGAGTCTCGACCATGACGCCGAGCTGGAATGGCTCGACGCGCCCGATCTCGCGCGCGGCTTCGTCCGCCAGCCGGCGCACGGCGCGCAGCTCTCCGAGGCTGGCCACCATGGGGATCATGATCCGGCACTGTCCCGCCGGGCTAACGCGGAGCACGGCCCGCAGCTGGGTCTTCAGCAGCTCCGGATGGCGCAGGCCGACGCGGACGCCACGCAGCGCCAAGGCCGGATTGTCCGCAGGCGGCAGGCGGAGCCAGGCGGCGGGCTTGTCGGCGCCGACGTCGAGCGTGCGCACGATCAGGGGACGGCGGCCGAAAGCGTCGGCGATGGCCTGGCAGGCCTGGACCTGCTCGTCTTCCGACGGGGGCTCGGCGCGGTCCAGGAACAGGAACTCGGTGCGCAACAGGCCGCAGCCTTCCGCGCCGTTGGCCACCGCCGTCTCGGCGTCGGCGAGCGAGCCGGCGTTGGCGAACACCTCTATGCGCACGCCGTCCGCGGTGGCTCCGGGAGCTCGAGCGGCTTCGCGCGCGGCGGCGCGGGCAGACGCCAAAGCGGCCGTCTGCCGCCGGGCCGAGGCGATCTCGTCCGGTCCGGGATGGGGGACCAGGGCTCCAGCGTCGGCGTCGAGGATCACCAACTCGCCGTCTGGGACGCTCAGGATCGCGTCGCCGGCCGCCACCACCGCGGGAAGCCCTATGGCGGCGGCAAGGATGGCGACGTGCGACGTCGGCCCGCCGCGGGCCGTGCAGAGCCCCGCCGCCTGGCCCAGCCCCGACATCTGCGAGGGGACCAGGTCCTCGGCCAGGACCACGGAGCCCGCCGGGGGAACAGGGGAGGGGGCGGCGACGCCGCCGAGGGCCAGAAGCACCTGGCGCTCCAGGTCGGCGAGGTCGGCTGCGCGCTCGGCCAGCCGCGGCTCGCCCAGGCTCCGCAGCAGCCTGATCTGCGCCCCCAGGGTTTCGCGCCAGGCGCCGCCGGCCCTCTGCCCGGCGGCCATGGCGGTGTCCGCAGCGTCGAGCAGCTCCGGATCGTCCAGAAGCTCCAGGTGCGCGGCCAGGATCTCGCCCTGCGCTCCTCGCGCCGAAGAGGCTTGGCGGGTGAGGTCGGCGCGCAAGGCGGCGAGGGCGCGGTGGAGCGCCGCCCGTTCCTCGGCGGGCTCGCCGCTGGACGCCGGCGGCTCGACCGGCGGCTGGACGAGGAGGAAGGCTGGGCCGACCGCGAGGCCGGGAGCCGCGCGCACGCCCTGGATGGAGCCGGCGCCGGCCCGCCCCGCGGCGGCCGGCGCTTCGCGAGCCTGGGGCGGCGGCGCGGCGTTGATCTGGCGCTCGATCAGTTCGGCCAGGGCGCTGACCGCCGCCTCGGCGCCGGGGCCCTGCGCCGACAGCACCAGCTCGTCGCCCGCGCGGGCCCCGAGCCCCATGAGCGCCACGGGGCTCCTTGCGTTGGCTTTGCGGTCGCCGAGCGTCGCCTCGACCTGCACCCCGAGGCGGCGGACCTCGGCGGCGATCAAGCCGGCGGGGCGTGCGTGCAGCCCGTGGGGGTGCCGGATTCGGACGGAGCGGCGCCCGGTCTCGCCGGCGGCCTCGGGAGGCGGTCTGGCCGCCGACGCGACCCTGGCGATCACCAGCAGCGGCTCGCCGAGCTGCACGACCCGGCCGGCGACACGGCTGGTGATGGTGAAAGCTTCGCTGTTGGTGACAAGGATCGGGCTGACCAGGCTCTTCGCCCGCTGCGCCAGGAAGTCGAGGTCGAACCGGATCAGGGGCTGGCCGGCGGCCACCCTGGCCCCCTCGCGCACCAGGGCTTCAAAGCCTCCGCCGGCCAGGGCGACGGTCTCCAGGCCGAGATGGACCAGGAGCTCCGCGCCCTCGACGCTGCGCACGGTGAGGGCGTGGCAGGCCCGGTGCAGCTGGATCACCTCGCCGTCACATGGCGCGCAGAGCACGCCCTCGAAGGGATCGATGGCCACGCCATCGCCCATCATGCCCTGCGCGAACACCGGGTCGGGAACCTCGGCCAGGGGGGCGGCCCAGCCGTGCAGGGGGGAGCGGATCTCGATGCCGGTCATGGCTCAGGGCGCTCCGGACGGCTCGAGCTGGATGTGGTCGATAGCCAGGAGGGGATCGAAGCTGGGGGCTGTGAACACCACGCAGAGGTCATGGCGGCCGGTTCGCGGCGGCAGGTGAAGCTGGATCGTCCCTCGGGCGCCAGGCGCCGGGACCGGGGCCACCGCGATCGGGTCGGAGAGGCAGGTGTCCTGGCGCACCTCGATCTCGCCGCCGGGTTCGCGCGGCGGCCGCACGACAGCGGTGTTGTGGGCCGGGTCGAGGCCGAAGACGAAGGGGAGGCGGGCGAAGCCGATCTCGACTCCCGCGATCCCGTCGAGGTCGGCCGCGGGCCAGATCCAGCAGCCTTCCTGGGGGTTGGTCAGATAGGTGCGGCCGCCAGGGCCCTCCAGGTTCAGCGCCAGCTTGTCGTTGCAGAGCTTCAGCTCCTGGCTCCTGCGGATGCGGGAGGGGGCAGGGGCAGGCGCGGCCTCGCTCCAGGTGTCGACGGGATCAGCGTGGAGGTCCAGGGCATGGTAGCGGGCGAACTGCGCCGGCAGCCGCTGCACGAAAGACCCCCAGTCGCGCCGCTCCGGGGCGGACCAGCCGATCTCGGCGACCGCGGCCGCGCGCGGGAAGGCCATGGCCTGCAGCTGATCGAAGGTGCGGATGTGCTCGCTCCAGAGCGCCGCCTCGAGCCCCAGGATGTGGCTGGCTGCCGCGGCGTCCGCCCCGGCAGGCATGGGCTCGAAGGCGTAGACGTCCTTCAGCGGCAGAAGATAACCCCGCCCCGGCGGCTGGTCGGCGGTCACCGCCTGCCAGTTGTCGAGATAGAGCGTCGGCGCCGGGGCCAGGATGGCGTCGTGGCCTGCGGCGGCGGCGGTCGCTGCGCCGGACACCCCGTGCCAGGACATCACCACCGCCTCGCCCGGAAGACCGCCGCCGTTGAGGATCTCGTCCCAGCCCACCAGGCGCCGGCCATGGGCTTTCAGGAACTCGGCCATGCGCCGGGTGAAGGCGCCCTGCAGGGCCGGAGCGTCGGCGACGCCCAGCTCGCGCATCCTCGCCTGCACCGCGGGCGAGCCGTTCCAGCGCTCGGCCTGCGCCTCATCGCCCCCCACGTGGATGTACGGGCTCGGGAAGATGGCCATCGCCTCCGTCAGCACGTCCTGGAGGAAGGCGAAGGTCCGGTCGTCGACGCCGAAGACGTAGGGGAAGCCGCCCCATTTCGTCTGATCTGTGGCCTGCGGCGCCGCGCCCGCGCCGAACTCGGGATAGGCCAGCAGGGCGGAGAGGGCGTGGCCCGGCATCTCGATCTCCGGCACGACGAGGATGTGCCGGGCTGCCGCGTACGCGACGATCTCTTTCGCCTCGGCCTGGGTATAGCTGCCCCCGTAAGCTCTTGGCCGGCCGGTGGCGGGATCGACCGAGTAGTCAGGCGAGCCCTCCGGCGGCCCGCGCCAGGCTCCCACCTCGGTGAGGCGCGGGTATTTTAGGATCTGCAGGCGCCAGCCCTGGTCGTCGGTCAGGTGCCAGTGCAGCACGTTCAGCTTGTGCACGGCCATCCAGCCGATCAGCCGGCGGATCTGGGCCGGCGTCTGGAAGTGGCGCGCCGAGTCCAGCATCAGCCCGCGCCAGCGGAAGCGCGGCGCGTCGCGGATGGTCATGGGCTGCAGGGTGACCGCGCCCTTGGCGCCGTCTGCCGTCATCAGCTGCCAGAGGGTGATGGCCCCGTAATAGACGCCAGCGGCGTCGGGAGCCTCGATACGGACGCCCCGGGCGTCCACGGTCAGGAGATAGCTCTCCGGCGGTCCGCCGCGGGTGCGCACCAGGCGGACCGTGGGGCCCTGGCCCTTGCCGAGCGCGAGCCGCAGGCCGCGGCTCTGCAGGGACAGGTCGGCCAGCTCCCTGGCTGCGCCGAGATCGTCGGGCCGGGCGAGTATGGGAGCCCCATCGGCGATGACCAGAGGGGCGCCGGCTCCCGGCGACACCGAGGCCGGTTCCGGGATGACGTTCACCGTCGGCGAGGACGGCTCCGCGGCTGCCGGCGCGCCTGCGGCCAGCGCGGCCAGGGCCCCCAGGAAGATCCAGCGCCTTAGGCCCCCCAGCCCAGCCATGGATCAGCGGCCCTGTCCGGAGGCCTGCCGTGGGGCCGCGCCGGAGGCCTCCGGATCGGAGAGGCTGCGCCCGCCGATCCAGGTGTCGAGCACGTTCAGCTCGTCGTCGAGCAGGACGAGATCGGCCCGGAAGCCCGGGGCGATCCGGCCGAGCAGGTCGCCGAGGCCAAGGAAGGCGGCGGGATTGCCGCTGGCCATGCGGGCGGCGTCTTTCAGCTCCAGGCCCAGCATGCTCACAGCGTTCCTGACGGCGGTCGCCATATCTAGGTCCGAGCCGGCCAGGGTGCCGTCTTCGTCGACACAGGCGCCGTCCTTGACGGTGATCAGCTTGCCCTGCAGCCGGAAGCTCTTCTCGGACGAGCCGACGCAGGGCATGGCGTCCGTGGCCAGGATGAAGCGGTCCAGAGGCTTGCACCTCAGGGCGATCCTCAGCACCGCCGGATCCACGTGCCGGCCATCGACGATCAGGCTGCACCAGCTCGCCTGGTCCTCCAGGGCCGCCCCGACCACGCCGGGCTCACGGCTGGTGAGGGGCGACATGGCGTTGAACAGATGTGTGAAGCCGGTGACGCCGTGCTCGAGCGCCGTTCGGGCGGTGGCGTAGGTCGCGTTGCTGTGACCGGCCGAGACGATGACGCCGGCGCTCGCCAGGCGACCGATCATCTCCATGCTGGTGGTCTCGGGAGCGAGGGTGACCAGGGTCCGGCCGCTGGCCAGGGAGGTCAGCAGCTCGAACGCCGCCTCGTCGATCTGGCGCAGCTTGGAGGCCTGGTGGATGCCCTTGCGCCGGGGGCTGAGGAAGGGCCCCTCGATGTGGATGCCGAGCAGCCCCGGCACCCCCTCGGCCATGGCCTGCCGGGTGGCGGCGATGGCGGTCTGGACCGTCGCCAGGTCGTCGCTGATCAGGGTGGGCAGGAAGCCGGTCGCCCCGAAGCGGCGGTGCGCCGCGCCGATGCGCGCGATCGCCTCGACGGACGGATCGTCGTTGAACAACACTCCGCCGCCGCCGTTGACCTGCACGTCGATGAAGCCGGGCAGCAGCAGGGCGCCCCGGAGATCGCGCTGCCGGGCGGCCGAGGTAAGCTCCGCGGCGGGCCCTACCGCCATGATGCAATTGCCGCGCAGACGGACGGCGAGACCCTCCTGGGGCCCCCGATCGGTCATCACCCGGCCATTGACCAGAACGACGTCCATCAAACCGTCTCTGTCACCTTGCTGAGGTGGGGCGGGTGGTCGGGATCGAGTCCGCGCGCCCGCGCCAGGCTTTCGGCGAAGCGGTAGAAGCTCTGCGCCTGGGCGATGGTCTGCAAGGCGGGATGCGCCTTCGGCGCCGGCAGGGGCTCGACGCCCTCTCCGCCGCGGCCGCCGGCGAGGAACACCGGCGCGCCCTGATCGGCGCAGGCCCGAGCGGCGGCCTCGACCCCCTCCAGGGTTTCGTCCGCCTGGGCGAAGGCGAGCACCGGGAACCCCAGCCGGACCAGGGCCATGGGGCCGTGGCGCAGCTCCGCGGCGCTGAAAGCCTCGGCATGCAGGGCGCAGGTCTCCTTGAGCTTGAGGGCCGCCTCCTCTGCGACGCCGAAGCCGATGCCACGGCCCAGCACATAGAGGCTCTGAGCGCGCGCCAGCGGCGCCAGCGCGGCGCTCCAGTCGAGCCGCCAGGCGCTTTCCAGCAGCGCCGGGAGGGTCTCCATCGCCCGGACCAGATCGTCGTCGCGGCTCCACAGGGTGGTCAGCTGCAGGATCGCCGACAGCGAGGCGATGAAGGACTTGGTCGCCGCCACGCTGCGCTCGGCGCCGGCGCGCAGGGGCAGCACCGCCTCGGCGGAGCGGGCGAGGGGAGAAGCCTCGTCATTGACCAGGGCCACCACCAGCGCCCCGGCCTGCGAAGCCGCGTGGGCTGCGGCCAGGAGGTCCGGACTGCGCCCGGACTGGGAGATCACCAGGCAGAGGGTCCCGTCCATGGCCGGGGCGGAGTCATAGACGGAGCTGACCGAAGGCGGCGACGAGGCGGTGAGCACGCCCAGGCGCATCTCCATGAGGTAGCGGGCGTAGGTGGCGGCGTGATCGGAGCTGCCGCGGCCCAGAGTCACCACCGCCCGGGGGGGCGACCGGCGCAGGCGCTCGGCCAGAGCAAGGACCACCGGCGCATTGGCCTGCAATTGGTCTCGGACCACGGCGGGGGCCTCGGCGGCCTCGCGGAACATCAGCGTCGGGCTCTCCAGCGGGGCAGCCGCGGAACTCAAGGCGCGTCTCCCGTCACGAGGCGGAGGTGCTGAGCTCGGCGACGAAGTCGTAGGCGTCGCCGCGGTAGTAGCTCTGGGTGATTTCGACCGGCCGCCCATCCCTGAGGAAGCCGCGACGTTCGATCAGGAGACCGGGCGAGCCCTCGGCCAGACCGAGCAGCTTGGCCTTCTCGCCCATGAACAGCACCGCCCGCAGCCGTTGCAGCGCCCTCACAGGGCGGGCGTCGAAGCGCTCGAGGGTTTCGTAGAGGGAGTCCTCCACGGCGGTCTCGCTGGGCAGGCAGAAGCCCGGCACTGTGGAGTACTCCAGGGCCATCGGCTCGCCGTCGGCGTAGCGGATGCGGTTGAAGCGATAGACCTGGGAGCCGGGGCTGAGGCCCAGCGTCAGGGATTCCTCGGGCGTGACGGTCCCGGAGCCGCGGCTGAGCCAGACGCTCTCGGGCCTGCGGCCACGGGAAATCATGTCCTCGGTGAAGGACGACAGCTTGGAGAAGCTCTTCTCCACCCGCGCTTCCTCGCGCGCGGTCACGAAGGTGCCGGCGCCCTGGCGGCGGTTCAGCATGCCCTCCTCGACGAGGGCGTCGAGCGCCTTACGCACGGTGATGCGGGAGACGCCGAATTCCTCGGCGAGCTCCCGCTCGGGGGGCAGGGCCTCTTCCGGCGACAGGCGCGCGTCGCCGATGGCGTCGCGGAGGGCCCGGCGCAGCTGCTGGTAGAGCGGAGCTCTGTCCTGCTCGTCCAGCGGTCCGATGAGCTCGGCGAACGAAGCCACCCTAGTGATTCCCTTCTGAGACGCGCCGGCCCCCTTGCACGGCGCAGAGGCATCTATGCCACATCACAAGACCATTTGCATATCAATATTCGATTGGTATCGGATTGGATCGCTTTTGGGCTTGCAATCGGTTTAGGTTTGATGACAGCTATGTCCCAGCTTGGGGTTTCCGGCTGCCTGGCGGTGCTTGCCTAGGTCCCTCTGGTATTGAAATGGACTTAGGCGCGCGACGCTCGTCAGACCGGCCGGTTTGGGGAGATAAGCCATGAATCTGCGTCGCCACATCCTAGTCGGAACGGTCAGTGCTGTCGCGCTGGCCGGCGTCGCCGCGCCCGCTCTGGCGGCCGACGACAACAGCGTCAGCGAAGTCGTCGTCACCGGCGTGCGCCAGTCGCTGGAGAAGGCCATCGAGATCAAGCGGCAGAGCGACGACCAGGTCGACGCCATCTCGTCCGCCGACATCGGCAAGCTGCCGGACAAGAACGTCGCGGACGCCTTGCAGCGGCTGCCGGGCGTGAACACCACCTCGGCGGCGTCGGGGGAGGGCGGCTTCGACGAGAACGACCGGGTTTCGATCCGCGGCACCTCGCCCAGCCTTACCCAGGTGACGGTCGACGGCCACTCGGTCTCCACCGGCGACTGGTTCATCCTCGACCAGTTCCAGACGGTCGGCCGCAGCGTCAGCTTCACCCTGCTGCCGTCCGAAATCGTGGACTCGACGCGGGTCTACAAGACCCAGGACGCCGCCCTGATGGAGGGCGGTGTGGCCGGCGTGGTCGACATCGTGACCAGGAAGCCCCTGAGCTTCGGCCATGACTTCACTTTCGAGGGACAGGCCCAGGCCGCCTACAACTCCCTGAGCGGCTCCACCAAGCCCCAGGTCGACGGCCTGATCGCTTGGCACACCCCGGACCGGACCTTCGGCGTCCTGCTCCAGGGCTTCTATGAAGAGCGGAGCGAGCGGCGCTACGGGCAGGAGACGCTCGGCTACAGCCAGATCACCGCCGGCTCCACGACGGGGACCGTCCATCCGGATCTGGTCAACGTCTGGGCGCCCAACCTGATCGGCTCCAGCCTGTTCAACCAGGTGCGCAAGCGCGAGGGCGGCGACATCGCCATCCAGTGGAAGCCGGACGACCGGGTCGAGTTCAACCTTTCGGGCTTCTATTCGAACCTCAACGCCACCAACCAGAACTACAACTACATGTTCTGGGGCTCGCGCGAGATCGCCCAGAACGCCCCCACCTCCTATTCGGTGAAGGACAACACCCTGGTCTCGGCGACCTTCCCGCTGGTGGGGCCGGGCATCTCTCCGGTCAGCACCGGACCGCAGGACGGGCTGGTGGTCGACAACATCATCCGCCCCGACGCCACCGGCCGCAGCTGGTACGTGAACCTGGACGGCAAGTTCCAGGCTTCGCCGAACCTCCTGATCACCACCCAGGTCGGCTTCACCCGCGGCATCGGCCATACGCCGACCGAGCCGGCATTCGAAGTCGACGGCCTCACCGGCATCTCCTACGCGGCCTCGGGCAACGGTTGGGCGGTCACCCCGACCAACATCAATCCGGCGAGCCCCGCGGGTCTGGCCAACGACTGGGCCTGGAACGAGACCTTCACCTCGGTGGACCGCGAGATCTACGGCAAGGTCGACGGCGACTTCCAGATCGACGATGGGCCGTTCAAGGACGTGCTGTTCGGCGTCCGCTTCGCCGACCACAAGCGGCAGGTGGACGGCTGGGACCGCGGCTGCACCCTGGGCGCCAACGGCCAATGCTGGTCGTCGCCGACCATGCCTTTCTCTGCGGTCAACCCGGCGTCCTATCCCGCGGGCTACAACTCCGGCGCCCTCGGCATCCCGGGTCTCCTGGTTCCGATCGCGGCCGATCCCTCGTCGGTGGTCAACGCCCTCAACGGCATCACCGATGGGGTGCACGGCCCGATCAGCTCCATCGTCCAGCCGCAGAACTACTACTGGCAGGGGGCCTTCAAGGTCACCGAGCAGGACTACGCCGGCTACGTCATGGCCCGGCTCGGCGGCGATCGCTGGCGCGGCAACATCGGCCTGCGCATCGTCGAGACCCGCGAGCACGCCTACGTCAACGTCTCCGACCCCGCCGGGACCAACGCCGCCGACATCACCACCTCGGCCTACGGCGACTACTACGTCAACAAGGTCGACCATAACTACCTGGACTTCCTGCCCAGCGTGAACTTCACCTTCGATATCCAGAAGAACCTGCTGCTTCGGGTGTCGGCGGCGGAGACCATGTCCCGGCCGGACTTCAGCGCCCTTGGGGGGACGGTGTCGCTCACCGACACCATCCTGACCGGCAACGGCGGCAATCCCAACTTGAAGCCGATCAAGGCCGCGGTCTTCGACGGCGCCCTGGAGTGGTACTACGCCCCGACCGCGGTGGCCGCGGTCAGCGTCTTCTATGACGACCTGTCATCCTACGTGAACTTCGGCACCTCGCAGGGCGTCTACATCAACCAGCTGCTGACGCGGAACGGCGGGGCGCCGGTCTATTCGACCTACAACATCTCCTCGCCGGTGAACTCCAGCGGGCGGGCCCAGGGGATCGAGCTGCAGCTGCAGCAGCCGATCGCCGCCGGCTTCGGCTTCCAGGCCAACTTCACCTACGTCGACTCCAAGGACGCCAACGGCGGCCCGCTCGTGGGCACCTCGAAGATCACCTACAACGCGGTGGGCTACTACGAGAACAAGTGGCTGAGCCTTCGGCTTGCCTACACCTACCGCTCGCACTTCTTCGTGGGCCTGGACCGCAGCGCCGCCGAGAACCAGGAGAACTACGGGACCCTGGATGGCTCGGTGGAGGTCAACGTCACGCCGAACGTCGCCTTCACCTTCGACGCCCTGAACATCACCAACAACCTGCTCAAGTACTACGCCCTCAACCGCACCCAGGTGCGCGCCGTCTACAACAACGGCATGCAGCTGTTCGGCGGGGTCCGGGTGAAGTTCTAGCCGGCGTTCCTCCCCTCGCGCCCCTTCCCTCGGGCGCCACTTCGGCGGAGCGGCTTGCCGCTCCGCCTTTTCCTTTCAGCCATATCCGAAGCGGCGGACCCAGGGCTCCAGCACCGGCAGCACGGGCGCGAGCTGGTCGGCATAGCCGCGCCAGCGGTCGAGGCGGGTGGTGGTCAGGCCGGCGCGGAGCTGCGGGGCGCTCGGGGTGCGCACGATCCGGGCGCGGGCGGTGGCGGCGACGTCGGCCATGGCAGGATGGAGCTCGATGCCAAGGAAGCCGGCGACGGCGCCCAGGCCCTCCTCGAAATCCTCGACCAGGGCCTCGTGGCGCACCTCCGCCAGCTGGAGCGGCGACACCCTGCGGAAAGCCTCCGCCAGCCGCATGGTCGCGTCGTAGGCCGCCGCCGTCTCCGCCAGGTCGGTGAAGGCGTAGGTCAGGGCGTTCATCCGGAAACTGCTGAGGAAGCAGCTCAGCGTCACGTCCCGGGGATCGCGGATCGCGAACAGGACGCGGGCCTCCGGAAAAAGCCGCGAGATCACCGGGAGGCTGGCTGTCTCCGCCGGCGCCTTGTCGACCAGCACCTTCCCCGCTGGGTCCACGCCGAGAGCGCGGACCTGGTCGAAGTAGCGGGCGCGCCAGGCGCCGATCTCATGCTCCGAAAGTCCGGCGAGGCGTTCGAGGCCCCCTTTCGACCCCAGGAACTCGGCGGCGGGAGCGGCGAGGGTGGGGGGCTCCTCCAGGGCGACGACGTCCGGATGTCCGGCCAGAGCCTGCTCCAGCAGGGTGGTTCCCGAACGCGGGAAGCCCAGGATGAAGGCGTGGACGCGCGGCTCCCCGGCCGCCGCGGCGACGGGACGCGCCGTCCAGTCTTTGGACGGCGCTTCGGCGAGCCAGTCGGCGAGCCGCTCCAGCCGCGAGACCGCCTTTTCGCCCGCCTGCGCCTGGACGGCGAAGTGGCTCCGCTGCAGAGCCTTACCGGCGGCGGCGGCCTCGAACGCCTCGCGGCGACGGCCGAGGCCGTCCAGCGCCTCGGCCCGCAGCAGGAGCAGGTCCGCCCGCTGCTCGGCCCCGAGCCGCCGGTCGCCGGCCAGCCGGGCGGCGCGGGATTCCGCGTCCTCCAGGGCGCCGCGGCCAATCGCGGTCCGGACCGCAAGCCATTGCACCTCAGGACGGTCCGCTTGGGCAGCTTCCATCGTTGCGGTGAGGCGCGCCGCCTCGTCCCATTGCCCCGCCTCCAGGGCGAGACGGGCGAGGTCGAACGCGGCATCGAAGCTCTCCGGCGCCTGCCGCAGCAGGTCCTGCGCTTCCGCCATCCGGCCAAGGCCCTGCAACGTCAGCGCCTTGCCTCGAAGCAAGGAGGCCGCCTTCGGCGCGACGGTGAGCGCCGCATCCCAGGCTTTCAGCGCGTCCTCGGCCATGCCAGCGGCGGCGAGGCAGCGTGCGATGTCGGCCCAGCACTCCGGGTCCCTGGGCGCAAGCATGGCCCGTCGGCGCAGAAGCCCGTAGGCCTCCTCGAAACGTCTCGCGGCCTGGTGCTCCAGCGCCTGGGCGCGCAGCCGCGTGGCTTCGTCCATGCCCGGTCCCCGGCCCCTTGCAATCAGGCCAAGCCTACGGCGGTATGGCGCCCGCGTCAGCCGCGCAGAGCGGCCGGGAGGACTGAATGGCCCTGGAACAATCAGAGCGCGCCGGCCCCGATCTGGCCGGCAAGGTGGTGCTGATCACAGGCGCGGGCAGGGGCCTTGGCCGCTCGCTGGCGCTCCACCTCTCGCGCCTTGGGGCAAAGGTCGGCGTCTCCGACATCGATCCGGACAGCTGCCGTCGTACGGCCGACGACGTCGCGAAAGAAGGCGGGACCGCCTGGTCCCTGCCGGCCGATCTTTCCAGCCAGGCCGGCTTCGAGGCGGTCGCCGGCGAGCTGGCCAAGGCCGCCGGCCGCATCGATGCGGTGATCAACAACGCCGCCCACCTCCGCTACGAGCCGCTCGAGCAGGTGACCGAGGAAACCGTCGACCTGATGCTGGGCGCCGGGCTGAAGTCGGCGATCTGGGGCTCGCAGGCCCTGGTCCGGCACATGGACCCCGAGCGCGGCGGATCGATCATCTTCATGTCCTCGCCGGTGGTTTTCCGAGGCTATCCCACCACGGCGATCTACAGCTCGATCAAGTCGGCGGTCACCGGGCTCATGCGGGTGCTGGCGGCCGAGCTCGGCCCCCGCAAGGTCCGCGTCAACGCGGTCTCGCCGGGCTCGGTGCCGACCCCCGGGGCCATGGGGCTGAACGACCCCAAGATCTACGAGCAGCGCGCCAAAACCATCCCTCTGCGCCGCATCGGCCGCGAAAGCGACGTCGACAAGGCCGTGGCCTTCCTGCTCTCGGATGAGGCCGAGTTCGTGTCGGGCACGGTCCTGGCGGTGGACGGGGGCGCGTCGGCGGCGCCCTAGCCTACCGCTATCAGTGCTTTCCCCGGCGGCGCTGGACCCTGGTCACCCCCGTCGATCCGGGCGACCTCACGGCCGACGAGCGAGCGGAGGCCCGGCGCAATGAGGATGCAGGCGTTCCGTGACGGAAGACCGGTTCTCCCCCGGTCCGGAGAGGCGTGAAGGGTGCGTCAGATCCCTGCGAGCGCTTCGGCGGGGACGGTCAGGATCGCCGGCAGGCCCAGGGCGCGCACCTCACGCCCCCTGCGGGAAGCTCCGGCTTTCCGGGGGCGGGTAATCCTGGGCGTCGACCATGACGAAGGCGATCCGGCATGGCTCCGCGCCCCGGTTGACCCACGCGTGGTTGGTGCCGCGCTGGACCAGGATGTCGCCGGCCTTCAGGTGCACCTCGCCCTCGTCGAGCAGCATGTCGATCTCGCCCGAGAGCACGATGGCGTAGTCGAGGGTCTTCGTCCGGTGCATGAGCGCGTGCCGTCCGCCCTGGGCGTCGCCGCCCAGGCCGAATTCCTTTTGAACCGTGGCGTCGTCGACGCTCTCCGGGGAGGGCAGGAAGTCAGTCACGCGGACCAGCGATCCTCCGGGGGTAGGGCCGATGGACGACGGCCGGAAGGTCGGCTCGTCGTATTGCGAGAGGTCCGCCGGGGTCTCGCTCGTGGTCCAGATCAGCGCGGCTTCCATGTTCAGCGCCGGACGCGAGACGGTGGTCGGGGCCAGGCCGTCCTGGATGATCAGGGCCTGGCCTTCGGCGTTCACGCCTGTGACGACACGGCGGATTTCAACGGTCACGGTGCTGCTCCCTCTGCTCGGAGGGGAGCCTAAGTGTCGGCGCCGTGGGGAGGCAAGCAGGGGCCCTTGCGCGGCCGCCACGGCGATTCAGCGTTTGAAAACGCTCCTGTGGATAAGCTTGGGCTCATGAGGGCCTCGAAGGCCCCACGGCCATAAAGGCGGGGTGTCAAAAAGATGCTGAGGTTCGCAGCCCTCGCGGCTGTCGGCGCCTTGTCGGCGGCCGGTGCGGCCCAGACCGTGGTCATGCTCGACCGCGCGGGCCATCCGCACGAGCTCCGCAGCACCGATACGGCCATGGCGGCGACCCGCGCGTCAGACGCGGGCGGTCCGCCGGCCACCGGCCATCCGGGCGAGGTGGCCAAGGCGCCGGACGGCCACTTCTGGGCCCAGGGCGTCGTGGGCGGGAAGGCGGTCCGCTTCCTGGTCGATACGGGCGCCACGGCCGTCGCCCTGACCTCCGAGGACGCCATCCGCCTGGGCATCGATCCCAAGAGCCTGAAGTACGGCTACAAGGTGATGACCGCCAGCGGCCAGGCCCGCGCCGCCCAGGTGAAGCTGGCCAGCCTCACCGTCGCAGGCGCGCGGGTGGACGACGTCGACGCCCTGGTGATCGAGAACGGCCTGCCATCCTCGCTCCTGGGCATGACCTATCTCGGCCGGCTGTCGACCTTCGAAGCCTCCAAGACCTCCCTGGTCCTCAGGCCCTAGGCGGCCTCGCGATCGGGGGGGCGGCTCACCGCCTCCAGCGCGCGCTCGATCACCTCGATCCCGGCGCCGGGGCGGATGGCGTCAACGGTGAGGATCCGCCGCCAGGTGCGTGCGCCCGGCCGCGCGTGGAACAGGCCCAGCATGTGGCGGGTCATGGCCGGCAGCTTCACGCCTTCGGCCAGCTTGGCTTCGACATAAGGCAGGAACGCCTTGACCGCCGCTTCGGGCGACACGTCAGGCCGGGGCTCGCCATAGAGCCGGCGATCCGCTTCGCCGAGCAGACCCGGTTCGTGATAGGCGGCGCGGCCGAGCATCACCCCGTCTACCCCCTCCGCCAGGTGCGCCTCCGCCTCGTCCAGGGACCGGACGCCCCCGTTGATGATGATCTGGAGCTGCGGCCGCTCCCGCTTCAGCCGATAGACCAGGGGGTAGTTCAACGGCGGGATCTCGCGGTTCTCCTTGGGGCTGAGGCCCTTCAGCCAGGCCTTGCGGGCATGGACCACGAAGGTGGAGACGCCCTCCGCCGCGCAGCGATCGACGAGGCCGAACAGGCTCTGCTCCGGATCCTGGTCGTCGACTCCGATCCGGCACTTCACCGTCGCGGGGATGCTCACCGCCCCCAGGATCGCCGCCATGCAATCGGCGACCAGATCGGGCTCCCGCATCAGGCAGGCGCCGAAGCGGCCGCTCTGAACCCGGTCCGACGGGCAGCCGACGTTGAGGTTGATCTCGTCGTAGCCCAGGTCCTCGCCGATGCGCGCCGCCTCGGCCAGCTCGGCCGGGTCGCAGCCGCCCAGCTGCAGCGCGACGGGATGCTCGAAGGCGTCGTACCCCAGCAGCCGCTCGCGATCGCCGTGGATCACAGCGCCGGTGGTCAGCATCTCGGTGTAGAGCAGCGCCCGCGCGGACAGCACCCGGTGCAGCGCCCGGCAGTGCCGGTCCGTCCAGTCCATCATAGGGGCGACGCAGAGCCTGGCTGCGGAGGTCGTGGGCATGGCGCGGCTGTCTACGACATGAAGGGGTCGTTTCGCCAGCGATGCCCCTCCAGAGGGCGGCCGGTTGCGATCGATCAGCTTGTCGAGATCGGGTTGGACAGGGCGCCCAGGCGCGAGATCGAGACCTTCATGGCGCCGTCGAAGCCGACGAGGTTGGCGCGGGTGACCCCGGGAATGTGCGGCGCGGCGGGCTCGTCCAGGTCGCCGCCGACGGCTGTCCCCATGGAGACCACGTCGCCCGGCAGGAGCTTCCCCCTTCCGCCGCCCGTCGCACCCGTTACGACCGAGATGTTGGACGATCCGGGCCGCGCCAACTCGATATGCGAAGTGGTTCTATGCGGGATGCGAAACCGAGGCCGTCGCGGCGAAGAGGACTCCCGCATCTCGCGCGCCGTCCCCACTTCTGAGATGATGGGGCAGGGGCGAAGAGCATGTCGCCGGGCGGTGGCCCGGCATGGAGGCCTTCTATGTTTACCCGTTCGATCGCCGTGAGCCTGGCCCTGGCGGCCGGGCTCGCCGCCGCGTCCGCGCCGGCCCAGCCCAAGCCGCCCGCCCAGACCAGCTCGCAGTGCTTCCTGTCCCGCGACTGGTCCAGCTGGCGGCCCAGCGCAGACTCCAAGTCCATCTATCTGCGCGTGGGCGTCAGCCAGGTGTTCCGGCTCGACCTCGCCTATGCCTGTCCGCGGCTGCAGCAGCCGACCGCGCGGCTGATCACCGAGATCAGGGGCAGCGACTGGATCTGCCATCCGCTCGACCTCGACCTCAAGGTCTCTGACGGCTTCATCCCCGAGCCCTGCATCGTGAAGGGGCTCACGCGGTTGACGCGCGACGAAGTCGCCGCCCTGCCCAAGACCTCCCGACCGTAGCGAGGGGCTCGATCGCAAGCCTGCAGGGCTGATCGAGCTACATCTCGCCCCAGCGGCGCAGGAGGTTGTGGTAGACGCCGGTCACGGTCACCACGGCGTGATGGTCGTCGGGCATCTCGGCGCGGATGTCCTGGATGGCGCGGTCGAGGTCGTATAGCTCGCGCCTCTGGCCGGCGTCGCGCACCATGGACTGGGTCCAGAAGAAGGAGGCCCAGCGGGCGCCGCGGGTCACCGGCTCGACCCGGTGCAGGCTCGTCGCCGGATAGGCGACCAGGTCGCCGGCCTCGAGCTTGAGGCGCTGCTCGCCGTGGGCCGCCTCGATGACCAGTTCCCCGCCCTCGTAATCGTCCGGCTCCGAAAGGAAGAGGGTGGAGGAGACGTCGGTGCGCATGCGCACCAGGCCGGGGGCGAAGCGGACGGCGTTGTCCACGTGCGCCTTGAACTCCATCCCTGGCTCATACCGATTGAACAGAGGTGGGAAGACCCGCATCGGCAGCACCGCCGAGACGAAGGCCTCGCTGCGCCCGAGAGCGGTCAGGATGACCTGGCCGAGCTCACGCGCCGCCTCGCAGTCCTCGGGGACCTGTAGATTGTGCTTGGCCTTGGCCGACTGTTCCCCGGCCGTCACCCGGCCATCGACCCAGGGCGCCGCCTCCAGCACCTGGCGGAAGTGGGCGACCTGGTCCTTGCTCAGGACCTCGGGAATCCGGACCAGCATCAGAATTTGGCCCCGAGGGAGACGATCAGGGTTCGGCCCGGCGCGGGAACGGCGCGGTTGGAGAAGACCTGGGTGTAGTTCAGCCTGTCGGTCAGATTGGCGGCATTGAGGGCGACGCGATAGCGCCCTGTCTCATAGGCGACCACCGCGTCCACCGAGAAGGTGTGGGGGACATAGGCGATCTTGGTCAGCCCCGCGGGTCCCACGGTGTAGCCGGTCGGATAGCCGTCCTGGTAGGTGAGCCCGCCGCCGACCGAAAGCCCCATCAGAGCCCCGTTAAAGGCGTAGTTGCTGAACAGGGAGGCCGAGCTCTTCGGCGTCAGCAGCACCTGGCGGCCGATCACGTAGCTGTTCAGGACCGGCGTCGCCGCCGGGGCGCCCACGGGGCAGGGGAGGCCGGCGGCGCCGCAGGTGGAGAAGGACTGGTCGATCCGGCTGTCGAGGTAGGCATAGGCCGCATTGACCGTCCAGCCGGGGGCGAGGCGTCCCGTCAGGCCGAGCTCGAACCCCTTGATGGTCTGCTTCTCGCCCGACTGCGCCTGGAGGAACCCGGTCGAAGGGTCGGTCTGGGTCGCGTTGTTCTTCCTGATGTAGAAGGCGGCCGCGGTGAATGACGCCCGGCCGCCGGGGAGGCCCAGCTTGACGCCGGCCTCGTAGCTCTCGTTCTTCTCGGGGTCGAGGTCAGAGGCGGTGGCGGCGATGCCGGTGGCGTTGGCCACGATGGCTGTGCCCTGCGGCGTCGCCGACTTGCCCCAGGAGACATAGACCGTCTGCAGCGGCGACGGCTCGAACAGCAGGGCCACGCGAGGATTGGTCAGGTCGGAGTTGGACTTCAGCGGGGTGAAGGTCCCGGCGACGGTCGTCGTCGCATAGGCCGCGCGGTAGACGTCCTCACGCACCGACCCCAGGATCGACCACTGCGGGTTCAGCCAGACCCGCGCGGTGGCGAATCCCGCGTAATCCTGCGCCTCCCCGGTGGCGAGACGGACGGTGGTGGAGGTCGCGGAGGTCCCGGCGAGGTTCGAGGGCGTCGGGTCGATCACGCCATAGCCGGCTGGCGCGGTCGGATCGGGGTGCAGGATCGGACGCGGGATCAGGTTGCGGGCCGCGATGCCGGGCGGGAGGGTGTAGGCGTAGAACTGCCGCCGGTTGCTCTGGTAGTTGGCGTCGAAGCCCAGGATCAGCTCCGATTTCAGGCCCAGCAGCGGCCCGTCATATCGCGCGGTGGAGACGTCCTGCAGGCCCCAGGCGTGTTGCCGGTAGGGCCCCGAGCCGCCGTAGCCGCCATAGGGCTCCGTGGCTGGATCGCCGTCGAAGAACGCAGCCAGGCAGGTCGCCGAGCACTGATCCAGCGTCGAGTATTGGAAGTACCGGTCGTAGACGGCCGCCCGTCCGTCGCTGGTGAAGGTCCATGGCCCCGCCTCTCGGATCATGCGTGCAGTGAACAGGTTGACGTTGGTCCGGTCGACGTCGCCTTGCAGGCCCAGGAAGTTGGACCGCGGGACGCCGTACTCGCTGGCCGGCTCCGCGATCAGCTGGCCAGGCGGCTGCAGGATGATGATGCCGTAGTCCGGGACGCGCTCGTCATGCTGGTGCAGGTAGTCGAGCGTAATCCGGGTCGGGCCGCCCAGCCCCAGCACCAGGGACGCCGCCGCGCCCCAGTGCCTGGAGCGGACCACGTCGCGGTCCTCGGTGTGGTTGCTGTTCCCGAGGAGGTTGATGCGCAGGGCGGCGTTATCGCCGAGCTCACGGTTCAGGTCGATCGCGCCGCGATAATAGTCCGCGCTGCCCGCGGAGACCTCGGCTGAGGCCTCGTCCCCCATGTGGGCGCTCTTGGAGATGACGTTGATCACCCCGCCCGTGGTCCCCCGCCCGAACAGCGCGCCCGAGGGCCCCTTCAGGACCTGGACTTCCTGGTCGTTGAACGAGTCCCGGCTGTAGACGCCGAAGTCCCGGAGCCCGTCCAGGTAGATGTCGTTCTGGGCTTCCTGGCCGCGGATGCGGAACTGGTCGCCGTTGAGGGTGCCCCCTTCGCCGATCGAAACGGTGATCCCTGGGACGTTGCGCAGCGCCTGCTCGAGGGTGACGATCTTCTGCTGCTGCAACTGCAGGCTGGAGATTACATTCGCCGTCTGCGGCGTGTCCTGGAGGGTCGTCGGCAGGACCGCGAGGTCGGTCTTGTCGCCAAGCCCGCCGGGGCGGGCGGTCACCACCACGCCGGAGACCTCCTTGGGGGAGTTGAGCGCCAGCTCCATGGGCGCCTCGCCCGCGAGAGCCCGGGGCGCGACGCCGGCCATCAGCACGATCGAGCCCAGCATCTGCCAGGCCAGCGAGCGTCCGCCGTCCCGCCCCCTCGTCACCACGCCCGCTTCCCCGCTGTTGCAAATGAGATTGCGAGTCGTTCTTAGCGTCCGGGCTTAGGGTGGCAAGTCTTTTTGCGAGCGGTTCGCAAATCAGTCGGTGACCGAGGCGGGATCCGGCTCGCGCAAGGCGGCCTTGCGGCGCCGCGTCTTGGCCCAGACGGTCACGCCGGTGACGCCGAGCAGGGCGGGGGCCAGGCCGGCCAGGGTCGCGATCAGCTTCCACAGGAAGGAGCCCTCTCCTTCATGGACGTCGCGGTTCAGCCGGATCAGCTGGTCCCCGCCGGAAGGCCCGGGGCGCGATTGTACGCTCGCCGTGGCAGCGGCGGCGTCCGGCACACTCACGTTCAGGGGTGGCCCGCCGGGCTTCGCCACCTGGATTCGCCATGCCGGCGGGACGGGGCCTCGCGAGGGCAAGGTCAGGGAAACCACCTTGCCGCCGCCGGCGGCCGTGACCGCGGCGCTCGCGGCCTGATCGACGGTCAGCGCCGTGCGGCCGAGCGGCGGGGCGGCACGCCCGGGTGGGCCGCCGAAGCCGAAACGGGCTGGCGACACGGGCGCGCTCAGGGACGCTACCGAGCGCGTGAAGTCCGGGAAGGCGATCAGGGCGCCTGTCAGCGAGAGCACCGCCAGGGGGACCGAGATCCAGAAGCCGGTCAGGTAGTGCAGGTTGATCAGCACCCCTGGGCCTCGCCGCCATCGGAAGCCAAGGGTCAGGGGGCCCGCCTTTGGCCACCAGAGCCACAGGCCCGTGAGGCACGAGATCAGCATCAGCACGCCGAGCCACCCCACGACGGTCCGGCCAGGGCCGAACACGAACAGCTGGCCATGCAGGTCGTGCATGAAGGCCGAAAGACCGCTGCGGGCATTGCCGACCTCGAGCACCTTGCCGGAGGCAGGATCGAGCCAGACCGCCAGCTGGGCGCGGGGCATGCGCCGGCGCCCGCCGTCCCGGCCGCCCTCGCGGGGTCCGCGGCCTCCCTGGGCCTGGACCATCACCGGATCACAGCCGTGGAGCGGCAGCCGGATGGCGGATGCATGAGCGCGGCCGCCCAGCGCGGTCTCGGCGTTGGCCAGGTAGGCAGAGAGGGGCAAGGCGGCAGGACCCGAGCCGACGGCGTAACGACCGGGGTGCTCCAGGCGGTCCAGCTCCGGCCGCCAGACCAGCCAGCTGCCCGTCAGGCTGATCGGGATCAGGAGAACGAACAGGCCGACCCCGATCCACATGTGGACCTGGAACCAGAAGCTTCGCAGCCGGGCGCGGGTGGGTTGGCTCATCAGGTCCCCTCGAAACCGAGGCGCAGGCTATTGCGAGTAATTCTCAAAAGCAATGCGCGTGGCTCAGGTCGGCGTCACAGCCTGACGGAGCGCAGCCTCAGGGCGTTGGAGATGACACTGACAGACGACAGCGCCATGGCCGCCGCGGCGACCTGGGGGGAGAGCAGCAGGCCGAGGCTGGGATAGAGCGCCCCAGCGGCGATGGGCACGCCCAGGACGTTGTAGACGAAGGCGAGCACCAGGTTCTGGCGGATGTTGCGCATCACGGCCCGTGACAGTCGCCGCGCCCTGACCAGACCTGCAAGGTCGCCTCCCAGCAGGGTCACGGCGGCGCTCTCGATCGCCACGTCAGCTCCCGCGCCCATGGCCACACCGACGTCCGCCGCCGCGAGGGCGGGGGCGTCGTTGACCCCGTCTCCGGCCATGGCCACCACCCGCCCTTGCGCCCTGAGCCGCTGCACGACGGCGGCCTTGTCTTCCGGCAGAACCTCCGCGTCGACGTCGGCGATGCCGAGGCGACTGGCCACGGCCAGGGCCGTGGTCCGGTTGTCGCCGGTCAGCATGATGAGCCGGATCCCCTCGGCTGTCAGGGCGCGCACGGCCCCGGCAGTCGATGCCCGCACCGGATCGGCGACGGCGAGGACCCCGGCGATCCTGCCGTCGACCGCCGCGAACACGGCGGTGGCTCCCTCGGCGCGCAGCTGCTCCGCCTGATCTCCCAGCGGAGCGAGGTCCACCTGCTGCCGCGCCATCAGGGGCGCGCCGCCCAGGGCCACGCGCCGGCCGTCCACCCTCCCGACGACGCCCAGGCCGACGGGGGAGTCGAAGTCCGACGCTTCGACGAGGTGGAGTCTCCGCTCGTAGGCCGCGCGCAGGATGGCCTCCGCCAGCGGATGCTCGGATCCGCGCTCGAGGCTGGCGGCGAGACGCAGCAGTTCGGACTCGTCGAACCCTTGGGCGGGGACGATGGTGGTCACCGCGGGCCGGCCTTCGGTCAGGGTGCCGGTCTTGTCCAGCACCAGGGTGTCGATCTTCTCGAAACGCTCCAGCGCCTCGGCGTTGCGGATCAGCACGCCCGCCTGGGCGCCGCGTCCCACCCCCACCATGATCGACATCGGCGTCGCGAGCCCAAGGGCGCAGGGGCAGGCGATGATCAGCACCGACACGGCGGCGATCAAGGCGTAGGCCAGGCGCGGCTCGGGCCCTGCGATCGCCCAGCCGGCGAAGGCGAGCAGCGCCGCGGCGATCACCGCCGGCACGAACCAGCCCGACACGCGGTCCGCCAGGCGCTGGATGGGGGCGCGGCTGCGCTGGGCATCGGCGACCATCTGCACGATGCGCGACAGCAGGGTGTCCGCCCCGACCTTGTCGGCGCGCATGACGAAGGAGCCGCTCCGGTTGATCGAGCCCGCGATCACCCTGGCCCCGGCCTCGCGGGTCACGGGCATGGACTCGCCGGTGTTGAGGGACTCGTCGATCGAGGCGCGGCCCTCCAGCACCTGGCCGTCGACCGGGACCTTCTCGCCGGGCCGCACCCGCAGCCGGTCGCCGACTCCGATCAGGTCGAGCGCGACCTCCTCGTCCGAGCCGTCTTCTCGCAGGCGGCGCGCGGTCCTGGGCGCAAGGCCCAGCAGCGCCTTGATCGCGCCGGAGGTCCGCTCGCGGGCCCTGAGCTCCAGCACCTGCCCGAGCAGCACGAGCACGGTGATCACCGCCGCGGCCTCGAAATAGACGGCGACGGCGCCGCCGTGGCCGCGGAACCCCGGCGGGAACAGGCCCGGCGCCAGGAGGGCCGCGACGCTGTACGCGTAGGCGACCCCGACGCCCATGGCGATCAGGGTGAACATGTTGAGGTGGCGGCTGCGGAGCGAGGCCCAGCCGCGCTGGAAGAACGGGGCGCCGGCCCAGAGCACCACCGGCGTGGCCAGGGCGAACTGGATCCAGTTCGAGACCGTCGGCTGGATCAGGCCACGCTCTACCACGTGGCCGCCCATCTCCAGCACGAACACCGGCAGGGCGAACACCAGCCCGATCCGGAAGCGCCGGCTCATGTCCGCCAGCTCGGGGTTGGGTCCGGCCTCCGCCGTGATCTCCGCCGGCTCCAGAGCCATGCCGCAGATGGGGCAGGACCCGGGCCCCGCCTGGCGGACCTCCGGATGCATGGGGCAGGTGTGGATCATACCCGGGAGCGCCGGCGCGGTCGCGGGAGCGGCCGCTGCAGGCCTCAGGTAGCGCTCGGGATCGGCCACGAACCTGGTCCGGCAGCCCGCGCCGCAGAAGTGATAGGCGCGGCCGTCATGCTGGGCGTGATGGGGCGTCTTTTCAGGATCCACGCTCATGCCGCAGACGGGATCGATCGCCCGCGGCGTCCCCTCCGTCTGGTGGTCATGGTGTGCGTGCATCAGCGTCCTCGCTTGCGCGGGATATACCCAGGACGGGTATCTTGAGATACCATCAGGGGGTATACAAGGGGTCAGACGGAGACGTGCGATGCGACAGGACAAGCCCAGGCTGCTCAACCGCCTGAAGCGGATCGAGGGTCAGGTCCGCGGCGTCGCCCGCATGATCGAGGAGGAGCGCTATTGCATCGATGTCCTGACCCAGCTGCAGGCCGTGCGCGCCGCCCTGTCGCGGGTGGAGACGGAGATGCTCAAGGATCACCTCGGCCACTGCATCGAGTCGGCCATCGTCTCGGGCGACCAGGCCGAGCAGCGGCAGAAGGCCTCGGAACTGATCGCGCTGCTGGAACGCGCCGCACGCTAGCGGCCGCCGCCATCCTCTCTCTGGCCGCGGCAGGAGCCGCCCGGGCCCAGGAAAGCGCTGGCATGCCCGCCATGGCCGGCATGCCTCATGAGATTTCCGCGCCGCCTGAGGCGCCGCCAACCCCAAAGCCCGCCGACAGCATGGCCGGCATGGACATGGGGCGCATGGACATGAGTCGCGACGCCGCGGCCGGCGCGGGCATGATGGCCGGGGCGCTCGGCGCCTATTCGATGATGCGCGACGCCTCAGGCACGTCCTGGCAGCCGCAGTCCACGCCAATGCAGGGGATCAGCTTCGCCTCCGGTGGCTGGACCGGAATGATCCACGGCTTCGCGGACCTCGCCTACGACCACCAGGGCGGCCCGCGGGGCGGCTCCAAGACCTTCAGCGAGAGCATGCTGATGCTCATGGCCCAGCACAGGGCAGGGCCGGGGACCTTCACCTTCAGGACCATGGTCTCACTCGATCCGGCCATGGGCGCGCAGGGCTATCCGCTGCTCCTGCAATCGGGGGAGACCGCGAATGGGGTCGACCCGCTGGTCGACCGACAGCACCCGCACGACCTCTTCATGGAGCTGTCGGGGACCTACAGCCTCCCCGTCGCGCGGGAGACCTCGGCCTTTCTCTACGCCGGCTATCCCGGCGAGCCGGCGCTGGGGCCGGTGACCTTCATGCACCGCGTCTCGGGCATGGACGATCCAGCGGCGCCGATCAGCCACCACTGGCTGGACTCCACCCACATCACCTATGGCGTGGTCACCGCGGGCGTGGCGCGCGGCGCCTGGAAGCTCGAGGGGTCGGTGTTCAACGGGCGCGAGCCCGACGAGCATCGCTGGGGCTTCGACCCGTTCCGGCTGAACTCCTGGTCCGCCCGGATCAGCTGGAACCCGACGCCCGACTGGGCCCTGCAGACCAGCTACGGCTACATCAAGAGCCCGGAGGCGCTGGAACCCGGCGTCGACCAGCACCGCATCACCGCTTCGGCGACCTACAACCGGCCCCTCGTGGGCGGCGACTGGCAGACCACCCTGGCCTGGGGCCGCAACTACAACTCGCCCGGGCGGACGCTCGACGCCGTCCTGCTCGAGAGCGCGGTGATCCTCGGGCGCCACACCGTCTTCGCGCGGGTGGAGGACGTGCAGAAGGACGAGCTGTTCGCTGGCCAGGTCTTCCGCGTGGCGGAAGCGAGCCTCGGCTACGTCTACGATCTGCCGCTGGCCAAGCATGTGGCCCTCGGCCTCGGCGCCATGGGCACGGCGAACCTTGTCCCGGACTCCCTCAAACCTGCCTACGGCTCCAACCCGGTCGGGTGGATGCCGTTCGTGCGGATCAAGCTGAAGTAAGAGGTCCGGTTTCGACTACTTGGCTCACGCCCCCTTGAAAGCCGGCTTCCGCTTTTCGACGAAGGCGCCCATGCCTTCCTTCTGGTCTTCCAGGGCGAACATGGAGTGGAACAGGCGCCGCTCGAAGGTCACACCCTGGCTGAGGGTGGTCTCGTAGGCCGCCTCGACCATCTCCTTGGTCAGCATCACCGAGACCGGCGAGAGGGAGGCGATCTTCTTCGCCGCCTTCATCGCCTCCTCGAGCAGCTGGTCGGCGGGGACCACCCGGCTGACCAGGCCCGAACGCTCGGCCTCCGCGGCGTCCATCAACCGGCCGGTGAGGATCATCTCCATGGCCTTGGATTTGCCGACCAGGCGGGTCAGCCTCTGGGTGCCGCCTGCGCCCGGCGAGACGCCGAGGGTGATCTCCGGCTGTCCGAATCTGGCGGTGTCCGCAGCGATGATGAAGTCGCACATCATCGCCACCTCGCAGCCGCCGCCGAGGGCGAAGCCCGCGACCGCCGCGATCACCGGCTTGCGGCAGCGGGTCACCCGCTCCCAGTTCCTGGTGATGAAGCCTTCCTTGTAGGCGCTCACATAGGACTTGTGCTGCATCTCCTTGATGTCGGCGCCCGCCGCAAAGGCCTTCTCCGAGCCGGTCAGGATGATGCAGCGCACCGCGTCGTCGGCCTCGGCCGCGTCCAGGGCGGCCGTCAGCTCGTCCATCAGCTGATCGTTGAAGGCGTTCAGCGCCTCGGGACGGTTGAAGCGGATCAGGCAGACGCTTTCGGCCGTCTCGACGATCAGGGTCTCGTAGGTCATGCACTCTGCTCCTAGGCCAACTCGGCCAGCTTCCCGCGGATCAGGT
>FTGK01000717.1_pt1 | contig 31406 bp, 34 predicted proteins | sample 1640691 | NCBI WGS metagenome assembly FTGK01 (sample SAMEA3914789, study PRJEB12502) | metagenome | biome: forest; material: soil | place: Canada | collected 2011-07-03 | depth 0.3 m | reverse complement strand
CCCCGGCCCGGGTCCGCCCGCCCCGGCGTGCGCGGCCGACGATCCACGCCGCCGCCGAACGCGCCCGGCCCTCGAACGTCACTCTGCCGCCCGACGTCCTGATCCGGGTGTTTCCAGCCGAACCGGCCTGGCCGCCCCACTCCCGGGCGCCGCCTGGATACGTCCGCGCGGTTCCAGCGAGGCCAGCCCTCCTCAACTGACCCTGGCCATACTACTCGGCGCCACGGTCCGGCTCGAGAGAACCTTGTTCGCGCGCCATCCACAGCGCGGACGGGAACCGGTCAGCAAAGTGCCTCCCTCAGATCCTGGGGGACCCCAACATGAAATCCGGTCGCGTCGTCTGCATCCTGGCCGCTGCTGCGGCAGCGCTTTCCCTGGCCGCGTGCGGCAAGGGGGCCTCCACGTCCACAGCGGCGGCCCCGCCGGCGAACACCGTGCACTTCGTCAATTCGCCGGACAACGCCAAGGCGCCCGGCCTCGCGCAGCACTACGTCGACTTCTCCTTCGACTATCCCAAGGACTGGAGCGTCGATCCGGAAACCGGCACGGCCTCGGCGCAGAATTTCGTGAAGGTCGGCCGGGAGACGGCCGATCACATCACCACCGAAAACTTCGCCGTCGGCAACTTCAGTGGCAGCTCCTTCCTGATCCCCATGGCCCTGGGGCAGTTCGAGAACCAGATGTCCGGCTGGCCGGGCTACAAGCGCCTCAGCCTCGGCCCTACGACCATCAACGGACTGGCGGGCCAGCAGCTCGCCTTCACCGCCACGCCGGAGGCGAACGGCAAGCCGCTGAACATGTTCGGGCGGCTGGCTGTCATCCCGGCGGCGAACAACGGGACCGGTGTGATCCTGGTCATGCTCGGCACCGCCGCCGGCGGCATCAACAGCATCGACGACCTCGGAACCAAGGGGGAGCTGCCCGTAGTGCTGAGCTCCTTCAAGCTCGGCAAATAGGGCGAGGGGCGGCCGCGGCTCAGCCCGCGCGCCGCCGCGGCTCCAGCGGCTTTCGCCAGACGTGGCCGTCGAAGGCGAAGCCGGCGTCGGCGTAGAGGTTTCGCACGGGGCCGTTGCGGCTGGTCTCCACGATCCGCCCCAGGACCTCCAGGTGCGCGTCGGCCAGGCAGTCGAGCACATGCGCCATGAAGCGGTGCTCGACGTCGAGGCCGATGACCCGGCAACTCATCGCGAAGGCGGCGATCTCCCCGGCCTCGACGACGCAGCCGGCGACCAGGCCGTAGTCACCGAAGCGGTCCTTCGCCCGGGCTGAGAACACCCGCCCTTCGACCGCGGCCTGGGCCAGCTCTCCTGAAGAGAATTGGCGCCCGGTGGTGTTGAACTGGGTGGTGCGGGCGAAGAGCTCGGCCACGCGCTCGAGCGTGGGCGCGTCGGTTGGCTGTTCGAAGCTGGCGACCAGCTCCAGGGAGGCCAGGAACTCTGCCTTCCCGCCCGCGGTGGTGCGCTGCTGCTCGCGCGCCAGCTGGGCCTTCACCAGATCGGTACGCTGGGCGGCCTCGCCGCTGATCGACGGGACCTGCAGGCGCGGATCTGCCAGCAACTGGCGGCGCAGCCCATAGAGATCCTCTCCCCACACCTCGACCTCCGGCAGGGCCTGGCGAACCCGTTCACGCTCGACCGGATGATCGTCGACGAACAGGAAGGCGTCCCGCGCGAAGCCCAGCTCCTCGGCGATGGACGCGATGTTGGCCGCCTTGTCCTGCCAGTTCACCCGCCAGGTGACGAAGTCGTCCCGCGTCAGCAGCCGTTCAACCGGGTAGTGCTGGTCATACCGCCATAGCTCCCGCACCACGGCCTCGTCGTTCTTGGACACGCAGGCGAGCAGGATTCCCCGGCGTTTCAAGGACTTGAGCGCCTCGTGGATGCCGAACCAGAGCCCCACGTAGGAGTACTGGCCGCTGACCTCCGGGCTCCAGGCGAATGGCGCGCCCGTCTCCGCCAGCACCCCCGGCCAGAGCGTGCCGTCGAGGTCGAGGATCACGCACTTCTTGCGGTCGAGGGCCATGACCACGCCGAGCACGTCCATGTGGGCCCGCGCCGCCGCCGCCTCGCGGGCGTAGGGATCGGCTCCGACGGCGGCAATCAGGGGGCCCGCGTCAGGGATGATCCCGTGAACGGCCGCCTTCTCGGCCTCAGGACGCTGCAACATCCAGCCAGGCGAGCCGAAATGGGTGAAGCCCACCAGGCCGTCGTCGATCAGCCGCGCCGCTCCCTCGGCGTTCAGCGCCGCCGCTATGTCCACCACGTGCACATCGTCATAGCCGGCGGCGAGCTCCTCGAGCATCAGGTTCAGGCGCCGGAAGCGGCTGCGGTGGCCGTGCAGGCCCCGGTCCGCCAGCCCTAGCGGCTGCACCGTCGGCTCGGGCAGGTTGTCGATGAGGATCGGTCTCGCGGAGTGCGCCCTGAGGCCCTCGATGATGTGGCGCGCCTCGTTCAGATAGACCGCGGCCGGATCGCCCGCATGGTCGGCGGCCGAACCCATGGCCACCAGCCGGCGCGAGCGCAGGGCGCCGATCAGGATGGCGTCGTGCTCCCGCTCGGCCGCGAGGCGCAGATCGTCCGGGAAGCTCGCGGCGACCTTCACGTCCACCCCGCGCGCAGCTCCCTCGCGGCGCAGGAAGTCCGCCTCCATCTGCAGCTCGCAGTCGCCGAACAGCAGCACCTGGAGCCTGTGGCGCATCGGCCGCCCGAGATCTTCCAGGCCGCGGGCCTTGGACACCGCCCAATAGGGATCGCCACCCTCCTTCGCCTCGCGCCGCATGCGGTCGAGCGCCTCTCCGGGATCGCGGCCGTGGAGGGCGTGTAGCTTCGCCGCCACCTCCGCCGCTTCCGCCTCGGGGGTCTCCCCGGTTAGGACGCCTCGCTCCATCAGGGCGGCCAGGGCGCCGGCCAGGGTCTCTGCGTCGTAAGGGTGGCAGGCGAGCAGGCCAGGCATCTCGGCGGGTATGTCGCGAGGCTCTGCGAACCACTCGAGGATCGCCCCGACCTGGGCGTCGACCACCAGCCGGAGCTGGCTGACCGCGTGGAGAACGAGGACGCGCTCGGCGTCGAGCGGCGTCAGGTGCACATAGGCGGAGGTTCGGATCAGCATGGCGGAAGCCTCCGCCAGCCGCATTGCCTCTTGGTTAACGGTTTCTCTCTACCCCTCCCCTGTCGCGTTCGTGGGAGCCGCCATGCCGGGCCAGCCAGCGTCCTTGAGGCCGGGAGATGTCCTGCCGTTCTGTTCGGGCATGTCGGGCGAGGGCGGCTTCTATTCCTTCGAACAACAGGCGGGCCGGCCAGCGGTCCTGATCCTCGCCGGCCTGCGCTCACCGGCCGCGATGGAGCCCGTCACGGCCGCCTTCGCCGCGAGGGCCGACGCCTTCGCCGAGGCGGGCGCCGACCTCCTGATCCTCGCTCAGATCGGCGCTCCCGACTGGATCCTGACCGTCCCGCCGGACGGGATCACCCTCGTCCACTGCGCCGACCGCGGCCTGTTCGACGCCGCCGGCGAGGAGGCCGCCGTGCTCCTGGCCGACCGCGCCCAGCGGCTCGTGCTGCGCTTTGGCGGCGATCATCCGGAAACCGCCGTCCAGGCGGCGCTCGCCCTCGTCCGCGGCCTGCCCCGGGAGAGCCAGGGCGGCGTGTGCCCCGCTCCCGTGCTGGTGCGGCCCGGCCTGTTCGATCCCGAGATGTGCCGAAGGCTCATGGCGCGCTTCGAGGGCGGCGAGCACATGGACGGGACCGTGGCCTCGATGGATCCCTCGGGCGCGCTCTACAACAGGCTGGACGCCGACAAGAAGCGGCGGCGGGACCTCGTCCTCGAGCCCGACGAGCCGCTCCAGGCAGAGGTCGCCGCCTTGCTCTCCGAGCGCCTAGCGCCGGAGATCCGCAAGGCCTTCCACGCCGAGCCGGCCTTCCTCGACCGGGTGGTGATCGCCCGCTACGACGACACCGGCGGCTATTTCCAGCGGCACCGCGACAACACCTCGCCGCACCTGGCCTATCGCCAGTTCGCCCTGTCGGTGAACCTGAACACCGGCGACTACGAGGGCGGGGCCCTGAGCTTCCCCGAGTACAACGACGTCGCCTACAACCCGCCCGCGGGGGCGGGGATCGTCTTCTCCGCCTCCCTGCTGCACGAGGCGACGCCCGTGGTGAGAGGCAGCCGCTACGTCCTGCTCACCTTCCTGCACAGCGCCGCCGCCGAGGCCCGGCGAATGGAGCACCTCAGGGCCGCCTAGGGCCTCGGCGTCCTAATCCATCAGCTTGCGCGTGAAATAGGTCATCTCCAGCGCGATGCGGTGGGCCGTCTCGTGCAGGTTGGCCGAAGCCGCGTGGCCGCCTTCCATGTTCTCGTAATAGAGGAAGGGAAGGCCCATCGCCTGCATCCTGGCCGCCATCTTGCGAGCGTGGGCGGGGCTCACCCGGTCGTCCTTGGTCGAGGTCACGAACAGGGGCTCCGGATACTTAACGTCCGCCTTAAGGTTATGGTAGGGCGAGATCCTCTCCAGGAAGGCCCGTTCCTCGGGCGCGTCAGGGCTGCCGTACTCCCCGACCCAGGAGGCGCCGGCGCCGATCTGGGTGAAGCGGATCATGTCCAGCAGCGGCACCTGGATGTCGACGGCGTTCCAGAGCTCCGGGTGCTGCTCGAACTCGACGCCCATGAGCAGGCCGCCGTTGGAGCCGCCCTGGATGCCTAGCCGCCTGGGGCTGGTGATCCCGCGCGCGATCAGGTCCTTCGCCACCGCTGCGAAGTCGTCGTAGATCAGCTGCCGATGGGTCTTCAGCCCCGCCTCATGCCAGGCCGGACCGAACTCGCCGCCGCCGCGGATATTGGCCAGGACGTAGGTCCCGCCCCGCTCCAGCCACAGCTTGCCGATGGTCGAGGAGTAGTTCGGCAGCATCGACGCCTGGAATCCACCGTAGGCGTAGAGGATGGTGGGATTGGAGCCGTCAGCCTTCTGCCCCTTCGGATGCACCACGAAGTACGGGACCTTGGTTCCGTCGCTCGACGTCGCCTCGAACTGGTCGACGGCCAGGCTGGAGGCGTCGAACCGCGCCGGCAGGCGCTTCACCGGCTTCAGCTCCCCCGAGGCGGCGTCCGCCAGATAAAGGGTGGGAGGGTCCAGGAAGCTGTCGACGTTCAGGAAGGCGAGGTCCGAGCGGTCGTCGGTGTCCACCACGCTGACGGCGGCCTTGTCGGGCAGGGGGAGGGCTTGGCGGCTCCAGGTCCTGTCCGCCCCGCGGCGGAACACCAGGGCGCGGCCCTTCACGTTCTCGTAGGCCGCCACGACCACGCGATCCCTGGTGATCCCCACCTCCTCGATCGACTCGCGCGGCCCCGGCGTCATCAGCACTGAGACCGGACCGGCCTGGCCCCGGAGCAGGTCGTCGAGCCTGGCCGCGACCAGCGAGCCCTGGCGGATGGCCGGTGCGCCCGGCGCAGGCGTCCAGTCCTGCTGCAGGGTGAAGAACAGCTCGCCGCCGTTCAGGCCCTGGACCGCCGACTTCAGCGGCAGCGGCAGCTTCACCGCTCCCCTTGGCGTCAGCACATAGGTCTCGTTTTCGAAGAAGCTGATGGCGCGGCTGATCAGCACCACGCGCTGGCCGGTCTGGGCGTCAAAGACCGAAGAGGGCGTCACGCCGACGTCCTTGGCCGCGCCGCGGAAGACCTCCTGCGCCTCGCCAAGCGGCTGGCCGCGCTTCACCAGCTTGGCCACGAAGGCATAGCCGGACTCGGTCATGGTCCCCGGCCCCCACTCACGCGCGACCACCAGGGTGTCGGCGTCCAGCCAGGTGAGCTCCTGCTTGCCCCGCGGAAGGGAGAAGCCGCCCGGCGCGAAACGCGCGTTCGGCAGGTCGAACTCGCGCACCTCCACGGCGTCCTCGCCGCCATTGGATAGGTTGATCAGGCAGAGCTTCTGTTCCGGCTCCAGGCAACTGGCCCCCTTCCAGACCTAGGTCTTGCCCTCGGCCTTGGAGAGGGCGTCGAGGTCCAGCACGGTCTGCCAGTCCGGCGCCGCGGCCTGGTAGCCTTGCAGGGAGGTGCGCCGCCAGACGCCCTGCACGTGGGCCGTGTCCTGCCAGAAGTTGTAGATCGAGCCCGCGCGGAAACCCGGCATGGGGATGCGGTCGGTGGCGTCGACGATCTTCAGCGCCTCCCCGTGCAGGGCCGCGTAGCGGGGGTCCGCCTCGAGCAGTCCCAGGCTCCGCCGGTTCTCCGCCTTGGCCCATTCCAGCGCCCGCGGACTGTCGGCCTCCTCGAGCCAGAGGAAGGGATCGGAAGCGTCGGCAGTGTGGGACATGGGTTTCGGAGCAGGGGTCTGAGCTTGGGCGACCGACGCGCCGAACGCGCCGACGAGGAGGGCCATGAGGAGAACGCGCATGCCTGGTCTCGGAAGTGAAAATCGAGCGGTGGGCACCATAGGCCGGGCGGGGGCCGCGACAAGCCGGGGCCTTTCGGAAGGGTAAGGCCAAGCTTATATTTGACTACCTAGAGTCGAGATCATGAGCTTGATGAACATCGAGCCGGCGCAGAGGGGCGCCAAGCGCCTGATCGTCCGCGTCTTCCTCGAGGCGGTGTTCGGCGGCCTTGGGGTCTTCCTGTTGGCCGCGGTGCTGGCGCCACGCCTCTTCGACATGCACAACAACCTCGCCCTCCTCGGCGCGATCGTGGTTTGGATCGCTTGTCCCGTCCTGCTGTTCCTGCTGGTCGCGGACATCGCCGAGCGGCTGAAGGCCAGGAGGCCTTACCCATGAGCGACACGTCGGCGCGACGGCCCTGGCCTGGGTCCAGGGGCTCCGGGGGAGGCTTCCTGGGCCGGCGCGTGGTCTGGATCGTCGGCGCCATCCTGCTGGTGTTCGTCGCCCTGGCCTCCATCAGCGGCTGCACCCGCCAGGTGCATCCGGGCAACGTCGGGGTGCTGGTCAACAACATCGGCTCGGATGCGGGCGTGTCGAGCCACGCCCTCGGCGTCGGCATCTATTTCGTCGGCTTCGGTCAGCAGATCTACGAGTACCCGGTCTACACGCGCACCTACACCTGGACGCAGAACGCCGCGGAACAGACCCAGGCCAACGAGGAGTTCCAGTTCCAGGACAGGAACGGCTTGGCCCTTTCCGCCGACGTGGCCGTCGCGTTCTCAGTCGATCCGACGCGCGCGCCGAAGCTGTTCCAGAAGTACCGGACCTCGATGGAAGGGGTCATCGCGGGACCGCTGCGCAATGCCATTCGCGATGGCCTAGTCACTCGCGCCGCACAGATGTCCGTCGAGGAGATTTACGGCCCGCGCAAGGCGGAGCTGATCCGGCAGGCCGAGGGGGACGTGCGCGCCTACATGGCGCCATCAGGCCTTACTATCGAGCGGCTTTACTGGGCGGGCAACGTCCGCCTGCCGGAAACCGTCCTGGCGCAGATCAACATGAAGATCGCCAACGAGCAGGCCGCCTTAGCGGCCCAGGCGAAGGTCGCGCAAGCCAAGGCCGAGGCCGAGGCCGATCAGCAGATCGCGCTGGCCCGCGGCGAAGCGGAGTCGATCCGGATCCGCGGCGAAGCGCTGCGGCAGGATCCAGAGGTCGCGCGGCTGCAGGCCATCAACAAGTGGAATGGCGTGCTGCCCTCTGTGGTTGGCGGCGGCCAGCCCATCCCCTTTATCGAAGCGGGCAAGTAGAACGCTGTTGAAGCCAGGGAGTCAGGGACGAGGCGCCTTGATCGGCCTGGGATGCATCTGGGCCGGGATGCTGGCGCTCCACATCGTCCTGCGCCTGCACGACGTGGCGCTCTGGATCGGGTTCCCGCTGCTGTTCGTCCCGTGGCTGCTGCTCGGGCCGTCCAACTGGCTCGACCGCTAGGCCGCTCAGGCGCTCTCGAACACCAGGGCTGCGGCCGCACCGCCCGTGAGGAACGGGCCGCCGCGTCGGGGCGTGGCCGGCGCCGGCACCGCCGCTGGCGGATCGTCGTTGCTACGGCGGCGGGTCTTGTTGCGCTCGACCACGGCGGCGAAGTGCAGGATCCGGTGCTGCATGTCGGTCTGACCGGCCAGCTCCTTGATCAGGCGATCGAGGGATTGCGACTCTGGATGAGGTTGGGTCATGGCTCTCACTCCATGCCCCTCTCCATAGCACATCTGGCCTGCCGCCGCAGGCGTCGCCGTAGCGATTTCTCTCCGAAGCGGCGGCCAGAGGCGGCTTGCGGAGCCGCTGCTTCCGCCGCAGGGTCGCGGGCATGATGCGCACCGCAGGGGTTATCAACGCCGGCGCCTGGGGCACGGCCCTGGCCCAGGTCTGCGCCCTTGCGGGGCTGAAGCCGCGCCTGTGGTGCCGCCGGCCCGAGGTCGCCGCCCACATCGAGACAGAGCGGGAGAATCCGCGCCACCTGGCAGGCGTCCGCCTGCACGACGCCATAGAGGCCACCACCGATCTCCGCTCCCTTGCCGCCTGCGACCTCGTGCTGGCCGTGGCGCCCGCCCAGTACACCCGCGAGACCCTGGCCGCCTTCGCGCCGCATGCCCCGCCCGGGCTGCCCGTGGTGCTCTGCGCCAAGGGCGTGGAGCAGGGCTCGCTGAAGCTGATGACCGAGGTGCTGGCCGAGACCCTGCCCAATGCCGCGCCGGCCGTGCTTTCGGGCCCCAGCTTCGCGGCGGAGGTGGCCCGCGGCCTGCCCACGGCCGTCACCCTCGCCTGCCCGAAGCCCGAGCTCGGCCTGGAGCTGCTGGAGGCGCTCGCCGCGCCATCGTTCCGCCCCTACCTGTCGGACGACCTCGTGGGCGCCGAGGCGGCTGGGGCGGTGAAGAACGTCCTGGCCATCGCCTGCGGCATCGTCGAGGGCCGGGGCCTGGGCCGAAGCGCCCACGCGGCGGTGATCACCCGCGGGTTCGCCGAGCTCGCGCGTTTCGCCGTGGCCCTGGGCGGCCGCGCCGAGACGGTGGCGGGGCTCTGCGGCTTCGGCGACCTGGTGCTGACCTGTTCTTCGCCGATGTCGCGCAACTACAGCGTCGGCCTCGCGCTCGGGCGCAGGGAAAGCCTCGACCAGGCGCTGGCCGGCAAGCTCTCGGTGGCGGAGGGCGTGGCCTCCGCGCCCGCGGTCATCGCCCTCGCGCGCAAGGTGGGCGTGGAGATGCCGATTTCCGAAGCCGTGGCTGCGATCCTGGCCGGCAAGGTCGACATCGACGCCGCCATCGAGGGCCTCCTGGCCCGCCCCCTCAAGACGGAGCTCTAAGCATGGCCCTTTTCGTCATCTCGTGGCGCGACAAGCCGAATTCGCTCGATGTCCGCATGGCGGCCCGCGAGGCGCACCTCGCGTACGCCCACGGTCAGGAGGACAGGGTGAAGCTCGGCGGGCCCTACCTCGACGAGGCCGGCCAGATGTGCGGGAGCTTGATCATCTACGAGGCGGAGACGCTCGAGGAGGCCCAGGCTTTCCATGACAAGGACCCCTACAAGCTCGCCGGCCTCTTCGAGTCTTCGACCATCACGCCCTGGCGCGCGACCCTGAAGAACCTCTGAGCCTGGCGCGAGAGGGGTTCTTAACCGGCGCCGGCTAAGGCTCCGGCGGTCAGATCACCGCCGGAACCCCCATGGCCGACCCCTTGCGCGCGCTCGCCTCGATCAACGGCCGTTTCGCGCCGACCCTGGCCCAGACCATGCTCGCCGCGCCCCGCGCCACCGAGGACGCGGCGGCCTTCGCCGCCCATGCCCAGGAAAAGGGGTTTGAGTTCACCGACCTCTGGGCAGACAACAACATCCCCTTCGTGGCGCCCGTCCTGCGCAAGTTCGCCCAGTGGAAGGAACGGATCGACTACCTCGAGATCGGCGCCTACGAAGGCCGCAACCTCGCCTTCATGGACTGGCTGTTGCCGGGCAAACTGGCGGTCGAGGTGATCGATCCCTGGTTCGACGAGACGCTTAACCCGGAAGAGAAGTATCACTCCGTCGAGCCGCGCTTCCAGCGCAACGCCGGCAAGCTCGGCTTCCAGAGCCTCAAGGTGCGCAAGGGCTTCTCCACCTACGAGCTGCCCAAGATGGTCGAGGCTGGAGAGAGTTTCGACCTGATCTATGTCGACGGCACCCACACGGCGCTGGGCGTGATGATCGACCTCTGCTTCTGCGCAGCCCTGCTGCGCACGGGGGGTCTCATGGTGCTCGACGACTACTGGCACCAGGAGAGCGAGATCGGCGGACCGGGCGTCAAGCAGGCCGTCGACCGTTTCCACGGGGCCTTCCGGCGCTACTTCGAGCTCGAGGCGGTCTACCGCCAGGTCATCCTGCGCAAGACCGCCGAGATCCCGCGGTAACATCCCTGTTCAGCGAAACTGATCGCCTCGTCTGAAGAACTCGCCGCGGCCTGCGTTGGCATTGTCATGGTTGGAGCCTAGATAGCCCTGCGACGGGCCAACGCAGGGAGACCTCCCCATGCCGCTGACGATAAACGCCACCGCGCCGGACTTCACCGCCGACACCACCCAAGGGAAGATCGGCTTCTACGACTGGGCCGGCGACAGCTGGGTCGTCCTGTTCTCGCACCCGAAGGACTACACGCCGGTCTGCACCACAGAGCTCGGCGCCGTCGCACGGCTGAAGCCGGAGTTCGACAAGCGCGGCGTCAAGGTGATCGGCCTCTCGGTGGATCCGGTGGACAACCACGCCGGCTGGTCCAAGGACATCCACGAGACCCAGGGCTCCGAGGTCAACTTCCCGATGATCGCGGACACCGACCTCGCCGTCTCCAAGCTCTACGGCATGCTGCCGGCGGACACGGCCGGCACCCACGAGGGCCGCACGCCGGCGGACAACGCCACGGTCCGCAATGTCTTCGTCATCGGGCCCGACAAGAAGATCAAGCTGGCGCTGATCTATCCCATGGCCGTCGGCCGGAACTTCCAGGAGATCCTCAGGGCCATCGACGCCCTGCAGCTCACCGCCCGCCACCCGGTCGCCACCCCTGCCGACTGGAAGCAGGGCGAGGACGTGATCATCACCACCGCGGTCAAGGACGACGAGGCCAAGACCCGCTTCGGCGAGTTCAAGACCCACAAGCCCTACCTGCGCACCACCCGCCAGCCCGCCTAGGCTTCGCCGCACACCTCGCACTCCGGATCGGGCGGCAGGCCAACCGTCCGCATCTCGGCGGCCAGGGCGTCATAGATCATCAGCCGTCCCGAAAGCGTTTCGCCCGCCCCGGTGATCCGCTTCACGGCTTCCAGCGCCATCATGGAGCCGATCACCCCCGCCAGGGCGCCGACCACGCCCACCGCCGAGCAGGTCTCCGCCTCCGGCGGCGTTTCGCTCACCAGGCAGCGGTAGCAGGGCTTGCGCTCCTGGAGCGGCCGCCCGCGCGTGAGGCCCGCTTCGAACAGGGCGACCTGCCCCGTCCAGCGGCCGATGGCGCCGGACACCAGGGGCTTGCCTTCGGCGTAGCAGGCGGCGTTCACCTGGAAGCGGGTCTCGAAGCTGTCGGTGCCGTCGAGCACCAGATCGTAATCGCGCACCATCTCGGCGGCGTTGGACGCGTCCAGCATGGCCGGATGCGGCTCCAGGGCGACGTGGGGATTGAGCGCGGTGAGCCACTGGCCCGCGGCCACGACCTTGCGCCGGCCGACGTCCCAGGTCCGGTAGAGCACCTGCCGCTGCAGATTGGAGAGGCTGACCACGTCTGCGTCGGCCAGCCCCAGGCGTCCCACGCCGGCCGCGGCGAGGTAGAGCGCGGCCGGAGCGCCCAGTCCGCCGGCGCCGACCACCAGCACGCTGGACGCGTTCAGCGCCTGCTGCCCGGGCCCGCCGATCTCGCGCAGCACCAGGTGGCGCGCGTAGCGCTCGACCTCCTCGTCGGTGAAGTTCATGCCCGAGCTTTCCGCCTCTCGGGGCTGCGGCGCAAGTCTGGCCTGGCCTTGACCCGTCCGCCCCGCACCGCCACATGCGCCGCCATGGCCGAGCATGAGACCTCCCCCGCGCCGTGGCACGGGACAACCATCGTCGCGGTGCGCAAAGGCGGCCAGACGGTGATCGCCGGCGACGGCCAGGTCTCGATGGGGAACACGGTCGTCAAGGGCAACGCGCGCAAGGTCCGCCGCCTGGCCGACGGCAAGGTGATCGCCGGCTTCGCGGGAGCCACCGCCGACGCCTTCACCCTGCTGGACCTGCTGGAACGCAAGCTCGAGCAGTACCCCGGCCAGCTGGCGCGCGCCTGCGTCGAGCTGGCCAAGGACTGGCGTACGGACCGCTATCTGCGGCGCCTGGAGGCCATGCTGATCTGTGCGGACGGGGAAGCCATCTTCACCGTGACCGGGGTCGGCGACGTGCTGGAGCCCGAGCATGGCGTGACGGCCGTGGGCTCAGGAGGGCCCTATGCCCTCGCCGCAGCGCGGGCGCTCTACGACATGGAGCTGACGGCGGAGCAGATCGCCCGGCGCGCAATGGCGATCGCCGCCGATATCTGCGTCTTCACCAATTCCAACCTCACCCTGGAAAGCCTGCCGGTTTGAGCCGGCCGGCGTTGCGTAGCTCATGACCGAATTCTCCCCCCGCGAGATCGTCTCCGAACTCGATCGCCATATCGTCGGCCATGCCGAGGCCAAGCGGGCGGTCGCCATCGCCCTGCGCAACCGCTGGCGGCGCCAGCGCGTGCAGCCCGAGGAGCTGAGGGACGAGGTCACCCCCAAGAACATCCTGATGATCGGGCCGACGGGGGTCGGGAAGACGGAGATCGCCCGGCGCCTCGCCAGGCTCGCCCAGGCGCCCTTCCTCAAGGTCGAGGCCACCAAGTTCACCGAGGTCGGCTACGTCGGCCGCGACGTCGACCAGATCCTGCGCGACCTGGTGGAATCGGCCATGGTCATGGTGCGCGACAGGCGCCGCGCCTCGGTTCGGGCCGCCGCCGAGGCCAAGGCCGAGGAGCGGATCCTGGAGGCGCTCGTCGGGGCGGCGGCGGGGGACACCACGCGCGAGAGCTTCAAGAAGAAGCTGAGGGCCGGAGAGCTCGACGACAGGGAGATCGAGCTCCAGGTCGCCGACCACAGCTCGCCCATGCAGGGCTTCGACATCCCGGGCCAGCCGGGGGCGTCGGTCGGGATGATCGACCTCTCCGAGATGATGTCCAAGGCCTTCGGCCAGAGGACCCGGCCCAGGCGGCTGAAGGTGGCGGAAGCCTGGACGCCGTTGATCACCGAGGAATCCGACAAGCTGCTCGACCAGGAGGCCCTCACCCGCGAGGCCATCGAACTGGCCGAGACCTCCGGGATCGTCTTCGTCGACGAGATCGACAAGGTCGCCTCGAGGGCCGAGCGCGGGGGCGCGGACGTCAGCCGCGAGGGGGTGCAACGGGACCTCCTGCCGCTGATCGAGGGGACCACGGTGTCGACCAAGTACGGTCCCGTGAAGAGCGACCATGTCCTGTTCATCGCCTCGGGCGCGTTCCACGTGGCCAAGCCGTCGGACCTGCTGCCCGAGCTCCAGGGCCGTCTTCCGATCCGGGTGGAGCTCAAGGCCCTGACCCGCGAGGACTTCCGCCGCATCCTCACAGAGCCGGAGGCCAATCTGATCCGCCAGCATCAGGCCCTGATGGCCACCGAAGGCGTGACGCTCGACTTCACCCCCGACGCCATCGAGGCCCTGGCCGACGCGGCGGTCGAGGTGAACGGCTCCGTGGAGAACATCGGCGCGCGGCGGCTGCAGACGGTGCTCGAAAAGGTGGTCGAGGAGATCAGCTTCGGCGCCGCCGATCGGGCCGGCCAGACGGTGACCATCGACGGCGGCTACGTCTCCGAACGGCTCGGCGAGCTCACTTCCAACGCTGACCTGTCCAGGTACATCCTCTAGCCTTCCCGCCGCCCGACCTTCCGGTCTAGGCTCCGTCCGGGCAGGAGGGCGCCATGGACGTGAAGCTCCCCGACGAGCGGGTTCTGATCCTCGGCGAGACCTTCGACATGGAGGGCGCCGAGATGCGGGCCGCCACCCGCAAGATCGACGCTTTCGGGACGCTGGCGAAGATGGCCGGCCTGCTCGCCAAGCCCAAGGACCAGGAATTCGAGCTGGTCTATCGCGAGCGCCGGCTTCAGCCCTTCTGGTCGATCGCCTGCACCGCCGTCTGCGCCTATGAGCGCACCCGCCAGCATTCGATCAAGCTGGCGCCGGAGGTGCGGCAGGCGACCGTCGCCGGAGAGCTCCACGCGGTGACCGGCCACGAGCTCACCCTCCAGGTCCTGGAAACCTGCCGCGAGGAGATGCGTCGGGAGGCGACCTATGACGCCCTTTCAGGCCAGGCCGCGCCGGACCTCGCCGGCCGGCTCAAGTTCAACTCGGAGGTGGCGAGCGAGGAGCGCCTGGCGGCGGCGGCGAAGTCAGGGACGGTGGTGGTCCCGCCCCAGGCCAAGGCCTCGGTGGTGGTGCGCGAAGTGCTTTCCGGCCTGATCGGCAAGATCGAGGCCGACAAGATGCTGGAGGAGACGGTCACCTTCGACACGATCGATCTCTACTACCGGCCCGTCTACGCCTTCCGCTACCGGCGGGGCGGCAAGGAGGCCGTGGTGGAGGTCGACGGCCTCACGGGGGAGGCCAAGGCCGGCGGGGCGACCTTCGAAGCCTATCTCGGCAAGGTGCTGGAGCCGCGCTTCCTGCTCGATGTTGGAGCGGAGGCGGCCAACCTCTTCCTGCCTGGCGCCACCCTGGTGAAGGTGATCGTCGCCAAGGGCATCGAGATGCGGCAGGGGCGCTAGGGTGGTGGGGCGCGGCCCGCGAGGGGCCGCGCCGGCGTCAGGCCCTCTTGGGCGGCGCCGGGAGCAGGCCTTCGCGCTGGGCGCGCTTGCGGGCCAGCTTGCGCGCACGACGGATCGCCTCGGCCCGCTGGCGGGCGCGCTTCTCGGAAGGCTTCTCGTAGTGCACGTGCCGCTTCATTTCGCGGAACGAGCCCTCGCGCTGCATCTTCTTCTTCAGCGCCTTCAGGGCCTGGTCGACATTGTTGTCGCGTACGAAAATCTGAACGATGGCTAGGTCCTCCTCTGAACCCCTTCGCCAAAACGGCGCGCGCGCCCGAAGCTGGTCGCCGCGCGCGAGGCGCGCTGATAGCAAAAAGGCCTGAGCCTGTCCACGCGCTCCCGCGAGGTTTCGCGCGAGCGGGCGGAGGTCTATATCGCATCCCATGAACAACTCCAGCGATTGGGCTGCGGACGCCGAGTCCCGCCTTCTGGCAGCGGCGATCCCCCTGGCGCCCGAGCTTGGCTGGAACTCGAGGCTGGTGCGGCGGGCGGCCCAGGTGGTGGGACTCTCCATTCCGGAGAGCGAACTCCTGCTTCCCGGAGGCGCGCGGGACCTCGCCGCGCTCTTCTCCTATCGACACGACGAGACCGCCCTCACCACGCTTTCCGCCTTCGACGCTTCTGGCTTGAAGATCCGCGAACGCATCGCCCGGGGCGTCGAGGCGCGGGTCGAGGCGGCCGCGTCGGACGAGGCCGCCAGCCGCTCCTGGCTGGGCTATCTCGCCCTGCCCCCGAACATCCCCCTGGGCAGCCGCCTGTTCTGGTCGAGCGCCGACGTGATCTGGCGCTGGGCGGGGGACACCTCCACCGACGCCAGCCACTATTCCAAGCGGGCGATCCTGGCCGGCCTGCTGAGCTCGACCCTCGCCGTCCGCATGACCAACACCCCCGCCGCCGCCCAGAGACACCTGGAGCGCGGGATCGAGGCGGTGATGACCTTCGAGAAGGTGAAGTCCAAGCTGGCCCCCCGCCCGTTCGCCGCCGCCGCGGCCGAGGCGCTCGGGCGTTTCCGCTACGGTCGCCGCGAAACTTCGCCGGAAGATCCTACTCGCGTCTGAGCAGCCGCTCGGTGAGCAGCGTCCCCCACCACTGGGATGTGAACTCGGCCTTCACCCGCTCGGCGTCGTACCGCGGGCCGCGGACCCAGCTCTCGAAGCTCGCGCCGCTGGCCTCGGCCTCCTGGAGATAGCGCTGGAAAACGTAGTCGAGGACGCCGGTATGGCCATGGCGGATATGACCGTACCGGAAGGAGAGCTGGCGCGCCGCCTCGGCGATCGGCAGGCCCAGGCGAAAGTGGGCGTAGAGCACGGCCATCACCCCCGCCCTGTCCGCTCCCGACTTGCAGTGCATCAGGCAGGGATATTCCAGCGTCTCGAACAGGGCCTTCGCCTCCAGCACCTGCTCGCGCGACGGGGCCTCGCGCGAGGCCAGGACGAAGTTCACCAGCTTCAGCCCGAGCCTCTCGCAGGCCTCGGCCTCCAGCACATGGTGGGCCTTCTGAGGCTGGTCGCGCAGGGTCAGCACCGTCCTGATCCCGCGCCTCTTCCAGGCCTTCAGTTGGAACGGCCAGGGCTGGTTGGTTCGGACCATCTCCGGGCTCAGCCAGTGGGCGTTCTGGAACACCAGCCGGAAATAGGCGTGGTCGTCCCAGAAGAAGCTCCACCAGGCGCGCAGGCGTCCGGAGAACGTCGTCAGGTCGAAGGGTGGCCGCATCGCCATGAGGGGGTGCGTCGCACGTCCTTGACCCCCATGTCACGATCCGTGACACGTGGATGCAAGCTGAAGCGAGGGCGGCCCCGCGGATGACCACCGCCTCTCAGGACATGGAGCGCAAGGAGCGGCGGCGGCTGATCGGCCGCGTGTTCCGCGAGTACCTGCGCCCGCATTTCGGATCCCTGCTGCTGGCTGCCCTATTCGCCGCCATGGCGGGTGGGCTCACCGGCGTGCTCTCCTGGCAGCTAGAGCCCGCGGTCAGGCTGGTGATTCAGCGGCACGATCCGCACGCTCTCTGGTTCGTCCCGCTCTTGATCGCCGCCGTCGGCGTCGCGCGCGGCCTCTGCCAGCTTGGCCAAGCGATCCTGACCAATCGGATCGGCAACCAGGTTGTCGCCGGGATCCAGGTGCAGCTGTTCGGTCATTTCGTCCGCTCGGACCTGGCTCGGCTGCGCACCACCCACACCGGCGCCTACGTCTCCTCGGTGATCTACGACGCCGGCCTGATCCGCGAGGCGGCGACCTCGGGGCTGACCAACTACATCCAGAACCTGCTGGCGGCCGGCGCCTCCGCGGTGGTGATGATCTTCCAGGATCCGGTGCTGGCCGGGCTGCTGATCGTGGTCGCTCCGGTGGTGGCCGTGGTCATGCGCCACTTCGTGCACCGCACCCGCCATTCCGCCACCCTGGCCATGGACGAGACCTCCGCCCTGTCCACCGCGGTGATGGAGAGCCTGGACGGGATCAGGATCGTCAAGATCGAGACCCGCGAGGCCGACGAGGAAGCCCGAGTCGCCGAGGTGATCCGCCGCCGCCTCGGCCACCTGATCCGCGGGGCCAACGCCAAGGCCCTCGCCTCCCCGGCCACCGATACCGTGATGACCATCGCCATGGCCGGCATCATCGCCTTCGCAGGCTGGCGGGCGATGAGCGGCCGTCCCGAGATCAGCCACCTCATGGCCTTCATCGTGGCCCTGGCCATCGCCGCGCAGGCGCTGAGGTTCCTGGCCAACTACCAGCCGATCCTGACCGAGGGCCTCGCGGCCGCGGCGCGACTGTTCCGCACCCTCGACGAGGCTCCTTCGATCGTCGACCGGCCAGGCGCCCGCACCCTGGAGGCGGCGCGGGGCGAGCTCAGGCTCGAGCGGGTCAGCTTCGCCTATGAGCGCAACGCCGATGCCGCGCTCTCAGACGTGACCCTCGAGGCGCGGCCAGGCCAGACCGTGGCCCTGGTGGGCCCCTCGGGCGGCGGCAAGAGCACGATCCTCAGCCTCATCCCGCGGTTCTACGAGGCCGACGCCGGGGCCATCACCCTGGACGGCGTCGACGTCCGGGACGTCACCCTGAAATCGCTTCGCGGCCAGATCGCGCTGGTCACCCAGGAGCCCTTCCTGTTCGACGACACCATCCGGGCGAACATCGCCTATTCGCGTCCAGGCGCCTCGCAGGCCGAGATCGCCGCGGCGGCCGAGGCCGCGGCCGCGGACGAGTTCATCGCGGCGCTGCCCAAGGGCTACGACACCTCCGTGGGGGAGGCCGGAGCGAGGCTCTCCGGCGGCCAGCGCCAGCGGATCGCCATCGCCCGCGCCTTCCTGAAGAACGCCCCGCTGCTCCTGCTCGACGAAGCCACCAGCGCCCTCGATACCGAGAGCGAGGCCAAGGTGCAGCAGGCCCTGGAGCGGCTGATGGCCGGCCGCACCACCCTGCTCATCGCCCATCGGCTCTCCACCGTGCGCCGGGCCGACATGATCTATGTGATCGACCGCGGCCGGGTGGTCGAGACCGGAACCCACGATAGCCTCTCCGCCCAGGGAGGTCTTTACGCCCGGCTCGCCAGGAGCCAGGACCTCGAGGCCGTGCCCGCGTGAAGGCGCTCCTGCGCTCGGGGCCCGTGCAGGCCCTGCTCGCCCTGATCCTCGGCGGCTATCTTTGGCTGGTGCTGAGGACGGTGCGCTGGACCGTGGTGAACCGTCCGCCCGCGGACGCCCTTCTGGCCGACCCGAGGGGCTTCATCGTCTGCTTCTGGCACGGCCGCATCGCCGCCTCGATCGGAGCGCGGCCGCTCTACCACCCCAGGCGCCGCGCGCGGGCCATCATCTCGCTTTCGGAGGATGGGGAGTTCATCGCCCGCGCCATGGAGATCGTGAAGGTCCCCGCCTTCCGCGGCTCCTCGCGCCGGACCAAGGATCCCAGGCGCCGCCACTCGGGCGGCCAGGTCTATCGCCAGTCGCTGGAGTGGGTTCGCCAGGGCAATGTCCTCATCCTGACCCCTGACGGACCCCGCGGGCCCAACGAACAGATGGCGGAAGGGCCCGTGCGCATGGCCTCTCGCACCGGCGCGGCGGTGATCCTCATGGGGCTCGCGACCTCGCCGAACGCCCAGTTGAAGACCTGGGACCGGATGCAGCTCCCCGTCCCCTTCGGCCGCGGCGCCATCGCCTTCGATGGACCTCTCCATGCTCCCGAAGACCTCGATGCGGATGGCATGAAGGCCCTGCGCCAGGAGTGGTCGGCGCGCCTGACCGCGGCAAATGCGGCGGCCGAGGCGGCGCTCAGGTGAGCTGGCCCCTTTCGCTGCGGCTGTACGGCGGGGCCATGGCCCTGGCCGAGCCCCTGGGCCCGGTGCTGCTTCGCCGCCGCGCCAGCCGCGGCAAGGAGGATCCGGCGCGGCTCGGGGAACGGCTCGGCCGGGCGTCCGCGCCCCGGCCGGCAGGGCCCTTGGCCTGGATCCACGCGGTCAGCGTCGGCGAGAGCCTCTCGCACCTGCCCCTCGTGGAGCGCTTCCGAATTGAGCGTCCGGACGTCAGCCTGCTCGTCACCTCCTCGACCCGCACCTCGGCCGAGCTCCTCGCCCGTCGCCTGCCCGAGGGGGTGATCCACCAGTTCGCGCCCATCGACACGCCCGGGGCGGTCAGCCGTTTCGTGCGCCACTGGCGACCCGATCTCGGGGTCTTCATCGAGAGCGAGCTCTGGCCCAATCTGCTTCGCACCGCCCGGCGGAAGGGGACGAAGCTTGCCCTGGTCGGCGCCCGCATCTCCGCCCGCAGCGCCTCCGGCTGGATGCGCGCGCCCTCGGCCGTCAGCGCCCTTCTCGCCCTCTTCGATCTCATCTACGCGCAGGATCTGGAGAGCCGCGCCTTCGTCGAGGCCCAGGGCGGCCGCGTCGCCGGTCAGCTTGACCTGAAGCGGCTGGCCGAGCCCCTGCCCTGCGATGCCGCCGCCCTCGCGGTCCTGAAGCGACAGACGCAGGGGCGCCGCGTGCTCCTGGCGGCCAGCACCCACCCCGGCGAGGAGGTCCTGGTCGCCGACGCCATGGCTGGCCTCGCCCCTGAGCCTCTGCTCATCGTGGTCCCACGCCATCCGGATCGCGGAGCGGAGGTTGCGGCGATGCTCGGCCGGCGGGGCCTGAAGGTCGCCCGCCGCTCCGAAGACGGCGCCCCGGCCCCCGGGTTGGACGCCTATGTGGCCGACACTCTCGGGGAGCTCGGCCTCTTCTACCGGCTGGCCGATGTGGCCGTGCTTGGGGGCTCCCTGATCGAGGGGCTCGCGGGCCACAATCCGCTGGAGCCGGCCCGGCTAGGCACGCCGGTGATCTCCGGCCCCCATCACGAAGCCTTCGCCGAGGTCTATGGCGAGCTCCTGGACGCCGAGGCGGTGCTGATCGCCAAGAGCCCCGCCGAGCTGGCCGTCGCCGTGAGCGCGCTTCTGGCGGATCCCCGGGTCGCCAGGACGCTCGGCCGCCGCGCCAGGGCGGCTGCGGAGGCGGGCGCGCACGCTCTGGACGAGCCCTTCGCCCGCCTGCAGACCCTGCTGCCACCGCCATGAGCCTCCAGACCCCCCGGTGGTGGTATCTGCGCGGCCGCCGGGCAGGGACCCTGCTGCGCCTGGCGCTCACCCCCGCCTCCTGGATCTGGGCCGCAGCCACGGCCCGCCGGATCGCCAGGGGCCCTCGCCACGATCCCGGGGTCCCGGTGATCTGCGTCGGCAACCTCACCGTGGGCGGCGCCGGCAAGACGCCGATCGTCGCCGAGCTGCTGCGCCTGCTGACCGCCATGGGGGTCGAGGCGCACGCCCTCTCGCGCGGCCACGGGGGGCGGCTGGCGGGTCCGACGAGGGTCGATCCGCGCCTTCACTCGGCGGCCGACGTCGGCGACGAGCCCCTGGTGCTGGCCGGGATCGCCCCGGCGTGGATCGCGCGCGACCGCGCCGCGGGGGCCCGGGGGGCGGCGGCCGAGGGGGCGCAGGTCGTGATCATGGACGATGGGCACCAGAACGCGTCGGTCAGCAAGGCTATGTCGCTGGTGGTCGTCGACGGCGAAACCCGCGACGGCGAATGGCCCTTCGGCGATGGCTCGATCTTCCCGGCCGGTCCTCTGCGCGAGCCCATCGGGAGGGGGCTCGCCCGGGCCGACGCCGTGGTCGTGCTGCTTCCGGCGGACCTCTCCGGCCCCGACCCCGAGCTCCTGGCGGTGCTCGGCGCCAAGCCGGTGCTGGTGGCGCGGCTCGAGCCACGGGGCCCGCCGCCGCCGGGGCCCCAGCTGGCCTTCGCCGGGGTCGGCAAGCCCTGGAAGGTGGAGCGCGCCCTGAAAGCCGCCGGGTGCGATCTCGTGGAGTTCGTCGCCCTTCCCGACCACGGCGCCCTGGACGAGGACCTGCTGCGCCGCCTCGCATCGAGGGCCGCGGTGTTCGGGGCGGGCCTCGTCACCACCGAAAAGGATTGGGCTCGCCTGCCGCCCCCCTGGCGTGAGCGGATCGCCTCCTGGCCGGTCCGCGCCCGGTTCGAGGACGAGGCCGCAGTGGAGCGGCTGCTCGGTCAGGTCCTGGCGAGGGCCCGCCAGCCGATGTCCGAGCGGTAGAAACCTTCCGGCCAATCGATCTTCGCAATCGCGCCGTAGGCCCGTTCACGCGCGGTCTTCAGGTCAGGGCCGCGGGCGCAGACGTTGAGCACCCGCCCCCCCGACGCGCGAAGCACGCCATCGTCTCCCAGGCTCGTCCCCGCGTGGAAGACCACCACATCCTCCCCGAAGTCGGCCTCGGCGCCGGTGACCTGAGAGCCCTTCAGCGGATCCTCCGGATAGCCCTTGGCGGCCATGACCACGCAGAGGGCGACCTCGTCATGCCATTCGAGATCGGGGAGCTCATCTAGGCGACCGGTGGCGCAGGCGTGCAGATAGGGCAGGAGGTCGCTCTTCAGCCGCAGCATGAGGACCTGGCATTCCGGGTCTCCGAAGCGGGCGTTGTATTCGACCAGCCTGGGTCCTTCGGTGGTCAGCATCAGGCCGGCGTAGAGCACGCCGCGGTAGGGGGCCCCCTCAGCCGCCATGGCCGCGAAGGTCGGCGCGATCAGCCTCTGCTCGGCGGCGAGCAGGAGCTCTGTGGAGAGCACCGGCGGTGGCGAATAGGCGCCCATGCCGCCGGTGTTCGGGCCCTGGTCGCCGTCGAAGGCGCGCTTGTGATCCTGGGCCGCGCCGAACAGCCGGTAGCTCTGCCCGTCGCTCAGGGCGAAAAGGGAAGCCTCCTCGCCGGCCATGAATTCCTCGACCACCACCCGCGCGCCGGCCGATCCGAAGCGGCCGCCGAGCATGTCGTCGATCGCGGCCTCGGCCTCGGCGCGCGCCTCGGCGATGACCACCCCCTTCCCGGCGGCGAGCCCGTCGGCCTTGATCACATAGGGCGGCTGGAACTGCTGCAGCCCGGCCTTGGCCTCGGCGACGGTCTCGAACACGCCATATCCGGCGGTCGGCAGGCCATGTCGCGAGCAGAACCCCTTGGTGAAGGCCTTCGACGACTCCAGCCGGCCCGCCGCAGCGCTGGGCCCGAAGCAGGCGATGCCGATCTCCCCCAGGGCGTCGGCCAAGCCTGCCTCGACGGCGGACTCGGGCCCGATCACCACCAGGTCCGCCTCGATCTCCTGGGCGAGGGCGACCAGGCCCTTCACGTCCGTCGGACCGACTGGACGGATTTCGCCGAGCCTGGCCATGCCTGGGTTGCCGGGAGCGCAGACCAGCCGGGTCAGCAGCGGGGACGCCGCGATCTTCCAGGCCAGCGCGTGCTCGCGTCCCCCCGATCCGACCAGCAGCACCTTCATGCGGGTCAAGTGACCGGCTCCCCGGATTCGGTCAAGCGCGGCGGGGGCGAGGTAAGCGATGCATTAATCGCAACTGCTTACGCTGGATCCGCCAATTCCTGGGCCGTACCGATGTCAGCGATCGAGGCGGTCGTCGCTCCGCGGCGACTGACGCAGCACGAGGCGGATCTGATCTGCGCCCGTCACGAACGCCTCTGGGCCTCCAAGCCCGGCGGCGCGCGCGCGGTATTCTCGTGGGCCGACCTCAGCGGCCTGGACCTCTCAGGCCGCAACCTCGCGGACGCGGACTTCACCGGCGCCGTCCTGGTCGGAACCAACCTGGCGCGGGCGCGGCTCGATCACGCCAACCTGTTCGGCTCGGACCTGCAGGAGGCCAACCTGGTCGGCGCCAGCCTGAAGCGCGCCGACCTTCGGGCGTGCTGCCTTCGAGGCGCGAACCTCACCAATGCCGACATGTTCGAGGCCGATCTCCGCGAAGGCCTGATCGCGGCTGTGGACAAGGTGAAGGGCCTCAGGGTCATCGAGCCGACCAAGCGGGCGGGGGAGGCGCAGGGGGCCATCCTGGCCGGGGCGAACCTCGAGAGATCCCGGCTTTCCGGCGTGGTGGCGGTGAGGGCCGACTTCACCGACGCCATCCTGAAGGACGCCAAGCTGGTGCGGGCGAACCTCAAGCAGGCCTCCCTGCACGGGGCCGACCTTGCCGGCGCGGACCTCTCGGGCGCGGACCTCTCCGGGGCCGACCTGCGGGACGCGGTGCTGTCCGGCGCCCGGATCACCGCCTGCAAGTTCGACGATGCGGACATGGCGGGAGTGCTAACCGACGAGCCCGTCGGCGAGGACGTGGCCAACCTGCCTTACGACGATATGCTGCGCGCCCACGCGCTCTGGTGCGAGACGGAAGGGACGCAGGGATCGCCCAGCGCTTTCGACGGCGCGGATCTCAGGCGGCTCGGCTCCATCAAGGGCCTGAACCTGACCGCCCTTTCCGCCCGCAAGGCCGTGTTCTACGGGCTCGACATGGAAGGCGTGCAGCTCCAGGGCGCGCGCCTCGACGGCGCCGACCTTCGGGCTTGCAACCTGCGGCGCGCGGACCTTCGGGGGGCGCGGCTGGTGGGAGCGCGGCTCACCGGCGCCGACCTGCGCGACGCCCAGCTGGGGCCGCTGCTGCTCGACTCCGAACGCGTCATGCCCTGCGATCTGACGGGCGCGGTGCTGAAGGGCGCCGACCTGTCCCGCGCCGACCTCCGCCACGCGGTCCTGGCCAAGGCGGACCTCACCCGGGCCAATTTCACCAACGCTGCGATGCGGCACGCGGACATCACGGAGGCGCAGCTGAAGAGCGCCCGTGGCCTGGAAACGCTGTTCTGACGCGCCGCTCGGTTAACGGCTCGGCCACGCTTGCGGCCTAGGTTCAGAGCGACTTTGAGAGGCGGGACCTAGTCGTGACGGGAGAGGGCGGACCACGCCGGCGGATCAGCCAGGCGCAGTTGGACATCCTGGTCCAGGCCCACGAGCGCTTCGTCGCCGGCAAGACGGGCGGACGGCGACTGTCGCTGCGCTTTTCGGACCTCTCGGGCCTGGATCTTTCCGGCAGGGAGCTCTCCGACTCCGACTTCGCCGGGACCAGCTTCGATGACGCAAGAATGCTCGCCACCCAGCTGGCCAGGGCCAACCTGTTCGGCTGCAGCTTCCGCCAGGCGGATCTGCGCCATGCGCTGCTCACCCGGGCCGACATGCGCGGGGCGACGCTCCAGGGCGCGAACCTTGCCGGGGCGGACCTCACGGCGGCCGACTTCCGCGAGGGTCAGATCGCCGTTCCGCATCCCCGCAAGGGCCTCGACATGGTGCGGCACGTAAAGCGGAACGGTGTCCTCGACGAGGCGAACCTCACCGGCGCCACCCTCGACGGCTCCCAGTTCGACGGGGTCTCCGCCTTCGCCGCGGACTTCACCGACTGCTCCCTCAAGGGCGCGACCCTCGCCCGCGCGAACCTGAAAGACGCCAATCTTTCCGGCGCCATCCTCGACGCCACCATCATCTCCGGCGCCAACCTGGCGGGAACGCGGCTGACCGGAGCGGTGCTGCGGGGCGTGGACATCGCCAGCCTGCGCCGCCAGGGCGCCGACGTTTCGGCCTGTCTTGCGGAGCCGAGCGAGGCCGCGGCCCAGAAGGCCGAGGAGCTCCTCACGAGAGCCGAGGGAAACCAGCGCTGGGTGGAGAGCGGCGGGCGCGAGCAGCGGCCGGCGGTTTTCGACCAGGAGGACCTGCGGCCGCTCGGCGACCGGCTGAGGGGCTTCATCCTCACCGCCATGTCGGCCAAGGGCGCGTGCCTGGTCGGCCTGGACCTTTCCGGCGCCCAGCTGCAGGGGGCCAATCTGGAGGGCGCAGACCTTCGAGCGGTGAACCTGTCGGGCGCGGACCTGCGCGGTGCGCGCCTTTCCGGGGCCAATCTGACCAAGGCGGACCTCAGGAAGGCCGCGCTTTCGGAATTGCCTCTGCCGGGCGGCCGGACCACGTCCTCGCAACTGAGCGGCGCAGTCCTCCGCTACGCCAACCTCTCGGGGGCGGAGCTGGACGGCGCGGTGCTCGACGAGGCCGATCTTCGCGGCGCCAATCTCTCCGGAGCGAGGCTGAAGGGCGTGAGCCTCAGAGGCGCCGACCTCGCCGCCGCGGTCGGTCTCGATCTCACGCCGCAGGCCGCCTGACCCCGCAGCAAAAAGGGCGGCGCGTCGCCGCGCCGCCCTGACAGTCGTTCCGAAGGTCGCCTTAAGCGGCCTTGGCTTCGCCTTCGATGGCCGGGGCCGAGGCGTGGGTCCCGATCTCGATGCGGCGGGGCTTCTTGGCCTCGGGCACTTCGCGCTTCAGCGAGATGGAGAGCAGGCCGTCCGCCAGATCGGCGTCGGTCACCACCACATAATCGGCGAGCTGGAACCGGCGCTCGAAGTTACGCTCGGCGAGGCCGCGATGCAGGAAGCGGCGGCTGTCGTCGTTGGCCGCCTTGCGGCCCTGGACGGTCAGCACGTTCTCCTTGACCTCGATGTTCAGCTCGTCGGGGCGGAAGCCGGCGACGGCCATCTCGATCCGATAGGCGTCTTCACCCACGGTCTCGATGTTGTACGGGGGATAACCACCGGCTTCGTTGCCGGCGGCGGCCGCATCCAGAAGCGCGGCGAGGCGGTCGAAGCCGACCACGGAACGGTAGAGCGGAGAGAAATCGATCGTGCGCATGTGCGCCCTCCTGAGCTAGCAAGGGTTGCAATGTCGCGGTCCCGGACGCGCCATAAGGCCGCGCAGGGGCCGGGAGGCCCGGTGTTCCAGCGCCTCCGAGGCCTAGGTGGGAAGCGCTCTGCGGCTGCGCAAGAGGTTCGAATCAGGCCCTTGCACAGCGGTCGCGGCTGGGGTCAGGCTGCCCTCGCGGCGGGGCGGAGGAGAGATCATGAGACCGAGCCTTGCAGCCGCCGGCATGCTGGCCCTGATCGCGAGCGTTGGCCTTCCCGCTCTGGCCACCCCGACCTTCCCGGCGGCGGTGAAGGCCGCCGCCCCGCCGGCCGGAGACCAGGACTTCCTGCAGTCGGCGATCGACAGCCCGAGCCGCGCTGCGCAGAACAAGGCCCGCGACCGGTGGCGCCATCCCGCCGAGAGCCTGACCTTCTGGGGCATCCGCCCGGGCGACGTGATGCTGGAGCTGGACCCCGGCGGCGGCTACTGGGCGGAGATCCTGGCGCCGTTCGCCCGGGACACCTCCGGTCGCTATATCGCCGCCCTCCCCGACCCGCGCGATCCCAAGGATGACGACGAGCAGAGGCGCGAGCGCGATCGGTTCATGACCCGTTTCGCGGACGAGGGTCGCTGGGGCAAGGTCGAGACCACCAGCTTCGGCCCCGCCTCGGGCGCCCTGGCGCCTGCCGGCTCCGTGGACTTCATCCTGACCGCGCGCAACATCCACAACTTCATGTGGCGGGAGGAGCTGGACAAGGTGCTTGCCGACGCCTTCGCGGCCCTGCGGCCAGGCGGCGTGCTGGCGGTCGAGGAGCACCGCGCCGATCCACGCCCGATGATAAAGGACGCCCGCGACGGCTACGTCTCGGAAGCCTACGTCATCGCGGCCGCCAAGAAGGCGGGCTTCGGCCTCGGCGGGCGTTCGGAGATCAACGCCAACCCCAAGGACTCCAAGGACCATCCGTTCGGGGTCTGGACCCTGCCGCCGACCCGCGCCTCCTCCCCGCCCGGCCAGCCGCCGAACCCCGGCTTCGACCACGCCAGGTACGACGCCATCGGCGAGAGCGACTGCATGACCCTGAGGTTCGTGAAACCTGGCTGAGGCGGATGCGTTGCCGCCCAGCCCGGCGCAGGCTATCGAGGCCGCGACCCTTCGGAGGAACTGATGGCCACCCTGGAAGAGATCACCAGCCGCCTCAAATCGGCGGTCGCCGAGACGCCGCTCGCGGGCAAGACCGTGACCATCGATTTGAAGGGCGACGGCTTCATCCATATCTCCGGCGCGGAGGTCACCAACGACAACACGCCCGCCGACTGCACGGTGGTCGTCTCCAAGGACGATCTCGAAGCGATGACGCGCGGCGACCTCGATCCCACCACCGCCTTCATGACCGGCAAGCTGAAGATCAACGGCGACATGTCCGTGGCCATGGCGCTGCAGCCGGTGCTCGCCAAGGCGCGTGGCGGCTGATCCCAAGCCGGGCGACCAGGCCCCGCTGATCTCCATTCCCGAGGCGCCGGCTCCCGCAGGGGCGCGGGCCGAGTGGTTCGAGGGGGCCGGCGGCGCACGCCTGCGCGCCGCGCTGTTCCCCGCCACAGGCCGGGCGCGCGGTTCGGTGGTGCTGAGCCCAGGCCGCACCGAGCCCATCGAGAAGTACTTCGAGGTCATCGGGGACCTCACCGGCCGCGGCTTCGTCGTCCTCGCCCATGACTGGCGCGGCCAGGGCCTCTCCCAGCGGATGCTGCCCGACCGGCTGCGAGGGCACGCGCAGGGCTTCGACGCCTATGTGGAAGATCACCACGCGCTGCTGGATGCATTCTCCAGCCGCCTGCCCCCGCCATGGATCGCTTTCGGACACTCCATGGGCGGCTGCCTCGAGCTTCTGGTCCTCGCCAAGGGAGAGGGGAGGTTCGCCGCCGCCTTCCTCTCGGCTCCGATGCTGGCGATCGCGACGCGGCCGTGGCCGGCCTGGGTGGCGAGGCGGGTGGTGCAGGTCTCGGGCTGGCTGGGCCGGGGCGGCGATTACGCCCTGCCCACCTATGACCCGGCGGCCGACCGCTACGGCCTAGACCGTCTGACCCACGACCGGCCGCGCTATGAGCGCTACAAGGCCCAGCTGCGCGCCTGCCCCGACCTCGCCATAGGCGCCCTGACCTGGGGCTGGCTTGACTTCGCTCTCAAGGCCGGGAGCGCGCTGGCGCGCAAGGGAGCCTTGGAGGCCGTCGCGATCCCCGTGTCCATCGTCGCCGCCGGCCAGGATCATCTGGTGCTGAACGCCGCGAGCCGGGACGCCGCCAGGCGCCTGCAGAGGGGCCGATATGTCGAGCTGGAGGGCGCCTACCACGAGATCCTGATGGAGACCGACGCCCTGCGCGACCGCGTGCTGGCCGCCTTCGATCAGCTGGCGGGCGAGGTTACTTCGCCGCGCGCCTGAGGGCCACCAGGGCTTCGTCCAGGCAGCGGCGGTCCCCCGCGATGGCCAGCTGGCCGCCGTTGCGCCCCACCCTTTCGCCCCGCCAGTCGGTCACGATTCCGCCGGCCCCTTCGATGACCGGCACGGCAGCCTCGATGTCCCAGCTCTTCAGCCCCGCTTCCACGACCAAGTCCATCTGGCCGGCGGCCACCATGGCGTAGGCGTAGGCGTCGCAGCCGGTGCGGGCGAGGCGGGCGGTCTGGCGGACCTGGGCCCAGGCCCCGGCCTCGGCGCCATCGAAGCAGCCGGCGGGGTCTGTGGTGGCGATTAGCGCCTGGGTCAGGCGTTCGCAGGGTCTGACCTTCAGGGGGCGGCTGGAGCCACGGGACATGAGACGCGAGCTCTGGGCCTGGGAGCCGATGAACAGCTCGCCGACATACGGTTGGCCGATCGAGCCCAGCACCGGCTCGCCCTGGCAGCGCAAGCCGATCAGGGTGGTCCAGACCGGCAGGCCCGAGATGAAGGCGCGGGTGCCGTCGATGGGATCGATGACCCAGACGAACTCCGCGTCCGGCCGGTCCTCGCCATACTCCTCGCCGATCACCCCGTGGTCCGGGTATCGCTGGCCGACCAGCTTGCGGATGACCGCTTCGGCGCCCTTGTCCGCCTGGGTGACCGGATCGAAGGCTCCGGCCGGTCCCTTGTCTTCGAGTCCGTGCTCGGCGCGGAACAGGGGCAGGATCGCCTGGGCGGAGGCGCGGTTGAGCTCGACGAGCAGCGCGTCAAACTCCGAGAGCAGCTCGGGCTTCAGGGTCATGCCCGAGGCTTAAGGCCCGGCAGGGCCAGCGTCTATCGCGGCGCGCGCTTGGCCAGGATGCGCTGCAGGGTCCGCCGGTGCATGTTGAGCCGGCGCGCGGTCTCCGAGACGTTGTGGTTGCAGAGCTCGAAGACCCGCTGAATGTGCTCCCACCGCACGCGGTCCGCCGACATCGGATTGTCGGGCGGCGGCGGGGCCTCGCCCGGCTGGGCGAGGAGGGCCCGCACCACATCGTCGGCGTCGGCAGGCTTGGAGAGGTAGTCTCCGGCCCCCGCCTTCACGGCCGCAACGGCGGTGGCGATGTTGCCGTATCCGGTGAGCATGATCACGCGCGCATCCGGGCGCACGTCGTTGATCGCCTCGACCACCCTGAGGCCGTTGCCGTCTTCCAGCCGCATGTCGAGGACCGCGAAGGCGGGCGGGCGGGCCTTCACCGCCGCCAGAGCCTCCGAGACGCTGGCCACCAGCTCGGGCTCGAAGCCACGTGACTCCAGCGCTCGACCTAGTCGGGTCCGCAAGGGGGCGTCGTCGTCCAGGAGAAGGAGGCTGCGGTCCGGAAGGTCGGCGATCGTGGCCGATACGTCGCTCATGCTCACATACCCACGGTCAAAGCCCCGGCGGGGCGTCCCCAGCTACAACGCACGGTGCGGCAGAATGTCGCTTTTTGTTAGGCCGTGGGCAAGCCCTCGTCAGAAAGGCTGTTCCGGCGCCTCGACCTTCTCGCGTGGCCAGCGGGCCGCCACGATGGCCCCGCCGCCCTTGCCGTTCTTGAATTCCAGCCGGGCGCCGGTCCGCTCCAGCAGGGTCTTGGCGATGAAGAATCCCAGGCCCATGCCGGTGTGCTGCGAGCGGGAGTTCTCTCCCGAAGGTCGGCTGGTGATGTAGGGCTGGCCGAGTTTGCCGAGCACGTCGGCCGCAAAGCCCGGCCCGTCATCGCGAACCTCCACCGAAACCGTCTCCTGGTCGAAACGGGCGGTGATGAGGACATCCGAGGCGGCGAAGTCGACGGCGTTGTCGACGAGGGAAGTCATCGCCCGCAGCACTTCGGGCATGCGGCGGATGTAGGGAGCATCGACCCCGGGGGCGCCGGTGACCACGGCCTCCACCCGCACCGGGGCGTCGACGTGCGGTTCGATCACTTCGTTGAGGAGCTGCAGCAGGCTCATGCGGGCGTGCACCGCGTCCTCCGCCTCGGGCGCCTCGGTCAGACGGCGCAGGATCTCCCGGCAGCGTTCCGTCTGCGACAGCAGCAGGCGCGCGTCCTCCATGACGGCCTCGGGACCCTCCCGGGCCAGCTCCTTGGCGACGACGGAGATGGTGGCGAGCGGCGTGCCGAGTTCGTGCGCCGCCGCCGCGGCCAGACCGCCCAGGGCGGAGAGCCGCTGCTCACGCGCCAGCACGGCCTGGGTCACGTGCAGGGCCAGCTCCATTCGCGCGGCCTGCCGCGCGGCCAGGAAGGCGTAGCCGGCAGTGAAGAGGACTCCGGCCGCCACGGCCGAGGCCGCGGCCAGGCGGTAGCCGAGGGGGGCCAGGAAGCTGTCGCCCCGCGGCAGGGGGAGGGGCCAGGACCAGAAGGCCAGGATCGCGGCGGCCAGGATGGCCATGGCGGAGACCAGGCCGGCATGGCGCCACGGCAGGCTGGAGGCCGCCAGGGTGGCGGGCGCGACCAGGAGAAGGGCGAACGGATTGGAGACCCCGCCGGTGAAGTAGAGCACGGCCGCCATCTGGGTGACGTCGAAGCCGAGCTGCAGAACCGCTTCCGTCTCGGAGGTCAGGCGGCTGCGTCGGCCCACCAGGCTGACGGCGAGGTTCACCGCCGCGCCCATCCCGACCAGGGTCGACCAGAGGATCGGGCGGGGGCGATAGTTGAAGAACAGGCAGACGAACAGCAGGGTGAGGCCCTGCCCCGCCACGCTGATCCAGCGGACCATGGTGATGGTCTCGAGCCGCAGGCCCCGCCTCTCGACCGCGGGGCTCTCCGCTCCCTCTCCCAGCATCTGCGGGTCGGGCGCGCCGGTCATGGACGAAGACATCGCGGCGTTGGCTATGGCGCGGCTCCCTCTGCGGCTTGGCCGCCATGAAGCTTGAACGCCTTTGCAGCGCCATTCGCTTATTCGCCGCAGGCGCGGCGGAGGCTGCGGCTAGAAGATGGTGCGCGCCGTCAGGTGGATGTCGATGTCGGTGTAGTCCGTGCTGAAGGCGGCGCCGCCGTCCAGAAGCACGTCCACGTAGTCGGAATAGCCCCGGAGGCCCACCCGTCCGATCGCCGAGTTCCGCTTCACGGTCTCGGCCAGCAGGGTGAAGGCGTCGGTGCCGCCGCCATGCTCGGAGTAGCCGGCCTGGTGCAGGCGGAAGTAGTCGCCGTGCACCTCTGGCTCGATGAAGAAGGCGCCCATGTTGGCGGTGTAT
>FTGK01000604.1_pt1 | contig 34410 bp, 34 predicted proteins | sample 1640691 | NCBI WGS metagenome assembly FTGK01 (sample SAMEA3914789, study PRJEB12502) | metagenome | biome: forest; material: soil | place: Canada | collected 2011-07-03 | depth 0.3 m | reverse complement strand
GCCCTCCGCGGCTTCGCCTCCGATCAGACGGGCGGCCAAGTCGAGGTGGGCGGCCGGCCGTCGAGGCGGGCGAAACCCTGGACCTCGCTGGAGCCGTCACCGATCTCAGCCACATCGGACAGGCGCACGAAGCGGCCCCCGGCGATGGGGATCTGCATGTCGCGCAGCCGCTCGACGGTCTCCGGCGTGCCGAGGACGCGCACGGTCTGGCGCCGGCCGCCCACCTCGACTTGGCCGCCCGTCTGATCGGAGGCGAAGCCGCGGAGGGCGTCGTTGATCTGAGGCGGAGTCATGCCGAAGCCGGCGAGCTTCTCGGGATCGACGATGACGTTGATCTCGCGGTTGACCCCGCCGACGCGCTGGATCTGGGCGACGCCGTCCTCGGCCTGAAGGCTGCGCGAGATGGTGTCGTCGATGAACCAGGAGAGGTCCACGTCGGCCATGGACGGCGCCGAGACCGCGTAGGTCAGGATCGCTTCGCTGTCGATGTCGGCGCGCTGGACAGTGGGCGGGTCGATGTCCCGGGGCAGGCTCACGCGGGTCTGGTCGACCCGGGTCCTGACCTGGTCGGTCATCTTCTGCATGTCCTCGCTGAGCGGGAACTCGATCTGGGTGGTGGAGACGCCGCGGGTCACGGTCGACTGGATGGTCTCCACGTCCGGCAGGCCCGCCATGGCGGTCTCGATCGGCCGGGTGATCTGGGTCTCGATCTCGGAAGGCGCCGCCCCGTTCTCGGTGATGGTGATCACCACGTTGGGGAAGGTGACGTTCGGGCGCTGCTTGATCGGCAGCTTGGCGTAGGAGGCCGCACCTAGCAGGACCAGGGCGACGAACAGGATGGTGACCGGAACCGGGTTCTGGATACCCCAGGTCGATATACGCAACTGGGCCATCAGCCGGGGTTCCGGATCGGCTTCACCAGGTCCCCCGGGAGGACGAAGGAGGCGGCGCGCAGCAGCACCCATGCCCCTGCGGGCGGCCCGTCGGTGAGCTCCACGAAGCCGTTCGAGCGGCGGCCGGTCTTGACCTGCACCACCCCGACGCGGTTGTCGGCGCCGACCACGGCCACCGAGGCCCCGTCGGCGTCATAGCGGACCGCCGTCTCGGGCACGACGCGGGCGGCGGTGGACACGCCGGTGAAGTTGGCGCGGGCGAAGCCGCCCGGCCGCAGCTCGGGGCGCACCGGCAGGGCGATGCGGACGTGGCCGAGCTTGGTCTGGGCGTCCACCAGCGGATCGATCAGCCGCACCCGGCCAGGAATGGCGGAGCCGTCGGGCAGCTTCACCGAAGCGGCATCGCCCACGTGGACGCGCCACATGTCGTCCTGCGAGATCTCGGCGTTCAGTTCGACCAGGCCGTCGCGGATCATGCGGAACATGGGCGTGGCACCGCCGGCGGTGGCGATATCGCCAGGGCGAACGTTGCGCTCGAGCACGATGCCGCCGACCGGGGCGCGGATGGTCATGTGGGCTTCGCGGGTCTTGAGCTCGTCGAGCGCCGCTTCGGCCGCCTTGGCCTGAAGCCGCCGGGTGTCGATCTGCTCGGTGGAGATCACGCCCTGGGTATCCAGGCCGACCACACGCTTGGCCTCGTTCTCGGCCTGCTGCGTCTGTGCGGCCTGCTGGGCGATCTGGGCGCGCAGCAGGGAGTCGTCCAGCTGGACCAGGGGCTGGCCCTTCCTCACCCAGGCGCCCTGTTCCACATAGACGCGCGCCACGCGGTAACCTGAAAGGTCGGAGCCGACCGCCGCCTCCTCGCGCGAGACCAGGATCCCCGACGCCGTGAGGCCGCCTTCCATGGCGTGCGGCTGCACCTCGACCACGACCGCGGCGCGGGCTTGCTGCGACTGCGCCGGACGCACAGCGCCTGCCTTGCCGGGCGGGCGACCGCCGCAGTCGGCGAGGACCGTCGCTGCGATGGCGAGGGTCAGCACCACGCCCCAGGCGCGCGCCGCCGGCTTCTCGATCTTCATCTGACCCCCTTCGCTTCGGGCACGGCCCTCTCCAGCCTGGCGGCATAGACCGTCGCCGCCGCCGGCTGATCCGGCGACCAGCCGCCGCCCAGCGCCTTGAAGGCCTGGACCGATCGCTCCATGAGCGTGATCTGGGCGGAGGACAGCTGGGTCCTGACGTTGCGCCAGGTGGTCTCGGCCTGCAGGGCCGTGGTCAGGTCGGTCAGGCCGCGGGCGTAGCCGAGGCGGGCCTTCTCATAGGCGGATTCGGCGCGGCGTTCGGCTTCCCTGAGCATGCGGACGCGGCGAGTGTCGGAGTCCAGATAGGTGAAGGCGGTCTCGACGTCGCCATAGGCGGTCTGGACGGCCTTCTCGTAGGCGATGACGTCCTGCTCTGCCACGGCGCGCTGGGCGTGGATCGCCGCGATCAAGCGCGGCCGGTCGAGGATCGGCTGGGTCACCCCGGCGCCGATGCTCCAGGCGTCCGAGGCGTAGCCGAAGGGCCCCGTCGACTTGGTCAGAGAGATGCCGGGCTGGAGATTGATGGTGGGAAGCACCGCCAGATCGGCGGTCCTCAGGCTCGCGGCGGCGGAGGCGATCCGCCATTCGGCCGCTCTCACGTCGGGCCGGCGGCGGAGCAGGTCGCCAGGCAGGGTGGTGGGAACCGGTGGCGGCGTGCCGACGGCGGGGCTCGCCGGCAGGGTCTCGACCTTGTCGAAGCCTCGCCCGATCAACACCAGAAGCGAGCGTTGCGCGGCGATCAGCTGGGCGCGGAAGCTCTCGGCCTGGGCCTCCGCGGCCTCGGCTGTGGCGACCGACTGATCGACGTCGGCGTTGGCCACCAGGCCGGCCTTGAGCTTCACCTCCGAGATGTGGGCGAGCTCGCGATTGATTCGGGCGGTCTCCAGCGCGTCCTGAAGCTGGAGGGCGAGGCCCCGGGCCTGGAACAGCGAGTTGGCGACATTGGCGATCAGGGCGGTGCGCGTCGCCTCGTAGGTGAAGCCGGCGTTGTAGAAGTCCGCATCGGCCCCGCGCCGCGCCGCCGCCCTGCGGCCCCAGAGGTCGAGCTCCCAGCTGACGTCGAAGCTGACGCTGAAGTTCTCCGTCGCCCCGGGCGGCGCGAAGATCTGGCCGATCTGGCTGGCGGGCGCGCCGATCTGGGTGCTCTGGGTGCGGGTCCCCGAGCCCTGCAGCTGTCCGGACGGCAGATAGGTCCTGTCGAGGGTCTCCGAGCGCACCGCCGCGGCCTGGTCCAGCACCGCCAGGGCGGAACGCGCGTCGGGCGCGTGGGCCAGAGCCTGGCTCACCAGGGCGTTCAGCTGGTCGTCGCCATAGAGCGTCCACCAGTTGTCGAGCGACGCCGGGGTCAGGCCGTCGGGATAGGGACGGGGCGCCTCATAGGCGGGAGGCGGCGTCACCTCGGCCTTGCGGACCGTCGAGGTCACGCAGCCGGTCGCCAGCAGCGAAGCCGCCGAGATCAGCAGGACACGTTTCATGCAGACACCGAACCCGACCAAACGCCAGCTGAGACCAGGCTGTGCGCCCCCAGAGGCCGCATCTGGGGATGACAGCGGGGAAGCGAAAGGCCAAGCGGGGCTGTGGCGCAGCAAGTTGACGCAGTCAAGCGTGCGCTGCATTGCAACATCGGCGATGTGGCTCCTCGGTGACTCATGAACTTTAGCGCTGATAAGTTTTGACATTTCCCTGCCTTAGCGGTGATAAGTTGTCAATCGAGCGTCTGTGAAAGGTTCGTAATCCGATGCGCCTGGAGCGCCCGATCGTCGTGCGCAGGGCGCTGGAGCTGCTGAACGAGGCAGGACTGGACGGGCTGACGACCCGGCGACTGGCCGACGCCCTCGGGGTGCAGGGCCCGGCGCTCTACTGGCATTTCAAGAACAAGCAGGAGCTGATCGACGAGATGGCGCGCTCGATGCTCGCCGACGCCTATGGCCCGATCAGCGAGGACCAGGACTGGACCGAATGGCTGATCGAGGGCGCGCGGCGCCTGCGGCGCACCATGCTCTCCTACCGCGACAGCGCCCGGCTGATCGCCGGCTACCGTCCCACGGGGCCGCATGGGCGGATGGATCCGGAGGCCTTCTTCGGCCCCCTGAAGGCGGCCGGCTTCGGCTGGCCCGACGCGGCCTGGGCGGCCATCACCATGGCCCAGTTCACCTTCGGCTTCACCATGGACGAACAGGCCGCGCTGGACCGCGGGGCCGAGGGGCGGCTCGACCCTGACCAAGGATTCGAATTCGGCATCCGCACGATCATCGCCGGCCTGAAGGCGCGGCTGGCCGCCGATCGTGTCGAAGTCGCCCTCGCCATGCCCGACTGATCAGGGGTCGCGGCAGGTCCAGCGCGACATCCTGGAGCCTCAGCACGCCGACTTCACTCGTAGCGGAGGGCGCTCGCCGGCTTGGCTCTCGCAACCAGCCAGGCGTGGGTCGAGACGGTGATCCAGGCGATCAGCACCGCGACGATAGACGCGGCCACGAACAGCCAGGGCGGAAGGTCGACGCGGTAGGCGAAGCCCTTCAGCCAGTGGTCCATGGCCCAGAAGGCCGCTGGCCAAGCGATCAGGTTGGCCCAGAGCACCGGCTTGGTGAACTGCCAGAGCAGCAGCTGCACGACATCGAAGGTGGAAGCCCCCATCGCCTTGCGCACGCCGATCTCCTTGGTCCGCCGCTCGGTAGTGAAGGCGGCCAGGGCGAAGAGGCCGAGGCAGGCGATGAAGATGGCGAGCCCGGACAGGATGGCGAGGGCGATCCCCTGGGTGATCACATCGCGATACAGCTGCTGAACCGCCTGGTCTTCGAACACGTGCTGGAGGGGCCTGCTGGCGCCGGTGCGCTTCCAGGTCGCGTCCATCGCCCGCAGCGTCTCAGGAATGCTCCGGCCGTCGAGCTTCACCAGCATCAAGTGCGTGCGCGCCGGGTTGACGTAGTAGATGGTCGGCTCGACCGGCGTGCGGACGCTGCCCAGCGAAAAGTCCGGGGCGATGCCGATCACCTCGGACATCTGCGCCGGGGGGATTTTGCCGGCCGGCGAAGGCTGTTGCCAGCGGACCCAGTTCAACCGCCTGCCGACGAGGTCCGCCGGGCGGCTATAGCCGAGCGCGCGCGCCGTGGTGAGATTGACCACCAGGCTCGGCTGCACCGTGGCAGGGGCGTCCGGCTGCTGCTCCAGGACCATGTCCGCGCCCTGGGACCTGGAGAAGAACCGGCCCGCCACCGGCTTCAGTCCGTGCAGCTCGAAGAACCCGACATCCACCGGGCCCTCGCTGACCGTCTGCATCGAGCGATCGCGTTTGACGAAGACTGTCTTGCTGCTGGCGGCGCCCATCGCCATCACCGTGGCGCAGGAGACCCCCTTCACGCCCTGAAGCCGCTCCACCTCCTGGCGGAAAGCGCCCCTGCAGGGCGCGCCGAGCTGCAGCACCTGGCTGGTGTCGAGCCTCAACGCGTCGTGCAGGGCGAAGTTGGTCTGGCGGTAGATGGTGCCGGTCATCACGATCAGGCCGATCAGGATCGCGAACTGGCCGACCACCAGGACCATGCGAACGCCGGAGGATCCGGCCGGCTGGGTCGCGCCGCCCTTCAGGGCCGAGGCGGGCCGGAACCCGGAGAGCACCAGCGACGGATAGAGGCCGGCGAGCGCGGCGGTCAGCAGGGCGACAAGAGCCAAGGCCGCCCCGAGCCTGGGATCGCCGAGGTAATCGAACCTCAGGGTCCGCCGCAGGAAGCCGTTCAGCTCGGGAAGCACCAGCTCGGCAACGGCGACAGCGATCACCATGGCGATCGCCACATAGATCACGGCCTCGCCCATGAACTGGATCATCAGGTCCCGCCGCCGGGCCCCCACGGCCTTTCGCACGCCCACTTCGACCGCCCGGCGCGTCGCCCGCGCCGTCATCAAGGTGACGAAATTGATCGCAGCGATGATCACGATCAGGGCGCCGACGGTCGCCACCCCCGCATCGACCCGGCGATCCCCGGGCGGCTTCACCAGGTCCGACTGGTTGGTCCCCGAGGACGAGAAGTGGATGTCCCTGAGGGGAGTCAGCCGGAAGCGGTAGTTGGAAGGGCCGCCGCCATAGAGAGGGAAGTGGGCGTCGGCGAAGCGCTTCAGGCCCGCGCGGACCTGCTCAACCGAGGCCCCTGGCTTGAGTTTCACGTAGGTCAGCGGAATCGACGAGAACTGGTTCGCATGGCGGTCGTCGAAGGAGGTCAGGGAGAAGGGCGCCCGAGCCGAGGCGAAGACCTGCGCCTGAAGGTGCGTGTTGGACGGCAGATCCTGGAGCACCGCCAGCACCCGCATCGGATGGAAGCTGGAGAGCAGTCTCGCCTCGTCGGCCGGGATGTTCGGGCCGCCGATGTCCGGGTTCACCAGAAGGATCCGTCCGAGCGGCGTGTCCTGTCCGAAATACTTCCGGGCCGCCGACCGGGTAAGGACGAGCCCGTCCGGCGCCCGTAGGGCGGCGTTTGGATCCCCGGCCAGCACCGGGTAGCGCAGGATCTGGAAGAACGCCGGATCGGCCCAGAACAGCGGCTGCTGGGTGGTGATGGCGCCGTTCTTCATCGTCACGCCTAACGGCTCGAGCCGGGCGACGCGCTCCACCTGGGAGAAATCGAGCTTCAGCGCCGGCGCGGCCGTCCCCGGCGCGGTATCTATGACGAACGGCTTCTGTCCGGGCAGGATCAGCGTCTCGGCGAACCGGTAGACGTTCTGGGTATCGGGCAGGAACCTCTCGAAGCTGTATTCGTCGCGGAGATAGAGCCCGATCAGGATCGCCGCGGCGAAGCTGATGGCCAGGCCGCCGATGGTGATGGTGGCGTAGAGCCAGTTGCGCCGCAGGTTCCCTAGCGAGGCGGAGATGTAGTTCTTCAGCATGGCGGCTCACCTTCCGCAGGCGCGAAAAGGGCCCCGGCCGCCGCAGGGCTTGCCGCGGCCGGGGCAGTGGTCGTTGGGGGTCCAACGATTCCGGAATGGGCGTTCGGCATGGCGTCAGGCGGCCAGCTGGGTCTCGGAGACCACCCGGCCGTCGAGCAGCTGGATGGTGCGCTGGGCTTCGCCGGCATGGACCAGGGAGTGGGTGACCATCACCACCGTCACCCCCTCGGAGGCGGCCTGCTTGAGCAGGGCCATCACCGCCTCGCCATTGGCGGTGTCGAGGTTGCCCGTGGGCTCGTCGGCCAGGATCAGGCGGGGGGCGGAGACCAGGGCGCGGGCCACCGCGGCGCGCTGCTGCTGGCCGCCCGAGAGCTGCTGGGGCTTGTGCTTGGCCCGGTGGGCGATGCCGACCTTCTCCAGCGCCGCCTGCACCCGGCGCTTGCGCTCGCCGGAGGGCACGCCGCGGTAGATCAGGGCGACCTCCACGTTCTCGGCGATGGAGAGGTCGTCGATCAGGTTGAAGCTTTGGAAGACGAAGCCGATCTTGTCGCGGCGCAGGCGCGTGAGCTTGGGCTCCCCATAGCCGGCGACGTCCTCGCCGAAGAACCAGTAGTGGCCCGACGTCGGCCGATCGAGCAGGCCCAGGATGTTCAGCAAGGTGGACTTGCCGCACCCCGACGGACCCATGATGGCCACGAACTCCCCGGGTGCGATCTCGATGGAGACGCCGTCCAGCGCCCGGGTCTCCACTTCGGTGGTGCGGTAGGTCTTGGAGACCTGATCGAGCTTCAGCACGGCGCTTTCCCCTTCATTTGGTCAGATCGACGCGGTCGATCTTCTCGAGCCCCTGGTAGTCTGAGGTGATCACCCGCTCGCCGGCCTCGAGGCCCGAGAGCACCTCCACCTGTTCGGAATTGCGCCGGCCGATCTTGATCCGCCGGCGGTCGGCGTGGCGGCCGTCGGCCGAGACCACGAAGCACCAGTCTCCGCCCGAGCGCTCCAGGAAGGCTCCCGCCGGCAAGACCAGCGCCGGGCGGTCGGCCCCGAGCGACAGCTTGCCCTGCACCGCCTGGCCGGGCAGCAGCCCCTGCGGCTGGGCGCCCTGGATGCTGAGGTCGACGGTGAAGGTCCCGTTCTTCACCTGCGGGTAGATGCGCTCGGCCCTGAGGTTCAGGGTGCGGCCGTCGATGTCGATCTGGCCGGTCTGCCCGGGCGCCACCCGGCCGAGGTAGTACTCGTCGACCTGGGCGGCGATCTTGAAGCCGGTGTCCAGGGTGATCTGGCCCAGTCGGTCCCCCCGGTTGCGGTTCTCGCCGGGCTGCAGGTCCATGTCGGTGAGCCGCCCCGAGGCTGGCGCCTTGACCACGAGGTCGTCGAGGGTCGAGCCGGTGATCTGCAGGCTCTTCTGCAGGTTCGCCATCTCCTGGCGGATCTTCGGCAGCTGCTGGACCCTCAGCGCCTCCTGGCGCTTGTTGGTCTCGGCCTGGATGGGCCGGATCAGCCGCTGGTAGGCGAGCTCGTCGCGGATCTGCTCGGCGGTCTCCTTGGCGACGTAACCGGCCTGCACGAGGTCATCGCGCCGCTCGGCCTGCTGGTCCAGGCGCTCGATGTTGTAGTCGATCTGGGCGAGCGTCTTCTGGTTGTCCGCGCGGGTCTGCTCGAGCTGCTTCTCGAAGCTCTGCTGCTGGGTGATGGACTCGACCAGGCGGCCTTCCTGGCTCAGCACGTCGAGCTGGAGCTGGGTGTTGCGGAAGACCACCAGGGGCTGGCCCGCAGTGATCCGGTCGCCCGCATGGACCAGCACCTTCTGCACCTGCCCGCCCTCGAGGGCGTCGAGGTAGATGATGTCGCGGGGCTGGACCGCGCCCTGCAGGGTGGTGAAGTCGTGGTAGACGCCGGGCTGCACCGTATCGATCGACACCTGCGCCAGCGGCAGCCGCACGCTGCGCCGCGCCGGCGAGAGCAAGGCGACGACGGTCAGAAGGCTGAGGAGGATCGCCGCGGCCACGCCAATGACCATCATGCCGCGGCGCGTGCGCCACGGCGGCGGCCGAACGACGCGATCCATCTCCTGGGACATTCCCCACCCGCCCTGTTCGTTCCGAGTATGAACCGGTGAGGGCGGGTAGCGAACGCTCAACAATTCAATGACTTAGCACAGGCCCGACGCGCAGGGCCCTGATCGCCTGTCCGGAAGCGGACACCCGAGTCGCGGCGTGACGCCGGGGGCCCGGCTAAGCCCTTGCGCCGCCTGGCTTTCGCGATTCCGCCGGCGAGGCTTAGCCTCCGCTCATGACCGGCCTCGGCCCCGTTCTGGTGCTCGACGACGACCCCGACGTGCTGAAGGCCGCGGGCCTCGCCCTTTCGCGCGCCGCCGAGCGGGTGGAGCTGGTCTCCTCGCCGGACGCGGTGCCGCCTGTGCTGGAGCGCGGCGGCATGGACGCGGTGCTGCTCGACATGAACTTCGCCCCGGGGGAGCATTCCGGCGGCGCTGGCCTCGAGATGCTGGCGAAGATCCAGGCGGCCGATCCCTGCCTCTCCGTCGTGCTGATGACCGTCTATGGCGGCGTTTCGTTGGCGGTGGAGGCCCTCAAGCGCGGCGCCGCCGACTTCGTCCTGAAGCCCTGGCGCAACGAGAAGCTGATCGAGGCCATGAGCGCCGCCGCGGCCCTGACGCGCGCCCGACGCGAGGCGCGCGAGAGCCTGAACCTCGACCTTCTGGAGCGACACGCCATCGAAAGGGCCCTCGCCCGGTACGAAGGAAACATCAGTCAGGCGGCGGCGGCCCTCGGCCTCACCCGCCCGGCCCTCTACCGGCGCATGGCCAAGCATGGTCTTTAGGGGAGTCTCGCGGTTCGCCCTGGGCGCGGCCCTGAGGGCCGTGGCCGTGGGAGCGTTGGCGGTCGTGGCTTACGGGCTGATCTTCCACCAGAGATACTACGCCACCGGAGCCGTGGTCATCGGGGCCGGCATGCTGATCACCGCCGACCTCGCCCGCATGGTGAGGAGCGCCGACCGGGTGTTCGCCGACTTCGTGGAATCGCTGGCTGCGGGGGCGGCGGACGCCCCGACCCGCGCCGCGGCTCGCTTCCCGGCTCTGGCGGAGTCGCTCAGCCAGGCGGCCGCCCGCCTCGACCGGGACCGCTTCAACCGTGAGCGGCGGATCCAGGAGGTCGAGGCCCTGCTGGACACCGTGGCGGCGGCCCTGCTGATCGTGGAGGAAGACGGCCGGGTGACGCTGGCCAACCGGGCGGCGCGCGAGCTTTGCGGGCAGTCCGGTCCGAAGCTTGCCGACATCCGCGCCCTCGGCGAGGCCCGCGAGCGGATCATGGCCATGCTCCCTGGCGCGCGCGGCATCGTGCAGCTGGCCGACGGTCGGCGGATGTTGGCCAGCGCGGCGGGCTTCCGCGGCGGTGTGGGTCCGCAGCGGCGGCTGGTTTCCCTGCAGAGTCTCTCGGGCGAGCTGTCCGCCGTGGAGATCCAGGCCTGGCAGGACCTCGTCCGTGTCCTGGCGCACGAGATGATGAATTCCCTGACCCCGATCCTCTCCCTGACCGAGAGCCTGCAGGCGCCCGGCGGGCCGCCCTCCCCGGCCGAGACCGCAGGCGCCATCGAGGTGATCGCCCGCCGCAGCTCCGGGCTGATGAGCTTCGTGGAGCGCTATCGCCGGGTCGCCGACCTGCCGGAGCCCCGGCCGCGCGACCTCGCCGCGGCCGATCTGGTCGCCGGCCTGGACCGGCTGATGGCGGGGCTGCTGAGCGAAAGGGCGGTCGCCTACCAAAGCCGCGTGGACCCGCCGGACGTCCGCCTCAGCGCCGATCCCGAGCTTCTCGAACAGGCCCTGATCAACCTGCTGAAGAACGCCCTGGAGGCGGCCGCCGAAACGGCCGATCCCCGCATCGAACTGGCCTGCGTCAAGGTGGATGGCCGCCTGTGCTTCCGCGTCAGCGACAACGGCCGCGGCCTTCCGGAAAGCGACCCGGAGCGGGTGTTCACCCCCTTCTTCACCACCAAGGCCGGGGGCTCGGGGGTGGGCCTGAGCCTCGCACGCCAGGTCGCCCTGGCCCACGGCGGCGCCCTGACGGCGGCGGCGAACCTGCCCCGCGGAGCGGTATTCACCCTCGCCCTGCCCCTCGGCTAAACGCTCGATTCACCCGATGGGGGCAAAAGGGACACTCCGCCGCATCGGAGCTTTCATGACCGCGACCGCCGCGAGACCGATCCCGCTCACCCCCGACGAGCAGCGCCGGGCGCGCCGCCCGCGGGTGCTGCTGACGGGCCGACTGGTGTTCGGCGAAGCGGATCTCACTGTCGACTGCACCATCCGCGACCTGACCCAGACAGGGGCCCGCCTGAAGCTGTCCGGGCCTGCGGCGCTTCCGGCCAGGCTCACCCTGATCGAAGTGAACTCCGGCCGGCTGCACGAGTGCGAAGTCAGCTGGCGGCGGCTGCCCGAGATCGGGGTCAGCTTCCTGAGCTCCCGGGAGCTCGAGACCGGCCCCAGCGGCGAGGGCGCGGAGATGAAGCGGCTGAGACGCCTGTGGCTCGACGCGAAGGCGCGCTGATCCCGTAGCGGCGGCCGCCCCGCGCGGCTAAAGCTGCGCCTCCGCAACCGGAGGCGCTCATGGCCAGGTACGAGCCCAGGCTGAACCTCGACGAGATCGTCGCCATCGACGTGCATACCCACGCCGAGGTGTCCACGCGCCAGCCGCGCGACCCCTGCTCGGTCATCTTCGACGAGGCGATGGCCAAGTACTTCAAGGAGATGAAGCGGCCGACCATCGCGGAGGTCGCCGGGTACTATCGCGAGCGGAAGATGGCGGCGGTCATTTTCACCGTCGATTCCGAATCCGAGATGGGCCTCACCCGCATCAACAACGAAGAGGTGGCCGAGGTCGCGGCGGCGAACGCCGACGCGCTCATCCCGTTCGCCAGCATCGACCCGCACAAGGGCAAGATGGGCGTGCGCGAGGCCCGCCGGCTGATCGAGGAGTTCGGCGTCCGCGGCTTCAAGTTCCACCCGACATCCCAAGGCTTCTATCCGAACGACCGGATGGCCTATCCGCTTTACGAGGTGATCGCCGAGGCCGGGCTGCCGGCCCTGTTCCACACCGGCCAGACCGGCGCCGGCGCGGGTGCGCCGGGGGGGTTCGGGCTGCGGCTCAAATACTCCAACCCTCTCCACCTGGACGACGTGGCGGCGGACTTCCCCGACCTGACCATCGTCATGGCCCACCCCTCCTTCCCCTGGCAGGACGAGGCCCTGGCCGTGGCGACCCACAAGCCGAAATGCTTCATCGACCTGTCTGGATGGTCGCCGAAGTACTTCCCACCCAACCTCGTCCAGTACGCCAACACCCTGCTGAAGGAGCGGGTGCTGTTCGGGACCGACTATCCGGTGCTCTCCCCCGACCGCTGGCTGAAGGACTTCGAGCAGCTGCCGATCAAGCCGGAAGTGCGGCCCCTGATCATGAAGGAGAATGCGATCAGGATGCTGGGGCTGAGGGGATAGCCCTCACCTCTCCCGTCGCGTCGCGACGGCGGGAGGGGGACCGCACGCCGAGGCCCGCAGGGCCGCAGAGCGGGCGGTGGAGGGGGCGAGTTGCAGCGCGGCGCTGTCGCAGCTGCGAGAGGGTGCATGGGGCTCGCCCCCTCCACCGCTCGCTCTTCAGCCGGCTGGCGCCGGCTTCGGCGCGCGGTCCCCCTCCCGCCGCGCTACGCGCGGGGGAGGTAGAACCGTTGATGAGCTTCGACCTTATGCCGCGACGCGGTCGCGGCCGGCGCTGAGGCGGGCGAGCTCGGCGAGGACCACGCCCATCGAGGCCGCCGCGCGGCCCTCATCGCGGGTGTAGTCGCCGGACTCGATCAGGCGGCGCAGGGCGTCGCGGGCGCGGCTGACACGGCTCTTCACCGTGCCGACGGCGCATTCACAGATCTCGGCGGCTTCCTCGTAGGACATGCCCCCGGCGCCGACGAGGATCAGGGCCTCGCGCTGGTCCACCGGCAGGGCGGCCAGGGCCATGCGAAGTTCGTTGAGCTCGATCGGCGCATTGGGATCGTCGCTGGCGAGCAGGGTCCGCTCGGCGGCCTCCTGGTCGAGCTGCACGCTGCGCCAGGCGCGGCGCATGTCGGAGTAGAACTGGTTGCGCAGGATCATGAAGGCCCAAGCCTTCATGTTGGTGCCCATGGTGAAGCTGTCGCGGCATTGCCAGGCCTTGGCGAGCGCCTCCTGGGCGAGGTCGTCGGCCTGGGCGGGATTTCCGGTCATGGTCCGGGCGAAGGCGCGCAGATGCGGGATGAGCGCGATGAGGTCGGCCTTGAACTTGGCCTCGGCCTGGGCGTCGGCGCCGGACTGATCAGTCATCTAGTTCATCCTCTGCGTGTCTTCGGCTCTGCGCAGCAGCGCGAGCCATTGTTCCGGGACCGGCTGACGGGTGAGGTCATCCAAGGCGCGCCGCAGGCCCGCGCCGACGCCCTCGCGTCCGACACGCGCTGCCTGCCGCGTCGATTCGTGCTGAAACCTGTGATGTTCCGACATTGGTCATAACGGCTCAGCCGATTCCCTTACTTGCCGAACGCCGTGGCGTCCGGCGTGATTGACAACGTGATGCGACGGTCAAGGTTCCCGCGGAGGGCCCATGGCGGGCGCTCATTGGGGCGTCCTCGCCAGGGGTGACAGCGGACCCGTCTCCTCTCCTGCGGGCGGCTCTTCGACAACCACGGCGTGGCCGCCGAGCCTGCGGATGGCCCTCGCGCGCCAGTCGGCGTTGAGTATAGCCTGGTCCTTTGTTGGATACCTGACCAAGACGTCAGGCCCAATCCGTACGGCCCAGCCTCTGTCTAGTGGCTGTACCGAAAACTTTGCCGTCAGCATGGCTGTACTACCCGCAACTACGCAACTTAACGTGCAAAACATCAAAAGACGCGTGGAAGTTCCAAGAACCTGCTTCACGAAAACTTTGAACGTCTGTCGGCTGAGGCCTAGCTCTTCAGCCCTGCGGGGAACTCCCGCTCGCTGCGCCGCCACGGGGAGCGATCCAGGTGATCAGGTCCCAAGCGTTGCGCACGCCGAGGATGAGGATCGCGACGGCCAGGGCCCCGACGCTGATCGTCGAGCCGGCGGCCGCCGCCGCGCCCAGCGCCAGGTAGGCGGCAGCTGGCGCCGCCGCATAGAACCAGGCGTCGGTCCAATGCGCGCTGCCCGCGAGCGGCCGGAAGAACATTCGCCAGACGTTGGCCAGCGTCCAGGCGAGCAACACCGCGGCCAGGCAGACCAGCAACCGCCACTGCCAGGTCGCATCCACCGGCGCCGAGGCGATGACGCTGATCAGCAGGGCCGTGGTGAACTGGACCACCGTGGGGGTCATGTAGCGGCTGGCGCCCTGCAGCGCCTGGTCCCGGTCCATGTTGTTGGTCAGGGTCATGACCACGAACAGCAGGCCGATCAGGGCCCCGGCGGCAGAGCCGACCAGGATGTAGAAGTCGTGCCACCTGTCGAACATCGGCCGAGCTTAGAGCGGCTCGAGCCCGGCGGCGAGGGCGGCGAGCGCGAGTCCCTGGAGCCGCCGCTGATCGAGTCCGCCCAGGCCTTCCGGGGCCGCCGCATCCGCCCCCGGCGGCGGCGGCGCTATCCTGCCTTCGCGCATCAGCAGCATCCGGTCGGCGAAGGCGATCACCTCGCCGGGGTCATGGCTGACATAGATGACGGGGATCTCCAGAAGCTGATGCAATTGCTCCAGGCACGGGAGGATCTCGGCCTTGGCCTCGGCGTCCAGGCCGGAGAGGGGCTCGTCCATCAGGAGCAGCTGCGGTTGAGACAGCAGCGCGCGGCCGATCCCCACGCGCTGGCGCTCTCCGCCGGACAGCCGTTCGGTCGAGCGACCCAGCAGCGGCGCCAGGCCGAGGAAGGCCACAACCTCGTCGAAGCCGAGCCTCCCCGGCCCCGCGCGTTTCAGCCCGAACTCGAGGTTGCCGCGCACCGACAGGTGGGAGAGCAGGCCGGCGTCCTGGAAGACGTAGCCTACGGGCCGTCGGTGAGGCGGCAGGAACCGTGCGCCGTCCTGCCAAGCGTCCCCCCGCACCAGCACCCGGCCCCCGAGCCGCTCCAAGCCGGCGATGCAGCGAAGCACCGTGGTCTTGCCGGAGCCGGAGGGACCGAACAGGGCCGTGACCCCGGCTGCGGGGACGGTGAACTCAGCGTCGAGGCTGAAGCCGCCGAGCCGCCCCTGGAGCTGGACCTCGATGACGCCGCTCACGGCTGCAGCCGCCCCACGCGCCGGTCGATGAGCAGCATGGCGAGCATGACGGCGAAGGCGAACAGCACCAGGGCGCCGGCCAGCAGGTGCGCCTCCTGGTACTGCAGCGCCTCGACGAGCTCATAGATGCGGATGGAGACCACCTGGGTCCTGCCGGGGATCGAGCCGCCGATCATCAGCACCACCCCGAACTCCCCGACCGTGTGGGCGAAGACCAGGATGGCCGCCGCCAGGAACCCTCGCCGCGCCTGGGGCAGGACGACCGAAACGAACGCATCGAGGGGCGAGGCGCGCAGCGTCGCCGCCACCTCCAGGGGACGCTCGCCGATGGCTTCGAACGCGGCGCGGAGCGGCTGCACGGCGAAGGGCAGGGAATAGATCATCGAGCCGATCACCAAGCCCGCGAAGGTGAAGGCCAGGGTGCGCACGCCAAATGGATGCAGGAGCGCCATGAGCGGGCTCTGCGGCCCGAGAGCGATCAGCAGATAGAAGCCGAGGACGGTGGGCGGAAGTACGATGGGCATGGCCGCCAGGGCGGCCACCGGCTCGCGCCACCAGCGGCGGCTCCTGGCCAGCCACCAGGCGAGGGGCGTCGCCAGTACAAGGAGCAGGATCGTGGTCAATCCCGCCAGCTCGGCCGTGAGGCCGATGATCCGCCCCATCCCCTACCTGGTCCCGTAGCCGAACGCCTCGATCACCTTGCGCGCCCGAGGGCCTTTGAGGAAGGCCAGGAACGCCTTGGCGCCGGCGTCGTCCTGGCCTGCCTTCAACAGCACGGCCTGCTGCTCGATGGGGGCGTGGTCGGCTTCCGGAACGAGCCAGCGGGAGCCGCCCTTTTCGCCGGCCACCTGCGAAAGGGCCACGAAGCCGAGCTCCGCCGCGCCGCTCTGGACGAACTGGTAGGCCTGACTGACGGAGGTTCCGGTCACCAGCTTCGGCTTGAGGGCCTCATAGACGCCGAGCCGCGTCATGGTCTGAACCGCCGCCGCGCCATAGGGGGCTAGGGCCGGATCGGCGATCGAGAGCTTCTCGAACCTGCCGGACCTAAGCACGGCTGCGCGCCCGTCGACCAGGCCGGGCGTCCTGCTGAACAGCACCAGCCGCCCGATGGCGTAGGTGAAGCGCGTGCCGGGGACCGCGAGCCCCTCCTTCTCGGCCTGGGCCGGACGGTCGGCGTCCGCCGAGAGCAACACCTCGAACGGGGCGCCGTGGGCGATCTGAGTATAGAACTGTCCTGACGAGCCGAAGCTGAGCGCGAGGTGCGTCCCGGTCTTGGCCTCGAAGGCCGCGGCGATCTGCTTGGCTGGCTCGGTGAAGTTTGCGGCCACCGCCACTTGGACGTCCGCCGCCGCGGGAGCAGCGAGGATCAACCCGAGGGCTGCCGCAGCCCAATCGATTAGCCTTGGAACCCGCCTCATGAGGCCCTCCCAGTAGGGCGTTACGTAGACGAAGCTCCTATCGCAAGCGAGTGGCAACCGGCGTCGTTCGTCGCCTGAGGAAGGTACCCACGATCACAGCGGCCACGAGGAGGTAGCTCCAGATCACCACGGCTCGATAAGGGGCGAGGGCGCCCACCCGGGGATCGGCGAGCCGCGCTCCATAGATGACGACGCTGATGAGCTGAAACGCAGCGGCGAAAAGCGGCCAATAGCGGCGGCTCTTCAGCGCCACTCCGAGCAAGACGATAAGAAAGACCACATCGACAGCGAAATCGCCCCATTGGGGAGCAGCCCAGTCGTGGGTGTTCTGGAGGAGAGCGGAGGCGACGGAATCGACGATCATTCCAAACGCGGCGGTCCGTTCCGCCCACCCGCCCCGCCACACGGTCAGGCCCGCGGCCGACAGCATGTAGATGTCCCAGATCGCCTGTGGCGCAGTCCTGAAAGACATGGGGCCCCCGGCGATGCGAGAGCCCCAATCTTTGTCGGATAGGTCCCGGCCTGCAAGCCGGGATCTAGGCGGCGACGGTCCGTCTCAGCGGACGCACGTTGGCGGGAGTCTCGTCTTCCACGTGGGGCGGAGGCTTGGTCCCATCATCCCCGCCCAGGCGAAGACCGCCCAGACCCATTTGAACCTTGTCGACCGTCAGCGCCTTGTGCGCTTCGACGATGCCGCGGCGGGCCTGGGCGAGGGCGGCGATGGTCTCGCTGAGCCGCTCCAAAGCGCCCTGGCAATACATGGCCGACAGTCCGGCGTTGGACCGGGCGACCGGGACGGTCGCGGTCAGTGCGGCGGTCTTGTTGAGAGCCGCGTCGATTGCGGCCTCCGCCTCGTAGAGAACGGCCGCGACTTGTTCGACGGCCAGGCGGCGCTGCTTGAGCATGAGTCTACCCCTCCACGCCGGCTTAGGGTCCGGCGCACTGTTTGACGGTTGTTCGATTTTGCCTGGGTGCGACGCCTGTGGCGTCAGGCCAGGTCCTTCAGGGCGTGCAGGCCCGCCAGGACCCCTCCGAAGGCCACCGCCGAGGCGATGGCGATCAGCAGGATCAGCCCGAGCCTGGCAAGCGGGCCTAGGGCATATCCGCGTCCTCCCCAGGCGAGAGGCCCGGCTGGAAGCTCTCGTCCATAAGGGTCCAGGCGAGACAGAGGATTTCGCGCAGCACCATCTCCGGCGGCTTCCAGCGGGCCTGCTTGCGCAGGGCTGACACCAGAGCCGGGGTGATGGCCGCCCGCGCGGGGGCTCCGGACAGGTCCGCCAGCTGCCGCTCCAGCTGTTCCCAGGTGAAGGTCGGCGTCGCGGTCTCCGGCGCCGGCCCCGTCGGTGAGGTCCGGTCGAAGGCGTTCGTCTCCCGCCGGAGCGGGAGCGCCTGAATCGCGGCTCGGGAAAACTGGATCTTGTCGATGCGGCTCACGTTGGCCTCCCCCTTGTCGAGGAGGAGCGAGCCCGATTTCTCCAGCGTCGCCTATCCCGTTCGCGTCGGGTCCTGATCGCGTGGGGATGGCGGCGGCGCGTTCATGAGCGGCGACCCGGCGCGCGGCGTCGTAGCGATCAGCGGCGCCGAGGCGCTGGCGCGCCTTGTCGACGTGGGTGTCGACGGTGTGTTTGGAAATGCCGAGCTCACGCGCGATCTGCTTGGAGCTCAGGTGCTCGTTGACCAGCCGGAGGCATTCCCGCTCACGCGGGGTCAGCATCTCGATCGCAGGATCCGCCGCCCCTCGGCCCTCCGGCATGGATGGTTGTCCCTAGCTCCCGTCAGCCTCTTCGCCGGCGATGGCCCGGACCAGCTCCAGCACCTGACGCCGCAGCCGCGACTGGCTGATGCGCGGATAGAGGGTCGCCAGCTCCTGGCCCTCGGCGGTCATCAGGAAGTCGCGGATGTTCCGCTCCGCCCCGCGCGCCGCGTCCGCCTCTTCAGACCCTGTATCCGCCAGCCCCTCGAAGAAATAGGGCACCGGAGCCTGAAGCGCCCTGGCGATGTCATAGAGCTTGGAGGCCGAGACGCGGTTGGCGCCCCGCTCGTACTTCTGCACCTGCTGGAAGGTGAGGCCGAGGGATTCGGCAAGCGTCTGTTGGGTGAGGCCGAGGAAACGCCGCCGCATGCGGATCCGGGCGCCGACATGCATGTCGACCTCCGCCGGACTCCGCTCCCGGGGCCGGCTCTTGCGCTCTTGGGTTTCGGTCTTCACCACCATGCCTTGCCTGACTAGCCTCTGGGTTTAGGGCTAGCGTAGCATTAGCCATGCGCGAATTCGCAGACAAGCACGTGCGGCGTCGCAGTTGTCGCGGCAGGGCGCTTTGCACGTGCGACGCGAATCCTCCTGGACTCAGCCGAAGCGGCCGGTGACGTAGTCGGCCGTCTGCGTCGAACGCGGCTTGGTGAACAGGGCTTCCGTCTCGTCGAACTCGATCAGCTTGCCCAGGTACATGAAGGCGGTGAAGTCGGCGATGCGCGCGGCCTGCTGCAGATTGTGGGTGACGATCACGATGGTGTAGTCGCGCTTGAGCTCGGAGATGGTGTCCTCGAGCTTTGAGCTCGATATGGGGTCGAGGGCCGAGGCCGGCTCATCGAGCAGCAGCACCTCGGGTCTCACGGCGATCGAGCGGGCCACGCACAGCCGCTGCTGCTGTCCCCCGGAAAGGCCGAGGCCGGAGGTTCCAAGCTTGTCCTTCACCTCCTCCCACAAGGCGGCGCGGCGCAGCGCCTCCTCGACGCGGCCCTGCATCTCGCTGCGCGAGAGCTGCTCGTGCATGCGCAGGCCGAAGGCGACGTTGTCGAAGATCGACATCGGGAAAGGCGTCGGCTTCTGGAACACCATGCCGACCCGGGTGCGCAGCACCGACAGGTCCACCTTCGGGTCCAGGATGTTCTCGCCATCCAGCAGGATCTCGCCCTTGGCCTTCTGGCCGGGATAGAGGCCATAGATGCGGTTCATCGCCCTCAGCAGGGTGGACTTGCCGCAACCGGAGGGCCCGATCATCGCCGTGACGCTGTTGGCCTTGATCGGCAGGTTGATGGAGTGCAGGGCGCGGGTCTTGCCGTAAAAGAACTCGAGGTTCTTCACTTCCATCTTGATATCCCCGGGGTCGATGCCGACCACAGGCGTCTCGAAGGTCTGGTGGGACACGTCGTTCATGAGCGGCGTTGCTCCCGGATGATGATGCGGGCGACGATCTGGGCGGCGAGCACCGCGGCGGCGATCAGCAGGGCGCCAACCCACGCCAGCCGCCTCAGGTCGTCGTAGGCGGTCAGGGCGAAGTTGAAGATCACCTGGGGCAGGTTCGCCATCGGATGGCTCATGTCCAGACTGAAGAACTGGTTGTTCAGCGCCGTGAACATCAGGGGCGCGGTCTCGCCGGAGATGCGGGCGAAGGCCAGCAGCCCCCCGGTGACGAGCCCGCCGGCGGCGGCGCGCCACATGATCTTGCGGATGGTCGTCCACACAGGGGCCCCAAGGGCCACACCCGACTCCCGCAGGGCGGAGGGCTGCAGCTTGAGCACATCCTCGGTGGTGCGGGTGACGACGGGCACGGCGATCAGCGCCAGGGCGACCGCGCCGGCATAGCCGGAGAAGTGGTGAATGAGGTGGGCGACCATGAAGTAGTAGACCACCAGGCCCACGAGGATCGACGGCGCCGACAGCAGCATGTCGTTCAGGAAGCGGACCAGCTTGGCGTACCAGCTGTCGCCGCCGAACTCCGCCAGCCAGGTGCCCGCGAGGATGCCGACCACGATGGCCAGCACCATGGCCAGGGCGCAGATCATCAGCGAGCCGACGATGGCGTTGGACAGGCCTCCGGGAGAGCCGGCGGCCGGCGTTATCTTGGTGAAGATGTCGAGGCTGAGCCCGCCCAGGCCCTGCCGCAGCAGCGAGTAGAGGATCGCCGCCAGCACCCCCAGGGCGATCACCGTCACGACGCCGCAGAAGGCGACGAACAGCAGGTTCGACGCCTTGCGCAGGGCGGAGCGGGCGGAGGCCACGCCTAGTACGTCCTCTGCATGCCGAGCAGCGCCCGGGCCATGGCCAGGACGGAGAAGGTGATCAGGAACAGCACCAGGCCCAGAGCGATCAGGGCCGAGCTGTGCATGTCGCTGGTCGCTTCAGCGAATTCGTTGGCGATGGTCGAGGCCAGGGTCGAGCCCGAGTCGAACAGCGACTTCGGGACCCCGTGCGAGTTACCGATGATGAAGGTCACGGCCATGGTCTCGCCGAGGGCGCGCCCCAGGCCCAGCATGACCGCGCCGATGGCGCTTTTCTGGACGTAGGGGAGGAGCACCTTCCAGACGACCTCCAGCGAGGTGGCTCCCATGCCATAGGCGCTTTCGCGCAACTGCGGCGGCACGGTCATCATCAGCTCGCGGAACACTGCGGCCATGTAGGGCAGGATCATGATCGCCAGGATCACCGAGGCGGTGAAGATGTTGGCGCCGTTGGGAACGCCGGCGGTGAGCTTGTCGAGCAGCGAGCCCGGCTGGGCCGCCATGGCGAGGGGCAACTGCACGTGCTGCGCGAAAAAGGGCGCGAAGACGAACAGGCCCCACATTCCGTAGACGATCGAAGGTATGCCCGCGAGGAGTTCGACGGCGATGGCGATCGGACGCCGGATGGCGCGCGGAGCGAACTCCACCAGGAAGACCGAGACCCCGAAGGCGAGCGGAAGCGCCATGACCAGGGCGAGCACCGAGGTGATGATGGTTCCTAGGATAGGCCCCTCGGCGCCGTAGACGTCGGTCACCGGGTTCCACGTCGTCGAGGTGAAGAAGCCGAGCCCGAACCTGTGAAGGGCCGGCCAGCCGCCGATGGTGAGCGCGATGATGATTCCACCCAGGGCCGCCAGCAGCATGGTTGCGGCGCCGAAGCACAGGCCCCTGAAGACCGGATCGAAGGCGGCTTCGCGGGGCGGCTTTCGGACGGCGCTTGCGACGGCGGCGGCGGAAGTCATCGGCTCAATCTAGGACAGAGGGAGGGCGGAGGTCGATCCGACCCCCGCCCGATGAGGAAGGCTACTTGTAGACGGGCTTGCCGGCGCCGTCCTTGACCTCTGCGACCCACTGCCTGCGCACCAGGGCCTTCACCTGGGCCGGCAGAGGCACGTAGTCGAGGGCCGAAGCTGCGGCGTCGCCGTTCTTGTAGGCCCAGTCGAAGAAGCTCAACACCTCGCGGCCGGTCTCGGCCTTGTCCTGCTTCTTGTAGACCAGGATGAAGGTGGCGCCGGTGATCGGCCAGGCGTTGGCGCCAGGCTGGTTCAGGAGCAGCAGGTAGTTGCCCGGGGCCTTGGTCCAGTCCGCGCCCGCTGCGGCGGCGGCGAAGTCGGCCGCGACCGGGGCCGGGAACTTGCCGGCCTTGTTCTGCACCAGGGCGTAGGGGATGTGGTTCTGCTTGGAGAAGGCGTATTCGACGTAGCCGATCGAGCCGATCGTCTGCTTCACGAAAGCCGCGACGCCGTCGTTGCCCTTGCCGCCCAGGCCCGTCGGCCACTGGACCGAGTCGCTGGCGCCTACCTTGGAGGCCCACTCGGGATTCACGCTGGCGAGGTAGGAGGTGAACAGGAAGCTCGTGCCCGAGCCGTCCGAGCGGTGCACGACGGTGATCGGCAGGTTCGGCAGGCTGGCGCCCTTGTTGAGGGCGGCGATGCGCGGGTCGTTCCACTTGGCGACCTTGCCGAGGAAGATGTCGCCCAGCAGGGCGCCGGTCAGGTGAAGCTGGCCGGACTGGACGCCCGGCACGTTCAGGGCCGGAACGATGCCGCCCATGACGGTGGGGAATTGGTAGAGGCCGGCGGCGTTCAGCTCCTCGAGCTTCAGCGGCTTGTCCGACGCGCCGAAGTCGACGGTCTTGGCCTTGATCTGCTTGATGCCGCCCCCAGAGCCGATGGCCTGGTAGTTCAGCCCGGCGCCGGTCTTGGCCTTATAGGCTTCCGCCCACTTCGCGTAGACCGGTGCAGGGAAGGTCGCACCCGCCCCCGAGATATCCGCGGCGACGGCCGCGCTGGCGGCGCCCATGACCAGCGCCGCGGCAAGCGCGGCGGCCTTGCGATTGAACATCTGTTTCTCCAACCCCGACAGTGATCCGTTGATCACCCCGGCTGGCGATAGCCACCTTGCGCAACGCTTTCATGACAGCCAGCCGCGCCGTATGCGGACGACCTGGCTGAACCTTCACTGGAGTCCGGCCGTTGCAAATGATGGAGCCGCTGTGCGATGGGGCGCTGGTTCCGAAGCTCAAGCGAGGCCCTAACCCGATGAAGAGCATGTCCGGCGCCGGCGTCCTGGTCGCCCAAGGGAAAGAGATCAACGTCCTCTACGACCTGGTGCAGAACGACGCCGCGGACGGGGCGCCGGTGGTCGGCCAGATCTTCGGCGAGGCCGACGCGCTGCACGACGCCTTCTATGCGCCCGATTCGGTGCTGCGGCTGGCCAACGGCCACGCGGCGATGATCGTGCTGCAGAATTGTGAAACGCGGGGCGTCGCCGACGTGCGGGTCGACGGCCCGATCTCGTTCGACTGACCTGCGCAAACGCGAAGGCCTCCGCGGGGGGAACGCGGAGGCCTCCTTCGATCAGCCCGGTTCAGGCTTGATCAGGCGGGATCAGTAGCAGACGCGGACCCGCTCATAGCCGCCCCAGCGGCTCCAGCGGTTCTCGATCCGGCAGTGACGATAGCCGTAGCCATAGTAGGCGGGGGCGTAGGACGGCTCGTAGTAGGAGGAGCCGTAGTAACCCCGGTCGTAGCCGTAGTCGCGGTTGCTGGACGCGAGCGCGGCGCCGATGGCCAGGCCAGCGATGCCGGCCGCCACGGCCGCACCGCCGTTGCCGCCATGATGCCACTCGCGGGCGGACGCCGCCGAAGCGCCGCCGAGAACCGCGCCGCCGACGGTGAGGGCCGCCAGGGCGCCTGTCAGGATCTTCTTCATGAGAGCCTCCTTAAAGGTTCGCTTTTGTGTCGGCCCGAGGACACCCCTCAGGCTTGATGCGAAGATGACAGGGGCGCGCTGAACCCGTCCTGAACACTGCGGTTTAGCTGGCGTTCATGTGCAGGGCCGTCGAACCGCCCGGGCTTGGCCGCGTTGGGGAAGGCGGCGCCCCATGTCTGAGACCAACCCTTCCAAGCCCTCCGCCTTGAGGGTCAATCCCGCGCGCATCCGCGCCTCCGGCGCCGCCGACCCGGCCGCCGCCGCCGACGGCTTGCCGACTCCGCGCCGCTGGTGGGCGGCCGCCACCATCTGGGCGGCGATCGCCATGACCGTGCTGGACGCCGCCATCGCCAATGTGGCGCTGCCCACCATCGCCCGGGACCTTGCGGCTTCCCCGGCGCAGTCGATCTGGGTGGTGAATGCCTACCAGCTCGCCATCGTGATCTCGCTCCTGCCGCTGGCGGCGCTGGGAGAGATCGTCGGCTATCGCCGCATCTACCAGGGCGGGCTGGTCATCTTCACTCTGGCGTCGCTGGCCTGCGCCCTGTCCCCCACCCTGCTGATCCTGGCCGGCGCACGGACCCTGCAGGGCTTCGGCGCAGCAGGGATCATGAGCGTCAACGGCGCCCTGGTCCGCTACACCTACCCTCAGAGCATGCTGGGCCGCGGGGTGGGGCTGAACGCCCTGGTGGTCGCCACCTCGGCGGCGGCGGGGCCCACCATCGCCTCAGCCATACTGTCCACCGGCTCCTGGCCCTGGCTGTTCGCGGTCAATGTGCCGATCGGGATCGCCACCTTCGCGGTGGCCGCCTGTTCCCTGCCCAAGACCCCTTTGGCGAAGGTGAGGTTCGACGTGCTGAGCGCGGGGCTCAACGCCGTCGCCTTCGGCCTGGTGGTCACCGGCGTCGACGTCCTGACGCGCACCAAGGCGCGGCTGGCGGGGCTGCTCGAACTGGCGGTGGGGATCCTCGCGGGCGTGGTGCTGGTGCGTCGCCAGCTGCCCATGCCCAGGCCGCTGGTGCCGATCGATCTGCTGCGCATCCGCGTCTTCGCCCTGTCGATCATGACCTCGGTGATCTCCTTCACCGCACAGATGGCCGCCTTCGTCGCCCTGCCCTTCCAGTTCGAGATGGTCATGCACCGCAGTCAGGTGGCGACGGGGCTGCTGCTCACGCCGTGGCCGCTTGGCGTCGGCCTCGCCGCCCCTTTGGCAGGCTGGCTCGCGGACCGGTTCTCGGCCGCCATCCTTGGCGGGATCGGCCTTGCCGTCTTCGCCCTCGGCCTGGCGCTTCTCGCGGCCCTGCCCGCCGACGCGCCGGACCTCCAGATCGTCTGGCGCATGGCGGTCTGCGGCATCGGCTTCGGCTTCTTCCAGTCGCCCAACAACCGGATGATGCTGTCCACCGCGCCGCGCGAGCGATCCGGCGCGGCCGGCGGGATGCTGGCGACGGCGCGCCTCACCGGCCAGACCGCCGGAGCGGTGACGATCGCCATCTGCCTGCACCTGTTCGGCGACCATGGCGAACGGATCACCCTCGCCCTCGCTGCGGGTCTCGCCCTCCTGGGCGCCGGCTCCAGCCTGACCCGGATCGTCCATCGCAAGCAGCCGGACCCTCCCGACCCCGAGCTCGGCTCCTGCGCCACCGGGACCTGACAGGCCGCCCGTGCAAGGCTAAGAGCGGCCGATGCGCATCGACGGCCGCGACTTCCGCACCATCTGGTTGGACGACGACGGCCGGCATGTCTGGGTGATCGATCAGCGCCGCCTGCCGCACCGCTTCGAGATGCTTCGCCTCGAGACCGCCGAGGCCATGGCCCGCTCCATCGCCGACATGACCGTTCGAGGCGCCCCGCTGATCGGCGTCAGCGCAGCCTATGGCATGGCGCTGGCCGCCGCCCAGGACCCGTCCGACGCCGCGCTCGAGCGGGCCGGCGCGATGATCGAGGCCGCGCGGCCGACCGCGGTGAACCTGCGGTGGGCGGTCGAGCGGATGCTCCGCCGGCTGGGCCCGCTGCCCGAGGCCGAGCGGCGCGGAGCGGCCTATGCGGAGGCGGCGCTCATGGCCGACGAGGATGTCGCCGTCTGCGAGGCCATCGGGGTCCACGGAGCCCGGCTGATCGAGAGGGCCCGGAGGCCCGGCAAGGATCAGGTCGACGTCCTCACCCACTGCAATGCGGGCTGGCTCTGCGCGGTCGACTGGGGAACGGCCCTGGCCCCGATCTACAAGGCGCACCGGGCGGGCGTCGCCGTGCATGTGTGGGTCGACGAGACCCGGCCCCGCAACCAGGGCGCCAGCCTGACCGCGTGGGAGCTGGCGCGGGAGGGCGTGCCCCACACGGTCATCGCCGACAACACCGGCGGCCACCTGATGCAGCACGGGATGGTCGACCTCTGCATCGTCGGCACGGACCGCACGACCCGCGCCGGGGATGTCTGCAACAAGATCGGCACCTACCTGAAGGCCCTGGCGGCGAAGGACAACGGCGTGCCCTTCTACGTCGCCCTGCCCTCCTCGACGGTGGACTGGCGCATCTCGGATGGCCTGGCCGGGATCCCGATCGAGCAGCGCGGCGCCGAGGAGGTGACCCACATCTCCGGCCTCGGCGAAGACGGCGAGGTGCGGACCGTCCGCCTGACGCCGGAAGGCAGCGGCGCCGCCAATTTCGGTTTCGACGTCACGCCCGCCCGGCTGGTCACGGGCCTGATCACCGAGCGCGGCCTTTGCGAGGCGTCGGAGGCGGGGCTCAACGGCCTGTTCGGCGGCGAAGAGCGGGCCGCCTGATGCGCAGCCTCTGGAACGAGGACGACGCCCGCGCGGCGGTGCGGCGGTACGGCGAGGCGGGGATCGGCGAGGACCTTGCGCTGCGCACCTATTCGGCGCGGCTGCTGGGCGCCGAACCCAAGCTGGTGCTGCACGGCGGCGGCAACACCTCGGTGAAGACCACGCAGCGCGATGTCTTCGGCGAGGAGGTCGAGGTGCTCTGCGTCAAGGGATCCGGCTGGGACCTGGCGGTGATCGAGCCGCCGGGCCATCCGGCAGTTCGTCTGGCTCCGCTCATGAAGCTCCGGGCGCTGAACCGCCTCTCGGACGAGGACATGGTCTCGGCCCAGCGCCAGCTGCTGCTCGACCCAGGGGCGCCCACCCCCTCCGTCGAGACCCTGCTGCACGCCTTCATGCCCGACAAGTTCGTCGACCACACCCACTCCACCGCCATCCTGGCCCTTGCGGACCAGCCGGAGGCCGAAGCGATCTTCCGGGAGATCTTCGAGGATCGGGTCGCCCTGGTCCCCTATGTGATGCCGGGCTTCGATCTCGCCCGCGCCGCCGGCGACGCCAGAGACTCCAGGCCGGCCGCCGAGGGGATGATCCTGCTGAAGCACGGGGTCTTCTCCTTCGGGGCCACCGCCCGCGAAAGCTACGAGCGGATGATCGGCCTGGTCACGGCTGCGGAGGACTACATCGGCCGCCGCCCCCGCCTGTCGTTGCGGCGGGCCGCCCTGGACCGAAGCCGGTCCGCAGCCGAGGTGCTTCCCGAGATCCGCGGCGCCCTGGCCCGCGCGGCCGGACACTCCGGGCCGGGGCGCTGGATCCTGGACCTTCGTTCGGAGGAAGCCGCCCGGGCGGTCGCCGACGATGAGCGCCTCGCCGACTGGGCTGCCCGGGGCGTGGCCACGCCGGACCACGTGATCCGAACCAAGCGCTTTCCGCTCGTGGCGTCCGTTGACCTGGACGCCGCCATGGCCGCCTATGGCGCGGACTACCGCGACTACTTCGACCGCAACAACGCCCGCGCCGGAGGCGCAAAGACCGCGCTCGACCCGCTGCCCCGCCTTATCGCCGTCCCTGGTCTCGGCCTGGTCGGCGTCGGCAAGACGGCGTCGGAGGCGGCGATCGCCGCCGACATCGGGGAGAACTGGGCCGCGACCCTGCTGGACGCCGAGGCGGTCGGCCGCTTCGAGCCGGTGGGCGAGGCGGACACCTTCGACATGGAGTACTGGTCGCTCGAGCAGGCCAAGCTGGGCAAGTCTGCAGAGAAGCCCCTGGCGCGGCACGTGGCCGTGATCACCGGAGGCGCGGGGGCCATCGGCGCGGCGACGGCGAGGGCTTTCGCCCAGGACGGCTGCGAGATCGCGGTCTTCGACCTCGACGCGGAGGCGGCGGCGAGGACGGCCGCGGCGACCGGCGGCCGGGCGCTCGGACTAGGCTGCGACGTCACCGATGCCAAGGCGGTGCAGCGCGCCTTCGATGAGACGGCCCGGAGGTTTGGCGGGGTCGACATCGTGGTCTCCAACGCCGGCGCGGCCTTCACCGGGGCCATGGCCGAGCTGGACGCCGAGGTCCTGCGCAAGAGCTTCGAGCTCAACTTCTTCGCCCACCAGGCCGTGGCCCAGGCGGCGGTGCGCGTGTTCCGCGCCCAGGGCATGGGCGGAACCCTGCTCTTCAACGTGTCCAAGCAGGCCGTGAACCCAGGGCCGGACTTCGGGGCCTATGGAACCTCGAAGGCCGCCCTGCTCGCGCTCGTCCGCCAGTACGCTTTGGAGCTAGGACCCGACGGAGTGCGCTGCAACGGGGTCAACGCCGACCGCATCCGCTCGGGCCTGCTCACCGAAGAGATGATCCGGGCGCGGAGCACGGCGCGGGGCCTCACGCCCGAAGCCTATATGGCCGGCAACCTCCTGGGCGAGGAGGTGCTCGCCCAGGACGTGGCCCAGGCCTTCGTCTTCGCCGCGAGGATGAGGAAGACCACGGGGGCGGTGCTGCCCGTCGACGGCGGCAATGTCGCCGCCATGCTTCGCTAGGGAGACCGGCGTTGCGTCTGTTGCAGCTTGCCCCGGCGGTCCTGGCGCTCGCCCTGGCTGCGGCCGCCGCCGCGGCGCCGGCGCCGGCGCGCCACTGGGTCGAGCTGACCGCCCGTGGACCGGAGCTGCGCGCCACCGCGCCCGACGGCGAGTGTCCGCGCGCCGAGTTCGACGGCCGCCCGATGGCCATGCATCTGCGCGCGCCCGCCAGCGAACGCTTCCCGCTGTCCGTTTGCCAGTTGCTCGTGCCCAACGGGGTCCGCCACGCCGCCATCGGCGACTGGACCGCGCCCCTGCCCAAGGCCGAGCCGCGCTCGGTGGTGATCTTCGGCGACACCGGCTGCCGGCTGAAGGGGGCCGCCATCCAGGCCTGCAACGACTCGCGCAAATGGCCCTTCGCCCTGGTCGCGGCCCGCGCCGCGGCGCGCAAGCCGGACCTGGTGATCCACGTCGGCGACTACTGGTATCGCGAGACCCCCTGCCCCGCCGGCGACGTCCGCTGCGCCGGCAGCCCCTATGGCGACAACTGGTCGGCGTGGGACGCGGAATTCTTCGCCCCCGCCGAGTCGCTGCTGGACGAGGCGCCCTGGGTGTTCGCCAGAGGCAACCACGAGTCCTGCGCGCGAGGCGGCGCCGGCTGGTTCCGGCTGCTGGACCAGGCGCCCGAACCCGTCCCCTGCTCAGCCGGCAGCGCGCCCTTCCGGGTGGGGATGGGCGACACCAGCCTCTATGTCGTGGACAGCGCCGACAGCGCCGACACCTCGGCTCCCGACAATCTGGTGCGCGCCTTCGGCCGCCAGCTCACGGCCTTTGCGCCGGGGCTTGGCCGCGGCAAGGGTTGGATCATCACCCACCGGCCGGTCTGGGGCCTGACCCCGGTGGCGCGGCTGGGGCCGCTCGGGCCCGTGAACGTCGGCCTGAACCGCACCGAACAGGAGGCGGTGCGCGGCAAGCGGATGGGGGGCGTCCAGATGATCGTCTCCGGTCACATCCACCACTTCGCCGCCTATGACTTCGGCTCCGCCCGCCCCTCCCAGCTGATCGCCGGCACCGGCGGCGACGTCGGCGAGCCGGCGGACACCCCCAAGATCCAGGCGGGCCAGGTCTCCATCGAAGGCATGAACGCGGAGGGCTTCGCCTTCGAACGCTATGGCTATCTCTTCCTGGAGCGCCGGGGCGCCGACTGGGTCGGTGACTTCCACGACCTCGACGACCAGGTGGTGGCCAACTGCCGCCTGCACCTGCGCAGCCTCAGGTGCCAGAAAGCCGCGGGGTAGGGAAGCTCAGGTCAGGGTCGCGAACAAGCCACCCATCCTCGTGGACATCGGAGCCGCAGGCGCTTTTGATGGGCTCGGCTTCAGACACGCCGAGGGGGCGAACTACGCTTGCAGGACACCTCGAGAGCGTCGGTGATCAAGCCCTTGCGACGGATATCGGCGGACGAGGCCCTCGCCAGCGTGCGCCAGGATCCCTTCACCCGATATCCGGACGGGCGCCTCGACGGCGACCGCCTGTCAGATGTCGCGCGCATACGGATCAAGCCTTCGTTCAGCTTCTCCAAGCTGGATCGCATCTTTACGATCGGATCGTGTTTCGCCCGCGCGATAGAAGTCCGCCTGCGCGACCTGGGGTTCGATGTCCCTTCGCTCTTCGACGGTGGCATTGGCGCGGCCAACAAATACACAATTCATTCGATCGAGAACGAGCTGTTGTGGGCGGCCGGTGACCCTCTCCCACCTCCGCACAGTCTGTTCCTGGAAACCACGGACGGTCTTTGGGCTGACGGCCAGCTCATCGGCAAATTCCCGGCCGTTCCCCTGGAGAAGGCCGTCGAAAGACGGGAGATGGTCCGGGACTACTTTCGGAAAATCGCCGACTGCCGCATCGTCATCATGACGTTGGGACTGGCGGAGTCCTGGTTTGACCACGACAGCTCCCTCTATCTCAACGTCAGGCCCCCGAGCGTTACGATCCGCCGAAACCCTGGAAGATTCTCGGTAGATCTATTGTCCTACGAGTCGATCCTGGCCTCGATGGAACGGATCCATGCGCTCCTGAAAAGGTTCGGTCATCGCGACTTCCAAATGCTGGTCACGGTATCACCAGTCCCATTTGAAGCTACATTCTTTGGCGAAGATGCACTGTCGGCGAACAGCTATAGCAAGGCCGTGCAGCGCGCGGCCTGTCAGGCCTTCGTCGAAGGCCACCCCAACGTGGACTATTTCCCAAGTTATGAAATCGCCTCGCTTGGACTGCGAGAACTCTTCTATGAAACCGACAACATCCACATCGGCAGATCGGCGGCAGCCTATATCACGGATACGGCCGTCGCGAGTTATGTGCCGGGAATGGAGGGATTGCCGACAGAGGTGAGCACTCCAGCCAGCCGTGTTCCGGGCGCCAGCCCGACCCCCGACGACTTGGTAGTGATCTCGAGACGGCAACTGGAAGATCAGGAGTTTTCTGCCGCAGCAAAGACATGCGAGCGCATCCTTTCACTTCCGGAACAGATGATAAGGCCAAAGCACCTTTCCGCGACCCATATGATCTACGGGACAGCTCTCGCCGCACAAAAGGAATATGAATCAGCGGCCGATCAGTTCCAGAAAGCAATCGAGATTCAGCCGGACAACGCCGCCCTCCACCACAAGCTCAGCCAGGTTCAGGAGCGACGGGGACTGGTTGAACTCGCGATCGAGGCGGAAACGCGGGCCGTGATGCTGAACTCGTCCGAGCCGGCTTATCGCGAACGCCTTGCCGCGCTTTCGCCCACCTCCCCGCCCTGAGATCGAGAGGCGCCCCGGCCAGCGCCACTGTTAGCGGGCGCGCTAGGCCAAAGGACGGGCCTGGCGTCCGGCCAGCCCCCGGCGCGCCTCGGCGCCATACCAGAGCAGGATGGCCGGGGCGCCCAGGATCACGTCGCGGCCACGCAGCACCAGCGACATGGCGATGGCTGTGGCGGGGCTGATGTGCAGCACCGCGCCGACGAGCAGGAAGCCGCCTTCCTGGACGCCGGCGGCCCAGGGCACGAGGAAGGCGGCGCTGCGGGCGGCGCAGACCAGGCCGTGAAGGGCGAGGCCGTCCCAGAGCGTGATCGGCGCGCCGACGGCCCGGCCGATCAGCCAGACCTGGGCCGCCCCGGTGGTCCAGGCGACGAGGTGAAGGGCCGAGGCGGCGGCGATCTTGCCTGGCTTGCCGTAGACGCCCTCGACGGCCCTGGCGAGATCGAAGCCGGACCCCGGCGCGGCGCCGAACAGGCCCGCGGCCTTCTCTCCGAGCCGCTGGCCCAAGGCGAGGGCCCGCGGGCTCATGCTGACGGCGAACATCAGCATCACCGGCAGCAGGCTGGCGGCGACGATGATCACCCATTTCAGGGTCTGGCCGGCGCCAAGGTGCGGGAACAGCAGGGCGAAGGCGACGAGGGTATAGACGGCCTGCGACATGGCCTCGACGGCCACGTCGACGATGGTCACCGCGGCTGCGGCGCCCCCGCTTCCGCCGCCGAGGACGGCGAGGGCCCGCGCGCTGATCCCCTCTCCGATCGCCGGCCCCACCAGGGTGGTGGCGCCGTCGCGGATCCAGCGGGAGAGGAGGCAGGCGAGGAAGGACGTCCGCTCGGTCACCGACCACCAGGCGGCGGCGCACAGCACGACGGAGACCAGTTGCAGCGCACAGATCTCGGCGAGGCCGCTCCAGCCGACCGCGGCGATGGCGTGGCCGGTCGGTCTCAGTCCGGCTTTCACCGCCAGGAGGACGGCGACGGTGACCCCGGCGAAGAAGAGCAGGCCCGTCAGGACCCGGCGGATCACGCCTGGCCCACGAAGTCGGCGAAGCGGCCGAGCCTCACTTCGCGGCACGCCTCGATGACGTCGGGATCGGTGAGAGCGGCAAGCTCCTCGGTCGGCTTGTAATGTGCAGGGGGCGCGAAGGGGCCTTCCAGCCGGCGGGTGGCGGGATGGAGCCCGATCTCGCTGACGCCATCCGGCAGCTCGGCGATGAAGCCCAGCAGCCGTTCGCGGGTGACCGCGCCGGTGTCATTGAGGCCGAAGAACCAGTCGTTGGATCCAATGCCGGCGCTCTGGAGCTTCAGCTTCAGCGACGCCCAGAGAGGCCCGTTGGCGAGGGCCGTGCCCCAGCGCCTGAGGGTTCCGGCGCCGCCCGCTGCGCGAGAGGAAGGCCCCGCAGGCTCGCCGGGCACCCGCATGGCCCTGATCCCGAAGGGCGCCGCGAGGTCCTTGATCAGGATCGAGACCACCGTCGGGTGCATGTGGAAGTGCCAGTGGCCGTCGACGTGGTCGAGCTTCAGCCCGGTCTTTCGGTAGAGGACGAACTGGGCGTGCATCTCGGCCCGCGCCTGCTCCCGCACGGACTTCAGCAGGGCGATCTTGGCCCCGGTCAGCGCCGCCCTGGAGCCGAGGTAATCCTGGCCGGGTTCGATCAGGTCAGGGATCTCGGCCGGCTTGAGGGCGGAGGGCGCGTCGAGCAGGGCCAGGTGCAGACCGACGCCCAGCTTCGGCATCTTCTTCGCGCGCTTCACGGCATCGGCCGCCGCCTCACCGGTGACCACCAGGCTCGCCGAGGTGAGCACCCCCTTGCGGTGCGCCTCCTCGACCGCCTCGTTGACGGCCAGGGACAGGCCGAAGTCGTCGGCGGTGACGATCAGGGCGCGGTCGGACACCAGATCAGGCCGCCGCCGCGGCGGCCTTCTTCGCCGGCTTCAGGACGGTGCGGCGGGCGAGGCGAACCATGCGCGGCACGAAATTCGGCCGGACCAGGCGCTTGTCGTACTTGCCGAGGCGCCGGTCGTTCTCGGCCAGGCAGACGTCCATCAGCTCGGCGACGTCGATGTCGATGCCCAGCTGCTCGGCGCCCGAAACGGTGAAGTTGTTGTCCTGGTTCTCGGCGGCGCCGCCCTCCAGGTCCCTGGCCAGGGACATCCGCTCGAGGGCCAGGAAGATCCACACCGCCCAGACCTTCAGCTCGAACCAGGGCCGCCGCCACAGGGGCATGTTGCGCCTGTGCCAGGCCACCCAGTTCACGAAGAACAGGATGTGACGGCCCTCCTCGGCGACCACCGGCTCGAAGGTGTCGACCAGCTCCTCCGGGAAGAAGCCCGAGCGGCGGGCGGTTTCGAACAGGCCGAAAGCGAAGAAGCTGTCGATGCACTCGGAGAAGCCGGTCACCAGGAACGACCACTCCGGATCCTTGGGCGAGTTGTAGGCCGGTTCGTCCTCGAGACGGATACCGTAGGCCTCGACCATGTTGGACAGCACCAGCTTGTGGCGGCCCTCCTCATAGGCGTTGAGCTCCACCGCCTTCCTGAGGAGCTCGTCGCGGACGACGTCGGCGTAGGCCTTGACCCGCTTCATGGCCCGGCCCTCGGTCTGCACCGCGATGTCCCAGATGGGCAGGCTGGTCAGGCGACGGAGGGTGTCGGGGTCAAGCTTCGGCCAGTCGATGATCGCCGGCCGGTAGGGGTCATAGGTGTCGAGCAGGGTCCGGCAGAACAGCCGCTTGTGCGCCTCCGAGCCCAGCCGGAACCGCTTGCCTTCCGGCGGCGTCGGCCAGGCGTCGGTCGACAGGTCCGGGAGGCTGAGGATCAGCCCCGAAGCGGAGGCGTGTGCACTCAAGCCGCGACTTCCTTGCGGTCCTTGAGGAACTGGAAGAACTCCACGCCTTCGCGCAGGCGGCGCTTCATCATGTCGGGGCTGACCGCCATCTCGCCGACGATGGAGGCGATCTTTCCGGCCCGGAAGTAGAAGCGCTTATAGAAGGTCTCCACCGAGTCGAAGATCTCCTGGTGGCTCAGGTGCGGGTAGTGGAGCGGGGCGATCTGAATGCCGTGCTCGTCCACCAGCTCGGCGTGCTCGGCGTCGAGCCAGCCGTTCTGGACCGCCTGGTTGTAGAGGAAGGTGCCGGGATAGGGCGCCGCCAGCGAGACCTGGATGGTGTGCGGGTTGATCTTCGCCGCCCACTTCACCGTCTCCTGGATGGTCTCCTTGGTCTCGCCCGGAAGGCCCAGGATGAAGGTGCCGTGGATGGCGATCCCGAGCTCATGGCAGTCCTTGGTGAACCGCTCGGCCACCTCGATGCGCATGCCCTTCTTGATGTTGTGCAGGATCTGCTGGTTGCCGGACTCGTAGCCGACCAGCAGCAG
>FTGK01000796.1_pt1 | contig 34480 bp, 29 predicted proteins | sample 1640691 | NCBI WGS metagenome assembly FTGK01 (sample SAMEA3914789, study PRJEB12502) | metagenome | biome: forest; material: soil | place: Canada | collected 2011-07-03 | depth 0.3 m | reverse complement strand
TCGGCAGCCCAGCTCGGCGGCCTTCTCCACGATGGTCTCCAGCCGCGCCCGCTTGACCAGGGCCACCGCCAGCTCGAGGTCGGGAGGAGCGGCCTGCGGACGCGTCTGCTCCAGCGCCCGCAGCTTGCAGCGGCGCCTGTCCGCCTCCGCCACCAGCGCCCGCCACTCGCCGTCCCGGCCGTTGAAGAGCAGCAGTTCCTCACCGGCCTTCAGGCGCATGACGTTGAGCAGATAGTGCGCCTGGGCGCTCTCGGGGACGATCTCCGCCCCGAAGGCCAGGGCGTCATGGACATGCAGCCGGATCATGCGAGCTTTCTATCGCCTGAACCCGCGCCGCGCCCTATCTTCCACGGCATGGACGACCTCGACCTCAACCTCGCCGAAGCCCCCGCCACCCTGGACGAGATCCCGCGCGCGCCGACCCAGGACGGACCGCGGATCCGGCTCTACCTGGTGGACGGCTCCGGCTACATCTTCCGCGCCTACCACGCCCTGCCGCCCCTGACCCGCAAGTCGGACGGCATGCCGGTGGGCGCCGTGTCGGGCTTCTGCAACATGCTGTGGAAGTTCCTCTGCGACATGAAGAACGAGGCCGACGCGCCGACCCACCTGGCGGTGGTGTTCGACGCCTCCGAGAAGACCTTCAGGAACGACCTCTACGACCAGTACAAGGCCCACCGCCCGCCCGCGCCGGAGGATCTTGTCCCGCAGTTCGGCCTGGTGCGCGAGGCCACGCGCGCCTTCGGCGTGCCCGCGATCGAGCTGAACGGCTACGAGGCGGACGACATCATCGCCTCCTATGCCTGCAAGGCGACCGAGCTCGGCGGGGAGGTGGTGATCGTCTCCTCCGACAAGGACCTGATGCAGCTGGTGAACGACCAGGTGTCGATGCTCGACACCATGAAGAACCTCCGCATCGGCCGCGAGCAGGTGTTCGAGAAGTTCGGCGTCGGCCCCGAGAAGGTGGTGGACGTCCAGGCCCTCTGCGGCGACAGCGTCGACAATGTGCCCGGCGCGCCCGGCATCGGGGTGAAGACGGCCGCCCTGCTGATCAACGAATACGGCGACCTGGAAACCCTTCTCTCCCGCGCCTCGGAGATCAAGCAGGACAAGCGGCGCCAGACCCTGATCGACTTCGCCGACCAGGTGCGGCTCTCGCGCGAGCTGGTGAAGCTGACCTGCGACGCCCCCCTGCCGTGTCCCATCGACGAGCTGAAGGTCACCGATCCCGACGGCCCGACCATCGCCGAGTTCCTGGGCCGCATGGAGTTCAACACCCTGGCCCGGCGGGTCGAGGCCGCCTGCGGCGCTCCTGCGCCCGCCGCCAAGCCGGCGCCGAGGCCCGAACCGGTGGATCTGCCCCCCGAGGGCGCCATCGACACCAGCGTCTATGAGTGCGTGCGCGAGGCGGCCGACCTCGATCGCTGGATCGCCAAGGCCTACGAGGCCGGGATCGTCGCCTTCGACACCGAGACCGACGCCCTCTCCTCGGCCAACGCAGGGCTTTGCGGGATCTCGCTGGCGGTGGCGCCGGGCGAGGCCTGCTACATCCCCGTCGGCCACTGCGAGACGGACGGCCTCGCCCTGGAAGAGGCCGCCGACCTCAAGCAGATCCCCATCGACGTGGTGATCGACCGGCTGCGGCCCATGCTCGAGGATCCTTCGATCCTGAAGGTGGCCCAGAACGCCAAGTACGACATGGCCGTGCTGAGCCGCTACGGCGTGCGGGTGTCCCCGATCGAGGACACCATGCTGATCTCCTATGTGCTGGAGGCCGGCCTGCACAACCACGGCATGGACGAGCTCTCCAAGCTCTGGCTGGGCCACGAGCCGATCAAGTTCAAGCACGTGGCCGGGACCGGCAAGAGCGAGATCAGCTTCAAGCACGTGCCCCTGGACAGGGCGACCTGCTACGCGGCCGAGGATTCTGACGTCACCCTGCGGCTCTACAATCGCCTGCGCCCCCGGCTGGCGCGCGAGAACCTGCTCACCGTCTACGAGACCCTCGAGCGGCCCATGCCCGAGGTGCTGGCCGACATGGAGTGCGCCGGCATCCGGATCGATCCGGAGCATCTGCGGCGGCTCTCGGGCGAGTTCGGCTTCAAGATGGGCGAGCTGGAGGCCAAGGCCCACGAGCTTGCGGGCCGTCCGTTCAACCTGGGGAGCCCCAAGCAGATCGGCGAGGTGCTCTACGCCGAGATGGGCCTGGCGGGCGGCAAGAAGACCGCCAAGGGCGCCGCCTCCACCGACGTCAAGGTGCTGGAGGACCTGGCCAATCAGGGCCACGAGCTGCCGCGGGTGATCCTCGACTGGCGCCAGTTCTCCAAGCTGAAAGGGACGTACACGGACAACCTGGTGGCCGCCGTCTCCGAGCGCACGGGGCGGGTGCACACCTCGTTCCAGCTGGCCGCCGCCTCGACCGGGCGCCTGGCGTCCTCCGATCCCAACCTGCAGAACATCCCGGTGCGAACCGAGGAAGGCCGCAAGATCCGTCAGGCCTTCATCGCCGAGCCGGGCCACGTGCTGGTCTCCGCCGACTACAGCCAGATCGAGCTGCGCCTGCTCGCCCACATCGGCGACATCCCGCAGCTCAAAAAGGCCTTCAAGGACGGGCTCGACATCCACGCCATGACCGCGTCCGAGATGTTCGGCGTTCCTGTGGAGGGCATGCCGTCGGACGTCCGGCGCCGGGCCAAGGCGATCAACTTCGGCATCGTCTACGGCATCTCGGCCTTCGGCCTGGCCAACCAGCTGGCCATCCCGCAGGAAGAGGCCGGGGCCTACATCAAGACCTACTTCGAGCGTTTCCCCGGCATCCGCGCCTATATGGACCGGATGCGCGCCGAGGTGCGCGAGAAGGCCTATGTGACGACCATCTTCGGACGGAAGATCAACATCCCCGCCGTCCGCGGCAAGTCGCCGGCCGAGCGGTCCTTCGCCGACCGGGCGGCGATCAACGCCCCCATCCAGGGCGCCGCCGCCGACGTGATCCGCCGGGCCATGATCCGCATGCCCCATGCCCTGAAGCGCGCCGGCCTTTCGGCCAGGATGCTGCTGCAGGTGCACGACGAACTGGTGTTCGAAGCGCCCGAAGCCGAGGCCGCCGCCGTCTGCGCCATCGCCAAGAGCGTCATGGAGCACGCCGCCGAGCCCGCCGTGGCCATCAGCGTCCCCCTGGTCGTCGAAGCCAAGGCCGCCCACACCTGGGACGAGGCCCACTAGGGTTGCACGGCGCGCGGGGCAAGGCCGCCGGCCGGCGCGGATGAAAGTCGCCCTCGTCCTCATCGTGAAGGACTGGGCTGCGCTCGAGGAGGCCTATGCCTTCGAGCACGCCTTCGGGTCTCTGGCCCGCGTGGGCCTCTCCGACAGCTTCCAGGTGCTCGTCTGCGAAGGCTTCGAACGTATCCCCGCGGCCGTAGTCGGCCGCTGGCGCGAGCGGCGGATCGTGATCGAGGACGCCGCGCCGGTCCTTGCCTCGCTGGTCGCCGAGGAGCCGGCCTTCTCCGGCCTGCCGGACAATCCCGTCTACCGAGTGACACTGATGCGCCACCTGATCCTGGAGCGCCGCTTCGGCGGCGAGCCCGTGTTGTCGGTGGATGCGGACATCGTCTGGCGCACGGACCCCTACCGCCTCTTCGGCGCATGGCGGGGCGGGGACTTCACCATGGCGGGCTCGGGCTCGCTGGTCTACGCCGCCAGCCCCGACTGGTTCGCCGCCTACCGGGCCGGGCTGAAGTCCGCCCTGACCGGGGGCGCCCTCACCGCCGACTTCCGGGAAGCCAAGTTCGGCATCGACCGGGTGCTGCACGACCAGCACCTGATCCGGCACCTGGAGGCCAAGGGGCTGATCGCCGACGCCTGGGAGGTGTTCCGGACCAGCCCGGAGGCGAGGGGCCGGGCGCTGCTGTTCAATCCGCTCTACCCGAAGGCTGGCTTGGTCGACCCTCCCCCGCGGATCGCTTTCGAGCGAAATGGCGATGAGGAGCGATTCTCCGGGTCGGAGGTGGCCTTCTGGCACATGCAGTCGAGCTTCTCCGCGCTCTGCGGCTTCTTCTTCATCGCCGAGGGCCTGGTCGAGCGGCACGGCGGCCGGCTGCCGTTCCCCCGCCCGAAGGCCGGGCGCGACAACCTGAAGGCGGCCCTGCTCCACCAGATGCGCGAGCTGATCATCGCCGGTCAGGTGGAGGAGCCGCGACTGAAGGCGCTGCGCCCGCTGATGTTCCGCAGGGGCGTCTACAAGGCGTTCTTCAAGGGCCGCTTCCCCGCGCGGCTGTTCAGCGACCGCTACTGGTGGGAGCCCGGCGTCTTCTCCTGAGCCGCCTTCTCCGCCGCCGTCTCCTGGTCGGCGATCCAGTAGTCGATGCGGTGTTCCAGCAGGTCCAGCGGCAGGGGGCCCTCGAGCAGGATGGCGTCGTGGAACCTGCGCACATCGAAGGCCGGACCCAGGCCGATCTCGGCCTTCTGGCGCAGGCGCTTCAGGGTGAGCTCGCCGATCTTGTAGGCCAGGGCCTGGCCGGGCCAGGAGATGTAGCGGTCGAGCTCGATCTCGATGTTCCTGGGCGCCAGGGCCGTGTTGTCGGTGAAGCAGGCGCGGGCCTGCTCGCGGGTCCATCGCAGCCAGTGGATGCCCGTGTCCGCAACCAGCCGGCAGGCGCGCCACATCTCGTAGCTGAGCTTGCCGAACCGTTCGTAGGCGTCGCGGTAGAGGCGCATCTCCACGCCCAGATCCTCGGCGTAGAGGCCCCAGCCCTCCACATAGGCGTTGAGGTCGGCGTTGCGGCGGAACCAGGGAAGGTCCTTGAGCTCCTGCGCCAGGGCGATCTGCAGGTGATGTCCGGGCACGGACTCGTGCAGGGTGAGGGCCGGCAGCTCATAGAGCGGCCGCTGGTCCAGCTCCGAGGTGTTGACCATGTAGCCCGCCGCAATCCCGCTGTCGGGGTTGCCCGGCCAGTAGCGGCCGGTGGTGTAGCCCTTCTCCATCTCCGCCGGGACCGGCAGGACCCCGAAAGTCAGCCGCGGCAGGCTCCCGAAGAAGGCCGGCAGCACCGCGTCCACCCGCTTGTCGATGGCGGCCGCCTTTTCCAGCAGCTCGTCGCGGCTCTTGGCATAGAAGCGGGGATCGGTGCGCAGGAAGGCCAGGAAATCAGCGAAGCTTCCCTTGAAGCCGGTCTCCCGGATCACCGCCTCCATCTCGCGGCGGATGCGGGCGACCTCCTTCTCCCCCAGCTCGTGCACCTGGTCGGGAGCCAGGGTCGTGGTGGTGTAGTGGTGGATCAGCCACGCGTAGTAGCGCTGGCCGTCCGGCAGGTCCCGCGCGGCCAGGCTGGACGCTGCGTGCGGCAGGTACTCGGTCTGCAGCAGGGCAAGATAGGCGCGCTCCTTAGGTTTGATCCGATCGCGGACGATCTGGACGGCGCGCGCCTTCAGCGCCGCCTGGTCCGCGGCGGAAATCGATGCCGGCATCCTCTCGAAGGGGGTCAGCAGGGAGCTGGATTCCGCCGGCGCCTCGGCCACCGGCCGGGTCTGGGCGATCACCGTCTCCATGATCGGGCGGGGCTGGACGAAGCCGGTGGCGATCCCGCGCCGCGCGTTGGTCATTTCCCGATCGAACCAGGCGGGCAGGGCCTCGAGCCTGCGGATCCACAGCTCGGCGTCCGCGGCGCTCCTGATCACCACCCCGCGGGCGGCGTAGTCGGGGGTGTCGAAGGGCAGGTCGTCGCTGGAGAAGGGCAGGCGCGACGGGTCGAAGGAGAGCCGCTGAAGCTCGTCGTCGAGTTCGTAGGCGAGAAAGGCGTGGTCGAGGGCGTCTTCCTGCCCAAGGCCGTCGGCGGGGATGCGGGCGAGCCGCGCCTGGAAGCTGCGAAGCGCCTGTTTCTGCGTCGCCTCCGCTCCGGGGGAATCGTCGGGCCAGCGGGTGAGCGCCTCTCGGTCGCCGGCCTTGCCGGCCTCGACGGGATCCAGGCCCTTCTCGAAGGCGTCGACGTCGCTGACGAGGGCGTGCAGGTCCTGGGCTGGTGCGGCGACGGCGGGCGCCGAGGCGGCGAGGGCGGCGAGGCCGAGCGCCAGGACGGCGAGCGTCCCGGCCCTCGCGGGCGTCACTCCGCCGCCTGGATCTGGGTCCGTGCGGCGATCGGGCCGGAGCGCTCGTCGTCGATCATGTAGTCGCGCGTGATCGGCAGGGCGTCGACGGCCTTGGTCAGCTGCAGCTGGAAATTGAAGTTGTCGCCGTAGATGAAGCCGTACTCGCTGCAGGCCAGGTAGAACTCCCACATGCGGCAGAAGCGCTCGTCGTAGATGCGGGCGATCTCCTCGCGCACCTCCCAGAACCGCAGCCGCCACTGCTTGAGCGTCTCGGCGTAGTGCAGGCGCAGGATCTCGATGTCGGTGGGCCACAGGCCGGTCTGCTCGACCGCCGCCATGGTCTCCGAGAGGGCGGGGATGTAGCCGCCGGGGAAGATGTACTTGCGGATCCAGCCGTTGGTGGTTCCCGGCTGGGTGCGGCGGCCGATGGAGTGGATCACCGCGACGCCGTCGTCGGTCATGAGCCGCTTCACATGCTGGAAGTACTCCAGGAACAGGGGCGCGCCCACGTGCTCGAACATCCCGACCGAGACCACCCGGTCGAACGGGCCCTGGACGTCGCGGAAATCGGTGAGGCTGAAGCGGACGCGGTTCTCGAGCCCCATCTCCCTGGCGCGGCGCTGGGCCACGGCCAGCTGCTCCTGCGACAGGGTCACGCCCAGCACCTCGACGTCGTAGTTGGCTCCGAGATAGAGCCCGAGGCCGCCCCAGCCGCAGCCGATGTCGAGCACCTTCATCCCCGGCTCCAGCCGCAGCTTGGAGGCGATGTGGAGCTTCTTGGCCTCCTGGGCCTCCTCCAGGGTCATGCCGGGCCGCGCGAAGTAGGCGCAGGAATACTGCATGTCTCGGTCGAGGAAGCGGCTGTAGAGGTCGTAGGACAGGTCGTAGTGGTGGGCCACGTTGCGCCTGGAGACGGCGCGGTGGTTCCATTGCGCCAGCCGCCGCTCGGCGGAGATCCTCGCCTGCTTGATGAAGCTGCGCGGGCCAGAGCCGCCCTTGTTGCGGCCGCCGAGCGCCAGCAGATCCCAGATGTCGCCGGTCTGCAGCGAGACGCCGCCGTCCATGTAGGCTTCGCCGAGGCCGGTGGCCGGGTTGGCGGCGATCTGGCGCATGCCTCTGGCGGTGACCGTGCACACCACCTTGGGGCCGGTCCCGTCGCCATAGGTCTCGACCCGGCCGTTCGGCAGGCGGACGGTGAGGTCGCCGACCCGGATCATGCGCTTCAAAAGGGCGTGCAGCACCGACGCCTCCGGATACGGTTAAGCCAACTCCGGCCCGACTTTCACCGCTTTAGGGTCTGGTTTTCAAGCCCGCCGTGTCTTTTGAGGGGCTGCGCGGTGGGCGTCAGGTGGTCGGCGGCTCGCCGGGAAAGTCGTAGCCGAGCACCTCCAGGTCCTTGGCGAACCTGCGGGTGATGTCGGCATAGGACCGGGCGTCGTAGTGGGCGGCCGGCGGGAGATACTCCTCTCCCTTGCGCGCCGCCGAGAGCGCGCGATCGTTGTTGCGGGGCAGGCGCGCGAGCCCGAACTCGGCGGCCGCGGCGGCAAGGTCCTCGAAGGGCAGGGTCCGGTCGGCGCGCTGCAGCAGCAGGTGCTGGGAGATCCAGTGCTGATCGGCATGCTCGTCGACGCCGGCCGGGGTGTTCAGCCAGGCGGCGAACTCGCCGAAGGACATGCCGTGGCGCAGGCCTTCGTACCGCGTCTTCCCCAGGTAGGGCGCGCCCACACCGTGCTTGGCCACCAGCTTGCTCGCCCAGCAGGAGACGATCCGGGTGTAGGGATTGCGCCTGAAAGCGACCACCTCGAAGGAGCGGAATTCGGGGTTCAGGCGCCAGATCAGATCCAGCGGGATGTCGCAGGCGATGGCCCGGTCCCCGTAGGCGCCGATCAGGGCCTTGGAGGTCGAGCTGCCCGCCACCTTCGGGATCCACATCCAGATCATCTTGAGATCGAGAAGCACGACCTTGACCAGGTCGTCGTCGGGATAGCGCTGGGCCCCGGCGGTGACGTTCAGCTTGTCGAGCGCGGTCAAGCTAGAGCCCCAGCTCCGCCCGCGCCTTGCGGGGCAGCTTGTCGGCGATGATGCCATGCGCCTCGGTCAGGTAGGACTTCAGATCCTCGCCGTCGAACGCCTCGACCTCGTCCAGGAACACCCACTTGGCGCGGGCGAGATAGGGGGCCGGGCGGGCCGCGCCCGTCTCGCACAGCATCTCGAAGGCCACCTCGTTGGCCTTGAACGAGAGCGTGCCCGCCGGACCCAGCACGGCGAACATCTTGCCGCCGACCTTGAACAGCAGGTCGGTCTGCCACTGGATCTCCGCCGTGGCCGCGGGCAGCGAGCGGCAGAAGTCCTCGACGTCCTTGGGACTCATGCCTCGACGCCGACCCCGACCGGGCAGACCACGCCGGTGCCGGCCAGGCCGCAATAGCCGGCCGGGTTCTTGGCCAGGTACTGCTGGTGATAGCCCTCGGCGAAGTAGAACTCCGGCGCCGGAGCGATCTCGGTGGTCACCGGGCCCAGGCCTCGTGCCGCCAGCGCCCGGCCGTAGGCCTCCCTGGAGGCCTCCGCCGCCCGCGCCTGCTCAGCGCCGTAGGTGTAGATGGCGGAGCGGTACTGGGTGCCGATGTCGTTGCCCTGGCGCATGCCCTGGGTGGGGTCATGGTTCTCCCAGAACAGCTTCAGCAGCTGCTCGTAGCTGACCTGCGCCGGATCGTAGACCACCAGCACCACCTCGGCGTGACCGGTGCGCCCGGAGCAGACCTCCTCGTAGGTGGGGTTGGGCGTGATCCCGCCGGCGTAGCCCACGGCCGTGGCCAGCACGCCCGGCAGCTTCCAGAACAGGCGCTCGGCGCCCCAGAAGCAGCCCAGGGCGAACTGGGCAAGTTCGGCGCCCTCCGGATAGGGGCCCTTCAGCGCCGCGCCGTTGACGAAATGCGAGGTCTCGGTGGGGATGGCCTGGGGGCGCCCGGGCAGGGCCTCGGCCGGGGTGGGAAGTCTCAGCTTATCGGCGATCGAAGCCATGCGGTGGGCCCTTCCATGCCAGGCGTCATAATATAGTCGAGCCGGCCACGGGGGCCAGACGGCGCGCGCGCAAAGACCGCGACGCCGAGCCGCTTGCCCCGCAGGCGCTCCTGTCTATATTCCGCGCCTTCCGCGCCGGGCCCCTGGTCCGAACGGGGTGAGGTGGCCGAGTGGTTGAAGGCGCACGCCTGGAACGCGTGTATAGGTGAAAGCCTATCGAGGGTTCGAATCCCTCTCTCACCGCCACCCTGCGCTCCTGGAGCCCGGGGGGCGGGCAGCCGAAACTGGAACGGCGCCAGGCGGTCGCCGGCCTCAGACTCCCTCCGACTTCAGCAGGGCCACGATCTCGTCCGCGCGCCGATGGCGCAGCGACCCGGCCGGCGCGCGGCAATAGGCGTCGTAGAACCAGGCGATGGCCTCATCGAGATCGAAGCTGCGGCCGCCGTCCAGGGTCGTGGTGAAGAGCATCTCCCCCCGCAGGCCAAGTCTCTTGCCGATCTCCGGATAGAGCGGCCAGGCCAGGTCGAAAGGATCGGGCGGAGGGGTCGCCTCGGCATCGAAGTCCAGTTCCAGTCCGGCGCAAACCCGCCGCGCCAGGGACATCATGATGTCGATGCGCGGGTGGTTGGGGGTGTGGACGAAACAGCCTTCGCGCCGCCAGGTTTCGATCTCCGTCGAGATGTCCCAGCCGGTCTGCCGGGCCTTCTCCGTCAGGAACCGGGCGGAGCTGGCGTACTCGTCGAAGTAGCCCAGGACCCCGTAGACATAGGCGTTGAACAGCTCCGCCGTCCGGTGCGGCGGCAGGCCCAGTTCGAAGGCGGCGAGGATCAAGGCCGAGTGCCAGGCGCCGATGATCGACCTCAGGCCGGCTCGCCGAGGCGCGTGCACCGCATCCGGATGGAAGCCGGTGAACAGCACCGGCGGGTAGCGCAGGATGCGCAGGCCGCGGGCCGCCAGGGCTCTGGGGTTCAGGGGCTCGAGGCGGGGGGCGGCCACCGGTTGGACGACCACGGCGTCCGCCTGGCTCAAGGCGCCGGCGGCGCGGGCCAGGCTTTCCTTGGAGACGAGATCCGCCCAACTCACCGAGGTCACCTGCAGGTCGGGGTTCAGCTGGCGCAGACATGCCGCCAGCACATGCGCCTGGCAGTTGCCCAGCAGGCTGAGGCGCGCCGCGGGCGTCCTGCCCGATCTCACGGCAGGGGCCTGGGGCCGCCTGAGCATCCTGACCTGCGCCAGCCGGCGCTCGGCGGAAAGGTCGTTGGGATTGAGTTCCAGCAGCTTCGACCAGGCGAGCTCCGCCTCATCGAGTTCGCCCAGGTCCTCGCAGAGGGACGCCTGCAGCGCCCAGAGCTTGGCCTTCGTCGGCCGGGCCTCCAGCGCACGGGCCAGGTGGCCGAGCGCCTCGCGACTGCGACCGGCCATCATGTGCAGCTCGGCGAGCCGGTCGCGCCCTTTCGCGTCGCTGGGGTCGATCGCCACGAAGCGCGTCCACGCCTCCGCCTCCGCCTCGGGCCGGCGCAGCTCGCGGTAGAGACTGGCCAGCTGCAACAGGAGTTCGGGCCCCGCCGCGCCATCGTCGACGAGCCGCTGGAGGTGCGCGGCGGCGCGCGCCAGCTCTCCTGTGGCGGCGAGCCGCCTGGCCAGACGGATCCTGGCCCGACCGCGGTGGGGCTGCGCCGCCAGCGCCCCCTCCAGCGCCTCGATCTCAGCCGGCCGATTCCCGCTCGCAGCCTCGCAGTCGGCGAGCAGGAGCCAGAACTGGAAGCTGCTCGGAACCGCGGCGGCCAGCTTGGAGGCCAGCGCCGCCGCCTGCTGCGGCTTCCCGGCCGCAAGCAGGTCTCTGGCCTCTTTCGACCAGGCGCTGCATTCGGCCGAGGTGACCGGTTCTGATGCCTGGACCAACTTCACCCACCCGCCGCGACACTAGAGCGGCGGCCAGGCGGAGAGTAGGGCCATTCTCCCTCCACGCGCGGGGGCGGGTCGCACCCGCCGGCCGGCGCCAGCTTGTCGATGGACGCCCCGCGTTCGGCAATGAAGCCGAGACATTCCAGAAATGTATCCTTGCGCGCCCTCATTTGTTGAGGCCGCCTCTCTCCCTGTCGAACGCGTTGGGTTGTGATGGCTTGAGTTGGTCCTCCATCCCGGAGGCGCGCCGCCGCAGCCCCGCCACACGGGGGCGAGGCATGAACTCCTGGCTTGGAAGCACTTTGTCCGTGGCGGTCGCCGCGATGGCGTGGGCCGCAGGCGCCGAGGCGGCGCCGGTCGCCGCGTCGATCCCGATGCATCCCACGGTCACAGCCGCGGTCCCGGGGACCCTCATCCTGCAGACAGGACATCCCGCCCAGGCCATCCAGTCGCTGCATGTGGTCCGGCAGTTCTCCCCGGCGGCGCTGAGGGCCAACCCCGTCATCCAGCTCGGGGGCATGCGGGCCAACCTGACCAAGGTGCTCACCAATCCCCGCTCGCCGATCAACCTGGGCCAGCGGCTCGCCGCCATTCCCAACGTCAAGGTGACCGGCGACACCACCGAGCTGGTGGAGGTGGACCAGGGGCTTCTGCTCCACCATTACCTGACCTTCCGGTTGCCGACCGGCGCCTGCACCGATCAGAACCGCCGCGCCGTGCTCGGGCGCGCGGGCGTCAGCTGCTTCGCCGACCGGCCCCCGGGCGACCGGTCGGCCGCCTTCTCCAATCCGCGCGATCCGCACTTCGTGAAGGACGCCCAGCTTCGCGCCAGGGCGCTTCAGCGCGCGAACGCCAGCGCGGTCTCCCAGCACGCGCAGATCGCCCAGCACCTGCAGAAGTTGAAGGCCAACCTCGCCGATGCCGCCGAGCGCCAGAAGCTGGTCGGGCAGCTCGGGTCCGACGCCGTCGAGCGGCTGGCGCACATGAGCGACCACGACCTGACCGTCGAGATGCTGAACACCGGCGACCGCAAGGTCGAGCAGGTCATGTTCGTGCCCAAGCTGGCCGCCACCAGGCTGATCCCGACGGTCAAGGCCCTGCAGACCACCCCCGTCCCGGCCGAGATCCAAGCCCAGAAGAGGCTGATGTTCATTCAGGCGGTGCCCGCCAAGTCCCCCTTCAAGGCGGCCGTGCAGGCGAACCTGCCGGGCCAGGGTCTGGGCCAGGCCAAGGCCGGCGGGGCCGTGGCGCTGATGGACGTCCTCCCGCCCCCCGACGGTCCCCATGACTTCCCTCTCGACCGGCGGGTGTTCCTGGCCGGGTTCACCATCGGCCACGACTACGAGTGGGGGCAAAGGATCGAGACCACCATCGACTGGTGCCTGATCGGCTGCTCGGAGACCTATTACATCGAGGGCAACGTCGGCTTCAGCTACTACTTCGGCCTGCGCTTCCCGATCGAGATGACCGGCAACTACCATTTCCAGCGCAGCAACAACCAAGACACGGCGACGGTGAGCCCCCGCTTCCAGCCGATCAACGGCGGTCCGTCCGACTACCGCGCAACCGGATTGCCTGAGGAGTTCGTGCTCGACGGCAAGGAGGTCGTGGCCCAGGTTGGCGTCAATGCGAGCGCCGGCTTCGAGCTGCCGATCGTCGGCGCCGCCAACTTCCCGTTCAGCGAGACGCTCGATTTCACCCAGTACCTGCCGGGGGTGTTCCAGTACGGCCAGTTCCGGCCGCCCTATCCCGGAGATCCCAATCCGCCGTCTGTGCAGAAGGTCTTCGACCAGCTCGACCTGCTCGGCAACAACGCCAACGTCGGCATCGCCGGCCTGCAGGTGTTCCCTGCGGTGCAGGTGTCGCTGATCTCCAACTCCCTCAACTTCACCCTGCACGACTACGCCAACAAGAACCAGGAGACCGCCATCACGGGGCCCGACCAGAACTTCCCCGTGGCCGTCGACCAGAACATCCACGAGAGCGCCTTCGCCATCGGCAATCCGGTCTACAACCTGGCCTTCCAGATCGAGCCCGGCATCGACGTGCACGCCTTCGTCGACATCGACGTCTGGTCCGACAGCTGGGACTGGGAAATCTGGTTCCCGCAGCTGGCGATCCAGGTGCCGCAAGGCGGCATCGACTTCAGCTGCCACGCGGGCACCAAGTGCGTCGAGTACTACGAGGGCTCTCCCATCGGGGTTTCCGAGTCCATGCAGGACACCCTGGCCGCCGCCAACAGCGCCAATGCGAAGTTCCAGAACGACGCGAACCTGGGCAAGATCGACCAGGAGTTCAGGGAGAAGGTCCCGGGCTTCAAGTCGAGCTTCGAGGCCCAGTGGATTCCCCAATGCGTCGATGAGACCTGCAAGACCGGCATCAGGCTGATCAGCACCGGCACCTATTACTTCCTCAAGCAGAAGCATGACGCCGATCCCAAGCTGACCTGGGCCGCCGCCACCCAGAACGGGGGCATCTTCGTGGCCGACAACATCCAGGCCCAGGAGCTGACCGTCGAAGCCAAGCAGCGGGCGGCGAACAAGGCCTACTCAGGCTGGGAGATCCTCGCGTCCGCGATCTGGTCCAAGCAGTGCGCCGACGGCTTCTGCCTAGCGCAGATCAAGAGCCTGGCCGCGGAGATGAAGCAGGCGGCGGTCGATCGGCAGGTCCAATACCCGGACGAGTCGCAGCTGCACTCCCAGGGCGTCGTCGGGCCCAAGTACGGCCTGCTATTCAAGCAGGAGGTCGACCATTCCAAGCTGAGGGTCAGCGGGGCTCCGATGTCCAAGGCGCAGGCCCTGACCGCCTACGACTGCACCCCCGTGCCCGGCGCTCCCGGACGCTGGTTCTGCCCGGTCTCGCCCGCACCCTCCATGGACCTCTGCAAGACCTTCATCGGCCGGGAGGTGCAGGCCTGCCTGCCCCCGCCGCCGAAGAACGCCGAGCCGGTGATCAAGTAGGACCGACAACCCGCCGCCATCGCTGCGGCCGCGACGTCGCAGCCCCGGCGCCGCCGTTGTCAGGCGCCGCCGCGTACGGCAACCTTAAGCGCGGGTGACGCCAGCTTGCCGGTGCGGCGACTTTCCGCCGTGCACCGGACCGGCGTGGGTAGAGTGCGAGGGGCAGTGAGCGAAACGGCAAGGCTCGTCCAGCGGGCCCTGGATCGTCTCAATCGCCCCCTCGATCGCCTGGAGGCCGTCGACAAGCTGGTGCGCGCGGGCCGCTTCGAGGTGGCCGAGCGCCTGTTGCCTGAGCTCGGAGGACTGCCGGACCTCGGTCCGCGGGTGCGACGCCTGCAGGCGGTGGTGCGTCAGCTGCAGCGCTGGGGCATTTCCAGCAAGGTGGAAGCCTATCGCGACCCGCTGACCCGCCCGGACGGGGCCGCCACGAGCTTCGATGCGGGGGACTCGGTCAGGATCGCCCGCCGGCAAGGCGCCCGGAAGATCGTCTTCGTGTTCACGGGCAACGCTCGCCAGATATGGCTGTCGGTCCACCTGATCCACCAGATCCTGCCTGACGACTGCACCGTCGTGTACCTTCAGGACCCTTACGACTGCGGCTATATCTTCGGCTTGCGTGCGCTGGGAGAAGGCTACTCCGGCACGGTGGATGGCATGCGCCGACTTGTCGCCGGCCTGGACTTTCCGGAAGTGTTCGTGATCGGCAGCTCCGCCGGGGGCTGGGGCGCCCTGCGCTACGCGCTGGACCTCCAGGCGACCCGGGTGCTCGCCATCGCCCCGGCGACCAATCTGAACGGCCTGGTCGAACATCGCGACTATCAGGCGGTCGGCGCCGCCATCTCCAAAGCGTGGGGCGGGCCCGGCTCGCCGCCTGGCGACATGGACCTGCTGGCTGTCTACCGCTCCGCTACCCGGCCACCGGAGCTGATCCTCGCCTTCGGCGGCGGGCACGCGTGGGACCGGGATCAATGCCGCCGCATGGCAGGCCTGCCTCACGTGACCTTGCACGAGGAGCCCGGCTATGAGCGTCATGACGTGATGGCGGAGCTGATCGCCAACGGATCCTTCCGACGTCTCGTCGACGCGCTCCTGCGTCCCGCCGAGCCTTAGCCGGTGGAGGCGACCTCGCGGGGTTGGCGCGCGCCGGTGTTGGGGGCGTTGAAAAGCCTGATGGCGGTCCACTTCGACGTGGTGGACGGTTGCCAGCTGAAGTGCGTCGGCTGTCCGATCTCGACTCTGCAGCCGAAGATCAGGCGCATTTCAGTCGACGATTTCGCTCTCTGCCTCGGCCATATCGACGTCAAGGCGATCCAGCTGCTGCGGCTGTTCAACTACGGCGAAGCCTTCCTGCATCCCGAGCTTCCGGCGCTGCTGCTGGAAATCCCCAAGCAGAGCTGGTGGGTCCGGAACGTCGAGATTTCCACCAACGGCCAGTCGGTCAGCCCGGCGAGCGTGGAGGCGGTGATCCGGACGGGGGTCCTCACCCGGCTGGTGGTCAGCTGCGACGGAGATGGCACGGCCGAAGACTACGAGCGGCTCCGCCCGCCCGGCCGCTGGCCGGAGTTCCTGGCCTTCCTGAAGAGGGCTGCGGACCTGCGCGACCGCTTCCAGCCCGGCCTGGAGCTGATGACCCGCACCATCTCCACCGATCCCGAAGGGCAGGCGCGCTGGCTCTCTCTGCTGGAGCCTCTCGGTTGGCGGCCGGAATTCCGCGGCTGGCTGACCCTCCCGGACGCCAGTCACGACATCGGGGGCCAGGCGCCCGGCCAAGGCGTGTGCGGCTTCCTGAACCGCCCCGACCAGCTCTACGTCGCCGCCTCCGGCGAAGTGGTCCCCTGTTGCTACCATCCCCGCGCCGCGGTCCTGGGGGACCTCAAGCGCCAGACCTTGAACGAGATCATGGCCGGCGAGCGGCGTGCGGCGTTCAGCCAGGCGATGAAGGCGGATCGGGCGGGCATGCCGGTCTGCGGCGGGTGCCCCGCCCCGGCGGTCATAGACGCCTGAGCCAGCCGTTCGGGTTATTGGTCACGTTGTAGCCGAAGCGGTCGCAGATGCTCACGTCGATCTCGTAGTCGCTCCCGCGTCGGTCGAGGAAGGCGGTGATCGCCTGGGACACTCCGGCGGGCCCGGGGCTCTCCAGCAGGGTCTGGATGACGCCGTCCTCGACCACGATGTAATCCCCCGACGCCAGCACAGGGTCGAAGAAGTCGAGCACAGCCAGGCTGGCGTCGTAGGTGTGAGCCGAATCTTCGATCACCAGCATCGGCCGCGGCAGCTCGGCCAGCATCGCTGCAGTCAGGACGCCGCCGAGGTCGCGGGCGTCGCCTTCGAGGACGGTCACGCCCGGGTGTTGCAGGTCTTCCGGAGGCGCGATGTCGATGGCGATGACCCTGGGCTGAAGTCCGAGCGCGGCCATGGCGTCGGCGAGCCACACGGCCCGCGCGCCCCGGCAGCTTCCAATCTCGATCACGCATCCCGGACGCAGGTCGCCCAGGAGCTGAAGGTAGTTGGCCATGTCGAAGGGGCTCAGCAACAGCTCCCGGCCCTTGTAGGTCTGGGTAAACAGGCCCCGCTGGATGTCCCGCCAGGGTTCCGCGCCAAGGCCGCTGGTGAAGGGCCGCCGCCCTTTCTCCGAAGGAGGCGCCTGGCCTCCCAAGGTCCCCGTCAGCAGCGCCAGCCGTTCGCGCGCGATCAGGCCATGGATGCGCTCCTGTTCGGCGATCTTGATCAGGGACCTGAGCGCCGGTTGGGGCTCGATCCCGTCGAGGACCGCCGCAAGCGCAGGATGGGCGGCAAGCCGCGCCAGGGGAACGACGACAGCGACGCCGTGGAGCATGGGCAGCCAGACGATCCGGAACTGGTCGCGGCGCCCCTCCAAGGCGTCCTCGATCGCCGTCCGCACCCCGTTGCGCGGCCCGCCCTCCAGCAGGGCGTTGCACATCATGCTGTTCATGCCCTCGTGCGCGATCCCCTTGACCATTGGGTGGAGCCCGCCCGGGGCGGCGGCATGGCGATACTCGGGGGGAATGGTCTCGATGTCGTAGTAGAGGTCGCGCCGCCCGTAGGGGAATTCCACGTCGTGGCAGATGGCGATCGGCGCGTCCTCGGGGACGGTTTCACCCTCGCCGTAGAGAAGCCGGAACTCGTGGAACACCGTATACCAGTTGTGGTCTCCGTCCATCAGCGCCACGTCCGCGGGCAGCAGACTCGGCAGGACGTCGAGGCTGAGGGCCCGGTGAAAGCGGCTGCAGTCCCTCCAGCGCGCCTGGAACGCGTCGCTGTCGAAGCCCGGGGCGGGATCGATGATATCGACCGTAGCCTGATGACCTCTGCACCATTGCGCGACCTTGGCGCTTTGCTGGCCGCCACCGGCGCCGACTTCGATGACGCGCCGCGCCTCGACCGCGGCGAGGATGGGGGCGACCACCGGGGCGAAGAAGCGGTACATCAGGCCTCCTTGCGCCAGTAGACGCCGGTCCAGTCGATCTTGGTGATCGGCGTCTCGATGCCGTGCCCGGACCGGAACTCCTCGACCGCCTGAGCGCACGAGGAAACCATTCCGTAGTCGTCGATGATGACGAAGCCGCCGGGCGAGACCTTCGAATAGAGGTTGGTGAGGACGTCCATGGTCGAGTGATAGAGGTCGCCATCGAGCCTGAGCACCGCGATGCGTGCGATGGGCGCCGACGGCAAGGCCTCGGCGAACCAGCCCTCCAGGAAGCGGACCCGGTCGCCGGCCAGGCCGAAACGTTCGAAATTCGCCTTCACCTCCGCCAGGGATACCGCAACGCCCTCGGCGTTCATGCGATCGACATCCAGGGGCGGGTCCCGCTCCGGGTCCGCGGGGGGGAGGCCGGCGAAGGAGTCGGCCAGCCAGACCACCCGGTCGCTGTTTCCCCTCGCCGCCAGCACCCCGGCCATGAGCATGGCGGCGCCTCCGCGCCAGACGCCGCACTCCACCAGATCACCTGGAACGCCCTGGTCCAGGGCGGCATTGACGCAGGTCTCCAGGTGATCCAGCCGCTTCTCCCCGATCATCGACAGCACGCCCGGCATCGGGACGGCCCGCCGCGCGCCCACCTTCGCCTGCCGCGCCAACCGATCGCGCGCCTTCGCCAGGGCGGCGCCATCTGGCGCAGACTCGTCCGCCGCTTTGAGGGCCATCAGCCGCGCCTCGGCCTCCATCCCGGCCTCGCCGAGGATCACCGCCTTCAGCAGCGAGAGATAGGACTGCGTGAGCGCGGGCGGCGCGGGTCTCGGCAGGGGGGGCGGAGCGACCTGGAAGAGCCAGTAGGGCTTGCGCGCCAGCGGGCCATTGGCCGACCTCACGTGACGGACGTCCCCTCGCACCGCCGCATACTCGCGAAAGAACCGCTTGAGCTGGTTGTACGGATCCTGGTTCGCGGTGGCGGCGCTGTCGGAATGGAACTGATGGAAGGTGGCTTCGCCGGCGATGACGATGAGCTGGGTGTCCGGCAGGTCGCAGGCGCGGGCGAACAGGTCGCCGCTGAGCATTCCTCCCCCTGGGCTCTGGAACGCCTCCTCGTAGCCGCCGACTTCCTCCCAGAGCGTCCGTGGCATGAAAAGGGCGTTGCTCTCAAAGCCCGGCGAGAACCATCGGGATTCGTCCGCCGGCATGTCGAGCCAGGAGGCGATGTCGAACAGCCGATAGCCGTCGCTTGGCCAGTCGATCGAGGCGAGCAGGCGGTCCTCGATGGTCTGATTGTAGCCGGTCGTGGCCGCCTGCCATTGCGGCGTATGGCCGAGCATCAGGCCCTGGGTGAAGACGATCGGCCGTGGGTGCGTGCGGGCGGCCGCCGTGGCCGCCGACAGCATTCCCGGAGACGCCATCCGGGCGCCGTCGATGAAGACGCCGATCAGCTCTGCCTTGGCCGACGCGAGGCCCTGGTTGAGCGCCCGGGCCGGAGACGGACTGCCCGAGTCGCAGCTCTGGACCGTCAGGTTCATCGGCAGGTGCGCGAAGTCCTCGATCCTGGGCGGCTCCGGCGAGCCGTTGTCCACGACGATGACCTCGTAATCTTCGCGATCGACCCCCCGCTGATAGTCGCTGGCCAGCGAAACCAGCGTCCGCGGCAGCTCGCGCGCCATCTTGTAGCAGACCACGACAACGCTGAGCTGGAGCCGGCTCATGTGATCAACCGCAACTGCCGAAGGTCTGCAACCAGCTCGTTCATGTTGTTGTTGCGGAGGAAGATGCTGGCGTCGATCTCGACGTCGAACCTCTCCTCGAGCGCCCCGCCGATGATGATCGCGTCCACGGAGTCGAGCCCGAAGTCCGCAAATTCCTTGTCGGGATCGATCTCGGACTCCTGCAGACTGCAGAAGTCCGCGATGTAGGACACCAGCCAGGCCCGCACCGTCGTCTCATCCATTCACTGATCGCCTTTGAGGTCCTGATTGATCGTCAGCGGCAGGTGCTCCAGACGGCGGAGCGTCCTGTGCCTGAGCCAGGAGCGGCCCTGCGTCTCGAGCGAGAGTTCTCCTGCGGCCAGGATTTCCTTCAGGGCGACGCGCGCTTCCAGGCGCGCCAGCGCGGCGCCGATACAGAAGTGAAGGCCCGCGCCGAATCCCAGAATTCCCTCCGCCGCCCTGTCGATATCGAAGCGATCGGGCTCAGGGAACACCGACGGGTCCCGATGCGCCGCGCCGACCAGCAGAATCAATCGCTCTCCCGTCCTGACCGGTTGACCCGCGATCTCCAGGTCCGAAAGCGCGATCCGGCTGGTCTGTTTCACCGGGCCGTCGAACCGCAGGGTCTCCTCCACCGCCGCCGCGGCCAGCTGGGGCGCGGCGCGGATGCGGGCGGCGACATCGGGCCGCTCCGCGATGGCGGCTATGGCCGAGCCGATCAGGGCGGAGGTGGTCTCCACCCCGCCGATCAGCAGGAACAGGGCGCGGTTGGCGATCACCTCGTCGGTCAGCCCGAACCCGGCGTCGCTCAGGGCGATCATGCGACTGAGGCCGTCGCCGGCCGGCGCGGCCCGCCGGCGGTGGACCGCCGCGCGGATCGGACCGAGCGCCGTCTCCACGGTCTTGCTGACCCGCTCGTAGAACCGGAGCGAGCGGCCGCGATCGAAAGACTTGGTCACTTCGGTGACGGTGCTCATGGCGTCCAGGGTCTCGGCGTCCTCCAGCCCGAGCAGACTGGCCATGAACAGCGGCGGCAACAGGTCGGCGTAGCGGGCTGCGGCGTCCCACGGCGCGCCCTGCCTGGCGTCCTCGAGCAGCCGCCTGGCGATCTCCTCGATGCGGCCCTGGTGCGCGGAAAGCGGCTGGTCGTTGAGCACCGCCACCAGGAACTGCCGGCCGGCCTCATGCACCGGCGGATTGCGCAGAAACAGCACTTCGTCGATCACCGCGGCCAGGGCCTCAAGGTCCTTTCCGCCCCGGGCGCCGAGGAGGCGCACCGCCTTGGCGAGCTCCGTGACCGCCAGGCGCGGGTCCTTCATCGCCGCGGCGACGTCGGCGTAGCGGTGGACCAGCCAGCCCCCTTCCTCGTCGCTCCAGACCACGGGCGGGCCCCGCCGCAACGCCGGATAGGTTTCCGCGGGCGCCTCGAGGAACTCATCACCCAGGGTCGAGAACGCAGTCTTCCGGGCGCTCGATATGCTCAAGGGGCGCACACCTCGACCTGGACCAGGCGGCCTTCCAGATAGGCGTCGCGGCAAGCCCGGCGCCGGACCTTGCCGCTCGTGGTCCGCGGGATGACGCCGGGCTCCACCATGAGGACCATACTCGGCGCGAACCCATGTTCGGCCACCACCGCGGCGGCCGCGGCCCGGGCCAGGCCGGCGCTTCCCGCCGCAGCGGACTTGCGAGCCAGCTCGATCACCACGGCGATCTCCTGCTCCTCCTCGTCCGAGGCGAAGGCGGCGCAGGCGCTTCCGGCCAGGGCGGGGTCGCTGCCGCGCACCGTCTCCTCGATATCCTCGGGATGGATGTTGACCCCCCGCACGATGAGCAGGTCCGTCAGCCGACCGGTCACCACCAGCTCGTTCCCCTGCATGAACCCGATGTCGCCGGTGCGCAGGTGCGGGATTTCGCCGCCCGCAAGTCTCGCCCCGAAAACTCGGGCGGTGGCCTCGTGGTCGTTGCGATAGCCCTGGGCGATATGCGGCCCCCTGAGCCAGATCTCGCCCGCCTGGCCGTCAGGCATGGGGACGCGGCGTTCGGGGTGCACGATGGTGATGGCCTGCTCGCCCGCCCCCTCGCCGCAGGACGCCACGTCTCGGCCGTTCGCAGCCTTCGCCACCCGGAGCCCGGAGCCGCACGGGCCGCCGGTGACGAACAGGGTCGCCTCGGCCATGCCGTAGCAAGGGAACAGCGCGGCGGCGTCGAAGCCGTTCACTCCGAAGCGGTAGGCGAAGCGCCGGAGGGTTCCCGGCCGCACCGGCTCGGCGCCGCAGAAGGCCACCTTCCAGGACGACAGGTCGAGCCCGGCGCAATCGGCCGGCGCGATGCGGTCGAGGCATTGGGCGTAGCCGAAGTCCGGTCCGCCGCTGCTGGTCCCCCGATAGGCGGAGATGGCGTTCAGCCAGCGGATCGGCTTCTGCAGGAAGCTCTGCGGGCTCATCAGCACCGAGCGCGCGCCGAGGTGGATCGGCTGCAGCACCGTGCCAATGAGCCCCATGTCGTGATGCAGGGGCAGCCAGCCGACTGCGCACTCGTCTTCCCGATAGCCGAAGGCCTCGGCGATCATCTGCTGGTTGGCGGTCAGGTTGGCGTGGCTGATCAGCACGCCCCGGGGCTCGCGGGTCGAGCCCGAGGTGAACTGCAGGAAGGCGGAGTCATCGCCTTCGACCTCGACGTGGACGCCGTCCGAGGTGTGAGGAGCCTCGTCGCTCGCGACCCAGCGAGCGGCCGGGACCGCCGCGCGGACCGGCTCCAGCGCAGGGGCCTCGAGCTCGCCCGAGACGGTGAGGATGGCGGCGAAATCCGCCGCGCGGCAGATCACCGCGCAACGGCCGGCGGCCCGGGCAGTGGCCGGCAGGGGCAGGGCGGCAGGGATGGCCCCGGCGTAGAGGCAGCCGCAGAAGGCCTCGATGAACTCCAGGCCGGGCGGGTAGATCAGCGCGACGGCGCGTCCCCGAAGGCCCGCCGCCGTGAGCTGGGCGGCGATCCGCAGGGCGCTCCGGTCGAGCTCGCAGTAGGTGAGCTGGCGCTCGGCCCTTTCTCCCCGCCGCAGAAAGGTGAAGGCGACGGCGTCCGGCCGCTCGGCGGCCCACCGGGCCAGGCGCCTGTCAAGCGTGGTCAAGACGGATCCTGAACAACCTGAGCACGCACATGGCCTCGAAACTCGCACCCACCGCCCCGGACCATAGCTCCGCGCTCTGGCTTTACCAGCCCGCCGCCGACCCCTCGGCGAGGATCTCGGCCAACCCCTCCACATTGCCGCGCCAGAAGAAGCCGCCGTGGGCGCCAGGGATGATGCGGGTGGCGTGGCCGCCGGTCAGCTGATCCGGCGTCCGGGGCGGGGCCGGACTGTCCGCGCCGTGGAGGAACAACACCGGGCCCGGGTAGGGGCTCGGGCGGAAGGTCCATTCCATCAGGACCAGCAGCTGCGGCGGGCGCTGGAGGTCGGCGAGACGGCGGGCCATGGCCATGGCGAGGATGCCGCCCTGGCAATTGCCGCCGAGGGTGAAGCGCCCGTCGGGGCAGGCTTCCAGCAGGTCTTGGAGGTATCTCCGGGCGATCTGGTCGACGTTCTCCTCGCTGTAGCGGAACACGAGGTGTCCCGAGCGGAAGCCATAGAGCGGCTGGTCGGGTCCCAGGGCCTCGGCCAGGGCGGCGAACTCCTTTCCGCCTTGGAACACCCAGAACAGGGGCGGCCTGGAGCCGGATAGGTTGAGACCCGCCATCAGGCCGTCGCCTGTCGGCCGCGACCCCGGCCAAGCCGCCATTCGCACCTGCAGCCGCTCGTGCAGCTGCGCCTGCTCCGGCGCCGATGCGGTCGCTTCGGTGGACCACGCTCCGACCAGGGCCTGGAGGTTTGCGAAGGTCGGTCTGGCGAAGAAGGCGTCCGGCGGGATGCGCCGCTCCAGCCGCGTCTCGAGGGCGGCGAACAGCTGCGCGGAGGCCAGGGAGTCCCCGCCGAGGGCGAAGAAATCGCTGTCAGGACGGGCGGGGCCGGAGCTGGCCAGCACCTGCCGCCACAGGCTCTCGAGCCACCCCTCGGCGACGGGACCAGGCTCGGCTGCGGCGTCCGAACCCGCAAGCCCGCTCGGCAGCAGCATCTCCAGCTCTCGCCGCATCACCTTTCCGGCGGAGCCCAGCGGCAGGCGGCCGGCTGGCGCATAGGCGATGGTCTTCAGGCCGAGGCCGAAGCGTCTGGCGGCTGCGGCCCGCAGGGCCGGCTCCAGCGCCCCCGTTTGGGCGGGGCCCAAGGGATCGGCCGTGAAGATCACGGCGGCCAACTGCTCGGTCGCCTCGCCGGGCCGGCGCAGGCTGAGGCTCAGCACCCGGTCGCCCCGCCGTCCGGGCATGGTCTCCCGCAGCGCCGCCTGCAAGGCGCTGTCGATGTCGGCGAGAGCGTGCTTGGCGCCGCGGGAGATGATCATCTCCTTGACCCGGCCGTGCAGGCTGAGCTGGCCGTCGTCCAGGGCCCCGAGGTCGCCGGTCCGGTACCAGCCGTCAGGACTGAAGGCGGCGGCGGTGGCGGAATCCTCGCCCCAGTAGCCGGAGAAGAGGAAGCCCGGGGCCAGGGCCTCGATCGCCCCGACCTCGCCCTCCGTGAGGATCGCCCCGTCCTCGCCCACGATGCGCACCGTCACGCCCCGCGAGGGCGGGCCGTGCGACAGGGGGCCGGAGCCGGCGCCGGGGGCGGGCCGTGCGATGCGGGCGCCGGCGGCGAGGTTGCCTGTCTCGGTCGAGCCATAGGCGGCGACGATGGGGACCTCCTCGGCCCCGCAGCGCGCCAGGGCGTCGGTCAGCCGAGCCGCCACCTCGGCGTCGACCGCCTCGGCCCCGAAGTTTACCTGACGCAGGCTGGAGAGGTCCCAGGCCGGCCCGGCCTGCCCCACGGCCTCGGCCAGCAGGCCGGCGAGGGAGCAGGTCAGCACCATCCGAGTCACGCGATGGGCCTCGATTGCTTCGGCGAGGAGCGCCGGCCGGGCGGCGGCCGTGCCCGGCGGGACCAGCAGCTGCCGCGAGGCGCCGAGGAAGAGGACGCTCATCCCCGTCACCGAGTCCGCGTCGAAGGCCAGCAGGCGACACTCGCCGGGGTCGGAGGCCGGGGGCTGCCGCTGGAACTGGCGGCGGATCAGGACCGCCTCCGGCAGGGCCGCCAGCTTCATCCGGCCGGTGGAGCCTGATGTGGGCAGGAGGCAGGCCGGGCCCTCGAGGGCGCCCGTAGGAGCTTCCGGTGAGCCCGCACCGGCAGCTTCGAGCGCCTCGATGTCGAAATGGGTCAGGCCGAGCCGCGCGGCCACCTCGTTCGCCCTTGCCCCCGCCTCGGCCACCACCACGGCTTCGGAGACCGCCGCCAGCACCTGGGCCAGGGCCTCTCCCCGACCCTGGGCCGCGCGGCCCGAGAGGGGCAGCAGGGTGCAGCCGAGGCGCAGGCCCGCCCAGGCCGCCGCAGTGAAATCGAGCGCGCTGCGGACCGTCAGGGCGAGGATGCGGCGAGGGCCGATCCCCTCTGCCTGGAGCCCTCCGGCGATGGCCAGCGAGCGGCGCCACAGCTGCTCGTACGAGGCCTCCCGGAAGCGACCGCTCTCGTCCCAGCCCAGCAGCAGGCCCTGCGGCCACAGCCCGAGGCGCTCGGCGATGGCCTCCATCAGCACAGGCGGAGGGTGGCGGTCCGGAACCGGCCCGCCGGCGGCGATGGCGGGGCGGGCGGCGGCGCCCGGGAGCGGGCCTTCGCTCAAGCGGCCGCCAGGACGTGGTCGGCGGCTTCCTCGATCAGCCGCCGCCCCAGCCGGGTGAGCTGGGCCTGCTTCAGGACCACCTCATGTCCTTGGCGGAAACGCTGACGGAAGCCGGAAACACGGGCGCGCGCCCAGGCGATCTCCTCGGGCGTCAGTCCCGCCTCCGCGCCGGACAGCACCTCGGCGAAGTGGGTCAGGCGGGCGGCGACGAAGGTGGCGTGGAACACCCCGTCCATCGGCCGAGGGTCGGGGCGCAAGGGGGAGCTGTAGCGCTCGCCTGCGGGGTTGGAGACCAGGGGCTCGCGCCGCGCGAGGCCGAACAGCAGCTGGTGGGTCGCCTCGTGGACCAGACTGGCGAGGATCTGCAGGCGGTCGCGCTCCTGGCCGATGTTGGTGAAGATGGCGCCCCAGACCATGAAGCTGGACGCTCCGGCGAAGCGCCGCCGCGCGTCTTCGGCGGGGACGGCCGCGATCACGCGCGAGATCAGCGCCTCGAACTCGCCCGACCAGTTCGGATCGACCCTGGCCAGCAGGTCCAGGGCGCGCAGCGCCTGGGGATGAAAGCTGCGCCAGCTCGGCTCCGGTGGGGGCGCAAACATATGGCCTCCGCCGTCCCCCATGGACACCATCCGGCCGAACCGCTCGGCGTCGTCGCCGAGGACGGCGGAATCGTAGGGGATGACCTCGAGCCGGGGCTCCTCGGCGGCCAACTCGGCGATCTGGCGCCAGAGAGCCGCAGCGTTCTCGTAGTCCTGGCGCTGGAGGGCGAAGACCAGATCGTAGTAGCGCGCGAAGACGCCGGGTTGGACCGGGTGGGTCCGGATGTGGGCCATCGCCGGCTCCATGCCCAGATCAGAGGGAAGCACGGCGGCCGCCATCTCGCCGAGGCGGCCCAGGCTGTCAGCCAGGTCCTCGCGCATGCCCTGGTCGAGCCGGCGCGAAGCCTCGGGCGGGCGAGGCATGAACATGGCCGGCTATCCTCCCGGCCGGGCCATCAGGCGATTGCGCAGCAACCGCCCTCGACGCCGATCTTGTTGCAGTTGGCGTCGATCAGTTCGGCCTGCAACTGGGGGTCGTTCGCCCCCGCGAACACCTGGCCCGACCCCAAAAGGCAAGTGAAATCGATGTCCAACTCCGGTCGGACCTCGTCGCGTCCGCTGTCGGTGGTGTTCATGGGCGGCTCCCTTTCAGTGGTTCGTCAGGCCGGGACGCTGCAGCAGCCGCCTTCCAAGCCGATCTTGTTGCAATTGGCGTCGATCAGCTCTGCCTGGCGCTGGGCGTCGTCGCCCGCGACGAAGACCTGGCCTGAGCCCAGGAGACCCGTGAGGTCGAGCTTCACTTCAGGGTGAGCGGCGGCGGTGTCGCCAGAGGTCTTGGGGGTGTTCACAAGCTGCTCCATGCACTGGACGAGATGAGCCGGAGGTGTTCGATCGAAGGGAGGCCCGGCCCGACTGGCCTTTCGCTGATGCCCAACGCGCGAATTCCGGAAGTTTGACCGTGCCGTGATCTGCTACCAGATCGTCGCAAGGGTCAATCTCGAGTCCAGTCCGACGAGGAGAAAGCCGGCTCATGTTCATACCGCATCCGTCAGGGCGGGCGCGCGAGCTCGATCGGGAGATGCGCCAGGATCTGGCCTCCAGCCTGGAGCGGATCGCGGCCATGGCGGCGGCGGTGCTGCCGGGACAGGACGGCCTGGCCGATGCGCTGGCCCAGGTGCGGGCGCACAGGATCGAGCCGGGGGTCTTCGCTCTCTATTACGACCTCGTCTTCGCCCTGCAGAACCGCGACTGGCCCGCCGTCGCGGGTCTCTGGACCCGGCTCCTGGCCCGCGCCCGGGAGGAGCCGCAGCCCCGCCTCCTGCGCTACCGGCCCGAGGACCTCGGCGAGGACGCCGAGCGGTTCCAGCGCCTCACCTCCATCGGGACGCCCGAACCGGTGGTGTTCAGCGATCCTGACGACGATGACTGGCGGAGGTTCGAGGACACCGCCCCGGCCGCCCTGGGCCTGCTCGAGCGGGCGCACCCGGCCTGGGCCGAGGAGGTGCGCGAGCTCGGCGTCTGGACCATCGCCGCCGCGCCGGAGCGCAAGCCGCAGGCCCGCGGCTTCTCCGGAGGCTCCAGCCTCATGGCCTGGGGCGCGATCCTGGTGAACGTCAGGGACTGGACCGATCGCGTCGGGGTGCTGGGCGTCATCGCCCACGAGGCGACGCACCTCATGCTGTTCGGCGTCTCCCGCTCCGAGCCGCTGGTCACCAATCCGGTGGGCGAGCGCTATCAGACCGAGGCGCGGCCCATGCCCCGGCCCATGAACGCCCTCTACCACTCCACCTATGTCTCCGGCCGCATGGCGCGGATGAGCCAGGAGATCCTGGACCGCTGCGCCGGCGAGCTGTCGGACGACGAACGCCGCAAGCTCGAGCAGTCGCTCACCCTACAGCGCGAGCGGTTCGTCCAGGGTGAGGCGGTGATCCGGCGCGAGGCCCGGCTCACCCCGCTGGGACGGCGCCTGATCGAGGAGGCGGCCGGCGCCCTGGAGCAGGCGTGAGTTTCAGGGCGGCCGGCTTGCGGGGATGCGCCTCAGGCGGGGACGAGGACATGGTCGGCCGCTTCCTCGAGGACGCGCCGGCCGAGGGGCGTGAGCTGGGCGTCCCTGGCGACCACCTCGTGACCCTGCCAGAAGCGCTCCCGCGATTTGTCCGTCCGGACCCGGACGTAGGCGGCCTCGTCAGGTGTCAGCTGGTCCTGCGCCGAGCCGAGGATCTCGTAGAGGCGCGACAGCCGGCCCGCGACATAGGTCGCGTGGAAAACCCCCTCCATCGGCCGCGGATCGCGGCGTAGCGGAGAAGCGTAGCGCTCGCCGGGGGGATTGGTCAGCAGCGGCTCGCGCCGCGAGACGCCGAACAGCATCAGGTGCGTCGCCTCATGGACGAGGCCGGCGAGCACCCTGACCCGGTCGCGTTGGTGACTGACATTGGTGAAGATCGCGCCCCAGATCATGAAGCTGGAGAGGCCGAAGAAGCGGAACGACGCGTCCGCTGGAGGAACCGCCGCGATCACCTGGGCCACCAGCGCCTGGATCTCCGCCCACCAAGGCGGCTCGATCCAGGCGAGCAGGGCAAGGGCTTCACGCGCCGTGGACTCGAAGCTGCGCCAGTTGTCCCCGCCCGGCGGCGCAAAGATGCGCCCTCCGCCGGCTCCCAGCGAGATCAGCCGGTCGAACCGCTCGCAGTCCGAGCCGGGGACGCGAGTCTCGTAGGGGATGACCTGAAGGCCCGGCGTCTCTTCCGCAAGGCTGGCGATCTCGCGCCAGAGCGCCGCGGCCTCCGGATAGGCCCGGCGTTGCAGGGCGAAGACCAGGTCGTAGTAGCGCGCGAACACGCCCGGGGCGACGCGCCGGGTGCGAAGGCGCGCCAGCGCCGACGGCATGTCCACGTCGTCTGGCAGGACGGCGGCCGCCATGACGCCCAGGCTATCCAGGCTGTCGGCGAGGTCCTCGCGCATGGCCTCGTCGAGCCTGGCCGCGGCATCCGTCGATGCGGGAAAGAACATGCGCTCTACAGGCTCGGGGCCTATGGCGGGCCGCCTGCCTGTGCAGGCTCAGCGGCAGCCTTCGGATCGGCTTTCGACAGCACCGGGCCTCAGCTACAGCAGCAGCCTTCGGCCCCCATCTTGTTGCAGTTGGCGTCGACCATCTCGGCCTGGAGCCGGGGATCGTCGCCGGCGGCGAAGACCTGCGCGGATCCAAGCAGGCCGGTGAGGTCGAGCCTCGGCTCGTCCCTGCGCTCGTCGATCTCGGTGGGGATGCTGGCGTTCATCGGGAATTCCTTTGCGAAGCCGGAAGTGCTCACACAGGACTCTGTGGCGGACTCCGGCCTGCTATCACTTTGGAGCGAGGGTCAATCGAAGCCCCGGGTGGCCTGGGCGTCTCAGCCGGCGGACGCGGCGGCGTCGCGGAAGGCCTGCTCGATGGCGCGGTGTCGGGCCTCGACCTCCCCCAGCTGTTCGGGATGGGTGATGGCGTAGAGGTCGCCGCGCCTGATGGCCTGCACGGCGATGCGGCCCACCTCGTCGGCGTCCAGCCAGCGCATGCGCGCCCCGAGTTCGGTGGTCGCGATGTCGTAGTCGGCCAGGGCGCCGGCGGCGAGCTCGTCCGGACGGTTGCGGGTGCTGGACTTGATGTTGGTGTGCACCATGCCGGGGCAGAGCACCGTCACCCCGACCTTCGAGCCCTCGGCCTTGAGCTCCATGGCCAGGGTCTCGCTCAGCGCCATGATGCCGAACTTGGTCACCGCATAGCCGCCTGCGCCCGGCCTGACCCGAAGGCCGCTCATCGAGGCGGTGTTGAGGAGGTGGCCGCCGTCGGGGTTGCCCTTCAGCAGGGGCAGGAAGACCCTAACTCCGTTGATCACGCCCACGAGGTTCACGCCCAGGATCCAGTCCCAGTCGGCGGGGCGCATGTCCGCGACCTTGGCGCCGGAGCCCACCCCGGCGTTGTTGCAGACCAGGTGCACGGCGCCGAAACGGTCCAGCGTCGTCTGGGCCAGGGCCTGGACGCTCTGGAGCGAGGCGACGTCGGTGACCACGCCGACCGCGCCCAGCTCCTGCGCCGCCGCCTCCAGCGCCGCCGGCTCGATGTCGGCGATGACCACGTTGGCCCCTTCCGCCCGGAGCCGCCGGGCGATGCCCTTGCCGATCCCCGAGGCGCCGCCGGTGACCACCGCCGTCTTGCCGGCGAGGTCCCTGATCCCGCTCATTGCAGCCCTCCGCCGTTCGCACAGAGCTTAAGACGTCGCTAGGGGCTTGGCGCGCGCGAAACTGCCGCTAAAGCTATTGTTGAGGCCTCAAGGAAAAGTTGGAGGGAGCCCATGAACAAGCCGGTCACCCGTTTCGGCCGCGAGGCCTGGGTCCCGGTGCAGAGCTATCTGCACTCGACCGTGCCGACCTTCCGCTTCGAGGCGGAGATCTTCGACTGCGAGGTGGTCGGCGAGATTCCCCCCGGCATCTCGGGCAGCTTCTTCCGCTGCGGCGGCGACACCCTCTATCCGACGCTGGAGGGCGACAACCTCAATAACGGCGACGGCGTGCTGGCCGCCTTCCACTTCCAGGACGGCTACGTCGACTTCATCCAGCGCTATGTGAAGACCGAGCGGTTCCTGTTGGAGCGAAGGAACCGCCGGCGTCTGTATGGCCACTACCGCAACGCCTACACCGATGATCCCTCCACCGCCGGGACCGACCGGGACAACACCGGCAACACGACGGCCTGGGTGCACCACGGCAAGCTCTTCGCCCTGCGCGAGGACTCCATCCCCTACGAGCTGGATCCGGTGACGCTGGAGACCAAGGGGCTGGCGTCGTTCCGCGACCAGCTGCGCACCAAGACCATGACCGCCCACCCTAAGATCGACCCGGTGACGGGCGACTGGTGGAGCTACGGCCAGTTCTCCGAGAAGCAGTTCACCGGCGAGATGTCGCTGCACGTAATCGACAAGACCGGCAAGGTGATCCGCGAGGAGGAGTTCAAGATCCCCTATCCGGGCATGACCCATGACTGGGCCGTCACCCGCGAGCACGTGATCTTCCACCTCTGGCCCCTGACCGTCGACGTCGAGCGGATGAAGCAGGGCGGCCAGTTCTACGCCTTCGACAACGACCTGAAGCCCATGTTCGGGGTGATGCCGCGCGAGGGCACGACCGCCGACATCAAGTGGTTCGAGGTCGAGGACGGCGCCGTCGCCCACTTCATGAACGCCTACACCGAGGGCCGGAAGGTGCACGTCGACGGCGGCACCCACTCGGGCCACTTCTTCACCTTCTTCGAAGAGGCCCACGGCCGCCCGGCGACGGAGTTCCGGCCCGGCACCTTCTCGCGCATCACCTTCGACCTGGACACCGGCGAGGTGTCGATGCGGCCCCTGACCAATGGCCTGGGCGGCGGCATGCCGGAGATCGACGACCGCTTCGCCATGCAGAAGTACCGCTACGGCTTCTCCACCAGCCGCAACGGGCTTGTCCGCTACGACACCCAGACCGGCGGACGTCAGGAGCACGTCACCGAGGGCAATGCGCAGGAGCCGGTCTTTGTGCCGCGCAGCCCCGACGCGCCGGAAGGCGATGGCTGGCTGCTGTCTCTGGTCACCCGGCCGGACAACCGCTCGGACCTGATCATCCTGGACGCCATGGACTTCGAGGCCGAGCCGGTCGCCACTGTCCGGCTGCCCTTCGGCCAGCCCTGGCTTTTCCACGGCTGCTGGAGCGATGTCCCCGGCGGGGTGAGCCTGCCGAGGTAGCGGTAACCGGCTGCAAACCGGTTCCATGGGTATCCTCGCCCATGACCGCCGCTCGCCCCTACGCCGCAGCCTACGCGCTAGCCGTCGCCGTCCTGGCGCTGGCCGCGCCGGCCCTGGCGTGGGAGGGCCGCTCCAGCTCGGACGGCGGCTTCCAGGCGAGCGTTCCGGCGTCGGCCGCCATCAAGGTCGCCGGCGGCGCCGACGCCAAGCCGGTGCTGGCGGTGAGCTGCCAGGGCCGGAGCGTGATGGTCACCCTCGCCTGGCCCGACGCCATCCCGCTGAAGACGAACCAGCATTTCGTCGGGGTGGACTGGAGCCTGGACGGCAAGGCGCGCAGCTCGGCCATGATCGCCAGCTCCGGCTCGGCCAGCCTTGGCGGCTCGGAGGCAAAGGAGTGGCTGCGGGAGATGGCGGGCGCCGGGCGGCTGGAGGTCCGCGTGCCGGACGCGCACGGGGGCCAGACCGCCAGCTTCGACCTGGCCGGGGCCAAGGAGGTGCAGGCCGGCCTCGCCAAGTCGAGCTGCGGCTAACGCTACCGTCCGACCTCGAAATGGGCTAGAACAATCCGAGAACTTCCGGACTTGTCATCCCGGAAAGCCGCGCGAGCGGCATATCCGGGACCGCGGCAAGCGCCGGCGTCTTCCCGGTCCCGGCTCTCCGCCCCTTCGGGGCCGCGCCCGGGATGACAATGAGCGGCGACGGAGGCTCGCATGGCCCAACGCAGCGGAAGTGCGGACCTGCCGCTGCATGGCGGACGGGTGCCGCCCTGGCTCGCCGACCGCATGACCCGGCTCGGGGCGGTGATCAGCCAGGCGATCGTGCTCGAGTACGGCCGCGAGGAGCTGCTGCGCCGCCTGGCGCACCCCTTCTGGTTCCAGTCGTTCGGGGCGGTGATGGGGATGGACTGGCATTCCTCCGGCATCACCACCAGCGTGCTGGGCGCCCTGAAGCGCGGGCTGAAGCCGCTCGAGGCCGAGCTCGGGCTCTACGTCTGCGGCGGGCGCGGGAAGCACTCGCGGCGAACGCCGGACGAGCTGATCCTTGCGGGCGAGCGGACGGGGCTCGACGGCGCCGCTCTTGCGAAGACCAGCCGGCTGGTCGCCAAGGTGGACAGCGCCGCGGTGCAGGACGGCTTCGACCTCTACCTGCACGGCTTCATCGTCGCCGATGACGGCAAGTGGACGGTGGTGCAGCAGGGCATGAACGACGGCCGCGGCCAGGCGCGGCGCTACCACTGGCTGTCGGAAGGTCTCGAGAGCTTTGTCGACGCTCCCCACGCGGCGATCGAGGGCAGGGGCGGGGGCGAGATCGTCAACCTCACCGACCGGCGCGCGGCCGCTTCGCGTGCGGCGCAGATGGAGCTCCTGCTGGACCTCGGGCCGGAGGCGGTGGCGCGGGAATGGTCCGCCCTGCAGCGGAGCGGGGAGGCTCAGGCGCCGGCCCAGGCGGTGCTTCCCCACCTGGTCATGCCCGAGCATCACGAGGTGAAGGGCGAGGACGTGGTCGCCCGCCGCCTGCACGGCGCGCTGGCCGCCGCCGCGGAGCGGGGACCCGAGGATTTCGCGGACCTGCTGCAGTCGCCGGGCGTCGGCGCCCGCACGGTGAGGGCGCTCGCGATGGTGGCCGAGGTGGTTCACGGCGCGCCCTGCCGCTTCTCCGATCCGGCCCGTTTCTCCCTCGCCCTCGGCGGCAAGGACCGTCACCCCTTCCCGGTGCCGACCAAGGTCTATGACGAGACCATCCGGGTGCTGAAGTACGCCGTGGAATCGGCCGCCCTCGGCAATGACGAGCGGCTCGGCGCCATCAAGCGGCTGGACGCCCAGGCGCGAATACTGGAGCGGCGCGCCGCCGGACCTCCGGTCGAGGCCCATATCGCCGAAGAAATGGCCGCCTCGCCCGACTACGGCGGGCGCAGCGTGTTCGGCTGGGAGGCTAGGCCTCCGCCCGCACCCCGGAGTTCTTCAGGAACAGCTGCAGGGTCCTGAGGCGCGCCAGGCGGGCCGACTCCGGATCGTGGACCGAAGGGGGCCGGTCGGGCGAGAAGAAGCCGTGGTCGGCGTCGTAGAGGTAGATCGGCGTGTCCGGATGCGCCGCCTCGATCTTGGCCCAGTGTTCGGGCGGGATGTGCTGGTCCTTCCTGCCGAAGTGCAGGATCACCGGGCACTTGGGCTGCTCGTCGATGAGCTGGGTCGCGATGTTGCCGCCGTAGAAGCCGGAGGCCGCCGCCAGGCCCTCGCAGCGGGCGGAGGCGAGCCAGGCGACCGATCCCCCGTAGCAGAAGCCGACGATGAACACCGGGCCTTCCAGCGCGTCGATGCAGGCCTGGATGTCGCCGGGCGCGTGCGCAAAGGAGGCGACGGCATAGCCGATCAGCTTCTGGAAGTCCGCCTCCGGCACGGGCACGTCCAGGTTCCGCTCGGAGCGGTCGAACATCGAGGGCGCGATCACCTCGTAGCCGTCCTCGGCGAAGCTGTCGGCGATCTGCTTGATCCCGCCGGTGACCCCGAAGATCTCCTGCACCACGATCAGCCCCCCGCGACGGGCGTCGCCCGGGGCTGCGTGATAGGCGTCGAACTCGAAGCCGTCGGACTTGCTCTTCAGCCTGATCATCTCGCCCATGGGCGCGCTCCCTCCGCTCTATGCTTTGGCTCGTACATGACGGCAGGCCTGTGCGAAAAGCCAGCGTCCGCCACGGACTTCGCCAGAGGAACGGGATCGCATGCAACGTCAGGAACTGGGCCGCTCGGGCCTGAAGGTCGCCCCCTGGGCGTTCGGCGGCAATGTGTTCGGCTGGACCGCCGACGAGCGCACCAGCTTCGCCCTGCTGGACGCCTTCTTGGACCGGGGCTTCAACCTGATCGACACCGCCGACGTCTATTCCTTCTGGGTTCCCGGCCACACGGGCGGGGAGTCCGAAAGCGTGATCGGGCGCTGGCTGGCCCAGGGCGGCGGGCGGCGCGAGAAGGTGGTGATCGCCACCAAGCTCGGCATGGAGATGCCGGGGCAGGGCAAGGGCCTCTCCCGCGCCTACATGATGCAGGCGGTCGATCGTTCGCTGAAGCGGCTGGGGACCGACGTCATCGACCTCTACCAGTCGCACACGGACGATCCCGACGCCCCGCTGGAGGAGACGCTCAGCGCCTTCGGCGAGTTGATCAAGGCCGGCAAGGTGCGCGCCATCGGCGCCTCGAACTATTCCGCCCCGCGGCTGGCGGAGGCGCTAAGGCTCTCGAAGGAGCAGGGCCTGCCGCGCTACGAGACCCTGCAGCCCTGGTACAATCTGCACGACCGCGACCAGTTCGAGGGTCCCTTGCAGGATCTCGCCCGCGCCGAGGGAC